>ERZ894220.364-NODE-364-length-40319-cov-14.3278_pt1 | contig 40319 bp, 46 predicted proteins | sample MGYA00380292_ERZ894220 | MGnify/ENA primary metagenome ERZ894220 (study PRJEB32331, sample SAMN06328446) | human gut metagenome | biome: human gut microbiome; feature: stool | host: Homo sapiens | collected 2014-12-05 ... | reverse complement strand
TGGTGCTGGAAATCACGCCGGAGAAAACCGTTTATGCGTGCAACGCTGCCGACGGCATGCTGAAGCTGACCTGCAAAGCGGTGGTGCTGGCCATGGGCTGCCGGGAGCGCACCGCCGGTCAGATTCTGCTGTATGGATACCGGCCCCAGGGCATCATGACGGCGGGCAGCGTCCAGCGCTACATCAACTTGGAAGGCTATATCCCCGGCAAAAAGGCGGTCATTCTGGGTTCCGGCGACATCGGCCTGATCATGGCGCGGCGCATGACCCTGGAGGGAATCGAAGTAAAAGGCGTCTATGAGGTGATGCCGATCCCCGGCGGACTGACCCGGAACATCGTGCAGTGTCTGGACGACTTCGGCATTCCGCTGCACTTGTCCCATACGGTGACCCGCGCCCACGGCAAGCACCATCTGGAAGGCGTGACGGTGATGAAGCTGGATGAAAACCGCCAGCCGGTCCCGGGCACGGAAGAGTTTATTGAATGCGATCTTCTGGTGCTGGCGGTGGGACTCATTCCGGAAAACGAATTGTCCGTGCAGGCGGGCATCGAACTGGATCCCCAGACCCATGGTCCGGTGCTGGACGAGGATGCCATGACCAGCATCCCGGGCATTTTTGCCGCGGGCAACGTGTCGGTGGTGTACGATCTGGTGGACTATGTGTCCCTGTCCGGCGAGATCGCGGCCCGGGGCGCTCTGCGTTACATTCGGGGTGAAATGCCGGCGGAACCGCAGTATCAGCCGGTTGAGTACAGCGGCAACATCCGGTTTGTGGTGCCGCAGCGCGTGAAAAAAAGCGATGAAGAGCGGGAAGTGACGTTCTTTATGCGCGTCCGGCATCCCGCACACGGCGCCCGGCTGGAATGCACAGTGGACGGGAAAACGGCGTTCCAAAAGAAATATCAGGTGGTAGCGCCGCCGGAAATGCTTTCCTGTCAGGCGGTCGTCGGCCCCGGACAGGCGCCGCAACTGGAGATTCAAGAGGTGTGATGTATGAAGAAAACCTATACCTGCATTGTGTGCCCCATGAGCTGCCGGGTAACGGTGGAAGACACACCGGACGGGCTGTCCATTGAGGGATACACCTGTGCCCGCGGCAAGGCCTATGCCGCCAGCGAACACACACAGCCCCAGCGCACGCTGACCGCCACGGTAAAAGTGGAAAACGGCCGCCTGCGCCGGTTGCCGGTCATCAGCAGCGCACCGGTGCCCAAGGAAAGATTGTTTGAATGCCTGAACCAGGTGTACGGTGTCTGCGTACAGGCTCCGATCCGCTCGGGAGACGTAGTGCTGCGGGACGTGTGCGGAACAGGCGTAGATATTCTTGCCGCCCGGGACGTACCGGAATTTCCAAAGTGAGATGATAGAAAGGCCCGGCCGGTCTCTGCAAACGCAGGACCGGCCGGGCCTTCTTTGAAAAATGAATCATTCCTTGGGGGCTGAATCGGGCAGAACGTGCCGCGCCACGTACTCCCGAGGTGCCATTCCCGTGATGCGGTGGAAAACTTTGCAGAAATAGCTTGCGTCACGATATCCCACGCGCAGGGCAATTTCAGTCACATTGAAACGCCCTTCTTCAAAAAGAAGTTTTGCCATGTCCACGCGCAGATGATTGGCATAATCGGTGATGGTGCGCCCGGTTTCACGGCGAAAGCGCCGGGCAAGATACGCCTCGCTGACAAACAGCTCGTCCGCCATCACTTGAATGTTGATTTTTTCAGTGATGTGGTAGGAGAGATACCGAACGGCTGCGTTGACCAGTTTGCCGTATCCGTGGGTGGACAAACGCGACACGGCGGTTGCGTATTCGGTAATGATGCGAACCGGGAGTTCTTGACGCAGAACGCGCAGATTGCGTGTGCGTGTAATGATGATGCCGAATTTTTCCGACATGTTATGCAGATACAAAGCGGGAAGACCGCCCCGACGCGCTGCGATACGACCTGAAACATTGACGATGCGGCACATGCGCTGTGCCATCTCCACGGGATCGCCGCCCAAATAGGAAAAATCTCCATCGCTAAAAGCTGTGTGGCGCTGAATTTGCTGTGCCAGTTGAATGTTTCCCGCAGCAATGGCGTTGTGCATCTCATCTTCCAGAGCATAGCGCTCTTCTACAGTCTTTACCCAGTTCCTGTCTTCTGAAGAAAAGAATGGGTTCCACATGGGATTGCTGTCCAAAGGTTGCGGCATTTGTGCAATACATCCATATTTTGAAATCTTTTTTTGAAAAACTTGTGATTTTAGTCGGAACAGAACCGAAAAAGGTCAAAATAGTACAAGTTGGCTCGTCTCGGAATAACTATACTATAAATCAGAGAGAACTGTTTTGACAAGAGCGAAGGAGCCTTTGCCGAAGATCTCGCATTTCAGAAATAAGGAGGAAGAAAAAATGGAAAACGCAAAAGTCGCACCGGTCAAGTACAATCGGGCGAAACCGTGGCAGCTCATTCTTTTCACAATGAACGATGTAGCGTTTAATGTCTACTATTTTGGCATTAACTTTCTGTCGTATTTTGCCACAGGCGTAGTCGGATTTACTGTTGTGGCAGCAGCCAATATGCTGACAGCCATGCGTGTGTTTGACGGAATTACAGACCCCATCATTGGTGTGATGATGGACAAATGCAATACCTGATTTGGAAAATTCAGACCTTTTATGGTGGGCGGAAACCTGATTATGGCAATCAGCCTGCTGCTCATGTATTACACGGTATCTTCCGTGCAGGAAGGCGCACTGCGCATTGTTTACTTTTTGATTCTGTATGCAGTGTACATTTTGGGATATACCTGCCAGGGTGCAGCAACCCGTGGTGCTCAGTCCACTTTGACAAATGATCCCAAGCAGCGCCCCATGGTCAGCATCGTCAGCGGCACGGGTTGCAGCGTGGTCATGGCTGCTCTGCAGGTGCTGGTGTCCGGCTACCTGGTCACAAAACACGGCGGCATGGGCGAAAGCTTCTTCCAGGAAATGGTGATTTATCTGATCATTGGCAGCGGCATTTTGACGCTTCTTGCTGTCATTGGCATCTGGCAGAAAGACCGTCCTGAGTATTACAACATCACTCAAAAATCCGAAAATCAGCCCAAAATGCGCCTGCGTGATTACTGGGATGTGCTCAAAGGCAACCGGGCGCTGCAAATGCTGATTCTGGCGGCCTCTACGGACAAGCTGGCCAATGTGGTGGCGAACAACTCCATCGTCGGCGTTATGGTGTTCGGCATCATCTGCGGAAATTACGCTATTTCCGGCCAGATTTCTGCCTATACCATGATCCCCACCCTGGTACTTTTGGTGCTGGGTGCAACTTATGCGGGCCGGATGGGCCAGAGAAAAGCAGTGGTGGTCTTCAGCGCGCTGTCTATTTTGTTCCAGACGCTGATTCTGTTGATGTTTGTGCTGGGCGATCCCACTCTGATCGGTTCCAGCGCACTGGTGACAATCGTTTTTGTGGTGCTGTATGTGCTGCGCGCAGGCTGCATGGGCGTTCCCAGCAGTTTGGTCATTCCCATGATCGCCGACTGCTCGGATTACGAAATTTACCGCACCGGCCGCTATGTGCCCGGTATGATGGGAACGCTGTTCAGCTTTGTGGACAAGACCATCTCCGCATTCGGCAACACCATCGTGGGCCTTCTGATTGCGCTGATCGGCTACACCACGGTCCAACCCTCTGTGGATGATCCGTGCACTACGCCGGTGTTTGTCATGGCGATGTTCCTGTGGTGCGGCCTGCCCATTCTGGGCTGGATCTGCTCGCTCATCGGCATGAAATTCTCTCCGCTCACCCGCGAAAAGATGGTGGAAGTGCAGGAGAAAATTGCTGAGATCAAGGCGAAAGGCTGATGACGCTTTTTCAAAGCAGATATGCCGGAAAGGCACAAGTGCTGGCTGCCGCGCTGCTGTGGAGCAGCGCGGGGCTTTTGATCCGCGGTGTGGATTGCGGCATGCTCTGGCTTTTGGTCATCCGAAACGGGGCGGCAGGGCTTGCGCTGAGTCCCTGGCTCTGGCGTGAAAAGGACCGCTTTCCCTGGAAACAGGCGTGGCCGGCCAGCCTGTGCTACGCGCTTTTCATGATGGCCTTTGCAATGTCTACCCGCTGGGTGGGCGCTGCGGCTGCAGTGGCAGGGCAGTATACGGCGCCTTTGTTCGTATATATGTACCTGGCAGCACGGAAAAAGCTGATGGTTCGCTTTTCCAATGCGTTCCCCATGGGTTTGATTGCCGCGGGGTGTTTGATCGGTCTGTGTGCGGGCGGTGCGCTTTCGGTTCTCGCGGTGTGCTGCGGCGTACTGTTTCCGCTGTATACGGCAGGATTGCGGCGCTGTCAGGACCTGTCCGCCATGTCGGTGATGGCCTTGGGAAATCTGCTGTGTGCGGTGCTGTCGCTGCCCGCAGCACTTTGCACTGAGGCACTTCCCGCATCGGACAGCGCCGCCTTGATTGCATTGGCCGGTGTTCTGGTGAACGGAGTGGCCTATGCGGTTTACACAAAAGGGGCACAGAAAGTGGAACCCCTGACCTGCATGCTGCTCTGTCTGGCAGAGCCGGTTTTGAACCCGGTATGGGTCTGGGTGTTTCTGGGCGAGGCACCCGATGCAGCCACACTGGGATCGCTGCTGCTGATTTTGGGCGGTGGCATTTTGGATACGCTCTTTTCCGTTCTCAAAGGCAAGAGAGCGCATACATCTGGATAGGAGTTGAGAAAATGTGTGAACGAAAATTGCCGCCGCTTTTGGATGAAAACGGGCAGTGGACCGAAGAGCGGCGTGCGGAACTTCTGGATTTGTTCGCGCGGCAGGTGTACGGCGTTTCACCGGAGTTTACAGGCAAGGTAACCGGAACGCTTATGAAGAAGGAAGATTATCCGGGCCTTGGCCGCAAAGAAGTGGTGGAATTGTCCTTTGACACATACAAGGGAAGGTATGCCTACCCCTTGTATGTATACTTCCCGGAAAAGGCAAGCGAAACGGCACCTGTTCCGATGGTGCTGTACATCGGAAACCGCCCCCGCAAGGATCTTCCCATGACGCTGCCACCGGATATTACACCGGAGAAATTGGCGCAGGTGATGGGCCCTGCCTTGAAAGAACTTCCGGCGCCTCCTGCTGGCGGACAGGATGCATCCCCTGTGATCAAAGGGTGCTGTCTGGACGATGCGCTGCAGCTGGACAACTGGCCTGTGGAAATGCTTTTAAAAAGAGGTTACGCCACGGCGGCATTCTACACCGAAGATCTGGAGCCGGATTATTGCAATGACGGAGAAAACGGTATCATCTGCTGTTTTCACGATGTGAAAAAAGAAGACCCGGAACGCTTGGGTGCCATTGCGGCCTGGGCTTTCGGCGCCAGCCGGGCGCTGGATTATCTCACACAGGACGCACGGGTCAGCACGGACATTGCGGTGGCAGGTCACTCCCGTGGCGGTAAAACGGCTCTGTGGTGTGCGGCCAACGACAAACGGGTCCAATGCTGTTATGCCAACGATTCCGGCTGTACCGGCGCTGCGCTCTCCCGCGGGAAAAAAGGGGAGAGACTTTTGCAGATCAATACCATGTTTCCGTATTGGTTTTGCGGCAATTATAAAAAATACAATGACCGCGAAGAGGAGCTCCCGCTGGATCAGCATATGCTTTTGGCACTGATTGCGCCGCGACTGCTCTATCTGGCCAGCGCCACCGAAGACTTGTGGGCCGATCCGGATTCCGAGTTTGCCTCTGCACTGGCAGCGGATGAGGCTTACAGGGCAAGGAATGTAGAAGGCCTTGCCTGCAAGACCATTCCGGTGCCGGGCGCGCCCAGCCATGAAGGACGCATCGGATATCATGTGCGGTCGGGCGGCCATGCTCTGACAAAAGAAGATTGGTCTCTTTTCTGCGATTTCTGGGCAAAGCATCAATAAAAGAACTCCCGCGGTGTGCGTCACCGCGGGAGTTCTTTTATTACAGACTGTTTCGATAAGCATCGGGACCGTCCCGGTACAAGTCGTTTCCAACGGAGTCGATTACCACCGTCAGGGGCATGTTCTCCACTACCAGGCGGCGGATGGCTTCGCTTCCCAAATCCTCATAGCAAACCAGCTCTGCCTGCTTGACACAGGCGGCGGCCAGCGCTCCTGCACCACCGATTGCCGCAAAGTACACAGCGCCGGTTTGCTGCATGGCTTCGGACACCGCCGCACTGCGGGCACCTTTGCCGATCATCCCGCGCAGCCCCAGATGCAGCAGGGTGGGCGCATAGGCGTCCATACGGCCGCTTGTGGTGGGCCCGCAGGACCCGATGACCTGCCCCGGGCGGGCAGGTGTGGGCCCTGCATAGTAGATGACTGCATCCTGCACGTCAATGGGCAGAGGTTCGCCTTTGGCCACCAGCTCGCAGAGACGTTTGTGAGCTGCGTCCCGGGCAGTGTAAATCACGCCAGAAAGAAGCACCCGGTCTCCGGCGCGCAAGGCAGACGCTTTTTCTTTGGTCAGCGGGGTTGTGATTCGATGTTCCATTACAGCACCGCCTCCTTATGCCGCGTTACATGGCAGCTGATGTTTACCGCTACGGGCATTCCCGCAATGTGCGTGGGGAAAGTCTCGATTTGAAGACCCAATGCCGTTGTGCGGCCACCGAACCCCTGCGGCCCGATGCCCATGGCGTTGATGGCATCCAGCAGCTCCTGTTCCATGGCAGCGTAATAGGGGTCGGGATGATGACTGCCTACGGGCCGCAGCAGCGCCTGTTTGGCTAGCAGCGCCGCCCGTTCGAACGTGCCGCCGATGCCCACGCCCACAACGATGGGCGGGCAGGGGTTCGGTCCTGCCTGGCGCACGGTGTCCAGAATAAACGCTTTGACCCCCGCTTCACCGTCCGAAGGCTTGAGCATGGCCAGACGGCTCATGTTTTCCGACCCGAATCCTTTGGGAGCAACGGTGATTTTCAACCGGTCACCGGGCACCAGTCGCACGTTCAGCACAGCCGGGGTGTTGTCTCCGGTGTTTCCGCGGCGGATAGGGTCCTTCACCACGCTTTTGCGCAGGAATCCCTCGGTGTATCCCTTGGCGACACCTGCGTGAATGGCAGCCTCAAAATCGCCTTCAATGTGCACATCCTGCCCCACTTCGCAGAACACACAGGCCATGCCGGTGTCTTGGCAGATGGGCAGGCCGGTCTGCCGGGCGGCCTCCAGATTTTCGCAAAGGGTGTTCAGTGTGCTCTGGGCAAGGTCCCAGGGCTCGTCTGCTGCAGCTTTGCGCAGCGCGCTTTCCAGGTCTGGAGAGAGGGTTTGATTGGCTTCTATGCACAGACGGGCCACCGTGTCCCGCACTTCGGCCGCTGAGATGGTTCTCACAGCCGGGCCACCCCCGTTTCCTGTGCCGCGCACGCCACCGCTTCGGCAACGGCTTCGGCCACACGGGGATCAAACGCGCCGGGAATGATGTAATCCTCATTGCGTTCTTCGTCGCTTACCAAATCCGCAATGGCGTGGGCGGCGGCCACTTTCATGGCGGTGTTGATATCGCGGGAACGTACCTGCAATGCGCCTTTGAATACGCCGGGGAAGGCCAGAACGTTGTTGATCTGGTTGGGATAATCGCTGCGGCCGGTTCCCATCACGCGGACGCCGGCTGCCTTGGCTTCTTCCGGGGTGATTTCCGGCACCGGATTGGCCATGGCAAACACAATGGGGTCTTGGGCCATGGTGCGAACCATTTCCGGCTTGAGCGCACCGCCCACCGATACACCGATGAATACATCGGCGCCTACCAGTGCGTCGGCCAGAGTGCCGCGCATTCCGGTCAGGTTGGTGATGTCACACAGCATGGCCTTGTGATCCGCGATGCCAACACCGCGCTCTTTGTACAAAATACCGTTTTCGTCACAGGCAATCACGTCTTTCACACCCGCGGCCAGCAGCATTTTGATGATGGCCGTTCCGGCGGCGCCCGGGCCGTTCAGAACCACGCGGATGGAGCCGATGTCCTTGTTTACCACACGCAGAGCGTTCAGCAGAGCGGCGGTCACCACGATGGCGGTGCCGTGCTGGTCATCGTGAAATACGGGAATGTCCAGCTCTTTTTCCAAAGTTTCCTCAATGGCAAAGCAGGCGGGAGAGGCAATGTCCTCCAGGTTGATGCCGCCAAACACGGGGGCAATCATGCGCACGGCTTCCATCACTTTTTCCGGGTCCTGGGTGTCCAGGCAGATGGGGAACGCATCCACGCCGCCGAACTCCTTGAAAAGAATGGCTTTTCCTTCCATCACCGGCTGAGAAGCGGCCGCGCCGATGTTGCCAAGGCCCAGTACAGCCGTGCCGTTGGAAACAACGGCCACCAGGTTCCCTTTGGATGTGTAGGTGTACGCCTCGGCGGGATTTTCCGCAATGGCGCGGCAGGGCTGTGCCACGCCGGGCGTATAGGCGGTGGACAGATCGTCCCGGGTTTTCACAGGAACTTTGCTCACTACTTCAATTTTTCCGTGGTGCTGTGCGTGCATCTCCAATGCTTTTTTATAGTAATCCATGACTATTTACCGCCTTTTTTGAGAATTTCTTCTATCAGTATAGCAAGCCCGCGCGGCCTATGGAAGACAGATTTTTGGTTTTATCCGATAATTTTTACAAAACAGCTATCTTTTTCGGGTCACAATATGGTATGATAACAAAAGCGCTTCACTCGAAAAGCAACGAAGCGCAATCAGGAGGCAGTAAATGAAAAAGTTATTTAGTTTATCCATTGTTTTGGCGCTGTGCGTGGGCCTGCTGGCCGGATGCAGCGGCGCAGATTCCTCTTCCGGGTCCAGTTCGTCCACCGCTTCTTCCAGTTCCAGCAGCGAGGCAACCAGTGCTCCCGCTGTGGATTTCGGCGCCGGCCTGACCGAGGACGGCAACTTTGAAGGCGTGACCGCGCTGGATTATGTGACGCTGCCGGAGGATTACGACCACATCACTCTCCCTGCGGACGTAACCACGGCCACGGACGAGGACATTCAGTCCAGCATTGACTCTCTGGTGGCAGGCTTTGCCACTTATGAGCAGCTGACGGACGTGGAAGTCAAAGAGGGCGACACGGTCAACATTGACTATGTGGGCAGCGTGGACGGCGTAGAGTTTGAAGGCGGTAGCACCCAGGGCAACGGTACCAATGTGGTGGCTGGTTCCACCAACTACATCGATGATTTCCTCACGCAGATCATCGGCCACAAACCGGGCGAGACCTTTGACGTGAACGTCACTTTCCCCGACCCGTATGAGAACAATCCTGACCTGGCGGGCAAGGACGCTGTGTTCAAGACCACCATCAACTATGTGCAGGGCGAAGAAATCATGCCGGAAGTAACCGACGATTTCGTGAACGAGAATCTCAGCTCCACTTATGGCTGGACCACAGTGGATGAGATGCGCGCCGGCATCGCCGCTGACCTGGTGGAGAATCAGCGCGGCAGCTATGTGGGTGAATATATCACGGAGAACACCCAGATCAGCGAGGTGCCTGAGAGCATGGTAACCTTTGTAAAAAACACCCTTTCCAACAACTACATCACCATGGCCAACCAGTATGGCATGGAGCTGGAAGATCTGCTGTCCTACATGGGCGTTGAAAGCATTGAGGACATGCTAGAGCAGAATCAGGATATGGTTCAGCAGCAGGCTGAGCAGTTGCTGATCCTGCAGGCAGTTGCGGAAAAAGCGGCTATTGAGGTGACCAAGGACGATATCATGACCGTGGGCGGCCTGACCGAGGACAACTACGACCAGGTCGTGGAGATTTACGGCGAGCCGTATATGTATATGACCACCCGCACGGGCCTGGCTTCCCAGTACCTGCTGGACCACGCGGTGGAAGAGTAAAACCATTGATTGAACCGGACGCAGCTTTGGCTGCGCCCGGTTTTTCTTTGCGTTGGCATTAAAAATTTTTTCAAAGACTCTTGACAAATCCGGGGAAATAGAGTTTAATGCTATTAAACCGATGAGGCGGAGATAAAACCGGAAGCGCACGCAAAGAGAGCCCTGTTGCTGGAAAAGGGCCGAAAGCGGGCCGGGCAAATGGACCGCTGAGGGCGGGGTGAACCGGCCTGGCCGAAGTAGCCTTCGACGCGTGCTCGCGTTACAGAGCAGAGAATGTGTTGGCATTCTCGCGGAGGGGCCGCTGAAATCGGCGGCAAGTAAGGTGGTACCGCAGGCTTTGATTTTCAAACGCTTGTCCTTGCATATGGCAGGGATAAGCGTTTTTTTATTTTCATCGAAAGGGGATGGGCACGAACCATGAAAAAACAGATTACGAGGCGATGGCGATGGCAAACGCACCTTTTAAAACCGCCCATTCACCGAAACATTGATTGAGAAAAAGGAGTTTTGCTTTATGAAACTGACGAAAAAGTGCTTGACCATCGCATTGTCCGCCCTGTTGTCCCTGAGCCTGCTGGCCGGCTGCTCCGGCGCGTCCGGTTCGTCTTCCGCCGCAGCAGGGAGCACTTCGGCTGCTGCAACCGGAGAGGGCGAATTCAAAGTGGGCCTGATTCAGCTGATGGAACATCCTTCCCTGGACGAGATTCGCACCGCCATCGAGAATGAGCTGGCGGCAAAAGCAGAAGAAGAGGGCTTCACCTATACCTATGATTATCAGAACGCCCAGGGCGACACTGCCACCATCGCCAACATCTGCCAGAAGTTCGTGTCCGACGATGTGGACGTGATTGTGGCCATTGCAACGCAGGCAGCTCAGGGCGCAGCCACTGCTGTAGAGGGAACGGACATTCCCGTCATCTTCAGCGCCGTGACCGATCCTGTGGCAGCGGGCCTTGTGGAGAACACGGATGCACCCGAAGGCAACATCACCGGCACGTCCGACGCCATCCCTGTTTCCAAGATCTTTGACCTGGCCGCGGAGCTGACACCCGATGTGCAGAGCTTCGGCCTGATTTACAACACCAGCGAGATCAACAGCGTTTCCGTCATTGAGGAGACCAAAGCATACCTGGATGAAAAAGGCATCTCCTATGTAGAGAACGCCGTCACCGCCACCGGTGAGGTGCAGACCGCGGCGCAGAACCTGTTGAACCAGTGCGACGCTGTATTTGCTCCCATCGATAACACTGTGGCTTCGGCCATGCCGATTCTGGCCGAAGAGGCCATCAACGCCAAGAAACCGGTGTATGTGGCCGCGGACAGCATGGTGGCCGACGGCGGCCTGGCAACCGTGGGCGTCAACTACACCAACCTGGGAACCCAGACTGGTGACATGGTGGTCAAGGTTTTGACCGGCACCAGCGTATCTGAAATTCCCGTGGAAGTTCTGAAAGACAACGCCGTGGTGGTCAATGAGGAGACCGCCGAAGCCATTGGCGTGGACGTCTCCGCTTACGTACAATAATTCTTTTATTCCCTTTGCGCCGCCCCGAAAGGGCGGCGCTCAGCTGCATCAAAGGAGTTTTGAAGCATGAGTATTCAGATTTTGCTGACCAACACAGAGCAGGGCCTGATCTACAGCCTGGTGGCTCTGGGACTGTACATTTCTTACCGCACGCTGGACATTGCGGACTTGACCACAGACGGGTCCTTCACTCTGGGTATTGCCTGCAGTGCCATTCTTACCTCTTTGGGCCATCCGGTACTGGGGCTTTGGGCGGCGCTGTTTGCCGGAGCACTGGCGGGCGGTGTGACTGCAGTTCTGCAGACAAAACTGGGAGTACAGCCCATTTTGGCCGGCATTATCACCATGACCGGCTTGTACTCCATCAACCTGATGATCATGGGAAAATCCAATCTGACGCTTCTGCGTGTGGATACATTGTTTCGCTGGGCAGATGAGCTGATGCCCTACGGTACGCTGGTCCTGGCGCTGGTCTTTGCCGTGGTTTGTGCAGTACTGCTGGTATTGTTCTTGCGCACGCAGCTGGGCCTGTCCCTGCGGGCTACCGGCGACAACCGGGACATGGTGGCTGCTTCCTCCATCAATCCGGCCTTTACGACTACGGTCGGCCTTTGCATTGCCAACGCACTGATTGCGGTTTCCGGCGGCCTTTTGGCGCAGCAACAGGGCTACGGCGATTTGACGCTGGGCACCGGCATGGTGGTCATCGGTCTGGCCAGCCTGGTCATCGGCGAAGTGCTGGTGGGACGCGGCGGCATTGTGCGCGGCGTGGTAGGCGCGCTGATCGGTTCCATCATCTATCGTGTGCTCACAGGCATTGCGCTCACTTCCAATCTGGGAGCCAGCAACCTGAAACTGGTGTCCGCAGTCATTGTGGCCGCAGCCATTTCGTGGCCCGCTGTTCGGGATAAGATTCTGTTTTACAAAAAACGCAAGGAGGCGGACAAAGAATGCTGACGCTGAAGCATGTTTCCAAAACCTTTAATCCCGGCACCGTAAATGAGAAAAAGGCACTGGAAGATTTGTCACTGCATCTTGCACCGGGAGATTTCGTCACCATCATCGGCGGAAACGGCGCGGGCAAATCCACGCTGTTCAATGCCATTGCAGGCAGCTTTTTTGTGGACCGCGGCCACATTGTGCTGGACGGCGAGGATATGACTTTCCGGCCGGAGTATAAGCGCTCCCGTTATATTGGCCGTCTGTTTCAAGACCCGTTGAAGGGCACCGCTCCTCACATGACCATTGAGGAGAATATGGCACTGGCCTATCTGCGCACGGCCAAGGCATCCAGCGCTTTCTCGACCATTACCAAAAAGGACCGGGATTACTTCGCCCAGCGCCTGGCTGCGCTGGGATTGGGACTTGAGGACCGTTTGAAACAACCGGTCGGTCTTCTTTCCGGCGGCCAGCGCCAGGCGCTGACGCTTCTGATGGCCACGCTGGTCACACCCAAATTGCTGCTGCTGGACGAGCACACCGCTGCTCTGGACCCGGGTACTGCGGAAAAGGTGTTGGACCTGACGAAGAAAATTGTGTCGGAAAACAATATCACCTGCCTGATGATTACCCACAACATCTCATCGGCACTGGAACTTGGCAACCGAACCATTATGATGGACGGCGGCCAAATTGTGCTGGATATCTCCGGTGAAGAACGCGCCAACACCACTGTGGACGGATTGCTGGAAAAGTTCCATACAAAGACGAACAAGGTGCTGGACAACGACCGTATCCTGCTTAGTGAGTAAAGAAGAGCGCGGGCTTTTAGCCCGCGCTCTTTTTCTGTTTCGTTTTAAAGTAAACCCAAATGCTGCTGATCACATCTAGGCAGAAGATAAATTGAAGCAGACCGTGCACCAGACCATCCGATGGAGCCAAAAGGCCGTATCGGCAGCATTTTCGAACGCAGAAAGCACCCAGAATGCCGGTCATACCAATGGCCATTGCATCAAAAAAAGCCAGCGCGATGGTAAAGCCAAAGGTGAAGATGGTCAGGGTGAACAACGCGGCCAGCACGAAAATGGCACAATAGGCCGGAATCTGCGCCAGTTTGATTATCATGACGATGCGGGCCAGGTGATGGCAGTCCAGCGTGCGTGTACCCCGGATGCCTATCCAAACAGCGCAGACAAAGCCTAGAAGCATCCATAAAAACAAAAATGCTACACAAAAAAGACCGTTGTTTTGAAATACGGATTCCATCAAAACCCCGGTGAACAGACAATACAGTACTCCCAGAACGGAATAGGGAAACAGAACCACCGGGCCGCACAGCCATTTCATACAAATCTCACCTCATACAAAAAAGCCGGTGAAGAATTTCTTCGCCGGCTTTTTGATAAAGCTTATTTCTTGCGGGCCACCAGACGCAGGATGTACAGGAACATGTTGATGAAGTCCAGATACAGCTGCAGTGCGCACAGAATGGCGCCTTTGTGGGCCATGTCCGGGTCATGCAGCGTTGCTGCGTGATAGCGTTTGATCATCTGTGTGTCGTAAGCGGTGTAACCCATGAAGACTGCCAGACCGATGAAGCAGACCACCTTGTCGAACATTTCCATGGGAAGGAAGAGGGCGATGATCCAGTACAGCGCCAGGAAAATCAGCCCCGCGAACAGGAAGGAGCGCAATCCGGTCAAATCGCGTTTTGTGAAGTAGCCGTAGGCCGCCAGAACGCCGAAGTACAGCGCCGTCAGACCAAATACATACACCATCGTGGCCACATCGTACACCAGGAACAGGGTGGAGAAGGTGAAGCCGTTGAGAATGGCGTACACAAAGAACAATGCGGTTGCGCTGCCGGCGCTCAGTTTGTGCAGGCGCGCGCCCAGAACGATGACGGTGATCACTTCCGCAATGGCCAGAATGAAGGGCAGATAGGGCATGCTGACACACAAAACCCAGGTGATGCCGGTCAGGTAACCTGCATAAGCCGTGACAAAGGTTGCCAGAAGGCCAAGGCCCATCCATCCGAACGTCTTGGTGGTGTAAGCGCTCAGCGGTTCGGCCGCGCCGCCGTTCATCCAATCCATTCCGGGTTCATTGAACATGGAATTGTTGCTGTCCATGGAAAAACCTCTTTTCTGTATTGAATTTTCAGGGTGCCTGAAATTTAACATCAGTATAGCATCATCAACGGTTGTTTTCAAGGAAAATCGCACACAAGTCGGTCAGTACGTCCGAAGGCAGCATTCCCTGCATGGAAAGGCGCTTTGCGCAGCGGTCCGCGGCAAGTCCGTGCAGATAGACACCGCATACAGCCGCCTGCCAGGGTTCCAGTCCCTGCGCGGCAAGCCCCGCGATGATACCGGCCAGCAGGTCGCCGCTTCCGCCTCGGGCAAGGCCCGCGTTGCCGGTGTGATTTTCGTACAATTCACCCCAGGGCGTTGCCACCAGCGTGCAGTGCCCTTTTAAAACGGTGACCGCACCGCTCTCGCGGGCGAATTGCAAAGCGGCGCTGCCCCGGTCCGCTTCGATTTCCCGGATGGAACGTCCGGTCAGCCGGGCCATTTCACCCGGGTGGGGCGTGACAATCAAACGGCCGGACAAACCCATGAGAAACAGCTTGTCGTCTGCCAGACTGCACAAGCCGCCTGCGTCCAGCACCACCGTTCCAAGCGATGCGCCCAGCGCGGTTTTCATTTCCTGCGCGGTAGCGGAATCGGCTTCCTTGCCGCAGCCTGCCACGCATACCGTGGCTTTGGCCGCGGCCAGCGCAAGCCCCTCTTCGTCGGGCAACGGCAGATACACAGGTTCCATGACCCGCTGGGCCACAGTGGAAATGACTGATTCTTCGGCGGCCAGCGTCACAAGCCCGGCTCCGGAGCGCAGGGCGCCGCATACGCACAGCGCGGCAGCACCCCGGTACTTCGCGCAGCCGCATACAGCCAGCACTTTCCCGTAGCTGCCTTTGTGACTTTCCGGCGCGCGGCGGGGCAGGTTGCGGAATACCAGTTCGTTTGTAATTTTTGTGGCCATTATGGTACGCTCCTTTGGAGGATTTATGATATACTAGAAATGCTTTGAGTTTAGTATAACACGAAAGGAGCAGTTCGCCAATGGACAGCGCGTTGAAAAAATGGGTGGACGGCAGCGATAATCTGGTATTTTTTGGCGGCGCGGGGGTGTCCTGCGAGAGTGGAATCCCGGATTTTCGCAGCACAGACGGCCTTTATAACCAGACCTGGCGCTGGCCGCCGGAAGAAATTTTGTCCCAACATTTCTTTTGGGAAAATACTGAAGAATTTTATCGCTTTTACAGGGCCAAAATGTTGTATCCCGACGCACAGCCCAACGCCGCCCACAAAGCGCTGTCCCGTCTGGAAGCACAAGGTAAACTGCGGGCGGTGATCACACAGAACATCGACGGGCTGCATCAGGCGGCAGGAAGCCGGAATGTGCTGGAACTGCACGGTAGCGTGCACCGCAATCACTGCACAAAATGTGGGAAATCCTATGGCCTGGAAGAAATTTTGTCCGGCGACGGCGTGCCCCGCTGTACCTGCGGCGGCGTGATCAAGCCGGACGTGGTCCTGTATGAAGAATCCCTGGATCAGCAGGTCCTGACAAAAGCGATGCGCGCCATTGCCCAGGCCGATGTGCTGATTGTGGGCGGCACCTCGCTGAACGTGTACCCGGCGGCCGGGCTGCTGCGGTATTTCGGAGGGCGGGCGCTGGTAGTCATCAACAAAACGCCCACCCCGGCCGACAAAGGCGCCACGCTGGTTCTGCAGGGCGAGATCGGAAAAATTCTGGGTGATGCTTAAATAAAAAACACCTCTGTGCTCCGTGCACAGAGGTGTTTTTGTTTTTATTGACCGCAGGCGGATTTGAACTCGGTCCAGACCTGCATGTGCGCCTCTTCCGCCTCAGCGGAAACCGGCTGAATCATTTCAATGTCGTTGTTTTCCAGGAAACCTTCGGGCAGCACCAGCAATTCCTTGGTGGCGTCGTCGAACAATTCTTCGGCCGCCTGGTTGGTGCAGTAGTAACCCATATATTCAAAGCACTGTTTGCTCACTTCCGGGTCCAGCAGATAGTTGATGAACTGGTAAGCTGCGTCCTTGTTGGGGGCGTTTACCGGCACAAACTGAGCCATCAGACCGAAGCCCAGCCCTTCTGTGGGATAAGCGATCTCCAAATCGCTGCGGTTGATTTTGGCCAGATACGTCTGGCTGGTGTACATGACGGCCGCGGCCACCTCGCCCGAAATCAGAAGATCCTGGGTGTTGGCGTCCTGAATGGCGCGGATGTTGGGCGCCAGCTCCAGCAGCTTTTCACCGGCAGACTGAATCACAGCGGGGTCCTCCACGTTGTAGCTTTCGCCCATCAGCTTTAAAGCCATACCGTCGATGACGCGGTAGTTGCCGATGATGGCCAGGTTGTCGGCCAGAGAAGCGTCCCACAGATCCTCATAGCTAGTGATCTCTTTGCCCACCAGAGCGGGATCGTACACAATGGTCATCACGCCCGCGCCATGGGGAACGGTGTATTTGTCCTCGGGGTCAAAGAACTGACCCTGGTAGACGGGATTCACATTACCCAGATTGGGGATTTTGTCTTTGTCCAGCTCACTGACAAGGCCTTCATCAATGGCGGTTTTAATAATGTAATCGTCGGCGATGACCACATCGTAATCGCCGCCCTTGGAAGTCTCCAGACGGGACAACATGGTTTCGTCCGTATCAAAGGTGGAGTAGTTCACCTTGATGCCGGTCTGCTCGGTGAAGCCATCCAGCACTTCCTGGGGGAACATCTCGCCGAAGGCGAACAGGTTCAGCTCACCGTTCGCCGCCGCAGAACCGGACGCAGTGCCGGATGAGGAACTGCTGCCGCATCCCGCCAGCAGGGTGAGGCACAGCGCGCCGGCCAGAGCCAATGCAAGAATTTTTTTCATAACAAACCTCCGAAATACAATTTTACCGGCGCTTGGAACGGCGGGGCCGTCCCAGCACCGCTGAAAGGGCGACCAGAAGAATCGTGGCGGCCAGCATCAGCGTGCACAGCGCGTTGATCTCCGGTGTCACACCCACTTTCAACTGAGAATAAATCAAGATGGGCAGGGTGTTCACATTCACACCCGTGACAAAAATGCTGATGATTACGTCGTCAAAGCTCATGGCAAAGCTCAAAAGCATGCCCGAGGCAATGGCCGGCGCCAGCAGGGGAAGTGTCACGTCAAAAAAAGCGCGCGCGTCCCCGGCGCCCAGGTCCCGGGCGGCTTCCACCAGACTGGGGTCCATGCCTACCAGCCGGGCCTTCACCAGCATGTAAACATAGGGAATGCAAAATACAGTATGGGACAAAATCAGCGTGGTCATGCCGAAGGGAAGGCCCAGCAGAGAGAAGAAGGCCATGAACACCATGCCCAGAATGATCTCCGGAATCATGATGGGCAGCATGGACAGATACTCCACAGGACCCTTGCTGCGGGCGCGGATGCGAGAGAAACCCACTGCACCCAGCGTGCCGATGACAGCCGCATTAACGCTGGCACACACGCCCAGAAAAATGCTGTTGAGCAGCGCTTCAAAAATCGCTTTGTCCTGGAAGAGCTGCTGGTACCATTTCAGAGAAAAACCGCTCCACACGCTGGTGAGCTTGTTTTCGTTGAAAGAGTAGATGACCACCAGGACAATGGGCAGGTAAAACATTACGGTGACAATGCCCAGAAACAGATTGGGCAGGAAGGTGCGATTTTTCATAGCAATCCCTCCAGTTCATCTGAGTGGGTCACGCGCTTGTACACGGCGATCATCAATGTGGTCATGACCATCAGCGCCACGCTCAGCGCGGCGGCAAAGGGCCAGTTGTGCGCTTTCATCAGCTGGTCCTGAATCAGACTGCCCACCAGCACCACCTTGTTGCCGCCCAGAATGTCCGCGATGAAGAACAGGCCCATGGAAGGGATGAAGGTGAGAATGATGCCGGACAAAAGGCCGGGCAGCGTCAGCTTCAGCGTCACGGTATAAAAAGCCTGCCAGGGCGAGGCGCCCAGGTCCCGGGCGGCTTCCACCAGACTCCAGTCCATCTTTTCCGCGCTGGAGTACACCGCGAAAATCATGAACTGCAGCAGCGCATACACCATGCCAACCACTACAGCAGGATAGGTGTACAGCAGTTTCAGCGGGCTTTGGGTGATGCCGAGGCCCATCAACAGTTTATCCAGCGTGCCGTTGGCCCGGAAAATGATGATCCAGCCGTACATGCGGATCAGAGAAGAGGTCCAGAAGGGAATCATCAACAGCATCATCATGCGTTTTTTCCACGCCGGGGACAGTTTGGCCATGAAATAGCCGAAAGGGTACCCGATGGCCACAATGAACAGCGTGCTGGTGATGGCCAGTTTGAACGACTCGGCAAAGGTCTGCAGATAGACCGGATGAAAAATGTTTTTGTAGTTGTCCAGGGTGAACTGGTTCACCACACCCCACACTTCGGCGCGAGTCTGAAAACTGAGCACCACCATGTAAATCATGGGGCCCAGCACAAACAGCAGGGTGAACACGTACAGCGGCACCACGGTCAGCCACAGTTTGGAGCGTTTTTTCATGCCTGCGCCTCCACATCCACCGGTACCGCATGGGCCGGATCCCAGGTCACGCGCACCTGATCGCCGGGCTCCACCGCAATGTCAATGCCATGGCGGCTGGCCACCAGCTCTGCACCGTCCCCAAGAGTCAGGGCAATGCGCAGCATGCCGCCGGCAAAGCTCTTTTCGCGCACGGTGGCGGGCAGGCCGCAGGCGTCGGGATCGGTTGTGAACTCCACCTGCTCGCTGCGCACTGCCAGCGAGAGCGGCTGGCCCGGGCGGAACGTGTGCCCGGCGTCCGCTGCGCCCGCACATCCGCCGGCGCAGGCCATGCGCACCACGCCGTCCGCCTGCTCCGTGACCTGACCGGTCAGCACATTGGCCGTACCCACAAAGCGGGCCACATAGCTGGTGCGGGGATGGTCGTACACGTCCGCGGGCGTGCCGATCTGTTCAAAACGGCCGTCCCGCATCACGGCGATGCGGTCGGACATGTTCAGCGCCTCTTCCTGATCATGAGTGATGTAAATGAAGGTCAGACCCAGTTGTTTTTGCAGCGCCTTCAATTCCAGCTGCATCTGGCGGCGCAGCTGCAAATCCAGCGCGCCCAAAGGTTCGTCCAGCAAAAGCACGCTGGGCTTGTTGACCAGCGCCCGGGCAATGGCCACTCGCTGCCGCTGTCCGCCGGACAGTTCCGACGGCATGCGCTTTTCGTATCCCTTCAGCTGCACTAATTCCAGCGCCTGCTCCACTTCCCGGCGGATGACGTCTTTGGCGGTGTGTTTCAGCTTCAAACTGTACCCGATGTTGGCCGCCACGGTCATGTGGGGGAACAGCGCATAGTTCTGAAATACGGTGTTCACATCCCGCTTGTTGGGTTCGGCTCCGGTCACATCGTTTCCGGCCAGAAGCACCTTTCCGCTGTCGGGCGTTTCCAAACCGGCAATGATGCGCAGCGTGGTGGTTTTTCCGCAGCCGGAAGAACCCAGAAGCGTGACAAATTCACCCTTCTGGACTTCCAGGTCAATGCCGCGCAGCACCTGGGTATCCCCAAAGCTCTTTGTAATGTTCTGCAATGCAAGAATCGTTTCGCTCATAGATTTCCTCTCTTGCTCTCAAGACAATTTTGTTCCGGATATTCCTTATAAGTATAGCAAAAAATTGCAAGAAGAGCACGCCCTTTCCTGCTGAAAAATGGGGGTGCTGAGGCCTGCTTTTTGTGTAACAATACAAATATAGTGAACTTTGCGCCCGATCGTGCAAAGGTTCCGGGCGAAAAAGACTGTTTTTTGAGGGGTATTTGTGATAAGATAAAAGAACAACAAGCGCAAATCAAAACGGGCGAGCACTCGCTGAGAGGAGAATGCTGTGTGGAGAATCTGTTGATTTTGGGCGCGGGCGGTTACGGCCGCACCGTTGCGGAGACGGCGTCTTTTTCCTTTGACCACATTGCTTTTCTGGACGACAGCCAGACAGGAGAGGACATCCTGGGCATCTGTGGACAATATGAGTCGTTCCTTGGCAAATTCCCTTACGCATATCCTGCTTTCGGAAACAACGAACTGCGGGCGGCCTGGCTGAAACGGCTGACCATGGCGGGGTTCTTTGTGCCGGCCATGGTGCACCCCAGGGCATATGTCAGCCCGTCGGCGGTGCTGGAGCCGGGCGCAGTGGTGCTGCCCATGGGCTGCGTTGGCACGCGCACGGTGGTGCGTACCGGGGCTATTATTAATATGGGCGCCATTGCGGACCATGATTGCGACATCGGCGTTTACTGCCATCTGGCGCCGGGTGCGGTGGTGAAGGCGGGCAATACGGTGCCTGCACGCACCAAAGTGGAATCGGGCTGTGTGTTCGGCTTGCCGGCACAGCCCAAACAAGGAGGACCTGTGCATGTCTAAATTGCTGATCCTTGGAGCCGGCGGGCTGGGCCGCATGGTGGGGGAAGTGGCGGCAGCCCAAGGGTGCTGGGACCACATTGCTTTTCTGGACGACGCGGTGCACGGCCCCAATGTGGCGGGCCGCTGTGTAGACTATCTCGCTTTGAAAGAAGAATATCCTCAGGCCGTGGCCGCCTTTGGGGACAACCGGCTTCGCCTTTCCTGGACGGAAAAGCTGCTGGAGGCCGGTTATCAGGTCCCGTGCATCATTCATCCCACCGCCATTGTCAGCCCTTCGGTGACCATGGGAGAGGGATGCCTGATTCTGCACGGAGCCATTCTCAACACCAACACGCAGCTGGGCAAAGCATGCCTTGTGAACAGCGGTGCGCTGGTGGATCATGACAACCGGCTGGAAGACGGCGTGCACATCAATCTGCACGCCACCATCAAAGCCTGGTGTCACATGGAAAAGTGCAGCCGCACCGAGGCCGGGGAGACAGTGTATTCCACCCGGCGCAGTATTCTGGGGGTGGAGGACCGCAATCTGGAAGATGCGCTGTTCGCCTTCAAACTGGGCGAAGTGGCCAGCTATGTAAAGCCCTTCGGTTCCGGCCATATCAACGACACCTATGCGGTGTATCTGGGCGAGGGCGCGGGCACTTTGAGCTATGTGATTCAGCGCATCAATACCGAGGTGTTCAAAAAGCCTTGGGAAGTGATGGAAAACATTTTCGGCGTCACGGAGTATCTGCGCGCCCGCATCCTGGCAAGGGGAGGCGACGCAGACCGGGAGACGCTCAACTATATTAAAACCAAAACCGGCGCGCCCTATTTCGAAGACGCGGACGGCGGCCCCTGGCGCTGCTACAATTACATTGCCGATTCGGTGTGCATCGAAAGCGTACGCACGCCGGAAGATTTTTATAACTCGGGCAAGAGCTTCGGCGGCTTTTTGCGGGAGCTGGAGAATTATCCGGCCGAAACTCTGCACGAGACCATTGAAAAATTTCACGACACCCGCAAGCGCCTGAGGGACTTTGAAACCGCACTGGAGCGGGATGTGCGCAACCGGGCGCGCACCTGCAAAAAGGAAACGGCGTTTGTTCAGGCGCACGCAGGCGACTGCCCGGTGCTGATGGAACTTTTGGAACAGGGCAAGCTTCCGCTGCGTGTGACCCACAACGACACGAAGCTGAACAACATCCTGTTTGACAAGGAAACCGGCGAGGGCCTTTGCGTCATCGATCTGGACACCATTATGCCCGGGCTGGCGCTGAACGATTACGGCGATTCCATCCGTTTCGGCGCGTCCACCGCCCGGGAGGATGAGCCGGATCTTGAAAAAGTCCATTTTGACCTGGGACTGTTCGAGGCCTATACCAAAGGATACCTGGAAGCGGCCGGAAGCGCGCTGACGGACACAGAAAAGGAGTACCTGCCCTGGGGCGCAAAAATGATGACGCTGGAGTGCGGCATTCGCTTTTTGACGGATTATCTGCAGGGAGACACCTATTTCAAGGTCACCCATCCAAAGCACAATCTGGAGCGGGCGCGTACCCAGTTTAAACTTGTTTCCGAGATGGAAGCCCATTGGGACGAAATGGGTGCCATTGTGAGAAAATACAGCAAGACAGAGGGGAAGTAAAACCATGCACATTGAAACGCAATGCCTGCACGAAGGCTATCAGCCGGGCAACGGCGATCCCAAAGCGCTGCCCATTTATCAGAGCACTACATATACCTATGACTCCACCGACCACATCGGCCAGCTGTTCGATCTGACAGCGGACGGACACATGTATTCCCGTATCTCCAACCCCACCGTTGCGGCGGTTGAGGAGAAGATTGCCGCGCTGGAAGGCGGCGTGGGAGCTCTGTGCACCACTTCCGGCCAGGCGGCCAACCTGCTGGCGGTTCTGAACATCTGCACGGCGGGAGATCATTTCGTTGCCGCTTCCACCATTTATGGCGGTACGGTCAACCTGTTTGGGGTCACGCTGAAAAAATTTGGCATTGACTGCACCTTTGTGGACGCGGACGCGCCGGTGGAAGAGCTGCAGAAAGCTTTCCGCCCCAATACGAAGCTGGTGTTCGGCGAGACCATTGCCAACCCCGCCATCAGTGTGTTTGACATTGAAAAATTCGCAAAACTGGCCCACGACAACGACGTTCCCCTGATCGTGGACAACACCTTTGCCACGCCGGTGCTGTGCCGGCCCTTTGAGTGGGGGGCGGACATCGTCACCCATTCCACCACCAAATACATGGATGGCCACGCAGTCCAGGTGGGCGGCGCCATTGTGGATTCCGGTCGGTTTAACTGGGAGAACGGAAAATTTGAGGAGCTGTGCCAGCCCGACGAGAGCTACCACGGCATCACCTATACAAAACAGTTCGGCAAAGCTGCGTACATCACCAAAGCTCGTGTGCAGCTGATGCGCGACTTCGGTATGTATCCTTCCGCGCAGGCGGCATTCCTGACCAACTTGGGCCTGGAAACACTGGCTGTCCGCATGGAGCGCCACTGCCGAAACGCAGAAAAAGTGGCTCAGTTCCTGGCGCAGCAGCCTCAGGTGGAATTCGTCAATTATCCCACCCTGGAAGGGGACAAGTACCACGCGGCGGCGCAGAAATATCTGCCGAATGGCTGCTCGGGTGTTATTTCCTTCTCGCTGAAAGGCGGCCGGGAAGTGGCGGTCAAATGGATGGACAGTCTGCAGCTGGCCAACAACGTGGTCCATGTGGCGGACATCTGCACCTGTGTTCTGCACCCGGCTTCTGCCACGCATCGCCAGCTGACCGACAGCCAGCTGGTTGCAGCCGGCATCACCCCGGGCTTGATTCGTCTCTCCGTAGGCTGTGAACATGTGGATGACATCATCGATGATCTGAAAAAAGGATTCGCGGCCATCGGAAATCTGTAAAACAAAAAGCATCCCGGCTTTCAAAACCGAGATGCTTTTTGTTTTAGGAGGATTGTCGTTGAACGTCAGGTCTTTCCCCGGGCGCTGCACCATCCGGCGGCGTGCCGCCGGGCATCGTTCCGTCCGGGGCTGTTCCACCGGGTGTCATTCCACCGCGTCCGCCGCCAAAACCGCCGCTTTCGCCGTAGATCAGGCTGTCCAGCGTGATTTGAGTGGAGGATTCACCGGATGTCAGAGTATAGCTTTCACCCTGCGCAAGGTCCGGACAGCTGATCAGCACGCTGGAAAAAGCTTTTTTGCTCTGGCAGGAGACCAGCTGTGCACCGTTTGCGTCGGTCAGTGTAACCGTGTCCCCAGCGTTTCCGCTGATGGACACCAAGATGGAACCTTGCGTAGAAGAATCGCCGAAATTCTGGGCCATGCCCGTGGGACCAAAGGCAACGATCAGACCGCCGGTAATAGAGGCTTCGCCGTTGTAGTCCAGCGCGCCGTTGCCGCTGCTGACGGGCCCGTACACATAGGTCTCGCCGCCGCTGATGGTCAGCGAACCGTTGGAATCAATGCCGTCACCCTCGGCGTCAATGGTGATGGTGCCGCCGGAAATGACAATGGCAGCGTCCGCATCTGCGGCGAAACTGTCACCGCGGAATCCGGTTCCGCTGCTGTCCGTTCCGCCTGCGGCATTCATGCCGTCGTCGCTGGAGATCACAGAGATCTCACCGCCGGAGATGGTTACCGTCAAACCTTCAATGCCTTCATAACTTTGGGTGATGTTTATGGTACCGCCGGAAATCTCCACGGCGCTGTCTGCATGAACGCCGTCATCGCCGGTGGCAATCTCGTACGTTCCGTCGGTAATGAAAATATCGCTGTTGGAGTGCAGCGCATCATCCGCGCTGTCAATGGTAAAGGTTCCGGCGGAAATGGAAAGATTTCCGCTGGCTTTGATTCCCTTGGTGCTGGCGGTGTCCTCTTCGGTGGTGGTTTCCTCGGTCTGCATTGCTTCACCGCCACGGCCGGGGAAGGTTTCGGTGGTCTGCGTCACAGCCTCGCCGCTTCCGCCGCCGGCCACAATGGAGAAGCTGCCGGCCAGAATCTGCTGGTATGCGGCGCTGCTGATGCCATCGCCGTCCGCGGTAATGTCAAAGGTTCCGTCGGCAATGTAAACAAAGCCCAGAGAGGCATCGTCCGCGTTTTCCGCATGAATACCGTCCTTTCCGGAGGTGATGGTGTAGCTGCCGCTGGCAATGCGGACGCTGTCTTTTCCGGAAAGACCGTGGCTTGCGGCGGTAATCACATAGGTGCCGCTGGTCAGAGCCAGATCGTCTTTGGAAACAGCGCCGTGCCCGGCTGATGCCTGAATTGTCAGAGTGCCTGCGCCATTGAACGTCAGGTCTGACTTGGCAAATACCACAGCGTCGATGTTATTGTCGTCAATGGCTGTGTAGCTGCCGCCGTTGGAAAGAGTGTTTTCCGAACCGTCGGATGTGGTGATCACCACTTTGTCAGCATTGCACACATAGATGGCTGCGCCGTCTGCATTGGCGATGGTGACGCCGTCCAACACCAGCTGCACATCGTCGTTGTCGTCTGCGTTCACCACTACCATTCCGTCATCCAAGCTGCCGCGGAAAAGGTAGGTGCCTTCGTCCGCGATGGTGATGGTGCTGTCGGAGATGGTGACTGCATCCGAGTCACAGGAGGCGCTGGTACCGTTCAGCGTAATCACAGCACAGGTGCTTTCATCGTACCCGATTTCCATATCCCGGGCAGTGAACATCGAATCATCGGTCGATGTGGAAACGCCGGATGCCGTGGTACTGGCGGAAGAGCTTGCGGCGGTTTCGGAACAGGCGGAAAGCAGCAAGGCTGCTGAGAGAAAAAGAGCAAAAAGAATGCGTTTCATAGTGTTGTCCTTCTTTATATCAAAGCGCGCCCACAATGGTTTCCTGCTTGGAAAGCGTGATTTCCAAATTTCCGTTGCGGCAGCGAAGCTGGTCGATCAGCTCCTTTTCCGTGCCGGTGCGGCGCAAAGTCAAATCGTACGTCAGGCGGAACAGGCTTCCCATGTTGGTGGTCTTGACCTGCGTCAGTTCGTATTCGGCGGAGTACTTTTTTAAAAGGTCGTCGAACACGCCTTCGTAGTCCAGGTCTTCGGGAATGGTAATGTGCAGGGTCTTGTAGCGGGCACTTTTTTTCGTTCGGTCAAAATCCAGCTGCGAGAACAGCATTCCCGCGCCGCCCAACACCAAAGCAACCAGAAAGGCATAGGCCAGATATCCCATGCCGGCCACCAGTCCGGTGCCCATGGCCAGGAAGATTGCGCCGATCTCCTTGGCGGTGCCGGGAATGGAACGGAAACGTACTAGACTGAACGTGCCGGCCACAGCAACGCCGGTGCCCACATTTCCGTTCACCATTAAAATCACCACGCAAACCACTGCCGGCAGCAGAGCCAGTGTGGCCACAAAGCTTTTGGTGTAGCGTGTTTTGTACATATACATCCAGGCCAGAAGAACGCCGATGACCAGCGCGCTGGCCACACACAAAAGGAAATCTGAAACCGGAATCACCGTGGTCATGTCGGTGTCAAACAGGCCGCGAAACAGATTGTCAAGCATAGCGCAGGCCCCCTTGTGCGAAAATGTTCTGGTAGGCGGTGCCGTACTTGGAAAAAGATGTCTGATAGATTCTTCCCTGTGTCAGCGCGTGGCTCATCCAAAGCGGCAGACCGCCCGCGGTTTTCAGTTCCATCAGCGTTTGACCGGGGGCCAGCAGGGACGTGCCTGACGGTTCGGACTGAAGGGAAAAGTGAAATTCCCGGTAGAGGATGTTCTCATCAAACGTGACCCGGAACTCACTGCCGTCCAGCGGCGCATAGGCCTCACGTTCGTAAGACAAAAACACCGTGGGCACAAGCGGCTGATAGTAGGAACGGAAATAGTCAATCTCCGCGGCAATCTGAGAGTGCAGGGGCAATGCCTCTCCGCTGCGGAAACAGGTGAGAACCTTCATCTGCGGCAGCACCAGCCGGCGCTTGTACACCACCGATTGGTATTTTTTTCTTCAACTCCACAAACACATCGTCGTTCGGCCCGACGGCACGGTAGCTGCGGATGCGCAGCTTTTCCTTGTATGCGGGCTTTTCCAGAGAGCGGCGGATCAGACGAAAGTTTTCCGTGTCAAAATAAATGTTGCGGATGGTGGTTCGTCCGTACTGGTCCAGCTGCATATGGGGCTTCATGGCTTGCAAAACCAGAGCCTTCTGCGCGGGCGTTAAAAGATATTTCATCTCGTAACGCTGAAACGTGGTTTGATAGTTCATGGCGTTCATCCTTTGCATGTGATTTTACAATCACCATGATACGGATTCAAACTTAACGGAACTTAAAGAATTGTATGAAAGGAAATTGAAAATCAAAGGGTAACCCGGATGAGAAGAGAGTGCTCGTCTTCTGTAGATGCGGTGATTTTTCCTTTGTGCGCGGCTGCGATGGCGGCCGCAATGGAGAGCCCCAGCCCGTGTCCGCCGGTTTGGGAATTGCGGGAGCGGTCGGTGCGGTAGAACCGGTCAAACAAGCAGGAGAGCTGGCTGCGTTCAATGAATTCGGTGGTGTTGAATACGCAAACAGTCAGGCATTTGGCCGTCTTTTCCAGCGAAAAGGAAATGCGGCCACCCACCGGCGAATATTTCAAAGCGTTGTCCAGCAGGATCATGAACAGCTGCCGGATCATCTTTTCATCTCCGCAAAACGTGAGCATGGGCTGAATGGAAACAGAAAACTCTTTTTGCTGGGTGATGGAGAGCGCCTGGAAAGACCGGGCGGTTTCTTCCGCCAAATCGGAAATGGGAAAATCCAGCATTTGGGCCTGTGCGGTGTCTTCTTCCAGCCGGGAAAGCAGAATCAAATCATTGGTCAGCTCGGTCAAACGTTTGGATTGCTCCTGAATATCGGCAATCCACTCGTTGGACCCCAGGTCCATGGCAAGCACTTCAGCGTCCGCATCGATGATGGTCAGCGGCGTTTTGATCTCGTGACCGGCGTCGGTGATGAAACGCTTCTGTTTTTCATAGCTCTGGGCAACCGGTCGCACAATGTACCGAGAAAGCAGAATGGTCAAAAGCAATACCGCCAGCATTCCCAGAACGAACACCAGCACGCCGATGCCCACGAAAAAGCGCAAGTTGGACAGGCTGCGCCAACAGTCCAGAAAAATGATGCGAATACCTTCATCACTTTCCACAACGGTGTATCGATAGGAATGCGAATACCCCTGTGTGCGGCCGGACGCAAACACTTCCTGTCCAAAGGTGATCGCCTCGTCCGTATCGACGGCGGCCACCTTGGACGTGTTTACAGAGATTAGCCCTCCGTCCTGGCTGAACAGAACAGAGAAATAGCGGGATTCGTAGGGAAGTTCCGGCGACATCTGCCTCCCATGTTCCGGCGGACCGTCTTCCGGTTTGGGCATCGGGTCCTTGTCTTTGGGAAAAAGACCGTCGTTGGCGGCCAGAATGGCAAGCGTGTCGTCCGCGTCAGAGGTCACTTTCTGGTAACTGATAAAGGCAATGGTGCATAAAATCAGCGAAAATACCACAAAGATGGATAGCATGGACACGCCGATCAGCTTCATGCGCAGTTTTCGAATCATGCGTTTTCCTCCAGCGTATAGCCCGCGTTCCGGGCGGCTTTGATTTCAACGTTTGCGTGCAGGGCCGTCAGCTTTTTGCGCAAATAAGAGATGTAGACCCACACCACGTTCAATTCCGCATCGCTGTCATAACCCCAGATCTTTTCAAGAAAGCGTTCCGTGGGAATCAGCCGGTGCGGGTTGCTCATCAAAAGTTCCATCACCTGATATTCTTTGTTGGCCAGCCGGAAACTGCCGGACGGCGTAGAGAGTTCCAGTGTGGCCTGGTCCAGCGTCACGTTTCCCATGCGCAGCCGGGCGTCTGCCTGCGCCACCTGGGTTCGCGTCATGGCCCGCACCCGTGCCAGCAGCTCCCGGGAGTTGAAGGGCTTTGTCAGGTAATCGTTGGCGCCCAAATCCAGCCCAAACACTTTGTCGTCAATTTCGCTTTTGGCTGTCAGCAGCAGAACCGGCACCAGATTTCCCGCTTCGCGCAGATTTTTTAAAACGGTGAATCCGTCCATTTTCGGCATCATCACATCCAGAATCACGCCGTCGTAATTTTCGCTTTGCAGATAATCCAGTGCGCTCTGCCCGTCAAACACGGCATCCACGGAGTAGTTGCTGCGCTCCAAAATGGCTACCAGCGCCCGGGACAGCGCTTTTTCATCTTCCGCAAGCAATAATCGCATACCGAACACCTCATTTCCTGCATCGATTTTACCAAAGAAACTTTAATCGGAGTTTAACGCCTCAGGTCCGGTCGTTGTGCACCAGCCGCATCAGCTCGCCGGCAGCGCTGGAAAGGGGAATTTCCCGTACCCAGCAGGCGCCGATGCTGCGGGGCGGAACCGGCGGAACCAGAGAGAGGGGAAACACCACGCCCTCGTTCAGCTCCTTTTGGCAGAACTCCTGTACCACGCAGGCAAGCCCCACCCCGATGGCTGCGAAGCTGGGCAGCAGTTCGTGGGCGCCCAGCTCGATCTCAGGGGCAAGACGCACGCCCTGCCCGGCAAACCAGTCATCCACATAGCGGCGACTGTTGGCCGCGCGCTCCAGCATGACCAGAGGATATCCGGCCAGCTCCGCCGGGGTGAGCATCTTCCCGGCAAGCTGTTCAAACTGATGCCCCGCCACAAAAATGTCGTGCACATCCAGAATGGGCTGAACAATCAGCCGTTCATCTGCAATGGGCAGATTGACAATTGCAATATCCAGCTGTCCCTGCTTTAAAAGTTCCGTCAGCTGCAGGGAAGTGCGGTTGGTCACCTGCAGCTGAACGCCCGGATACAGCTGATGAAACGCGCTCAGATAAGGAAGCAGAAATTCTTTGGTGATGGTGTCCGCAGCGCCCAGCCGCAGCCGCCCTTCTTTTAAAGTCTGCACGCGGCGCAGCTTTTGTTCGCCCGCATCCAGCATCTGCAATGCAGACAGTGCGTGCTGAAACAAAAGCTGTCCTTCCGGGGTCAGTGTCACACCGCGACGCTCACGCACAAAAAGGCGCGCGCCCACAGACTGTTCCAGCTTTTGTATGGCCTGGGAAACAGCGGGCTGCGTCAGAAACAGCTCTTTTGCACCTGCACTGAAGCTGCCTGCCTGGGCAACCGTTACAAAGATTTTGTAAAGTTCCAAATCGGTGGTCATAATATAAGCCTCGTTTATGTGAAGTATAAAAAACAATAATTTTACTTATATCTATAATGCTATTATAATAGGAAAGGATTCTGCGTGCAAGGCGCAGAGCGGGAATGAATGGATGAATTGAACAGAACAGGAGATTGCATCATGAGAACTGTCGGTACTGTTTCCAGAGGTGTGCGCTGCCCGGTAATCCGCGAGGGCGACGATCTTGTAAAAATCGTGACGGACGCTATCGTTGCGTGCGGACAAGAGCAGAACATCACTTTCAATGACCGGGACATTGTGGCCGTGACCGAGGCGGTTGTGGCGCGTTCCCAGGGCAACTATGCGACCACCGAGGCTATCGCCAAGGACTGCCGGGCCAAATTCGGCACAGACACTATCGGTCTGACCTTCCCGATTTTGAGCCGCAACCGCATTGCCATCTGCCTGAAGGGCATTGCGAAAGCGTTCAAAAAGGCTTACATTTTGATGAGCTATCCTTCCGACGAAGTGGGCAACCACCTGTTTGACGAAGATCTGCTGGACGAGAAGGGCGTCAATCCCTGGAGCGACGTTCTGGACGAGAAAAAATACCGTGAGCTGTTCGGCTATGTGAAGCACCCCTTCACCGGCGTGGATTATGTGGAGTATTACGGCGAGTTGTTCCGCGCGGAAGGCTGCGAGGTAGAGTTTGTGTTTGCCAATGACGTGCGCGCCATCCTGCCCTACACGAAAAACGTGCTCTGCTGCGACATCCACACTCGTGAGCGCTCCAAACGCCGTCTGCTGGCAGCCGGTGCGGAGAAAGTGCTGCTGCTCAGCGACATCATGAATGCTCCGGTGGACGGTTCCGGCTGTAACGAGCAGTACGGCCTGCTGGGCTCCAACAAGGCCACCGAGGACAGTGTGAAGCTGTTCCCCCGCGATTGCCAGAGCTTTGTGGACGCGCTGGCTGACAGCCTGCGCAAAGCCACGGGCAAGCACATCGAGGCCATGATCTACGGCGACGGTGCCTTCAAAGATCCCGTGGGCAAAATCTGGGAGCTGGCGGACCCTGTGGTCAGCCCCGCTTACACCAGCGGCCTGGAAGGCCAGCCCAACGAGCTGAAACTGAAATATCTGGCAGACAACGATTTTGCAAACCTGTCCGGTGAAGCGCTGACCAGCGCCATCAAGGAGAGCATCTCCCACAAAGAGGCAGACCTGAAAGGTCAGATGGCCAGCCAGGGCACCACGCCCCGCCGCCTGACTGATCTGATCGGCAGCCTGTGCGATTTGACTTCCGGTTCCGGTGACAAGGGTACGCCCATCATCTTTATCCAAGGTTACTTTGATAACTTTGCCAAAGAGTCGAAATAATAAAAAACGGGACGGCCGTACGGCCGTCCCTCTTTTGTTATAGTCGGTCCAAATGCTCGGGCTTTACCCAGTTTTCCAAGTAACCGCATCTTTTGCAGATGTATCGCTCCACCAGCACTTTGTTTCCTTTGTGCAGGCCGGTGTACACGTTGATGCCGCGGCTGAACGCCCACTCGGATGCGGGAATGAACACGATTTCGGTGCTGCCGCATTTGGGACAGCGATGCGTGTTGCGCATATCAGTACTCCTTTTTCTCCATGATCCGGATGGATACAATGCAGGAACCTACTATGATCAGAAGAATGAATACCAAGGCGATCAACGCTACCAAAGGCCAGTTCACGCTGCGGTAATCCAGATTTGCCAGCCAAGGGCCCCAATAGGAAACCGTGGGGAAAATAGCCACAAAGGGAACCAGGAAGGTCAATGTGGTGGGAATGCGAGATTTCTCCGTCCCCAGTTTGAGATACAGGGGAATATCCACTGCAATCACAAGCGAGTAAATAATCAGAATTGCCAGTCCGCCGCCGACGCCCATAATCAGACTTTCCATGGCATCCTCAGCGCCGCTGAACAGAAGTACGTCCAGCGCGGCGCTGAACAAACTGGCCAACAATCCTACCACATACATGCCGCCATAATACATCAGGTATTTGGAAATCACCAAATCGCGCGGCGTGATGGGAAGCGTCAGCGCGTAAGCGTTCCAGTGGGAACTTTCGTCCAGCGAGAAAATGGAAATCAGACTCATGGTCACGCCCAGCAGAAGCATCGAGGGCAGCATAGACATGGTCTGCAATCCGATTCCGATGATGAGGTACACCACCAGCAGCAGAACAAGCTGGCGAATCAGGTATCCGCGAATCGCGTAAAAATCCTTCAGCATAAGACCTAAAATGGGATGTGTTTTCATACAGCTTCGTCGCTCCCTTTCACAAAAAAGGTCATGATATCGTCAATGGATGCCGGTTCAATCAGCAGGTCAGGATAACTCTTGCGAACCAGCGGGGCGTTGTCTACCAGAAATTCCGTGTCAAAGCGGCTCTCCCGGTGACCAAGCACATGGGCCTTGTCAAAGCGGGCCAGTTCGCCTTTTCCGCATTTGCACACAGCAAATTGCTCCAGCAGCGCGTCTTTCTCCATCTGGAACACAATGCGGCCTTTGTGAATGAATACAATGTAGTCGGCCACTTTTTCCAGATCGCTGGTGATATGGCTGGACAAAAGAATGCTGTGGCTTTCATCTTCAATGAATTCCAAAAACAAATCCAGAATTTCACTTCGCACCACAGGGTCAAGGCCGCTGGTGGCTTCATCCAGAATCATCAGTTTGGGGTGATGGGCCAGCGCTGTGGCAAAAGCGGCTTTGACGCGCATTCCGCGGGAAAAATCCTTCATCTGCTTTTGTTCGGGAAGTTCAAAGCGCTTGCAGAACTGAGCAAACAGTGCGGCATCCCAGCGGGGATGCAGTTTGGACATCACAGAGCCGATTTCCCGCATGGTCATGGTGGGGGAGAAAAAGCTGCCTTCCATCACAATGCCGATGTCCTCACCGATAGTGCGCCGGTCTTTCACCGGATCTTTTCCAAACACCCGGATCTCGCCGCCGTTTGTGTGCAGAAGGCCCAAAATTGACTTGAGCGTCGTGGTTTTTCCGGCGCCGTTTTCCCCGATGAACCCCACAATGGTGCCGGTGGGCACGTTGAAGGATACATCCTGCAGGCTGAAATCTTTAAAATGCTTGGAAAGATTCTGTACCTCAACGGAATATTCCATTATTCTTCCTCCCATAACAGCGAAAGCTGTTCAAAAAGTTCTTCCCGGCCTACGCCGCCTTGGCGGGCCGCATTTACGGCCTGCTGCAAAATGTCCTCGGTCTGTCGCAGCGCTTCTTCGTGCAGCAATTCAGCGTTTTGCGCTGCCACAAAGCTGCCCTTGCCCGGTACGGTGACCACAAACCCGTCCCGCTCCAGATCTTCGTAGGCCCGTTTGGTCGTAATGACGCTGATGCGCAGTTCTTTTGCCAGCGTGCGGATGCCGGGCAGGGCGTCCCCTGCCTTCAGTTCGCCGGAAAGAATCTGCGCTTTGATCTGCGAGGTGATCTGCTCGTAGATCGGTTTGCCGGATGTATTGCTGATTAGGATATCCATAGAACACCTCAAAGTTATTCTGTATATATACTGCATGCACAGTATATAACAGTAATTACAGTTTGTCAATAGGGATACAAAAAATCCCCATGCAGAATTTTCTGCATGGGGATGACTGTTTTTTTAGAGTTTGGAATAACCGAAGCTGTTGACCAGTGCGTCGATGTGCTGCCCGGCTTTGCACATGGGGCAGTCATGCACGGCGCAGCTTTGATAGTCGGGAATGTCTTCCTGATGGAAAATGGCGTTGATGGGATAACCTTCTACTTCCGCCACGTTGGAGAAAATCGAGGCTACGCCAGCAACAGTTCCTCCGTAGTAGGAAATGCACTCGGCACTTTTGCGAACCGTGATGCCGGTAGTAACGCTGGCCATCAGAATCAGAACGTGTTTGTTCTGAACCATGGGCTGCAGATTGTCACGGAAAATCAGCTGGCTGGTTCCGTTGGTTTCAGGAGTGATCACATAAATCGTATTGTGTGCGTTCATTGAATGGAGACCGGCTCGGGTCAGTTCCTGCGCCAGCAGCGTGCCCACAACCTGCATGCCGTCCAGGCATACAATGGTGTCAACCACTGTGTTCAGCATGTAATCGCCCGCCAGATTCTGCGCCACTTCCGTCGCCTCGGAGATACGGCTTTTCAGCGTGGTCATATCCAGATAGTAGTTTACATGCGAGTGGTTGGTGGCAAAATGGCCGGGGACGACCTTCAGGGGAACACTGCTGTTTTTGGTGTACAATTTTACAATGCGTTCTTCCATAAAAGCATCTCTCCATTTCAAAAAGCGCTCATTCTGTGGAATGAACGCTTTTTTTTATATTATCATGCTTCTCAAAAGAATACAATAAAATTCATGAAATTGCCGCTGATTTGCGCTTTTTGCACAAATAACGGGAGATAAAACAGGAGATATCACAGAGCCCAAGCGCAGCATAGGGGACCAGCAGAACCGAATAGTTAATAATGTAGAGGCTTTTGGCTTCCCAAAATGTGTGGAACACAAAGCCGCCGAATACCACCAGAACGGGAATCAGTTGTTCTACGCTCCACACTCTGCGCCTTTTCCACAAGCAGACAGCGGCGCCGGCATATAAAAGCGTTTGCAACGCATCGGCCCACAATACCAGCGCATCATGAACCGGTCCGGCATAGCAAGCCTGCACCCAGCCGGGTGCAAGCTGTTCGGTCAAAGCGTTCTTGCTGATCCAGAAGGTGGCATAGGTGGGTTCGCACCATTGACTGATGGTTTTCAATCCGAAAAAGTGCACAGCATAACTGGGGTGGGTCAGAAACTGTGTCAGGCTGTCGCCGATGGAAGCAAGTGCTTCACGGCTGATGGCGCTGTTGTCAAATTGATGCAGCACGTACAGCATGTCGTTGTACTCGTTATACCATCCGGGTGCCAGAGGACTGGTTTGCAATCCCATGGCAATCCAGGCCAAAAAGGTTTCTCCGTTGTGCAAGTCGTATCCGGAAAGCTGTTCCATCACGAATAGAACCAATTCGCTGGCTCCAAGGGCCAAAATCAAGCAGGCGACCAATCCCAGCAGCGCCCACACAGATTTGCGGCGCAGTGCAGCAGCTAAAAACAGCAGTACCAGACCCACCAGAAAAACAGCACTATTGGGTTTGGCAAGCATGGCCAGGGTGATGCACAAGGCGGCGCCTGCAAAAAAGCGGAATTTCATGGTATCTGCCGCACGCAGGGCGAATACCAGGGCTCCGGCGGAAAAAGCGGCGGAAGCCAGTGTTCCGTAAATAAAGGTGGAAAGCAAAGCGATGGGGTAGAAGGCCATGCACAGGAAGACTGTCAGACACAGCGCTTTTCGGTCGGAGGTAAAAAGCTCCACCAGACGAAGAAGGAAATAGACTAAAAGTGCGGCGAAAAATGCGTTAAAAAGCTGGAATGCAAAGAAGTAATGTCCGGTGCCGAACAGCTTCATCAGCAAAGCGGCCCACAGACTGGTGGCCAGTTGGTAGGGAAATTGCGAAAAGTAAGCACCCGGCCGCAAGAGGGAGTAGTCGTCTTGCAAAAGATTCTGCGCGTTTTGGTAGATAAAAGTCCGGTCGGCAGTGGGCATGGTGTGATTCCAGAATGCCCACAGTGCGCCCAGCAAAAAGACAAAGCAGCAGGCAACCAGTTTGACCCAACGCCGCGGAACGGTTTCACAGCGCGGCAGAATCCATGCGGCAACAATAAAAAAGAGAATGCAGAAAAGCAAAACAGGCAGGAATGCAGCGCAGGAATAACGGGGGATTTCGTCGTAACTTTCCGGAAAGTATGTGGTGACAATCAGACTGCACACTGCCAGTGAACTACATAAAATAAGCGTGCAAAAAAGAAAAAATACACGTGCAAAGCGGTACAGACGCGGCGCACGGGAAATTTGATCCGGCATGGAAAGGCCTCCTTTTGGTACTTGTACCATCATACCAGAATCACAGCGCTTTTTACAATTCATTCATGCAAATTTGTAAGTCGTATGTTATAATTTTGTAAAGCAGGGAAACCGTATTTTGCCATAAACGCGAGAAAAGGACTTTGGTTATCATGAATCTATTGTTTTTTTTGACGCCGAAAGCAGAAGTGGCGTATCTATATGATGATTTTACCGTTCGTCAGGCACTGGAAAAAATGGAATATCATCGTTATTCATCGATTCCTATTCTTAATCGAAAAGGAGAGTATGTAGGAACCATTACGGAAGGTGATCTGCTTTGGGCCATTAAGAGAACGCATAATTTGAATCTGCAAGAGGCGGAGGATATGCCGCTTATGAGCATTCCCCGTAAACACGCCTATGAATGCGTTTCTGTGGACACAGATATGGAAAAATTAATTGCAGCGGCCATGAAACAGAATTTTGTGCCCGTGATTGATGGAAAAGAAAGTTTTATTGGGATTGTAAAGCGCAACAGTATCATCCAGTTTTGCTATGATCGCTATAAGCAGGCGGAAAATTGTGCGGAATACAGTGTAAATAGAAGAATTCCGTCACAATTCTCTCAAAAAAGCGTTGACAATTGATAAAGAATCGAGTATAATAACTTTTGCCGTCAAGAGAGACGGCAATGTCCGGGTGTAGCGCAGTTTGGTAGCGCGCTTGAATGGGGTTCAAGAGGCCGTGAGTTCGACTCTCGCCACTCGGACCAAAAAGCCTCGCAGATCACGTATCTGCGAGGCTTTTTCTTTTGTTTAAAATTGGTTCAATGCGAAAAAAACGAAAAAATATTGTCTATTGCACCCTCTGTTGCACCCGGATTTACAGCACATTATAAATTGTCAGTGATTCTGCGGAGATCGTCCAGATTGACATGCTGATAGTGCTGAAGCATTTCGGTGCTCGTGTGTCCCATCAGCTCAAGCTTATCTTTGTCAGGTGCATTGATCGGTTTTATTAATGTGGCAAAAGTGTGACGACAACAATGAGGGGTAAGCCGATGAGCCCCAGTATCTGGATTGATTGGATTGTCAATCCCCAAGCGTTCCAAAGCGGGATAGAAACACTCTTCACGGTATCTTTTGTATGGAATTGGTGAGCCATCTGGAAATGAAAATATCGGCCCTTGTTTGCGATTTCCGGCCAAACGGTCGAAAATGTGCTGCACTTTAGGTGAAATGGTAACAACACGATTTGTTCCGGCCTCGGTTTTAGAGCCGCCGACAATGTAATGCTCAGAACGGTTATAGTCGGATACGTCTAACTGCAAGAGTTCACTCGGTCGAAAAGAGGTGTAACATGCAGCAAGGATGAAATCGGCATAAGGAACACGTCCAACACCTTGGCGAATTGCATCAAGTTCATCTGGAGAGAAAGCGATCCGAGTTGAACTATTATCATCTCTTGATATGATAATGAATGATGCCAGATTCAGATTTTTTTCGAGATATCCACGTGGAATAGCGTATTTATAGATTAATCCGGCACAAGCCTTCATGTTTTCCCGGGTTCTTCGTCCTTTTTCACAATCATCAATGCAGTCCTGAAGATCTTCGATGGTAACGTCGCAAAACTTCATGAACTGTATGGGCGCGAAATACTTGAATGCTGCCCGGTAACAGTTAAGTGTACTTTTGCTTCTTTGAAGGCGTATATAACTTTCTTCCCAGAGGTTTTTTATCTGTTTGAATGTGATGTTTCGATTGATTTGAGAAGGGGAGCGGGAGAGCTGGGGTAAATATTCCAGGGCTTCTTTCTTGGTGGCAAATCCTTTCTTCTTCGCAATAATCCTACGCATTCGGTTTCCATCGGATACTTCATATCCCAATGTTTTGCAAACGGTCCATTTTCCGTTTTCTTTATATGCGCTGCCTTGGCCATTTCCTCTCTTTTTCCCTGAGCGCTTTTGAGGCGATTCGGGTAAACGGTTTCCGCATTGTGGGCAGAACTTTGCGCCTTGAGGTACAGTGCGCATACATTGCTCGCATTTCAAAATAAAAAACCTCCTTTATGGTGCACTTGAAAAGGCCCATAAAAGAGTGTATAATTCGCATGGGAGATTGCGCTTATACAACTCGTATGAGCCATCTGAAAAACGTTCCGGTGTTGCTGCGCCGGGGCGTTTTTTTATTGGAAAAAACAATTAATCTTTTAAGGATTCATGCTTTTTTTCAAAGTCTTTTCTGAGCTCTGCCAGCGACTTCGTAAAAAATCTTTTGTGACGAATAAACATATGCAGATAATAGGCCACAAATATACTGATGATCAGCAAGTCTATAATCTCCGCGAATAATACGATACCCATACCCAATTGGAATCCGGCGGAGATTACATCATTCATCATAGAACCGCTTGTTATGGATTCTGAAAGAGATGAGGTTGACAGTAACATTCCTATGATTGAAACGCCCCACTGAACAACAAGATAAATGAGAAATGCAACTGAGCAAAAGAAGGTGGAGGCATCCAATCCTCTGGAAAAGGCCAGCGTAAGTATAGCGAAAAGCACATATACAGCAGCGGTGATCAATTCTAGGATATTGCCAGAGTAAGATAGAATTTTCGAAATGAAGCCCCAACCCGCAAAAACCGAAATCAAAGGCATCCAAACGTACAAAAACGCCGAGAGCCCTTTGATTTTTTGTCCGTAATAGAACTCTTTTCTCTCACGATAATTGGCAAATGATTCCATGATGTTTCCTCCTTGGCCGGTGTTATGCAGGCTCCTGAAAGTTTATGCCTCTTGCGTCATGGTAGTAATTGAGGGCTTTGCGGATGAACTCTTCCGGAAAGTCGAACCATTCTGCAAGCTGCCACGGTTCGGAAAGCCCGTGATCCATTGCGTGCTGGACTTCATCAAGCGGCAGATAGTTCTCTATGGCCCAGCGTTCAGCACGCTCCTCGCAGCGTGCCACGGTTTCAAATGGTACCCTGCGGCCATAAAGCGCACCAGTTTCGCAATGCGCGAGTTCATGGGATAGTTTGTATTTTTCGTCGGCATTGTTTTTTACTTTTCGCCGATCTATAGCGATATGGCACTTTCGCAGATTGTCCATAACCGTGAGAGCGTCTCGATGCTCCAAGGCAAAATCATCAACCGAAACACCGCTGTGTGCCGCCTGCTGATACAGGCCCAGAAGCGAAACCATAGGCTATTCCCTCTTCTTGTTCTTGATAAATTCTGCAAAGCGTTTGACGTCTTCAAAATCTTCATCTGATACGTTCACATCACCGAACAGGGCAAATTTTATATCTTCGTCGCTCACGGGCCTCGGCTCCGTGGGCTTTTCTTTTTCTTCGTTCCCCAGAAGGTAGTCGACGGATACATCGAAATAAGCTGCAATTTTTGCAGCCGTTTCAGCTTTGACCGATTGGCGCCTTCCCATTTTTAAATCGGTCATGATGCTAGGCTGAATCCCTGTATCTTTACACATTCTGTAAGCTGTAATCCCGTGCTGTTGGCACAAAAGAGTAAGCCTTTCGTATAAAACTGACATATTACACGCCCTTACTTTGTGCAACTCGTAGAAATATACGAGTGCGTAATACTTCGCCTTGATTATTACGCAAGCGTGTAGTAATATTAAGAAGAACCAACGCAAACGTGTAACAAGGTGTTGTGTGACAACCTCACTATATTACACGGGCGCGTAAAAGTCAATAGAAAGGAGATGAAAAACGTTGCCTAGAAAAGAACTTTGTCTACTTGGTAAAGAAATTAATCACGCCCTTGTGGATATTAACCAGCCCAAAGAATGGCTGATTGAACAGGTGAAAAAAGATACGGGTAGATATTTTGACCGCTCTTATTTGCACAAAATCCAGACAGGTGAACTTTCCACACCAGGGATTGTAGCCAGCATCCGGAAGGTTTTGGCTTTGCCTCAATCCGATGATACCACGGAATAAGACCAATAAAGCGTACACAGAAAGGCAGATGAACGCATGTTTTGGATTGTATTGGCCGTTGGAATGGTATCGGTTTTGTTTTACAAAAAAATAAACCCTGATGGCATCAAGGCTTATTTTTTATATGTCCTATTCATTGAGATTTTCAATGCGTTACTTTTCTGGCCGTTTGGCAAAAGGTGAAAACCTATATTTTAACATTTTTCCCTTGTTCATTTACAAAAGAAATCCGAGAGAAATGGAGGAAACAGAATGAATGACCGATGGTACTATACTCCGCAGGAAGTAGGCGAGCGGCTTTCATGGGACCCTCAATATATCCGGCACATGGCCCGGACGGAGCCTCGGAAATTGCCGTTTGCGGCATTAACGCATGGTACGAGGGTCCAGATTCCGAAGGCCTCTTTTGATGAATGGTTTTCGGGTTTGGCCGGACGTGTCGGTTGAAAGACCAGCTATAAAAAGTCAAGAGAAAAAAGAGAAGAATGAGAAAGAGAA
>ERZ894220.363-NODE-363-length-40458-cov-14.3991_pt1 | contig 40458 bp, 29 predicted proteins | sample MGYA00380292_ERZ894220 | MGnify/ENA primary metagenome ERZ894220 (study PRJEB32331, sample SAMN06328446) | human gut metagenome | biome: human gut microbiome; feature: stool | host: Homo sapiens | collected 2014-12-05 ... | reverse complement strand
TGCTGCGCGAAAATGAATCGTGTGTTCGTGACCTTCCACACGTAAAACAAAACTAGAGGAGAGAATTTCATATGAAGAACAAGAATGTAGCATTTATGACTCAGGCAGCGATGATCGCTGCAATCTACGTGGTGCTTACTTATGTATTTGCACCATTTTCATTCGGAGAAGTACAGATTCGTATTGCAGAAGCACTTACGATCCTTCCGGTATTTACACCGGCAGCGATTCCGGGACTTTTCGTTGGATGTATTGTTGGAAACATTCTCGGAGGAGCAATCCTGCCGGATATCATTTTCGGAAGCATTGCAACTTTGATCGGAGCATTTTTCACTTATCAGCTTCGTAACAAAAACCGTTTCCTTGCACCGTTACCACCGATTATTGCTAACACAGTGATCGTTCCGTTTGTACTTCGTTACGGATATGGAGTAGAACTTCCGATTCCGTTTATGATGCTGACAGTTGGTGTCGGAGAAGTTGTCGGATGTGGTGTGCTTGGATTAGTCCTTTATACTGCATTGAATCGTTATAGAAATGTAATTTTTAAAACAGCATAAGAAGATGTAAAAAGAGGGCAGACTGAAAAGCTATTCAGCCTGTCCTCTTTTTATACTATTGTCGTGTATACAATCGTAGAATTTTACAAATTTGAGTGGAGATATATTTATGGAAAAGTGGATATGAATCTTCTATAATATAAAAAGAGAAACTGTAACCAGATGAAAGTTTGACAGTAAGGGAAAAAGGGAGAAATATGAAATATACAGTTGTTGTTGCTGATGATGAGGAGGAAATCCGCAGAAGTCTTGTTCGCAGGGTAAAGTGGGAAGAGATTGGTTTTGAAGTAGTCGGAGAAGCTGAAAATGGTGCAGACGCACTGGAACTGGTTGAAAAGCTGGAACCAGATCTGCTCCTTACCGATATCAAGATGCCATTTTTATCGGGGATTGAGCTGGCACGGGCGGTCAGGGAAGTTCGTCCGATGGTACAGATCGCATTTTTAAGTGGATTTGATGACTTTACCTATGCGCAGCAGGCAATTCAATACAATATTGTAAGCTATATGCTGAAGCCGATTTCAGCAAAAGAGATCGAGGCGGAACTGATAAAGATTAAAAAAGCCATGGATCAGCGTGTAGAAGAATTTACAAAAGAAAGAAAAGAGAAGCTGGACAGCCGCAAGATAGAATTTCTTATTCCGCTTTTGCTCGACAGTTTTCAGAATGAACGGGTGTCCGAAGAGACACTTATTGAGTGGGCAGAGGCATGTGAGCTGATACGTAATCCAAAGCCGGATAATATGCAGTACGTGGTGCTTGTAACCGGAATCCGTGATGCAAATGGAAAGGATCAGACAAGCTATAGCAGTGTAAATGCAGTTGATATGATCCTGAAAAAATATGTTCATTATGTAAGCTGCCATTTGGAAGGAAGAGTGGTATCGCTGATCGCGACGACTCCGGGAGGCATGAGTAAGTATTTACATATTATTGTAGAAGAAATTGTCCAGAGTGTGGAGCGTATTATGGGATATTGCTGTCAGGTCGGGGTAAGCAGGAGTGTGAATACTCTTGGAAAATGCAGAGAGAGCTACCTGGAGGCCATGAATGCGCTCAGTTATTCCAGAAAGGATAAAAGCAGTGTCTATTTCATTTCCGATGCAGAGCACGGATCGGGATTGGAACAGGGAGAAATACAGGAAATTACAGCAACGATGGAGAATTTTTTACGTGGTGGAGTGGCAGAGGATCTGGAGATTTATCTGGATGATCTGGAAAAGAAGCTGCGAAATGGAGGAAAGAATACACTGGTACTTAGTACGATACTTCTGACCGAGATCGGAGCGGCAGTATATAAGGTTATTTATATGGCAATCGGGGAATGTGGTGTAGAAGTTCTTCAGAAAAAATATTCCATGCAGCAGATGCGGGAAATGGAACGCATGGCAGAGAATTTTCAGATCATAAAAAGTCTGTGTATGGAGGCTAAAAAAATGCTTATGGATCAGAGAAAGAAGAGCAGTGAGGTGATCTGCGAGCAGGCAGTGCAGATCATACAGGACCGCTATGCCCAGCAGGATCTGTCTGTTATGATCATCAGTGAAGAGATCGGAGTGTCGCCGAATTATCTCAGCAGTCTGATAAAAAAGACGACAGGCAGTTCACTGGTTGAGATCCTGACGAAAAAACGAATTGAAAAGGCAATGGAGCTTCTGCAGTGTACAGGTATGAAGATCGGTGAGATTACAGAGTTGTGTGGCTATAAGGATCAGTATTATTTCAGCCACTGCTTTAAAAAGCTGACGGGAGTATCACCGAACAAATACAGGAGGGAACATGAACAGGCGTAAAAAAGAAGCAGATCAGCACAAGGGATGGAATATATCTATTTCCGGTGTGTTTATTGCAATGGTAATGGGAATCGTCCTGATTTCGGTAGTGGCTGCAACGCTTATTTTTGTTCAGATTTACCGGAATGCAATGGAGCAAAGCGCAGTGACGAGCAGTTCCCAGAGCTGTGAACAGGTACAGAATACGGTTGAGAATTATACACAGGATATGCGGATCATACTGGAACGGATCGTGGCGAGAATGCGTCATGAGAATAATCATTCTGAGGAATATATCCAGAATCTGGTAAATATCCGTTCCGATGTAGTAGCGGTAACAATTTGTGGCGAAGATGGGGAGCTTCTGCGTTACTGGAACAGAGGGCAGAAGCTGAAAGAGAATTATCGTATTGTTCAGAGTACCGAAATGGAAGATGACGATGGCAGGCTGCATATAACCAAACCATATGTGGAATCTTTGTTTGAGGGATATTATCCATGGGTTGTAACCGTTTACCAGAAGATTCAGAAAGAAGACGGAACCAGTATACAGGTAAATATTGACATCCGTTTTTCTGACATTGCCAATTATGTTGATGATGTAGGAATCGGGCAGCACGGCTATGCCTATATTGCGGACAAAAAAGGCAATCTGATCTATCATCCACAGCAGCAGCTCATTTATTCCGGGTTAAAAGAAGAGAAGGGAATGGATTTAAAAGAAGGGACACATATTCAGGAACAGGTGATCTATACTGTGAAAAATCTCGAGAACTGTGACTGGAAAATTGTAGGTGTCTGCTATGTAGATGAAATGATTACGGAGAAGGTAAGCAGTGCGGTATCCAGACTTCTGATCGTTCTGTGTCTGGTTATGGGAGCAGTATTTCTTCTCGGATGGGCTTTTTCAGAACTGTTCTCAGCACCGGTAAGGCAGCTTGCCGATGATATGCACCGGTTTGAAAAAAATGCGGAAAATTTTGTATTTGAGCCGATGGCGGGAACTACAGAGATCACGACTTTATCCAACTCGTTTGAACACATGGTTGCGAAGATCCAGAAGCTGATGGAGCAGGTCAGACAGGAAGAAATCACACTGCGGAAAACAGAGCTTAAAGCGCTTCAGGCGCAGATCAATCCACATTTCCTGTATAATACACTGGATGCGATTGCATGGATGTGTGAAGACGGGAAAAATGAAGATGCAGAAGAGATGGTTACGGCACTTGCAAGGCTGTTCCGTATCAGTATCAGTAAAGGGCATGAGCTGATTCCGATCGAAAAAGAAGTGGAACATGCAAAGAGTTATCTGAAGATTGAAAATTATCGGTATAAGAACAAATTTACCTATTCATTTGAGGTGGAAGAGTCGTGTCTTTCGTATCTTTGTAACAAAATTACTTTGCAGCCAATTATCGAGAATGCAATTTATCATGGTGTAAAGCAGATGATCGATGAGGGTGAGATATGGATCCGTATTTTTGAGGACGGAGAAGATATTATTTTCCAGGTGGAGGATAATGGAATCGGTATGACGGAAGAACAGTGTCAGGAGATTCTGCGCAAAGAGCTGGGAGACCGTACCGGAATCGGAATCAAGAACGTAAATGACCGGATCAAGATTTATTTTGGAAGCAATTATGGACTGAATATCACAAGTGAGCTGGATGAAGGAACCTGTGTGACGATTCGTATGCCGAAGGTCAGGGAGGAAGAATATGAGAAAAAGTAGAAGAAAACCATTTATTGCAATTGGTGCAGGTGTAATCCTACTTGCAATTCTGTTTTTTGTCCTGACGGGTGACGGACTCTGGGAAGGAAGAGAAGGCAGTACAAATAGTGTCATCGAGAAGAAAAAAGTAGTATTTCTGACAAAATCCATGGATTCTTCTTTCTGGCAGTCCGCATATGCGGGAGCCGGTGCGGCAAGTGCGGAATATAATCTGGATCTGGTGTGCGAAGGACCGGATGGAGACGGTGAGGAAGATTATGAGGCGCAGAATGAAATGATAGACCGGGCAATCCGGGAACAGGTAGATGCACTTCTGTTTTCTGCCATTGATTTTGAAAAGAATGCGGAAGCAATCGACCGCGCGGCAAAGGCAGGAATCAGGATTGTGGTTGTGGACAGCCCAGTAAACAGTAAGGCTGTGGAATGCTATATTGGTACAGACAATTATGAAGCCGGATGTATGGCAGGGAAAGAAGTGCTTGGTAATCAGGCGGAAAATCTGAATATCGGGATCGTAAATTTTGATAAGAGTACGGAGAACGGGCAGCTTCGTGAAGAGGGGTTCCGGGATACGGTTCTCAAGGATGACCGGGCAAATATTACGGCGTCCATCAATGTAAAGTCTACGATCACAGATGCAAGAGAGGGCACCGAGAGGATGTTGCTTGACAATCCGCAGATCAATGTGATCGTGACATTTAATGAATGGACAACACTTGGAGTCGGTGATGCGGTAGAAGCGCTTGAAGCCGGAGAGCGGACGCAGGTTGTTGCGTTTGACAGTAACGTAAAATCCATTGGAATGCTGGAAAAAGGAAATGTAGATGCGCTGATCGTCCAGAACCCATATGCGATGGGATACCTGGGGATTGAGCAGATCAATACACTGCTGAATGGACAGAAGCCGGAAAAGAAGGAGACGGCAACCAGCAGTATTCTGGTGACAAGAGAAAATATGTATGATGATAAGAGCCAGAAGGCGTTATTTTCATTTGAAGAAAAGTAACGGGCAGAATGTTCGTAGCTGTTAGGAAGTATAGAAGCTGTAGTCTGAAAAATATTTGGGCTGCAGCTTTTTCATTTCATAGGAAATTCCAAAGGAATTTCCTATGAAATAAAAGGCACTGCGTGCCGGAGATGCGCACTCGCACGAAGATGAAGAATGTCGCAAGCGGTCTACGCTCCGCTTCGGTCGTTGCTTAACGAGCGCCACTGGCGCTCAGCAACGCGCTCGGCGCGAGAATGTGCTGAGGCACATTCTTTCTTATGTTATATAGAGATAATAGGATTGTTCACGGATAAAGAAATCCACCAATGAAAGAAATATCAATAATCAATAGAGAGTATGAGTTTTACCAGAAAATACTTTGAAAAATTTCTTAAATTACCGAAAAGTATCGAAATAAAGAGATGTTTCCGGGAAACTTGTAATTCATGGGTGTCTGTGATATTCTGCATACACGCAGCTCACGTTCTGTAGAGCAGCAAAAGTATCTATTAACCAAAGCGTGTCTTATTTTCGGCAGCTCGTATCAGGGCAAATATCCGATGATAAAACAACAGGACGATAAAAGGATTTTGCTTTACATCTTATGGCCATATGATAAAATAATTTTATAAACAGATTACTGGCACATCTCCTTTTAATGTCTGATTTTAAACGAAAGAAAAGGAGAAATGTGTATGTCAGAAAACAAAATAATGGAAAATGAAACGCAGCAGGAAGATTTTATCATGCATCCAACGGTGGATTTTTGTTTCAAAGAACTGATGGCAAATCCGGAAGTCAGGAAAGGATTTATCGCAGCAGTTTTTGGAATCGATCCTGAGAAAATCGAGGAAACAAAACTTCTGCCGACAATTTTAGAACCAGAATATGCGGATGAAAAATATGGGATTCTGGATGTGCATGTGAGTATGAAAAGCGGGGAGCAGCTAGATTTGGAAATGCAGGTAGTTACAACTTTGTACTGGTTTCAGAGAACGGTATTTTATTTATCGAAAATGGTTACAGGTCAGATGAAAAAAGGTGACAGCTACAGCAAACTTCAGCCATGTATCCATATAGGGATACTGGATTATTGTTTTTTCAAGGATGATGACCGGTTTTATCACCATATTGGGTTATGCGATAAAGAGACAGGAGAAATTAGCACAAATTTATTGCAAATGCATATTTTTGAGTTGCCGAAATTACCACCGGAATCTCGGAATGAAACAGATCTTACGCATTGGATGCGTTTCTTCGGAGGAAAACGAAGGGAGGATTTTGTCAAGATGGCTGAAAAGGACAAATATATTGATGAAGCATATAAAGAGTTGGAGCAGTTGAGTGCGGATGAGAGGAAACGTCTGGAGTATGAGGCAAGAGAAAAAGCATTAAGAGATCATATGATGTTTGTGGAAAGTGCGCATGAAATGGCAAGACAGGCAGTAGAGAAAGAATTTGCAGAAGCAAGGCAGAAGTTTGAAGCAGAGAAGAACAACTTTGAAGCAGAGAAGAGTAACCTGGAAACAGAGAAGAACAACCTGGAAACCGAGAAGAATAATCTGGAAACAGAGAAGAACAACCTGGAAACCGAGAAGAATAATCTGGAAGCAGAGAAGAACAATCTGGAAACAGAGAGAAGCAATCTGGAATTAGAGAAAAGTAATCTTGCAGAGAAAAAACAAGACTTTGAAAATGAAAGGCGTAGCCTTGCAGAAGAAAAACAGGAATTAAAACAAGAGATAGCTGAGGCTGGTGATAACGGAATTCAGAGAATGGCGGAGCTTAATCAGCGACTGATAAAAGAAAATCGTATGGATGATCTGGTAAAAGCATCGGCAGACGAAGCTTACAGACAGCAGCTTTTTGAAGAATTAGGCATTTAAAACATTTATCGAAGGAATTAAGTAAAAATTCGCGACATACCAAAGTAAAAAATACTGCACCGAAGCTCCGGGGCAGTATTTTTTGCGCAAACGTTGAAATTCACAAACCTCTCGTAGTTTTTTACATGGGTATTATCTCCCCTTCTTGTTATACTCATATCATCAAGTAAACGTTATACAAGGAGGAACGAAATTATGAAAAGAAGAATTGTAGCAGCGATGCTCGCAGGTGTGATGGCACTGGGAATGCTTGCAGGATGCGGAGGATCCGGCAAGAGTGACAGCGATGGTGGAAGCAGCGATAAGAAATCTTCAGATGCCAATATCGCAGTATTCTATTATACCTATTCTGATACTTACATTGCATCTGTCCGTACAGCACTCGATGCAAAACTTGACGAGATGGGCGTTGAATATCAGGACTATGATGGAAACAGTAACCAGACAACACAGAACGAACAGATTGATACAGCAATCCAGACAGGTGCTACAGCACTGATCGTTAACATCGTTACATCCGGTTCTGTAGATGCTTCTTCACAGATCGTTGAAAAAGCAGAAGCAGCAGGAATCCCGGTTATCTTCTTTAACCGTGCAGTCGAAGATGACAAAACAGAAGGCGATGTACTTGGAAGCTATGACAAGTGTGCATTCGTAGGAACAGACGCTCCGGAAGCAGGACATATGCAGGGCGAAATGATCGGTAACTATGTAGTAGAACATTTTGATGAAATGGATCTCAACGGAGATGGAAAGATCTCTTACGCAATGTTCATGGGACAGCTCGGAAATGCAGAAGCTATTTACCGTACACAGTTTGCTGTAGAAGATGCAGACAAGATCATCACAGACGCTGGCAAACCGGCACTGGAATACTTTGATGCTTCTAACAGTGACAAATACCAGGTTGACCAGGATGGTAACTGGAGTGCAACAGCAGCAAACAACTATATGACAACCAACCTTTCCCAGTACAACGAAGGAAGCAATAACATGATCGAGCTTGTTATCTGCAACAACGACGGTATGGCAGAAGGCGCAATCTCTGCTCTGAATGATAAGGGATACAACCTTGGAACGGGCAAAGACGGAAAGATGATTCCGGTATTTGGTGTTGATGCTACAGATGCAGCAAAACAGCTGATCGGAGATGGCAAGATGACAGCAACTGTTAAACAGGATGCAGATGGTATGGCAGCTTGTATCGCAGACCTTGCTAAGAATGCAGCAGATGGAAAAGATCTGATGGATGGAACAGATTCTTACAATATTTCTGATAAAGTAAGCAACAAGATCTTCATTCCTTACCAGGAATACTCAGGAAAATAAAAATGTAAAAAATAAAGGTGGCGGCCAGGTGGTTGGCCAGCCACCTTTTCTAAAGTTGTGACGCAGCCGGATAGAACTGCATAGTGGCAGGTTCGACAGGTATGCGAGATTAGAAGATGAGAGACAGGAGGACAGCTATGAAACAGGATGTTTTACTGCAGATGACGGATATCTGTAAAGAATTTCCGGGCGTAAAAGCATTAGATCATGTGTCCCTGACAGTTAAAGCAGGCACTGTCCATGCACTGATGGGTGAGAATGGAGCCGGAAAGTCAACACTGATGAAATGCCTTTTCGGAATTTATGACAAAGACAGTGGCAAGATTGAGCTGGAGGGAAAAGAGATTAATTTCAAGAATTCGAAAGAAGCTCTTGAAAATGGAGTTGCAATGGTTCACCAGGAACTGAACCAGGCGCTCAAAAGAAACGTCATGGATAATCTCTGGCTCGGACGTTACCCGAAAGTGGGCGGCGTCATGGTAAATGAGAAAAAAATCTATGACGACACAAAAAAAGTATTTGAAGAATTGAAAATTGATGTAGATCCGAAAAGGATCATGAGTACGATGCCGGTATCACAGAGACAGATGGTAGAGATTGCAAAAGCAGTATCTGTGAATGCAAAAGTCATCGTATTTGATGAGCCGACTTCTTCCCTTACAGAGCAGGAAGTAGAGCATCTGTTTGATATCATTGAGATGCTGAAAAAGAGAGGATGCGGAATCATTTACATTTCACATAAAATGGCAGAGATCAAACGGATTTCAGATGAAATTACGATCATGCGTGACGGAACCTGGGTAGCAACCGAGAAAGCAGATGATCTGGAGATGGACGATATCATCCGCCTGATGGTTGGACGTGAGCTTACCAATCAGTTCCCGCCAAAGACAAATAAACCGGGCGACGTAGCGCTTGAAGTGGAACACCTTTCCGGAATGTATTCGATCCTGAATGATGTTTCTTTCAAAGCAAGAAAAGGAGAAATTCTTGGAATTGCCGGACTTGACGGAAGTGGACGTACAGAAACTCTGGAGACAATTTTTGGAATTGCAACCAGGAAATCAGGAACGATAAAACTTGACGGAAAACAAGTCAGCAATAAGAATGCACAGGATTCGATCAAGAACGGATTTGCACTTCTGACAGAAGAGAGAAGAGCAACCGGTATCTTCGGCATCCTGAACATTCGTGAAAATACCGTTATCTCCAGCTTAAAGAGACACAAAAAAGGATTTTATCTGAGTGAAAAATCCATGAAAGAAGATACGCAGAAATATATTGATGCGCTGCGGACAAAGACACCGTCGCAGGAGACAAAGATCCGTGCACTTTCCGGTGGAAACCAGCAGAAGGTTATCCTTGGAAGATGGCTTCTTACCGATCCGGAAGTACTGCTTCTGGATGAGCCGACAAGAGGAATCGATGTCGGTGCAAAGTATGAGATCTATCAGCTCATCATCGATCTTGCGAACCGCGGCAAAGTAGTTATTGTAGTTTCTTCAGAAATGCCGGAGCTTCTCGGAATCTGTGACCGTATCATGGTTATGTCCGGTGGAAGACTTGCCGGAGAGATTGACGCAGAAGAGGCAACACAGGAACTGATCATGACTTACGCAGCAAAGTATGTGTAATTTTCAAACAAAAAAGAAGGAGGCTTCCCAGATGAAAGCATTTGCAAATATAAAATCACGCTATGCAGAATACAAAGCACTGGATTCCGCAGATAAAGCAAAAGCGTGGAAAGAAGGACTTATCAATAATGCGATTTATCTTCTGATCATTATCGCAGTTATTTACACTTACACACAGAACAGCAGATTCCTGAGCGTGGCATCTATTGTTAACATTATCTCGCTGTCTGCAGCGAACATTCCGATCGCATGTGGTATTGCAGGAACGATCGTACTTACCGGTACAGACCTTTCAGCCGGACGTGTTGTAGGTCTTACAGCATGTATTTCTGCATCTCTTTTGCAGTCAGTAACTTATGCAACCAAAATTTTCCCGGATCTTCCGGTTCTTCCGATACCACTGGTTATTCTGATCGTAATCGTAGTCGGAGGTATTGTTGGATGGGTAAATGGATTCTTCGTAGCGAAATTCCACTTACATCCATTCATTGTAACACTGGCAACACAGCTGATCGTATACGGAATTCTTCTGATGTACATTATGCTGAACGGTAACAACGGACAGCCACTTTCCGGACTGGACAAATCCTTCAAGGATTTTGTAACAGGAAGTTTCTTAAAGATCCGTGGCGTTCCGATCCCGAACTATGTATGGTACGCCTGCGTCGTAGTTGTATTCATGTGGTTCATGTGGAATAAGACAACATTTGGAAAGAATATGTTCGCAGTTGGCTCCAACCCGGAAGCTGCCAATGTATCTGGTGTAAATGTTATGAGAACAACCATTCTGGTACATACACTTGCAGGATGTATGTATGGTATCACTGGATTCATTGAATCTGCACGTATCGGTTCCAACCAGGCAAATACAGGTCTGAACTACGAGTGTGATGCGATTGCTGCCTGTGTAATCGGTGGTGTATCTTTTGTAGGTGGTACCGGTAAGATCAGCGGCGTTGTTTTAGGGGTGTTCATTCTGAGAATCATCTTCGTTGCACTGCAGTTCCTGGCAGTAAGCCAGAATATGCAGTATGTGATCAAAGGTCTGATTATTCTGATCGCATGTGCAATTGATATGAGAAAATATCTGGTAAGAAAATAAAAAGAAAAGGCTGGGAAATGTTATGGACGAGAATAAGATGCCGGAGAATGACGGATGGAAGAAAAATGCAAGACTGGCGATTTATGCAATGGCTGGGTTTTATCTGCTGACACTGGCATACCAGATGTTCAGGGCGATTTCCACAAGTCATGGCAATGAGCAGCTGATTATGATTGTGGCGACGATTCTGTTTCTGATCGTAGGCGTTGGGTTGATCGGGTTTGGAACTATAAATGTCTACAAAAATATGAAAAAGAATCAGAGTACAGATAAAGATCGTAATGAGGAATAGCTCATAACAAGGATGTGACCTCAAAATCAAAAAGACAGGAGAGTAAAAATGACCCCTGTCTTTTTGTGTCTATAAAGAGGAATAAAAACATTGGAGGAAAAGATGAAAACAAGAAAAAGGTATGTCCGTGCCGGAGCTGCCTGCCTTGCGGCAGTGCTCACGATACAGGGAATGACGCTGCCTGTGGCGGCGGGTGAAGAGGTGAAAGTAAGATCCAATTCACAGACACAGATGAGCTCAGATCCGGAAGCGGTTTATGTAAACAATTACGGAAAAGTAGCGGATCAGAGAACAGCCAATTTTGACAGTAACTGGAAATTCAATCTGGGAGATGTGGAAAATGCACAGACAGCAAATTTTGACGACTCGAAATGGCGTCAGGTTTCATTGCCGCATGACTACAGCATTGAACAGGATTATTCAAAATCTATGGAAGCAGAAAGTGGATATCTTCCAGGGGGAACAGGATGGTACCGCAAAAGCTTTACCATAGATAAAGCAGCAGAAGGCAAAGAAATCCGTATTGATTTTGGCGGCGTTTATATGAACGCATCTGTATGGGTAAATGGAGAAAAGCTTGGGACACATCCATATGGATATACATCATTTTCATTTGACATAACAGACTATGTGAAATACGGTGAGGAAAATACAATTGCAGTAAAGGTGGAGAACAAAACGCCTTCAAGCAGATGGTATTCCGGAAGTGGTATTTACAGAAGCGTAAATCTAACCATAACAGAAAAGGTTCATGTGGATCTTGGGGGGACGCAGATTACGACTGAGAACCTGAAAGCAGAACAGGATGGAACTGTCAATATGGATGTTCGCACACAGGTTGTGAATGATTCTGAAAATGAACAGACAGTAACCTTGACGCATACAGTATTTCCGAAAGGCGGCAATGAAAGTGAAGCGATCGGAACAGTGACAACCGAAGCCAAAACAGTTGCATCCGGAGAAAGTGATGAAATTGAAACAACACTTGCGGCACAAAGTCCGGCGCTCTGGAGTGTGGACAGTCCGAAACTTTATACCGTAAGAACAGAAGTAAAGCTTGGAGAAAATACAGTAGATGTTTACGATACGGAATATGGTTTCCGGTATTTTGATTTTGATAACAATACAGGATTTTCGTTGAACGGACAGAATACAAAGCTGAAAGGTGTATGTATGCATCATGATCAGGGAGCACTTGGTGCAAAGGCAAATGCCCGTGCAATCGCAAGACAGGTTGAAATCCTAAAGCAGATGGGATGCAACACCATCCGTGTGACACATAACCCGGCGGCAGAAGAACTGATCCAGGCATGCAATGAGCAGGGGATGCTGGTGATCGATGAAGCTTTTGACACCTGGCTTTATGCAAAAAACGGGAATAGCAATGATTATGCAAAATGGTTCAATCAGACAATAGACGGGGATAATCAGATTTTAGGCGCAGAGGATGGTATGACCTGGGCACAGTTTGACCTGACAGCAATGGTGAAGAGAGGATACAATGCACCGTCGATCATTATGTGGTCTCTTGGAAATGAGGTTATGGAAGGAATCAGCGGTGGCGTTTCCAATTATCCGGCAACTGCACAGAAGCTGGTGAACTGGGTAAAAGAGCTGGATGCAACAAGACCGATGACAACCGGAGATAACAAGCTGAAAGCCAACTGGAGTGAAGCAGAAAGCATTGGAAATACATTAAATGCAGCAGGCGGAACTGTTGGATTCAATTATTGTGCAGGCTGGCAGTATGACAACTGGCATAAATTGCATCCAGAATGGCTGATGTACGGTTCTGAGACTGCTTCTGCGATCAACAGCCGTGGAATCTATAATCGGATCAACGGTGGAAGCCAGACTTCCGACAAGCAGCTTACATCCTATGATAATTCTGCTGTAGGATGGGGCAGTGTAGCAAGTGATGCATGGTATACAACGATTACAAGAGATTACCTTGCAGGAGAATATGTCTGGACCGGATTTGATTATATCGGTGAGCCGACACCTTGGAATGGAACCGGAGCAGGATCCGTAGGAAGCTGGCCGGCACCGAAGAGCTCTTACTTTGGTATCGTGGATACCGCAGGCTTTGCGAAAGACAGCTATTACTTCTATCAAAGCCAGTGGAATGATCAGGTGCACACCTTACATGTACTTCCGGCATGGAATGAAAATGTAGTCTATAAAGACAACAGTGGAAAAGTTCCGGTAGTTGTATATTCGGATGCAGCATCGGTCGAGCTGTTCTTTACACCGGCAGGTGGAGAAAGACAGTCTCTTGGAAAGAAAACATTTACACAGAAAACAACAGCAGCAGGTTACACCTATCAGATTTACGAAGGAGAGGATAAAGACGGAACCGAGCATAAAAATCTTTATCTTACCTGGAAGGTTCCGTATGCAGATGGAACACTGGAGGCAGTTGCATACGACGCGGATGGAAATATCATTGAAAGTACAGACGGACGTTCCAGCGTGACAACAACCGGCGAAGCTGCAAAATTGCAGATGTCAGCAGACAGAACCGAGATCGCTGCGGATGGGAAAGATTTATCCTATGTGACAGTTGATGTGGCAGACCAGAATGGGAATATTGTTCCAGATGCAGAAAACCGCGTTACATTTAACGTAGAAGGTGACGGAGTTCTGGTTGGTGTAGATAACGGAAGCTCTCCGGATCACGATTCTTATCTTGCAGATAACAGAAAAGCATTCAGTGGGAAAGTTCTGGCGATTGTACAGTCTACGAAAACGGGCGGTTCATTTACCGTGACAGCGACCGCTGATGGGCTGGAAAGTGCAGTGGCAACTGTTACAACTTATTCTGTAGCAGATGGCACACCGGAAGAAGAAAAAGAGATTGACAGTTTTTGGATGTCAAAGACCTATTATGTCAAGACTGGAAATATCCCGGTACTTCCGACAACGATTGAAACCCGTTATACCGATGGAAGCAAAGAAAGTAAAGCAGTGACATGGGATGCGATCGGAGAGGAGCTGGTACAGCAGTCAGGAAACTTTAATGTGCAGGGGCAGATTGAAGGACATCAGGTAACGGTCAATGTAAATGTTATTGATGAAGTTGGAGGACTTCTGAATTACTCAACCTCAACACCAGTTGGAACTGTACCGATTCTTCCGGAATCCAGGCCGGCGGTTCTTACAGACGGAACCATTCTGACCGCTTCATTTGGAGTAAACTGGGATGACATATCGGCGGATCAGTTTGCAGAAGAAGGAATTGTTACGGTAAACGGAACAGCAGATGTACTCGGTGATGAGATTCCGGTAAGTGCGACAATCCGCGTACAGACAGAACAGATCACGATTGGAAGCAGTGTCTCAGGAAAGGTAATGAACCTGACGCAAAGTATTCCGGAAGGCGAGCAGTCGGATACACTTTCTGCAATTGTGGACGGATCAACAACAATCAGTGATAACACAAGCGGAGGAGCAAACCCGACTGCATGGAGCAACTGGCAGAGTTCTCAGAACGGTAATAATAAAGCGGAGATCACATTTGAATATGCAACCCAGCAGAGACTTGGACAGATTGTGATGCATTTTGCAAAAGACAGCGGAAGTATGCGTTATCCGGATGCAGGAACAACAGAGATTCTGGTTTCAGAGGATGGAACCAACTGGAACAAACTTGTGGTAACGGAGACAATCGGGGAAGAAAGTGGACGGGTAAAACCATATACTTATGATTTTACACCGACGACAGCGACCTTTATCAAATTTAAACTTACGAACGCAAGTGCAACGACAGGAACCAGATGGAAACCATGTACTGCACTTACGGAGATCGAGCTGAAGGTGGCACAGGGAACCTTTGTATCAAATACGACAGCAAACCTAGAAGAAGTGATTGTAAATGGCAATCCGGTACCGGAAAGTGCACTGGCACAGGGAAGCTATTCTACACCTGCTATTTTTGCAGAGGTAGAGGCAAAAGCAGCCGATAATGCGTCAGTGACTATTCTTCCGACTTTCAACAATATCAAGAAGATCATTGTAGAGTCAGAGGATCACAATACAAGAAATGTATTTGAAATCCGTCTTGGAGAAGAAACTGAAGAGACACCAGAATCCGGTGACAGAGATTATCCGGTTGGAAGGCTCACTGCATTTGCAGAAAGTGAGTATAATGGCAGTGGAACAGAAGGACCGGCAGAGTACGTTTTGGATGAAGATGAAGGAACGCACTGGCATACAAACTGGCGTACAAATGAAGCACAGGATGTAGAAAAACGCTGGATTGGACTGGAACTGGAAGAACCGGCAGTTCTGGATGCACTTCGCTATTATCCGCGTGGCGGCAACATGAATGGATTTGTCAGTGAGTATAAAGTACAGTACAAGCTGAATCAGGAAGATGAATGGACCGATATTGCAGGCGGTACCTGGGACAGGACGCTTGAATGGAAAATAGCAGAATTTGACGAACCGGTAGAAGCAAAATACGTGAGACTGGTGGGAATCCATACTTATGCAGAATCTGGAAATGATGCACACATGGCAGTTGCAGAACTTCGGGTCCGTGAGGCAGACAAGCGTGTAGATATTTCGGCAGAAGACAGCCAGATCACGGTGTCTGTTCCAGAACAGATAGAGGTTGCGAAAGCAGACGAACAGAATCCGGTATATCCACAGGTAGAGGTTAAGAAAACGGTAGACGGCGCAGAAGAGACTTTGAGGTACGGAGTGGATTATCTGCTGTCCTATGAAAATAATACAGCTTTCGGAACAGGTAAGGTGATTATTACCGGAATTGTAAATTATCGTGGAGCTGTAGAATGTACATTTGAAATTGTGAAGAAAGATCCGCAGCTGAGTGCTGTGTATATCCAGAGCCAACCTGGAAAAGTAGTTTACAAAGCAGGAGAAAGCTTCGACCCGACCGGCCTTTCGCTGAAACTGGTATACGATGATGATTCAGAGGAAGAACTGGTATATGGCGAAGAGACGGCAGGACTGTTTGTTTTTGAGCCAGGTCTGGAGACTGCACTTACAGAAGAAGTAAAAGAGGTTACTGTGACTTATGGTGGAAAATCAGCAGTTGTGTTTATCGGAGTAGAAACACCGGAAACACCAGGACCTGAAAATCCGGGAAAACCAAATCCGGAAGCTCCGAAACCAGGAAGTGGGTCTAGCAGTGGAAATGGAACAGGAAGTGGATCAAATTCTAATAACGGAAGCAATGGTGGTAATAATATAGTAAATAACATCACAAATAATAACAACAATAACAATAGCAATTCTTCCAATAAGAATTCCGGAAAAGTGCAGACAGGAGACAGAAATAATCTTGTATTCCCTGTAATCGGAATGGCAGTAGCAGTTCTGGTAATTGCCACTGTTTTAATAATCAGAAAAAAGAAACGTCTTTAAAAATGTAGAAGACATTTAAAGGACTCCCGGCAAGGTAAAGTTTGCCGGGAGTTCTTATTATTTTAAAGGAACTTTCTATGAGATAAAAGGTACTGTGTACCGGAGATGTGCACTTTTTTTGTCCCCCATATCCCCCAATCTCAAAAAATTCTTAAGAAAGTCCAGCCCTATCTCTTAAAAAATCTCTGTTAATCTTGTATAGTATAGAGGAGGTGAAAAAAAGATGGCAAAAATATTAGTATGTGATGATGATAAAGACATTGTAGAAGCAATAGATATTTACCTGACGCAGGAAGGATACGAAGTCCTGAAGGCGTATGATGGCGATGAAGCGATCAGGGTACTGAAAAATAATGAAGTTGATCTTCTGATCATGGATGTGATGATGCCGCGGCTGGACGGAATCCGGGCGACACTCAAGATCCGGGAAAACATGAGCCTCCCGATCATTATTTTATCCGCCAAATCAGAGGATGCGGACAAGATTTTAGGACTGAATATCGGTGCAGATGATTACATGACCAAACCGTTCAATCCGTTGGAGCTGGTAGCAAGGGTAAAATCCCAGCTCAGACGTTACACCCAGCTTGGAAGTACGGCGAGATCTGACAACCAGAATGAGTTCCGGACCGGGGGACTTGTGATCAGGGATGATCTGAAAGAAGTAACTGTGGATGGCGAAAAAGTGAAGCTGACACCGATTGAATACAATATATTACTGTTACTCGTTAAAAATCAGGGGAAGGTGTTCTCTATCAATCAGATTTACGAAAATATCTGGAATGAAGAAGCAATCGGAGCGGACAATACCGTTGCCGTACATATCCGCCATATCCGGGAGAAAATCGAAATCAATCCGAAAGAGCCACGTTACCTGAAGGTAGTATGGGGTGTCGGATATAAGGTAGAGAAGATCGGTTAGGAGGTCTTATGAATAACAAATGGTATCAGAGCGCACCATGTAAAGGACTCCTGATCATACTGGAACATATTTTAGCGGTGGTGATGATTACATGTCTGGTTTTTACATTCAGTTATCCGGGCGATGATCTGGCAGGAATCCTGTTTGAAAAGCCACATAAGAAGTATGATCAGTCAAAAGGGTTTACCGACAAGCTGATGAGTGCTGCAAATGATATTACGGCTGCGGAAGGATACGACAGCCATTTTGAGACAGAAGGAAAATATGATGAAAACAGAATTGTAGATCTGAAAGAATATGATTCAGATCGTATGATTTCAAATGAAAATGTAAATGGGCTTGCATACCGTCTGGGTGATCTTGTGAATTACTGGGAAAACGATCAGGAGATGTACTACGCAGACGGAACCAAAATGGCAGATGGAGACAATGATGAGGAGATCATCGTCTGCCAGAAGGATGACGGAACTCATCACTATTACTATGAAAAAGAGTTTCCTCGAGAATTTAAAAACGGAAATCTTCAGTTTGGTAACATGGATGAGGCAAAAGACGAATATTCACTGGAGAGCACCGGAGAAGTGATTGATTCTATGATCAATGGCTGGGTAGACAGCTCCGCAAGTATTTACCGCAATATTCTGGACAGTGAAAACCGTCAGGTCTACACAAAATGCTGGAGGTATGATGGAGAAAAAGTTTCCGAAAAATGTGCACCGGTGGGAGCTGAGAATCTCCTGGAGATTGTGAACAAGGATTCCAGATGGAACGGCAAACTAAGTGATGCGATGTCAATGCTTGGAAATACTGTGGACAGTATACGAGATGAGTTTTTAATCTGGCAATATGTGACCGAAGAATATAAAGAAGGGAATACCAATCTCGCTTACATGATTGTTGATCTGGATAATAAAAAAGTTTATACCAACCGGCTGGCATATCAGAAGTTTGATGAGTGGGAAAAGAATCTGGACAATCTGAAAAAACTGGGAGTGTATGCAGTTGCCACACCAAAGCTTACTGAGTACCGGAGTAATATTGATATGGACGGATCACAGTGGAAATCACTGATCGGTGGCAATATGTGGACGGATAATTATGAATGCGTGTTCGCGGTAGATACTTCCTATCCGATCCAGGATGACTTTTATCAGGAGAGCAAGATTTATCAGGAGTATGCACCGCAGGTAAGATTTACCTTCTGGATTGCGATTGCAACCGGATTTGCAATGCTTGTAATTCTGGCATGGCTGACAATTGTTGCAGGCAGATCAAACCGGGAAGAAGGCATTGTGTTGAATCGGATCGACAAAATGAAGACAGAAATCTTTATTCTTTTGTCGGTTGCAGTTATGGTGACATGCATTTACGGGGAAATCAGTTTAAGTTATAGTCTGCTGAACGGAGTCCGGTTTAGCGGAGATGGTTTCAGTGACACATCGGTACTGATTTTTGCAGGAATTGTTGCGGTAAGCTTTTGCATGACAGGACTTACTTTATGGCTTGGAATGGTAAGAAGGATCAAGGCAAAGACTTTGTGGAAGAACAGTATTTTATGTCTGATCATCAAATACGTCCGGATTGGGATCCGGCATCTGGGGGAGGTCTGGAAAGCTGCGATTTTGTTTGGAGTACTGGTTGTAGTCCACTGGATCGCGATCGCCATGTGGGAGCCGGGAATCTGGCTGTTCGTAATGCTTGCGGCAGAGGCAGGGGCATTTTTCTACCTGATGCGAAGAGCCATCGGAAGAGCGCGGATCATCAAAGGGGTAAAAGCAATCGCAGACGGTCAGGTTGACTATCAGATTCCGTTAAATGGACTCAAAGGCGGACAGCTTGAAGCAGCAGTCAGCATCAATAAGATTGGAGATGGACTGGACCGGGCGGTAGAAGAGAGCGTAAAAAATGAACGCCTCAAAACGGATCTGATCACAAATGTATCCCATGATATCAAAACGCCGCTTACATCAATCATTAATTATGTGGAACTTTTAAAGAGAGAGGATTTTGAGGATCCGAAGATCCGGAATTATCTTCAGGTTCTGGAAGAAAAAGCATATCGTCTGAAGACACTTACCGAGGATGTAGTAGAAGCTTTCAAGGTAAGTAGCGGAAATATCAGTCTGGAAATGATGAACCTTAATCTGGTTGAGCTGGTCAACCAGACCTGCGCCGAATTTGAAGAAAAATTTGAAGCAAGGAATCTGAAAATGATCATGAATCTTCCGGCTGAACCGGCAACAATCTACGCAGACGGCAGACGAATGTGGAGAGTTCTTGCAAATGTATTTAACAATGCGGCAAAATATGCAATGGAGGGAAGCCGTGTCTATGTGGATCTGGTTCAGACAGGTGAGGAAGTACAGCTTACGATCAAGAATGTATCAGAGCAGCCGCTGAATATTTCGGCAGATGAGCTGACAGAAAGATTTATCCGCGGAGATGTATCCAGAAGCACGGAAGGAAGCGGGCTTGGTCTTTCGATTGCACAGAATCTGACAAAGCTTCAAGGGGGAAAATTCGAGTTATATCTCGACGGAGATCTGTTCAAGGTACTGATCTGTTTCCCGGTTCCAAAAGAAACGGAAGATGTCTATCAGGAAGTCGAACAGTAACAGGTAAATATGGGGCGTAAGGGAAATTTCCCTTGCGCTCTATTTTATTTCGCTTTACAATAAAAACTGGATTCGTACATATAACCTAAAATGTAAGGGGAAATTAAAATGGAATCATTGAATAATATCTTAAAAAAGAGTTTAAATAAAGAATTTTTATCAGCAATAATCAGCAACCCACGTGAAAAAGGCGGAATTGTAAAGATTAAGATCCGCCCTGTGGAGCATAAAGACAATATTTTGTATCAGTGCGAAGAACACCGGAACAACCAGGTATTTCACCACAATCTGAATGAAGAAGAAGCGGCAGGATATATTGAAAATGCCATGCAGGAATTCAAACAGATGCAGATGGAGACCAGAAAATTCCGCTATCAGGTTCTGGTCAGCAAAAAAGGGAAAATGACGATTCAGAGACGGCTTCAGACCGGGAGGTTTAAAGAGATTGATCTGTCACACAACCGGAAGAAGCATTATATCCTGGAGGAAGGAAAAGCAGTTCCATTTTTACAGGATCTGGGAGTTATGACAAAAGATGGGGAGATCGTGCGGACAAAGTTCGACAAGTTCCGCCAGATCAACCGTTTCCTGGAGTTTATCGAGGATGTACTTCCGGAGCTTCCGAAGGACAGGGAAGTAACGATTCTGGATTTTGGATGCGGTAAATCCTATTTGACATTTGCAATTTACTATTATTTGCATGAGTTAAAAGGTTATGATATCCGGATCATCGGACTGGATCTGAAGACGGATGTCATTTATGCATGCAACCAGCTTGCAAAAAAATATGGCTATAGAAAACTGAAGTTTATGGAAGGAAATATTGCAGATTACACCGGCTCTGATGAAGTGGATATGGTCGTGACGCTGCATGCCTGCGATACCGCTACCGATTTTGCACTTGCAAAAGCAGTTGGCTGGAAAGCGAAGGTCATTCTTTCGGTTCCGTGCTGTCAGCATGAAGTGAACCGCCAGATTGCAAATGAAACACTTGCACCGCTGTTTTCTTACGGACTGATCAAAGAGCGAATGGCAGCTCTTGTCACGGATGCTATGCGTGCAGAATATCTCAAGAGGGAGGGATATGACACACAGATCTTGGAGTTTATCGATATGGAGCATACACCGAAGAATATTTTGATACGGGCCATTTACACGGGAAATAAAGGAAAAAATACAGAGACAATCCGCGCATGTGAAGAAATGCTTCACATCGATCCAATGCTGGGGAGATTATTGGATCAGCAGAATGAAGAGGGAGAAAAAGGAGTATAAATTTAGCAGATTAAGATAAAGGGGACTATAATTACAATGTTTAAAAAGATAGCAATAAAGACAGGGGTACTGACTACTGTATTTATTCTTGCAGTTATCGTATCCAGTTATGTGACGAACAGAGGCAACACTGATATGAGTGCAGATATGGGAGGTGCAACACTGCCAAGAATATCCTTTATGACAGAAGGCTATGAAGTGAACTCACTGCCGGGATATAAAAGCGATATGACGCTTACTTCAATGCGTGATACACTGACACCCGTCACAAATAACCAGCTGGATATGAACATTGCAAAATATGATAACCAGATCCAGAAGGTTTACTGGCAGGTATATACACTGAATGGGAAAAAATGTATTCAGGAGGGAACCATTAAAGATGTTCAGGATACAGTAACTTTAAATTTCAGGAATACGAAGATCCTGAAAGAAGAGAGGATTTTGAAAGTAACCTTGTACCTGGATAATCAGAATATTTATTTTTATACCAGGATCAAGAATTCGGCAGATTGCAACTATAAGGCAAACCTGGATTTTGCAAATAATTTTCACAGTGCGGCGCTTGAAGGTCAGGGCGATAAGATTGAAAGCTATCTGGAGACAGATACAGATTCCGATGCGGACAGTTCCACCTATCAGGAGGTCACACTTGCATCTACACAGGCACAGGTGCTTTGGGGATCACTTGCACCGCAGGTATCCGGAAATGTGTACTGGGAAATTAAGGAATGCAATGAGAATTATACATCGCTTGTCCTCAAATATCAGGTAAAATGTGCCGGGGATACGGATTATGCAGACCGGCTTTACAGTGTAAAGGAATTCTTCCGGATCCGCACCGGCGAAGACGCACAACAGTATCTGCTTGATTATGACCGCACGATGAATCAGAGATTTGATGGTAAGACAACTGCGCTGAACCAGAAAGGTGTTCTTGTTGGGATTGCGCCGACGGAACTGGAGTATGAGACTAATACAGATGGAACCATTGTAGCATTTATAGAGGATAACCAGCTCTGGCATTATGATAAAAAAGCGGATGAAATGTCGCTGGTATTCGGCTTCGCAGATGCGGAAAACATGGACGTGCGTACATTATGCGATCTGCATGATATCCGCCTGATTTCAGTAGATGAAAAAGGCAATACCACATTTACTGTAGTGGGGTATATGAACCGCGGTGTACATGAAGGGCAGGTAGGTGTAGCAGTCTATTATTTTGACGCAGAAAAAAATTCAGTTACGGAAAAAGCGTTTGTCCCTAGCGAAGACGGATATTATCTGATGAAAGAGGATCTGGGTAAATTTGTATATTACAGCAATTCTGATGAAAATCTTTATGTAATGATAGATGGTACGTTGTATCTTGTGAATCTGAAGGACAACACCAGAGAGGTGCTGGTGAAAGATCTGGAGGAAGGGCAGTATCAGGTTTCACCGGATGGACATCTGCTTGCTTACCAGAGTGAGGGCGGAAAGATCAATGAGTCACAGAAGATCATTGTCCTGAATCTGAAGACAGGAAAATCCTTTGATATTACATCCGAAGGAGATGAATATATCAAACCGATCGGATTTATCCGTAATGATTTTGCCTATGGAACACTCCGCGGAAGCGATGTGGGAACCAATGTATCCGGACAGAATGTATATCCGATGTATAAGGTGGATATTATCACGCAGAAGCAGGTGGTTGCAAAGACCTATGAGGTACAGGATTTTTACATTCTGGATGGCTATGTGGCAGACAATATGATGACACTTAACCGGGTGAACAGAAATGAGAATACCTATATTTCAACGACAGCAGATTACATTACCAACAATCAGGAAAAGGAAGAGAGCAATATCACAGTAGAGACCTACAATGATGATCTGAGGGGAACCCTGGTTCGTCTGACTTATGAAAATGGAATCAAAGACAGCAAAGCAAAAATTTTAAAACCAAAGCAGGTATTGTTTGATAAACCGATGGTTGTCAGCTTTGATAAGCCGAAGGTAAAGAATCAGTATTATGTATATGCACTTGGCAGTCTGCAGGGTGTGTATGAAAAAGCATCTTATGCGATCCAGGAAGCGGAGAAGATAAAAGGCGTGGTCATTTCTTCGTCGCAGGAATATGTGTGGGAGTCCGGAAATACGCCGAATATTTATGAAGTAAATAATATGGATGAGTTCCGGGCAGGAGAAGGTGAGAGTACACTTGCAGCGTGCCTGAACCGGATTCTTAAGCTGGAAGGCGCAGAAGATATAAATGCATCAAAAGAGCTGGAAAATGGAAAGCCGCCGGCAGAAATCCTGACAGAAGCAATCGGTGGAGAAGGGTTTGATCTGACTGGATGTACACCGGAAGAAATCCGCTATACGATCAGCCATGAGACACCGGTGATCGCAATGCTCAGTGCGGATCACGCGGTACTGGTCATCGGATACACGGATGCGAAGTATGCTTATCTGGATCCGGCAGACGGAGAGCGTCATTCCGCAACACCGGATGAGATGAAAGGTCTTGTAAGCGGCAGCGGAAATGTATTTATCGGATATGTAAAGTAAAAAATAACCGGATGGAGGAAGAAAATGAAAGATGAAAAATATTTAGAACTTCTGGCGGAAAAGTACCCGACAGAGCAGGCTGTGTGCCGGGAGATCATCAACCTGAAGGCAATCTTAAGTCTGCCGAAGGGAACCGAGCATTTCATGAGTGACTTGCACGGAGAATATGAAGCATTCTGTCATATATTAAATAACTGTTCCGGCGTGATCCGGGAAAAAGTGGATCTGCTGTTTGGAGATACCTTATCTGATCTGGACAGAGAAGAAATCTGTACCCTGATCTATTATCCGGTTGAGAAGCTTGCGCTGATCAAAAAAGAAGGGAAGAACAATGAAGAATGGTATCGTGTGATCCTGGGAGAACTGATCGAGATTGCAAGATTATTTTCTTCCAAATACACCCGTTCTAAAGTAAGGAAAGCGATGCCGAAGGAATATGCATATATCCTGGACGAGCTGATCCATGTGCAGAAGGATGAGGATGACAACCAGCTTATCTATCACCGCAATATTTTGGATACACTTCTTGAGCTTCAGAATGCGGATGAGTTTATCGAAGTACTGGCAGGTCTGATCAAACGTCTTGCGGTGGATCATTTACATATTGTCGGGGATATTTTTGACAGAGGTCCGTGTGCCGACCGGATCATGGATCTGCTGATGACGTATCATTCGATCGATATTGAGTGGGGAAATCATGATATTCTCTGGATGGGAGCTGCGGCAGGGAACAGAGCGTGTATTGCCACTGTGATCCGGAACAATCTGAAGTATGATAACATGAAGATCCTGGAGAACAGTTATGGCATCAGCCTTCGGAATCTGACTTTATTTGCAGAGAAGATTTATCCGGGGATTGATCCGATGAAGGCAGCTTTAAAAGAGATTTCTGTACTCCTTTTTAAACTGGAAGGTCAGGTGATCCTGCGTAATCCGGATTATAAGATGGAGGATAAGCTTCTGCTTCACAAGGTGGATGTGGCACGTCAGACGGTGGAAATTGACGGAAGAGAATATGACATTAAAGAAGAGACTTTCCCGACAGTCAATTTTGCGGCAGAAAATTTGGAGGATGTATACCGGCTCACCGAAGAGGAAGAGCAGGTAGTCGAAGGTCTTGAGATGGCATTTGTGAACAGCATCCGTCTGCGCCAGCACATTGATTTTCTATATAAAAAGGGAAGTATGTACCGGATCTTTAACAACAACCTCCTGTATCATGGCTGTGTGCCACTTGATGAGAGTGGTAACTTTGAAGGAGTTGTATTTGGAAAGAAGCGTTATCGTGGAAGGGATTATCTTGACTATGCGGAGCATATTGCGAGAAGAGCCTGGTCAAAAGATGCGAAAGAAAAAGACAAAGACTTTATGTGGTATCTGTGGTGTGGTAGAAAATCACCTTTGTCAGGCAGAAATATCAAGACCTTTGAGCGGACTTATGTGAAGGATGAGGCAACCTGGCATGAAGAGTCGAACCCATATTACAGATTTTATGAAGAAGAAAAGGTCTGCAATATGATTTTACATGAGTTTGGCCTTTATTCTGAACGATCACATATTATCAATGGGCATACCCCGGTCCGGACTTCCAAAGGGGAGCATCCGGTTCGTGCGAACGGAAGACTGATGGTGATCGACGGAGGATTCTGCAAGAGTTATCACAAGACGACCGGTATTGCCGGTTATACACTGATCTTCAATTCCCACGGAATCCGGATCAAGTCACACCAGCCATTCCAGAGTGTATTTGCGGCACTGACGGAAAATAAAGATATTGAGTCAAAATCGGAGCTGGTAGAGACTGAGAAAGAACGTCTGATGGTACGGGATACGGATACAGGAAAGAAGATAAAAGAAGATGTCGAAGCGCTGAAAATGCTGCTTCGGGCTTATCGCGAGGGAGATCTGGAGTAGAGATTTAAAAGAATAAAATAAAAGCTGACATTCTAACTAATTAAAATTAGTATAAATTGTCAGCTTTTTTATACGCATTTTTCAAAAGACAAGTGTTTTAGATGCTTAAAGGGCACGCTATTTTGTCATAACAACAGCACCATCATCTGTGATGCGGACCATGTATTCTACCTGAGCAGAAAGTCCGTCATCTTCAGTATAAACAGTCCAGTCATTATCTTCATCAACGAAGAATTCCGGGCTGCCTTCATTGATCATTGGCTCGATGGTAAAGATCATACCCGGAACCAGAAGCATTTCACTTCCTTTTGGTGTTACATAGCTTACCCAAGGTTCTTCGTGGAATTCAAGACCAACACCATGTCCGCCAATCTCCTCTACAACAGAGTAGCCGTTTTCTTTTGCGTGGGTGTTGATCGCATCTGCGATATCTCCGAGATGATTCCATGGTTTTGCCTGCGCAAGTCCAAGTTCGACACATTCCTGTGTGACACGGACCAGTCTTTCAGCACGTTCGCTGACCTTGCCGATTATGAACATACGGGATGCATCTGAGAAATATCCGTCCAGAATGGTAGATACATCTACATTGATGATATCGCCTTCTTCCAGGATGATATTTTCATCCGGAATACCATGGCAGATCTCGTTGTTGATCGAGGTACATACACTCTTCGGGAATCCCTGATAATTAAGCGGTGCCGGAATTCCGCCGTGTTCGGTTGTATAATCATAAACTAATTTATCAATTTCGGCTGTACTCATGCCTGCGTGGATATGGGCTGCTACATGATCAAGTACGGCAGTATTGAGATCTGCACTTTTCTGGATTCCTTCAATCTGAGGAATGGTCTTGAGCATATCTCTTGTCGGAACGATTTCTCCTTTATCTGCATGATATGCGATCTTTTCTTCGATCATAAGATGGCATTTTTTGTATTTTTTTCCGCTGCCACACCAGCACAATTCATTTCTTTCCATGAGAATACCTGACTTTCTTTTATAAATTTTTACGTGCAGAGTCTGATGTGATCACAAAAACCAGATGTATGCCTGCACTAACTGTTTCACTTCTATAATATATCCATTTCAGGTCAAAAAGTCAATCTGTGCAGGACGTATTTCGCCAGATGCAGTCCAAAATGACAGAACTGGATGTGGTATGTATCCGTTTTGAAGCAGAACTATTGCTTGTATAGGACTCTGGAATCGGTTATAATACAAAGGGATTATAACTGAAAATAACAGACTGATATTGGAAAGACGAACAGGGAAAGGATGGACAATTATGTTTAGAATTGGAATGCTTACCAGTGGTGGAGATTGTCAGGCACTGAACGCGGCAATGCGCGGTGTCGTAAAAGGACTTTGTTCAAAACGGAATGATGTGGAAATTTATGGATTTCAGGATGGATATAAAGGACTTATTTATTCAAATTTTGAGATGCTGACAGCAAAAGATTTTTCGGGAATTCTTACGATGGGTGGAACGATTCTCGGAACTTCCAGACAGCCATTTAAACTGATGCGCGTACCAGGACCAGACGGGATAGATAAGGTCGAAGCAATGAAACATACTTACCATAAGCTGAATCTGAACTGTCTGGTAGTCCTGGGAGGTAATGGAACACATAAGACTGCGAATCTGTTAAGAGAAGAAGGACTGAATGTGATCACACTTCCAAAGACGATCGACAATGATCTGTGGGGAACGGATATGACATTTGGTTTCCAGAGTGCGGTAGATATTGCAACGGAGGCGATTGACAGGATCCACACAACAGCAACCTCACACAGCCGTGTGTTTATTGTTGAGGTTATGGGACATAAAGTAGGATGGGTGACACTTCATGCCGGAATCGCAGGCGGAGCAGATATCATCCTGCTTCCGGAGATACCTTATGATGTAGACAATGTAGTTCGTGCGATCAAGAGCCGTACAGAAGCAGGAAAGCATTTTACGATCATTGCGGTTGCAGAAGGTGCGATCACAAAAGAAGATGCAGCCCTTCCGAAGAAAAAATTAAAAGAAAAACAGGAAAAGAAGGACTATCCGTCTGTAGCATATGAGCTGGCAGAGAAGATCCAGAACCGTATGGATCAGGAAGTTCGTATTACTGTGCCGGGACATACACAGAGAGGTGGAAGTCCGTGCCCGTATGACCGTGTGCTTGCAACCAGACTGGGAGCAGCAGCAGCGGATCTGATCTTAAAAGAGGACTACGGATATATGGTAGGAATTAAAAACGGCAGCATCCGCAAGGTTCCGCTTGGTGAAGTTGCCGGTAAGCTGAAGATGGTAGACCCGAAGGCGGATATCATCAAAGAAGCCAAGATTGTCGGAATCAGTTTTGGTGATGAGTAAAGGAGTAATTTAACATGTCATATACTGCCCTGTATCGTAAATTCCGTCCTGCGGAATTTGAAGATGTAAAAGGACAAGATCATATTATCACAACACTGAAGAATCAGATAAAGGCAGATAGAATTGGACATGCATATCTGTTTTGTGGCACAAGAGGAACCGGAAAGACTACTGTAGCGAAGATTTTTGCAAAAGCAGTCAACTGTGAACATCCGGTAGACGGAAGTCCCTGCGGGGAATGTGCCATGTGTAAAAATATTGCAGCCGGTATTTCCATGAACGTCATTGAAATCGATGCGGCTTCCAACAACGGTGTAGACAATATCCGTGAGATCAGGGAAGAGGTATCCTACCGTCCGACAGAGGGACGATATAAGGTGTATATCATCGATGAAGTGCATATGCTTTCTATAGGTGCGTTTAATGCCCTGTTAAAGACGCTGGAAGAACCACCGGAATATGTGATCTTTATCCTTGCAACGACAGAGGCACACAAGATTCCGATCACGATTTTATCCAGATGCCAGCGCTACGATTTCAAGCGAATTACGATTGATACGATCGCGGCGCGTCTGGATGAACTGATGAAAAAAGAACAGGTTGAGGTGGAAGAAAAAGCGATCCGTTATATTGCGAAGGCGGCGGACGGATCCATGCGAGATGCTTTAAGTCTTCTGGATCAGTGCATTGCATTTTACCTCGGGCAGAAGCTGACCTATGATCACGTCCTTGAGGTTCTTGGTGCTGTGGATACTGATGTGTTCAGCAGACTTCTCAGACAGATCATCAGTCAGGATGTGGGAAAGGTCCTTGCTACGGTGGAAGAGCTTGTGATGCAGGGAAGAGAACTGACACAGCTTGCAGCAGATTTTACCTGGTATCTGCGCAATCTTCTTCTGGTGAAGACTTCGGATAATATGGAAGATGTACTGGATGTATCAACAGAAAATCTGGCACAGCTGAAAGAGGAAGCACAGATGATTGAATCCGGAGTGCTGCTCCGGTATATCCGTATTTTTTCCGAGCTGACAAATCAGCTCAAATACGCAACACAGAAAAGAGTGCTTCTGGAAGTAACACTGATCAAGCTTTGCAAACCGCAGATGGAGAGTACGAAGGACAGTCTTCTGGATCGGATCCGTGCACTGGAAAAACAGGTAGAAGAAGGAAATTTTGCAGCTGCGCAGCCACAGGAGAGGGTTGTTTATGTAAATGGTGAAGCACCAAAGCCACAGTCAAAACCGCAGCTTCCGAAAGCACTGAAGGAAGATGTAAAGCAGGTGGCATCAAATTTCAGGAAGATTGCAAACGAAGCATCAGGAATGCTTAGAGGCTATCTGAAGCAGGCAAGACTCAGCGTGGACAATCAGGACAGACTTCTGATCGTTCTGCCGGATGAGATCAGCGCCAGCGTGGTAGGAAGCGAAGAGCATAAGCAGGAATTAAAAGATCTGATTGAGAAAAAAATCGGCAAGACTGTGGAGATTGATGTGCGTCAGGTGGAAAACGGACGCCATTTTGAAGACAGTTTTGTGGATATAGAAAAAGTGATCAATATGGAGATCACGATTGAAGATGAATAATAATTAGGAGGAGTTATAGTTATGGCAAAAAGAGGAGGATTTCCGGGAGGCGGAATGCCGGGAAATATGGCAAATTTAATGAAGCAGGCTCAGAAGATGCAGAAGCAGATGGAAGAGCAGGCAAAAGAGATGGAAGAGAAAAGTTTTACAGCAACTGCAGGCGGCGGAGCTGTAGAAGTGACCGTAAGCGGTAAGAAAGAAGTCCAGAAAGTAAAACTTCAGGAAGAAGTTGTGGATCCGGATGATGTAGAGATGCTGGAAGACCTGATTATGGCAGCAGTCAATGAAGCACTTCGTCAGGTCGATGAGGCCAATACTTCCGCTATGAGTAAGCTGACTGGCGGACTTGGCGGAATGCCGGGAATGTTCTAGAACGGGAGTGTAAAAGATGGATTATTACAGCAGTCAGATCAGTAAATTAATCGAAGAATTATCAAGACTGCCTGGTATCGGAGCAAAGTCAGCCGGAAGGCTGGCTTTTCATATCATCAATATGCCGAAGGAACAGGTAGAACAGCTTGCAGCGACACTGGTAGATGCAAGAAATAATGTAAGATACTGCAAGGAATGCTGCACGCTTACTGATAAAGAATTATGCCCGATCTGTGCCAGCGAGGAGCGGGATCATAAGACGATCATGGTTGTGGAAAATTCCCGCGATCTTGCAGCTTATGAAAAGACCGGAAAATATAACGGTGTGTACCATGTACTTCACGGCGCAATTTCTCCGATGCTGGGGATCGGACCTGGAGATATCCGGTTAAAAGAACTGATGGAGCGTCTGCAGGGGGATGTAGACGAAGTGATCATTGCAACCAATTCCAGTCTGGAAGGGGAGACCACGGCAATGTACATCAGCAAACTGATCAAACCGACAGGAATCAAGGTCAGCCGGATCGCAAGTGGTGTGCCGGTTGGCGGCGATCTGGAATATATTGATGAAGTGACGCTTCTGCGTGCACTGGAAGGACGTACAGCACTTTAGGTAACTTAAGGATTGCGAGGAGTGCCGGAAACGTATGCATTTGAAAGAAGTAAAGATATGAGAAAGAAGAAAGTAACCTCTTCGGATATCGCATATGCGGCAGGTGTGTCGCAGGCAACGGTATCCATGATCCTGAATAAAAAATATAATGTATCATTTTCAAAAGAAACGATTCGTAAAGTGGAACAGATCGCAGAAGAGATGGGATATGAAGTACCGAAAAGAAAGACACGCAGAGAAAGCAGGAAAGAGAAGCTGATCGTCGTATTTTGTTCCAACCTCACGAACCCTTATTATGTTATGCTGCTTCAGGGGATTGAATCCCGTGCAAAGGAGCAGGGATATGGACTGTTTGTGTGCAATACCCAGAGGGATCTGAAGATGGAGGAGCGGTATCTCAGGATGATGCATGAGCTGAAACCGCTTGGTATTATCTATACCTGCAATCCAAGCCATTGTTTTATGGATACGATAGAAGAGCTGGCAGAAAAAATTCCGATCGTAATTATCAATAACCAGAATGAGCATCTGAATGTGGATGCAGTGGAACTGGATAATTCCAAACTCGGAAGGATGATGGCAAAGCATCTTCTGGAACTGGGGCATCGGAAAGTGGCATATATTGCACCACCACTTACAACCAGACAAAAGCAGCGCTCAAAAAGGGTGGAAGGATTTCTGAAAGAATTTGATGCCGTTGGATTAAAAGGCAATGTGATCATCAAGGCAGCAAATGAGTCGATCGATATGAACATCCCGAATATCGACTCGGAGTATAAGATCGGATATGATCTGACGAAAGAGCTTTTGAGAGAGCATAATGATATTACTGCAATCGTCGGATTAAATGATATGATCGCATTTGGGATCCTGGATGCACTTCACGAAGAAAAATATAAAGTTCCGGCAGATATTTCCGTAATGGGATGTGATAATACACTGTTTGCGAAGATGCATAAGGTGTCGCTGACAACGATCGAGCATTTTGTCATTTTCAAAGGACGGGATGCCTGTGATATCATTATGAAAAAGATTCTTTCACAGAACAGCCAGTATTCAGAGATCCAGCCGATCAGCACCTATCATGTAGAGTATGAACCCCGTCTGATCGTGCGTGGAACGACGTCCTATGCGAAAACAAAAAAAGGGAAAAATTAGTTTAAATCCAAAAAATATTAGTAATATTTCATAATTTAGGTCTTTAAAAACACTATAAAATAGAGGATTACTCAAAAACAGTATTGAAAAATTACTAATAAAATAGTTAATATTAACATGAAAAATTACTAATAAAAACATATGGCTATTGACCTGCCAGAGTAAATTGCGATATAATTTAACCAAGTCAGGCAATCAGATAAAAAGAGGGATTCCTGATAACGGAAAATACGAATTTTCATGTTCATAAGGAGGAAAACGAAATGAGATTTTTCATCGACACAGCAAATGTGGAAGACATTAAAAAAGCTAACGATATGGGAGTTATCTGCGGAGTTACAACAAACCCGTCACTGATCGCAAAAGAGGGACGTGATTTTAAAGAGGTTATCGCAGAGATCGCATCTATCGTAGACGGACCAATCAGTGGAGAAGTAAAAGCAACAACTACTGATGCAGAAGGTATGATTGCAGAAGGTAGAGAAATCGCTAAGATCCATCCGAACATGGTAGTTAAAATTCCGATGACTGTAGAAGGACTGAAAGCTTGTAAAGCTCTTACAGCTGAAGGAATCAAGACAAATGTAACACTGGTATTCACAGCAAATCAGGCACTTCTTGCAGCAAGAGCAGGGGCTACATATGTATCGCCGTTCCTTGGACGTCTGGATGATATTTCTGTACGTGGAACAGAACTGATCGAAGAAATCGCTGAAATGTTTGCAGCGGCTGGAGATATTAATACACAGATCATCTGCGCGAGCGTCCGTAACCCAATGCATGTTACAGAATGTGCACTTGCAGGTGCTGATATTGCAACTGTTCCTTACAAAGTAATCGAGCAGATGACACATCATCCGCTTACAGATGCTGGTATCGCAAAATTCCAGGCTGATTACAAAGCAGTATTCGGAGAATAAGATTTACAATCAGAATAATTTACTGTCGGAAGAGCATGAATCTGCGCTTCCGACAAAGTGACTAAAAATAAACTATTTCAGGAGGCATATTTTCATGAACAAGTCAGAGCTTATGAAAACTGCAAATGAAATCCGTAAGAGCATCGTGACAGCAGTGCACGCTGCCAAATCCGGACATCCGGGCGGATCTCTGTCAGCAGCAGACATCTACACATATTTATATTTTGAAGAGTTAAATATCGATCCTAAGGATCCTAAGAAAGCAGACCGCGACCGTTTCGTTCTTTCCAAAGGACATACAGCTCCGGGATACTATTCTGCACTGGCACACAGAGGATTCTTTCCGGTAGAAGACCTCAAAACACTTCGTCATACAGGATCTTACCTTCAGGGACATCCGGATATGAAGCACATCCCTGGTGTTGATATGTCAAGCGGATCTCTGGGACAGGGAATCTCAGCTGCTGTTGGTATGGCTATTTCAGCGAAACTCAGCAATGATGACTATCGTGTATACACACTTCTCGGAGATGGAGAAATTCAGGAAGGACAGGTTTGGGAAGCTTCTATGTTAGCAGGATTCAAAAAACTGGACAACCTGGTAGTCATTGTAGATAACAACAACCTTCAGATCGATGGACGTATTGATGAAGTAAACTCACCATACCCGATCGACAAGAAATTTGAAGCATTCAACTTCCATGTAATCAATATCGATGGACATGACTTCGATCAGATTGCAGCTGCTTTCAAAGAAGCAAAAGAGACAAAAGGAATGCCGACAGCTATCATCGCCAAGACTGTAAAAGGTAAAGGCGTTTCCTTCATGGAAGACCAGGCTGGATGGCATGGAAAAGCTCCGAACGATGAAGAATACAAGATCGCTATGGAAGATTTAGAGAAAGCAGGTGAAGCATTATGTCAGAAGTAAAGAAAATCGCAACAAGAGAAAGCTATGGTAATGCTTTAGTTGAGCTTGGAAAACTGCATGACGATGTCGTAGTACTTGATGCTGACCTTGCAGGAGCTACAAAGACAGGAACATTCAAGAAAGCATTCCCGGAAAGATTTATCGACTGTGGTATCGCAGAAGGCAACATGATCGGTGTTGCAGCTGGTATCGCTACAACAGGAAAAGTTCCGTTCGCAAGCTCATTTGCAATGTTCGCAGCAGGACGTGCATTTGAACAGGTTCGTAACTCTGTTGGATATCCGAAGAACAATGTTAAGATCGGTGCTACACATGCAGGTATTTCCGTTGGTGAGGACGGAGCTACACATCAGTGTAACGAAGATATCGCTCTTATGAGAACAATTCCGGGTATGGTAGTGATCAGCCCGGCAGATGATGTAGAAGCAAAAGCAGCAGTATTTGCAGCATACGAACATCAGGGACCGGTTTATATGCGTTTCGGAAGACTTGCAGTACCGGTAATCAATGACAATCCGGATTACAAGTTTGAGATTGGAAAAGGAATCGTGCTTCGCGAAGGTAAAGATGTGACAATCGTTGCAACAGGACTTGAAGTAAGCGAATCGCTTGCAGCAGCTGAAAAGCTTGCAGCAGACGGAATCGATGCAAAGGTGATCAATATCCATACAATCAAACCATTAGATGAAGAACTCATCGTTGCAGCAGCAAAAGAGACAGGAAAAGTCGTTACAGTAGAAGAACATTCTGTCATCGGCGGGCTTGGAAGCGCTGTATGTGATACACTTTCTGAAAAACTTCCGACACCTGTTCTGAAGATTGGGGTTATGGATACATTCGGAGAATCTGGCCCGGCAGTAGAACTGATCAAGAAGTACGGACTGGATGCAGACAGCATTTACGAAAAAGTAAAAGCATTTGTAAAATAATAAAAAAGGATTCTGAGAATCCATAATAAAAATGCCAGAACCGGTGTAAACCGGGACTGGCATTTTTGTTATGGATGAAAGTTCTTAATCCGCTGTGGGAGTGAGAAGGATACAGCACCAGACCGGTGGTGCTATAACCGGTTATATTTTGAGAGTGGCATATTTCCCGTTCTAGGAAAATATTTTCCGTATAATACAGCTTACGAGTCCAACTCCGCATAATGGAAGAAGGATTCCTTTCAGACCTCCATACAGCTGCAGACCGCCGGCAAGACCAGTCAGTGGTGATGGAGAAGAAGGAATCAGATTCCAGAACATTCCGGCAGCAACTACAGTTACACCGATGAACAGGAAGGAGAAAAGCCCCCGTCCGGTATCGACACGCTTTGTTCCCCTGTCGCCATAAGCGCAAGGTCCGGTCAGCGCCCACAGGAAGAAAATAATCTCCATAATCAGCAGAAATGCTGCGAAGCCAAGGAAGGCACCGAGCGTATAATTCCTGGCATTTACCGCTGTGGCAAGTGAACCGTATACCGGATAACTGCTCCAGAAATTCTTGAAAATAATAAATGCAATTGCGGCGATCATCAGAAGCGTTACGCCACGGGCTCCGATCTGCAGGAGTTTGCTGGTTACTTTTGCGCCGGTCTGCACGGTCTTTTTCACCGGAGTGGTGATGATCGAAGCGGATGGAGTGGAACGCTTTTTCCCGGAAGCTTTTGAACTGCCGTTTCCAGAGCTTCCGGAAGTACGTTTCCGGGCTTTTTCAGACCGCTTCTTTCGTGAATCCTCCGAAAGATCTTCGGTGAAAGAGTGTCCCTCCTTTTTTACTTCCTCGCTTTTGTTGATTTTATTTACATCTCTTTGAGATTTCTTTTTACGCCTTTTTACGGTATCCCGATCCGGTATGTCGTCCAGATCAATGATATCAAAGTCAGTATCGTCTGACAGGTCTTCATAAATCTGTTTCATGTTACAATCAGCCTCCTCATTTTAGTTTCGCCCTATTTTATACCAGGAATTTGAAAGAAACAATACGAATCACAGAAACATCACAAAATCATAAGGAATTCTTTAGAAAAGAATGAGGTGGAATGAAAGAAATTTTGGTATACTTAAAGAGTGTCGGGAAAAGTATACCGACAGAAAAAGAGGGAAACCCAAATGGAAAGATTACAGCAAACGATTACCGAGTTAAATGATAAATTAAAAAATGAAAATAAAACGCCGGAAGAGCTGGATGAAGAATTTGAGCAGTTTTATGAATGTATCAAAGACATTGCGACACATCCGGTTGTGCTGAGGATGAAGCTTTATCCGCACCACGGAGTGACGAACTGCTATCAGCATTGTCTCCACGTTTCTTATTATAATTATATCTGGTGCAAGGCACTGGGGCTGGATGCAGAATCGGCAGCAAGGGCCGGGATGCTCCACGATCTGTTCCTATATGACTGGCATACCCACGCCAAACGGACAGGAGACCGTTTTCACGGAATGACTCATCCGAAAAGGGCACTACAGAATGCCGAGAAATTTTTTGAGCTGAACAGTACGGAACGGGATATTATCATCAACCATATGTGGCCGGTCACACTTTTTTCTGTGCCACGGACAAAAGAAGGATGGATTACGACACTTGCTGACAAATATTGCGGCAGTTTTGAGACTGCACAGCGGAAAGAGAGCGATCCGGTAAAGAAAAAACGGGGAATGGACAGGATTGTCGAACGATTTTCCTATTTAGTAGACACAAAGCGATAAAAAGTGTGTTTTCCATATGATACGATAGCCTAAACTACAAAATATGCAGAATGAGGTGAGAGTATTATGGAAAACAAATTTCCAAAAAATGTACGCCAGATAGGAAATGTGAGTGATACTCCGAAGATTTACGTGGAAGATTATGTAGATACATTTCTGAATCAGATTTGTGATAAAGCGGACAATAAACAGGTGGGAGCATTCCTGGTCGGGAAGAAAGAAGAAACAGAAGGGCAGGAATGTATCTATATTTTCGGGGCGATCTGCATGGAGATTTCCGAAGATGAAAATGAGACCATTTCGCAGGAAAATTTTGAGAAAGCAAAGCAGGAAAAACAGGAATATTTTGAAGAAGGCACACTGATTGGCTGGATGCTTTGCAGACCGGGCGTACGAATGCTGATCGACGGAAAAATATTTAAAGCACATGAAAAATATTTTTCCGAAAAAAATACCGTTTTCATATTAAAAGACAATGCGGAAATGGAAGAGCAGTATTATTGCTACAAATATAAAGAACTGATGCAGATTGGCGGGCATTATGTGTATTATGAAAAAAATGCTGCAATGCAGAGCTATATGATCACGGCGCGGAAAAAGATTGGCGTGACTCCCAGCGAAGTTGTGGAAGATAAGGCTGCAAAAGACTTTCGCAATCTTGTGAAAGAAAGAATTGAGGCGCAGGAACAGAAAAAATCTTCCGGACTGACGTATGTGGCAAGCGTGTTTCTGGTGATCGTGGTTCTGATCATGGGCGTAACAACGCTGAATAACTATGGGAAAATGAAAAGCGTTCAGTCGTCGCTGGAATTTATCCGGGATTCGCTCTTGAAACAGGACGGAAATAAAACGCAGAAAACCAATGGTACGGTAAAAGCGGCGGATGATCAGAAAAGCGAGGAATCTGTTCAGTCGGATCAGACAACAAATGATCCACAGACAGAAGTGCAGCAGGAACCGGAAGCACAGCAGGGAGAAGAATCAGACACGTCTTCCGCTGAAGAAGAGAAGACCAGTGAACCGGCAGCAAGCACAATGCAGGAGATGACGGAAGATATTTATATTGTAGAAAAAGGGGACACCCTTGCTAAAATCAGCAAAAAGGTATATGGAGACAGCGGACATGTGGATGCAATCTGCAGAATGAATGGACTGTCGGATGGAAACCTGATTTTTATCGGTCAGAAACTGATTCTGCCTTAGTTTTCTGTACATATGAATAAAAACTGTGGTATACTAACAACAAACTAACGACAGGAAAAGGACAGGTTATGGATGTGATTGTAAAGGTACGCGATCCGGAAGAAAACCTGGAAGAGAAGATAAAAGCGTACAAAGTGAAAAAAAGAATAAAGACGGCAGCAACAGTTCTGGCGTTTGTATTTGCCCTGATCAGCAGTTACCTGCTGGTGGAACTGCAGACCTATACAAACTTACGGACATTGCAAAGCTATAAGAATAAAGAGACAGAATCGGCTGACCTGAAGTATCTGCAATATGCAGACGGAATGCTCAAATACGGACGGGATGGAATTGCCTACATCAACAAAAAAGGTGTAGAGCAGTGGAACCAGTCTTATCAGATCAAGGATCCGGTTATCCGGATTTCGGGAAAAGCAGCTGCGGTTGCAGAGCGCGGCGGAAATGACATCTATGTCATGGATGAAAAGGGTGCAAAAGGAGAAATCCATACGAACTACCCGATCGAACAGATTGCTGTTGCGGAGAATGGAATCGTCAGCACGATTCTGAATAATGAAAATTCGCCAATGGTTGTGTGCTATGATGCGACAGGGAATGTACTGGTAGAGCACCGGGCTTCTCTTACCGGAACCGGATATCCGATCGGAATTGCACTTTCGCCAAATGGGACAAGACTTCAGATTTCTTATTTGTGTGTAGTGGATGGCGTAGAAGCAACCAGAGTCGGTTATCTGAATTTCGACAGTACCGATGAGGCGAACAAAGAATATCAGGTTGCGGATGATATTTACAAAAATATAATCGTTCCGACTTCATTCTTTATAGATGAGAAGAAATCTGTTCTGGTCGGAGATCAGTCATTTATGATCTATAAAGAGACGGATAAGCCAAAGCTTTCAAAGACAGTAAAGCTTGACAAGCAGATTAAAAGCTTTTTCCATGATGATGAGTATCTTGGCTTTATACTGAAAGAAGAAAGCGGAGAATATGAACTGCGTCTGTATGATATGGAAGGAAATCAGAAATTATCCAAGACATTTACCGGAGAATATGGAAATGTAAAGGTTGCAGATGGAAATGTTATCATGTATGACGGAACATCGTGCCTGATTTATTCCGGACTTGGTGTGAAGCAGTTTGAAGGAACGACGGAATATGAGATAAAAGAAGTGATTCCGATCTTTGGAATCAACAAGTACCTGGTGATGAATGCAGACGGACTTGCAGAGGTACGGCTTGTAAAATAGGAGTAGAGTATGGAAGTAAACATTTTATTGGTGATCGTTGGAGGAATTATAGCAATAGGGGCAATCGTGGGATTTGCAAAAGGTGCTGTCCGAATTGCGGTATCGCTTGGGGCGACGATTCTTACACTGGCAGTTGTATATTTTGCGACACCGTATGTGAGCAAAGCGATTTATTCACTTACGCCAATTGACGAGATGGTCGAGCAGCAGTGTATAAAGACGATGACAAAAGCATTTACAGGGGAAGCAGATACAGAGTCCGGGCTTACGGAAGAACAGGTGAGAGGGATTCTTTCGGCAGCGGGCGTTTCCGAGAAGACACTGGAGGCTGCCGGAATTACAGTGGAAGATATTGTAAATGGAAATGTATCCGACGAGATGCTACAGCAGTATGGAATTTCGCCTGATATTTTCAATGGACATGCATCAACTGAAGAAGTCAAGCAGTCGGTCATGGAAGCAGAAGTTCCAAAGCAGATGCAGATAGCAGCAATCGAGGGTGCAGATCTTCCGGATGTATTTAAGAATCTTCTTCTGGAAAATAATAACAGTGAAGTTTATCAGAAGCTTGGGGTAACGACATTTGCGGAATATGTAAGCAAATATTTTGCAAAGCTGGTTATCGAGATTATCGCGTTTCTGATAACATTCCTGTTTGCAACCATTGTGATAAGAGCGGTTGTGTTTGCGCTTGATTTTGTGACAGCACTTCCGGTTCTGGGAATTCTGAACAGACTGGCAGGAGTTCTGGTAGGGTCAACGATTTCATTTATTATAGTAGGGATCCTGTTTATCGTAATTACGCTTCTGTATACAACAACGATAGGAAAGCAGGCAATGGGAATGATCAGAGAAGATCAGATTCTTAGTTTTTTATATGATAATAATATAATTATGAAAATTGCAACAATGTTGAGATAAAAGGCTTGACAATAGAAACTGATAATGGTATTATAAAAATCCGTCACGGAAAAGTGGTGGATTTTTATTTGTAATAAGGGATGTAAGATAGTCCCCTGAAAAATAAAAATAAAAAACCTCAAAAAATGTGTTGACAAAGTGAAATACACATGATAATATATAGAGGTTGTCGCTGATAACAATAAATGAGCGATAAAAAATAATTTAAAAAAGTTGTTGACAAACATGAAACACTTTGATATAATATAAAAGCTGTCGCATGAAATGACAACAACAAAAAAGAACATTGATAACTGAACAATAGACAACAAACCCTGAAAATTCTTTAAAGAGATTTTTCAAGAACGGACATCGAAAGATGTCAAACCAGAACAGTAAACAGGAACAGAATTGCCAAGCGATTCTTGACTGGGTACAAACACTTTTAACGAGAGTTTGATCCTGGCTCAGGATGAACGCTGGCGGCGTGCTTAACACATGCAAG
>ERZ894220.357-NODE-357-length-40747-cov-21.7019_pt1 | contig 40747 bp, 32 predicted proteins | sample MGYA00380292_ERZ894220 | MGnify/ENA primary metagenome ERZ894220 (study PRJEB32331, sample SAMN06328446) | human gut metagenome | biome: human gut microbiome; feature: stool | host: Homo sapiens | collected 2014-12-05 ... | reverse complement strand
AACCCAACATCTCACGACACGAGCTGACGACAACCATGCACCACCTGTCTCCACTTTCCCCGAAGGGCACCTAATGCATCTCTGCTTCGTTAGTGGGATGTCAAGCCCTGGTAAGGTTCTTCGCGTTGCTTCGAATTAAACCACATACTCCACCGCTTGTGCGGGCCCCCGTCAATTCCTTTGAGTTTCAACCTTGCGGTCGTACTCCCCAGGTGGATTACTTATTGTGTTAACTCCGGCACGGAGGGGGTCAGACCCCCCACACCTAGTAATCATCGTTTACGGCATGGACTACCAGGGTATCTAATCCTGTTTGCTACCCATGCTTTCGAGCCTCAGCGTCAGTTGGTGCCCAGTAGACCGCCTTCGCCACTGGTGTTCCTCCCGATATCTACGCATTCCACCGCTACACCGGGAATTCCGCCTACCTCTACACCACTCAAGATCTGCAGTTTTGAAAGCAGTCCATGGGTTGAGCCCATGGGTTTCACTTCCAACTTGCAAATCCGCCTGCGCTCCCTTTACACCCAGTAATTCCGGACAACGCTTGCCACCTACGTTTTACCGCGGCTGCTGGCACGTAGTTAGCCGTGGCTTCCTCGTCAGGTACCGTCATTATCGTCCCTGACAACAGAGGTTTACAATCCGAAGACCTTCTTCCCTCACGCGGCGTCGCTGCATCAGAGTTTCCTCCATTGTGCAATATTCCCCACTGCTGCCTCCCGTAGGAGTCTGGGCCGTGTCTCAGTCCCAATGTGGCCGATCAACCTCTCAGTCCGGCTACCGATCGTCGCCATGGTGGGCCGTTACCTCACCATCTAGCTAATCGGACGCGAGGCCATCTTTCAGCGGATTGCTCCTTTGACCTCAATACGATGCCGTATCGTGGTCTTATGCGGTATTAGCAGTCGTTTCCAACTGTTGTCCCCCTCTGAAAGGCAGGTTCCTCACGTGTTACTCACCCGTTCGCCACTAAGCTAAATCAATGTCACTCCGAAGAGATCTATCAAAGTAGCTCCGTTCGACTTGCATGTGTTAGGCGCGCCGCCAGCGTTCGTCCTGAGCCAGGATCAAACTCTTCATTAAATGGTATTTAAACCAGCTAATGCTGAATCTAAATCTTAGCATCCAGTCCGCAATCGCTTGCGTCCTAAATTACTTAAAGGAAATGTTTTTGTGAACGTTTCTCACGTTCTAGGGTTCCGTTAAGCTTCTTGATATTGTTTAATTTTCAAGGTCCTTCGCGTCCTCTCGGACAGCTCGTTTATTATATCTCATTTCGTTCTCTTTGTCAAGAACTTTTTTCGAGATTTTTTTGAGCTTTCCGCCGCTCCTCTTTCGGAGTAGCTTATCTAGTTTAGCATACTCAGTACTCTTTGTCAAGTACTTTTTTCTCGCTTCTTCGATTCGCTATCCGTGAGACGGTTTTTATATATTACCATTGTTTTCCTGCAATGTCAATACTAAAATCACTTATTCTAAAAGTTTTTCTCTCATTTGTTGTAATAGCTTTCGTTCACGGCGTGAAATCTGTACTTGTGTTGTTCCTAACACTTTAGCCGTTTCACTTTGCGTCTTATTTTGGAAAAAACGAAGGTAGATTAAAGTTCTTTCCTCCTTCGACAGCGTATTCAATACACTTTTCAAACTGAGACGATCCGTCAGCGCTTCTTCACAGCTTTCTTGTGGAATATCAAATTCTTTGTTCCCCTCTTCATCTGTCACCGGTGTTAATGAAAGTGCCGGCAGAGATGCACTCATTGCGTCTGCAACTTGTTCCAACGACACATTCAGCTTACGGGCAATCTCCGAAACCGTTGGTTCCTGACCGGTCTGTTTCAAACATTTTTCCCTTACCGCGTTTACTTTGATGCCAAGTTCTTTTAGCGACCGACTCACTTTTACTGAGCCGCCATCGCGAAACAGCTTTTTGATTTCTCCTAAAATCACAGGAACCGCATACGTAGAAAAACACAGGCCTCTGCTTTCATCAAATCCATCATAAGCTTTCACGAGTCCCATGCACCCAGCGGCGTATAAATCATCGTATTCAATCCCTCTGCCTTTAAAGCGCCCTGCGCACGAATGAACAAGTCCTAAATTGTTCTCAATAAACTCTGTCCTCGGTCCAAGTATTACCGGCATACGATCCCTGCTTTCCACTTTCATATGTAAGCCTTAACGGGATCCGAGTTTTTTTATCAGAGTAACGCGTGTTCCCTTCCCTAGTTTGGAACGCACTTTAATACAATCCATAAAACTTTCCATAACTGCAAATCCAAGCCCGGCACGCTCTTCGCCGCCTGTGGTAAACAATGGCTGCATCGCTTGCTGCACATCTTCAATTCCACAACCTCGATCTGACACAACAATCCTTAACTCATTTTCTTGGTAAAAGGAGGCTGTAACAGTGATGATTCCAATGGTATTGCGATACCCATGAACAATACAGTTTGTAACTGCTTCGGAAACTGCCGTTTTAATATCTGCCAACTGATCCACCGTTGGATCCGCTTGAGCCGCAAAAGATGCTACCGCACTACGGGCGAATCCCTCGTTTACGCTGCGGCTTGGAAAGCTAAATTTTACAGTATTGATCGGTTTCATTTTTTTGTACCTCTCATTCTTCTGATTCGATTCCAGCGAGGGAAAGCATCCGCTTAATCTCTCGAGGGGCTTTTTGAACAACAACATTCCCACCCAGAGAATGAAGTAAACGATGACGTCCTAAAATCAGTCCAACCCCCGAAGAATCCATAAAGGTCACTTCGGAGAAATCCAAAACAAGGACGGATGGCATTTTTTTCTGTATCTGATCATCAATTTGTTGGCGCAAAACAGCTGCCCAATGATGGTCAATTTCTCCAGAGAGCATCGCCACCAGACGGGCCCCGTCTTCTTGAATGGTTACATGTGTCATAAACAAAGCTCCTTTTGATAAAAGAAAAAGGCATATCACCTATGCATTAAGCATACGCAATATGCCTGCTATTTTTTGTTAAAACGCGTCGGTCAACGGACAAAAACTTTTCGTGCTTCCGACGCAAGGTACAAGCTTCCGCAAACCAGCAATCCATCCGGCATTTCCTGCTGCGCCATTTGCAGCGCCTGTTTGACGGTTGAAACTGGAGTAACATCTGCATAAAATTTTCGGGCCTGCTCCGCCAGCTGCTGCGCAGTAAGTGCTCGCGGGCTATCCGGAGCCACCGTATAGAGTTTGCGAATATATGGGCTCAAAATTCGCAGCATCTGATCGGCCCCTTTTCCATTTAAAATTCCCACCACAGCAGTTAAATTTCGAACATTCGCCGTCTCCAATGTATCCGCCAATGCTTTTGCCCCATCCACATTATGTGCTCCATCCAGAATAATCAATGGTTGGTGAGAGAGCACCTCAATTCGCGCAGGGAATTTGGCCTTACGAATTCCCGCCTCAATCGCCTCGTCCGGCACATCAAGACCTTTTTCGCTGAGCGCAATGGCCGCTTCCACCACTACCGCCGCATTGTAAGCCTGGTGTCTGCCTGGAAACGGAACGATCAAGTCATAACCGCCGTAATTGATTCGATTTTCAAAAGGAAGGCCCCGATAGAAATAAAAATCTTCCAATTCGGGAACAACCACTTTCGAACATTCTGCCTTCTGAGTTCGCAGTGTAATCTCGTCCATCGCTTCTTGTGGCTGCACCGGATAGACAATTGCCGCGCAATGATTTTTCAGGATACCGCACTTTTCGTAAGCGATTTTTTCATAAGTATCTCCCAGAAGTTCGGTGTGGTCCTTTCCAATGGCTGTAATGCACGCTACAAGTGTATTTTGTACCGCATTGGTCGAATCCAACCGCCCACCTAATCCAGTTTCCAAGCACACAATATCGCATTGCTCTTTGGCATACCACAAAAGAGCGGCAGTTGTCACTGCGTCAAATTCCACAATGCTCTCCCAGCCCTCTTTTTGCAATGCCTCGATTGCTTCACGCACCTGTGTTAAGCAATCCGCAACCACTTCCTCGCTGGCCATCTCCCCGTTCAGCAAAAAACGTTCCCGAAAGTCCAAAACATAGGGGCTTATATTGCACCCAACCTTGTAACCAGCCTTTTTTAGAACACTGGCCAACATTACCGTCGTACTTCCTTTTCCGTTTGTACCCGCCACGTGCACGAAGCGCAAGTTTTTTTCAGGATGTCCCAGTTTCTCCAAAAGGCGTCCCGTATTCTCCACACCACAATGGCCCGCAATACGGGGCAAATGATGTACCCATTCTACCGCCTGTGAATAGTTCATTATACACCTCTCCTGATTCATAAAACCAGAGAAAGGGCAGTCGATCGACTGCCCTTCCGCCTTTTACTGCAACGCCTTCAAAGATTCTTCGATTTTCGCCAATTTCTCGGCAGCAGCTGCATGTTTTGCGCGAATGTCGTTTACCACTTTTTCGGGCGCTTTGTTTACAAATCCCTCATTGGACAACTTTGCCTGCAACGAGGCCAGATCTTTCTCGCACTGAGCTTTTTCCTTATTCAAACGTGCGAGCTCCTTTTCTCGATCAATCAGTTCCATCATGGGTATAAATGCACGCGCCGCATGTGTAACCACTTGAACTGTACCCGCTGTCTCGCCAGTATAATTCTGTACAAATTGAAGCTCATTGGCAAACGCAAACTTCGCCAAGTAACTCTTTCCTTCTTCGAACGGCGTAGAATCCGCGGTTTCGATGATCATTGTTGTACGTTTTGTAGGATGCACACCCATGTCATTGCGTACCGCCCGAACAGCTTTGATCAAGTCCATCACTTTTTCAAAGCCCTGCTCCTCTTTTTCATAGGACTGCGCCGCATCATATACCGGCCAATTCTCTGTCACCAATGTTTCTTTTGTGCCGGGAAGTGCCGTATAGATCTCTTCTGTAATGAAGGGCATGAAGGGATGCAACAGTTTTAATGCGCCCACCAAAATATAGACCAGCAGCTTGCGTGCAGAGTCCGCCTCCTGGGCATCTTCCGAATTCAAGCGCAGCTTTGCGATTTCAATGTACCAGTCACAATATACATCCCAAATGAAGTCCTGCACTTTCTGTGCCGCAAGGCCCAGTTCAAACTTGTCCAGATTCTCGGATACGTTTTTGACCAGTGTATTGAAACGGGAAAGAATCCACTTATCCGCCATGGTCAATGTAGTCGGCTGTCCCGGCTGGAAATCTTCCGGCAAATTCATCATCACAAAACGTGCAGCATTCCACAATTTATTGGCAAAGTTTCGACTCGCCCTCACCTTTTCGTCAGAGAAGCGCATATCATTGCCCGGCGTGGAACCAATGACAAGTGTCAGGCGCAAAGCGTCCGCACCATAGTCCTTGATAATCTCCAGTGGATCAATGCCGTTTCCGAGACTTTTGGACATTTTTCTTCCCTGAGCATCACGTACCAAGCCATGAATCAAAACCGTATCAAAGGGGACTTGATCTGTGTAGGTCAACCCGGAGAAAATCATGCGACTGACCCAGAAGGTAATAATATCATAACCTGTGACCAGGGTATTGGTCGGATAAAAATACCGAAGATCCTCGGTGTCTTCCGGCCATCCCAAAGTAGAGAAAGGCCACAGAGCCGAAGAGAACCACGTATCCAGTGTATCTTCATCCTGGCGAACAGGCTTGCCGCATTTCGGACAAACCGCAATCGGCTCTGCGGACACAGTGATTTCTCCGCAATCATCGCAATAATAAGCCGGAATCCGGTGTCCCCACCAGAGTTGACGGCTAATGCACCAGTCGCGGGTATTTTCCATCCAGAAATAATAGTTTTTATCAAAGCGCTCGGGGACAAATTTAATACGTCCATCCCGTACAGCCTCAATGGCCGGTCCCGCCAGCGGAACCATTTTAACAAACCATTGTTTGGACACCATGGGTTCTACCGTCGTTCCACAACGGTAACAGGTGCCGACATTGTGTGCATGCGGCTCAATAGAAGCAAGATAACCGCCCGCTTCCAAGTCCGCCACAATTGCCTTGCGCGCCTCATAACGATCCATGCCCGCATATTTGCCGCAGTCTTCTGTCATATGTGCATCGTCCGTCAACACTTTGACGATGGGAAGATTATGACGACGTCCCACTTCAAAGTCGTTGGGATCGTGTGCCGGCGTAATTTTCACGACACCTGTGCCGAATTCCATATCCACATACTCGTCACAGACAATTGGAATCTCTTTGTTGAGCAAAGGCAAAATTACCTTTTTCCCATGCAGGTGACGATAACGTTCATCTTCCGGATGCACCGCAACGGCAGTATCTCCCAGCATAGTTTCCGGACGGGTTGTGGCCAGTTCCAGATATTCGTCGGTCCCCACAATAGGATACTTCAGATGCCAGAAAAAGCTCTGCTGATCCTCATACTCCACCTCCGCGTCCGAAATAGACGTTTTGCAATGGGGACACCAGTTGATAATGCGTTCGCCACGATAAATCAGGCCTTCATCGTAGAGCTTTTTGAACACTTTCAGAACAGCCCGCGAGCACCCTTCGTCCATGGTGAAACGTTCGCGCTTCCAGTCGCAAGAACAGCCCAGCTTTTTAAGTTGCTCCACAATACGGCCGCCGTACTGCTTTTTCCACTCCCAGGCGCGCTCCAAAAATTTTTCGCGGCCGATGTCCTGCTTACTCAGGCCTTCTTCCTTCATTTTGGCCACAATTTTGGCCTCTGTTGCAATAGAAGCGTGATCCGTTCCCGGCACCCACAGAGCAGCATACCCCTGCATACGTTTGTAACGAATGAGGATATCCTGCCAGGTCTCATCCATGGCATGCCCCATATGCAGTTGACCGGTAATATTGGGTGGCGGCATCACAATGGTATACGGTTTTTTCTCCGGATCCCGCTGAGTGTGGAAATAACCGCTATCCACCCATTTGGAATACAGCCGGTCTTCCACCGAACTGGGATCGTAAATTTTATCAAGCTGTTTCATGACGATCTGCTCTCTTCCTTCCTCTTATTCTCAAAAACTCCCAACATCCACGGAAAATACCGGGATGCCGGCACAGCAACCAGATAATAAGCCACCAGCATCATAAACACTTCCTGCAAAAGCATCGCTGCGCCTCCCGTCTCTGTCAGTGCAAATCCCAGCGCCTCAAAAGCCAGCGGCACAAGCATTTTCACAATGCTTTCTGCGCCGCAAAAGGCCAGTGTAAGCTGTCCTGCACGACAAAGTCCCGGAACCGCCTGAAGGATCAATGCTATGGCCATCGCACACCAAATGCCATTTACCTCCATAATGAACGTCATTACCGAAGACAGGTTGAAACTCATCTCTTGAATTCCAAACAAGCTTGGAAAATAACCTCTTCCAAAATAGAAATCGGTGTACAAAACATAGAAATTAACCAAAGTCAGGCCACCCAAAAGCAGCTTGAGCCACCCTTGCGGCGAAGATGTCCGCCAGCGCTGGTAAAGGACACTGACGCAATCTCCCAGCGCGTAATAAATGAGATACCTTCCCGCAAGCTCAATTCCCCAAGGCATATAGGGTCCTTCATTGGTAAACTTAACCAAACAGGAAATCGCAAGACTTGCCAAAAGCAATAAAGGCTTTTTGTGAATCCACTTCATCAATATTTGATAGTAGATACTCATCAGGAAAAGGCAAGGCAAAAACCAAAGTGCCGGAAATGCCACATCGTTTCGCATGGCCCGGAAAATTCGGCGCACAATGTCAATGATTTCGCCTTGGGACATTTCCAAAAAGAAAACGCGCAGCGCCAATGCCAAAAAGCTAAACGCAAAATACGGCACTAAAATACGCTTTGCCTTTTCTACAACAAAGGGCCATAACGGCTTGTCCTTACGCCGGGAAGCTGAAAATCCCGAAGCAAAAAATAAAATTCCCAACGCCGTGTTTTGTGCTAAGATTCCAAAGCGACCCATACCGGCTGTATGCGCCACATAAACCAGATATATGCCAATGAGCTTCATGACATCCAGCCAGCCAAAGCGCTCTTTCTTTTGCATATCCTGCCCCTTTCAATGAAAAAGCCGTCCCATGCATTTCTGCATGGGACGGCAAAAAACCGCGGTACCACCCATCTTGGCTGTCGACCAGCCCACTCTAACTCCTTAACGCAGAGATACGGAAACAGCTACTTATTTTCACCGCTTCTGCTCCAAAGCGACTATGCTTCCGCATGCCTTGCCGGATTCCACCCTGCCCGGCTCTCTAGTAAAGACATTCGCGCGAAAACAACCTCTTTTTCACAGCATTTATGTATATAAGGATACTGTGTTCGGCTGCGTTTGTCAAGCGATTACAAGATAATGCAAATCAGGCCCGAGCAGCCCTCATTGATTACTCGCTCCAAGGTTTGTTGAATTCGCTGACGGGCTTCCGGTGGCATATTGAGCAGTTTATTCTGCAATCCTTCATTAACAAGTTCATGCAGACTCTTTCCGAAGATATTGCTTTGCCAAATTTTCAATGGATCCGATTCAAAGTCTGCTAAAAGACTGTTCACCAGTTCTTCCGACTGCTTTTCCGTTCCCACAATCGGTGCCACTTCCGCTGCAATATCCGCCCGCATCATATGAATGGATGGAGCGCTCGCACGTAAGCGCACACCATAACGTCCGCCTTGCCGCATGATTTCCGGTTCTTCCAGACGAAGTTCATCCATAGCCGGCATTACAATTCCGTAACCGGTAGCACTCACTTCTTCAAGCGCACTTTCAATCTTCTCATACTTTCTGCGGATATTCGCAAGGTTTACAATACACGGCATCAGGCTGGCTTCATCGAACACGTCCAAGCCGGTCTCTTCACTGAGGATTTTATAAAAAATATCATCCTGCAGGCTCAATTCCATAACAACGCATCCCGTTCCCATATCCAGAGACCGAAGATGACCGCCCTTTAGATATTCGCACTGCACCAGACTTCCCGGTTGAATGGCATCTTTCATAATAGCAATATCTTGTGCGTACTGCTGGACTGCATTATAGATCGAGTCCTGCAGCCAATGGCCCGGTTCCAGTACTGTCACCCAGCGTGGCATGGCGAACGCAATTTCTTTCATGGGAAATTCAAACAAAACCTGCTTCAAAATTTCTGTAATATCTTCTTGTGTCAAATCCACGCAGCTGATTGGAAGAACCGGACGGCCATACTTGACGCTCAAATTATTCGCCAGCTCCACACTCCCCGGGGCATCTGGTGCCACACAGTTCAACAAAATCACGTAGGGCTTTTGAATGGCATCCAGCTCAGCGATCACCCGCTGTTCAGCCTGCTCATATTCAGCACGCGGAATGTCGCTGATCGTCCCATCTGTGGTAACCACCAGGCCAATGGTAGAATGATCGCAAATCACCTTTCGGGTGCCTGTTTCTGCAGCCACATCGAAAGGAATCTCCTCTTCAAACCAAGGACTTTTTACCATGCGTGGTTTCTCGTTCTCCTCATGACCCATTGCGCCAGAAACCATATACCCTACACAGTCAATTAACCTCGTACGAAAAGAAACGCCGTTGTCCAGTTCAATGGATACCGCCTGTTCCGGCACAAATTTGGGTTCGGTTGTCATAATGGTCCGTCCAGCCGCAGACTGGGGCAGCTCATCACGAGTGCGCTGGGCAAAAGCATCGTTTTGAATTTCAGGCAAAACCATCAATTCCATGAAACGTTTGATAAACGTGCTCTTTCCTGTGCGTACCGGTCCTACTACGCCGATGTAAATATCGCCACCTGTGCGCTGGGCAATGTCTGTGTAAATATCCGAATGAAGCATCTCCTTTTCCCCTCCTTAAAGTGACGACGGGATCAACAGCTTGCAAGGTTCTTCAAGTATTTCGCTCTGCAGCTGATTTGCTGCCGCAATTGCCTGCGGAGAAGCCGCATATCTCTTGGCAATATCAAAAAGCTCTTCACCTGGCTGAGCAAAATAAATTCGCAGCGCAATATCACCATCGCGTTGTTCTTTAGGACCGACTGTGTGCACTTCCTGCAGAACTTCATAAGAACGGTATCCTGTCACCAATGCTTTCACGTGAACTACCGCGCGTCCTTCCGTTTCCTCACGGTTGGAGCGCGCCGCCGTTTCCTGAATCGCAACAGCATACTGCACCATCAGGTCCTGTGGCGGATAGGGATAAATTCCCGGAAGATCTTCTTCGCAAAGCTTATCATAACAATCCAGTTCTCCAAGTGCGTTTTGGCACAAAAGATGCAACATGATCCGGCATCTGAGAACACTTCCACCCTCTTGTTCTACCGTTTCCAACGAAAGTGGCGTAGCCCAGGTTTCCAACACCTGTGCCTGCTCATCGGGCAGAGTGCCAGCTGTCCCCATATCGAAAGAAGAGTCAATCTCATCCAGTACAAACTCCAACGAGCGCCGTCCCGTATTCAGCGCAATCTCATTTTGTGTAGAGAATGCATCCAAAACAGCCACTTGATTGATCTCTCGGTAAGCACGCACCTGAATCAACGCAGTGATGGAGAGAACATTCTGATCCGTTTCCTCCTCCGTTCCAGCTGTGATCGTACATCCAGTTGGTTCTGCCAGAACAAATGCTTTGCAGCTTTCGTCAACGCCCTCTAAATCCATTACAGTGTTGAACGGAGCCTGTTTATGTTCATGCAGTAATTCATTTCCCGGTGCAGAACGATATAGAATATCTGCTGAAAGCGTCCCCTTAATAACGGCTTTTCCGGTAAGCAACTTAATTTCAGAGACTTCCCCTCTGCACTGAGTGGAAAGGATCATCAGGGGAGCTTTCTCAAAAGCAATATTCTCTTCCGCTGTAATAAGCTTTTCCTGAACGCCGATACTGGCAATTCCGTTCAGCTCACAGCTTTTCTGCTCTATTCCACCGCCTGCCAGCGCAGTGATGATTTCATTTTCCATCTGTGCGCTGGCACATACATTCAAGACATAAGCCCCTCGTACATCTACACGCCGACCGCTAACAGCACGGCAGTTCAAGTACTCCGGTTCTCCCGAGACCTGAATGACCGTTGCTGCATTGACAGTTTCCTTCAGTTCAATCTGCTTTGTAAAAGGCAGTTTTTGCTCCGTCTGACACAAGCCGTCTTCTCCTTCTGCCTGGTAATAAACCATGCAGCGAAGATATCCTTCTACACTTAACCGCCCTGCCATTACTTGTTTTTGCAAAACAACCGGATGCACAAAGCACTTTACGATTTTGAACACCTGCGGCAGATAATCCGGAATCAGAATCTCCGTTTCCACAGGAAGCTCCAGCTTTGTCTCACATATGTTCTGCGCCGTCATTACGGTATCCTGATATGCTTTCAACTCCATACGGCCTGTCGCCCCTTTCGCTGTTCTAGCTTATCTATATTCAGCAATGGGCAATAATATGAAAAAAATCCGGATATGTTCCATAGAACATATCCGGATTTCCTGCAATTCACCTTATTTATTTCACTTTAAAAAGAGCCTTCAAAATGCCCGCCAGACATTTGGGACTTTTCCATACAACGACTTTCATGCAAAAATTCCCTCCCTCAGCAAATGGATTATGCCATTCTATACAAAGAAGAGGAAAAGTGTTCCTGCACCATCTATTTTTGACAGATCATCAGATACAGCGAGCCGGTTTTAAAAGAAATCGTGGCCTTTTCATCTGCGAATTCGTTGCTGACTCCCACTGGAAAATCATTTCGAATCGTATAATCCGACAAAGGATATTTTAATCCGCGCAATGTAACTCCTGTCGTTTCCTTTTCCCCGGTAAACAGAGACACATAAACATTTTCTCGCCGTAAAATTTCATAATGTCCCGGCAAAAGAACGGTTATCTCGGTGGATTCATCTACCAAAAAGCCTCGTACTCCATGATTTGCCAAAAACAGCAATGTTTGCAAATTGGCAAAGGTGTGATCAAATCGCCCGCCAATTCCCCCCAAAATAACCACTTCTTCAAAACCAATTTCCAGAGCTTTGCGCACAGCATAGTAGGTGTCCGTATCGTCTTTTTCTGCAGGAAGTTTCACAGTGTGCTCATCCAAATTGGGAGCAGGCGCGCTATCGTAATCTCCCAAGAAAAGATCCACTTTTATTCCGAGCGAACTGGCACTTTCATATCCCGCATCCGCAGCAATTACGTAATCCGCATTTTCCCACCATCTATGCAAAGATTTTGACACCGGCAATGCAGCGAAAATCACACAGCGTTTCAATATTTTTCCTCCTAAAAAAGCAGAGGCGAGAATTGCTCACCTCTGCCAATTTTCAAATTGCTTTGCTTCCTGATACAACGCCACATAACTCGCATAACGAGTTTCATCCAATTCTCCCTGTTCCAAGGCCTGACGTACTGCACAACCTTTTTCCACAAGGTGCGAACAACCCGTAAATTGACATTTACCAAAATATCTTGCAATATCCGGAAATGCAAATTGAAGATTCTCTTTTGCGATTGAAGCCGCACGCTCCATATCCAAACTTGCAAAACCGGGAGTATCCGCGACCAGCCCTCCACAGCACTCATAAATTTGGACCTCGCGAGTAGTGTGCCTGCCACGGCCAAGTTTACGACTGATTTCTCCAGTTTCTAAAACCTGATCCGGCAAAAGGGCGCTCAGCAATGTAGATTTTCCAACACCGGAATTTCCGCAAAACACACTCAACTTTCCGTTCAGCATGCCACGTAATTCATCCATTCCCTCACCGCTGACTGCATTTACACACAAAAGCGGAATCTGGGCGTGCGCATAACATCTTTGCAATTCACTCGCGCTGTCAAGGTCTGTTTTCGTAATCAAAATGACTGGCTGTGCACCACGATCTACCGCAATGGCAGTCAACTTGTCAATGACAAGCGTGCTGGGAGAAGGCTGCACTGTACTAACGACGATGAAGAACTGATCTACATTAGCAATTGGCGGCCGAACAAAAACATTTGTACGGGGTAGAATTTCCGAAATCAGCCAAGTGCCCGCCTGATTTTCCAATCGAACACGGTCCCCTGCCACCGGGGTCATTTTCCTTTTACGAAAAATCCCCTTTGCCTTGCATTCTACCGTTCCATCGGCTGTATGAACGTAATAGAACCCGCCAATTCCCTTTATAATATAATTTTCCCCATTCATTGCGGAGCCTTTCTTTTTTCCAAGCACACATAACAGAACTGGTAACCGTTTTCGTCGGGCGGAGACCAAGAATGGACATGACCTGTCTCTGTAACATCCGGCACTTCCGGTTCACCGTTGGAAACGTAAAGCGTAACCGTGTCTCCCGAATCCAGTGAAATACCCGGCTGCGGAGATTGACTCAAAACCGTTCCTTTGGCAGACGAGCTGTCCTGTCGAACTATTTTAACCTTTAACTTGCGTTCCATCAAAAGCGAAGTAGCCTCTGCCTGTGATTTTCCTACGCAACTTGGGACCTGGCTTTCTTTAAGCGTTTCCTGCTGGCTGACATAAAGCGAAACCGTTGTACCGGTCTGCACCGTTTCTCCTGCAGCAGGATCCGTGCGCAACACCATATCCGTATCCACTTCTTCGCTTTGTTCATAACGAATCAGCACTTCCACGCCCAGCTCTTTCAATTTTTCCCGGGCTGTTTCACGCTTCCAACCGGAGACATCCGGAATCTCCACATATTCTACGCCCTTGCTCACAAACAAGGTAATCGACGAATTTTCCTTTACATTTTTAGGTGGTTTGGGGGACTGATCAAAAATGACACCCGCTTCAACCTCATCATTGTATTCTTCTTCAAACTGAAGCTTGAAACCGGAATACGCCGGATTGGTTTCCACGTCTTCGCGTGTCATGTGCGTGAAATTAGGCAATGCCACATCTTCCGCTGTTGTAAACAACGGGTTTCCCGAGAAGAGAAAAAGTGCCACAATCAGCAACGCACTGCACAAGGTAAAGGCCAAAGTAAACCATCCCATATAAAATGCAAAATGGTGTTTCTTCCCCTGATCCTCTTCCTCATTTTTATACGTATATTTTTCCTTTTCCTGCTCTACCTTTTCGTCGCTTTTCGGACTTTCTTCCTGGATTTCATTTTCCAAATGATCAGCCGCGGACTGTAATTCTTCCTGCACAACGTTCAACGTCGTTTTTTCAGTTTCAATATCCAGCGGTTTCTCGGTTACTTGTTCTGGCTGCAATTCTTCGAATTGCTCTTGGCTCTTCTCTGGCAACGGTTCCTCATCAATAACTTCTTCCTGGCTCTCCGTCTGTACCAGTTCCATGTCATCCGCTTGATGCTGGCATTCCGTTGAACACTGCTCTGCGTCAGCAGACACAGCCGTATCGGACACAGACTCCACTGTCGGCTCGTCACTCATCTCTTCAGCACAGTCTGTCGGAGATTCGGAGAAAGATTTCTCTTCCATTCGCCGTGGCCGCGGCCGCGGCTCATTTTTCTTCTGCCGCGACCGCGTTCTGCGCCCATGTGACTTTTTAGCGGAATGCATTTCTTCTTTCGAATTCGATTGGTCTTCCTGTATCTGTTTTTCTTCCATCAGGATATCTTTTTCATGTTCCATTGCGGACAATATTGACCTCCACGCTTTATTGATACTTTCTGAAAATTATTCTCCTGAAGATGAGCCACTACCATCACCAGAAGACGCCCCGGATGATGAGGAAGAAGACGAGGAAGAAGAGGGGGGCGTGCTGGACGAAGAAGAATCTCCACCCGGCGTTGCACTGCCGCCATACGGTCCAAGCGACACATTTCCGCCACTTGAAGTAAAGTCTACACTCACCGTCTCACTCCAACCAGGTCCCGGTCCGGTAATCACCATAGTATGCACTCCGGACGAAGTAAAGGAGACAGAAGCAGAACTTGCCACACCGCGTGTAGAAGTTACAGACGCACTCTGCCCGTCATCCAAAGTGCACGTCCAGGTGCCGCCATCATTCGTATCCGCAAATTGAATAGTAATGGTTCTCGTATTGACTTGAATGCCCGTAGAAACCGTGTAATGCACTGCCTTATTCTTCCGCAACGAACTTCCTGCTTCCGGAGACTGCGCAATAATAGTTCCCGCCGGAGCCTCATTCTCCACTTCGTTGGCTGTACCCAAAGTCAAACCTGCAGCCTGAAGAGTCTTTTTGGCGGTTTCCACATCCATATTCAAAATGCTCGGAACTGTGGTTTCATTATCGACATGAGCGCGGCTGACTACCAACTCCACCATCTGGCCGCTCTCATATTCTGTATTCGCCACCGGATTCGTATTCAACACGATATCCTCAGCCACATCCGTACTTTCCTTTGTGGTAACTTTAACGCTGAAACCTGCTTCCTTCAAAGCAGTCTGTGCCTCATCTTTTGTCATACCGACTACATCCGGCACCACAAGCATTTCCACGCCTTTGCTGACGCGCAAAGTGACAATGGAATTTTCCTTAACCTTTTTGGGCGCTTTAGGAGACTGATCATAAACAATTCCAGCTTCTTTCTCGCTGTTATACTCTTCCTCCACCTCAAAGCGGAAAGGATACTGATCATTATTTATGATTTCATCTACGCTCATATTCGTAAAGTTGGGCAAATCAACATCTTCATATCGGGTGAACAGCTGGTTCGGCGCGCTTTTAAAAATCACAACCACAAGAATCGCCGCACCAATCGCAAAAGCCGCCGACACTCCCGCTAAAATCGGCAGTGCTACACGCCAGTTACCCTTGCCGCTAAACGCACTGAAAAAGCCGGCTTTCTTGGCCGGAGCTTTTTTCCGTTTCGAAGATCTGCCAGGTGTCTGACTCACAGTTGTTTTACTCACCACTTTATCCACATACCGCGTCGGTTCCGGGTCATTGAGATATTGATACTCAAACTTTACACTGGGATTTCTTTTAAACTCTTCCAAATCTGCCAGCATTGCACGAGCAGAGGGATATCGATCTCTCGGATCCTTTGCCATAGCGCGATTGGTAATCGCCTCCAATGCCTCCGGCACCGCAGCATTCAATTGGCGCAAAGGTGTAGGCGTGTCCGATATTTGCTTAATTGCCACGGATACGGGGCTGTCCGAATCAAACGGCAATCTGCCAGACAACATCTCATACATCATGATGCCTACGGAATAAATATCCGCCTTGGCATCTGTTGTGTCCCCACGCGCCTGTTCCGGGCTGATATAATGCACCGAACCGATGGCTTTATCCGTCATCGTCTGGCTTTCACTGCGGGAAAAGCGCGCAATACCAAAGTCCATCACCTTAATGGAGCCATTGGAGAGCAACATGATATTCTGGGGTTTCACATCTCTATGAACAATTCCCTTTTCATGCGCATGATGAAGGGCCAGTAATACCTGTGTTACAAAATGAAGCGTTTCCTTATAGGTAAGCGGCTGCGCACGGTATTCCATGTACTCCTTCAGGGTGATACCGTCGATGTACTCCATGACGATATATTGCAAATTACCCGTCATGTTCACATCGTACACTTTGACGATATTGGGATGATCCAACACAGAAATTGCCTTGGACTCATTTTTAAAACGACGCACCAAGTCTGTATTCTGCAAAAATTCTTCCCGAAGGACTTTGATTGCCACTGTACGCCCCGTCTGTACATCATGTCCTTTATAGACATTGGCCATGCCGCCAGCGCCCAAGAGCTGTTCAATCAGATAACGGCCATCAAGCCGCTGGTTGATTAAAGTATCCATATTATTTTTCCGCAGCCTCCACTTCTACAAGTAAAACCGTGATGTTGTCCAAGCCACCTGCTTCCAGTGCGGCATCCACCATCCGGTCTGCAGCAGTAAAAAAATCGCCCTTTTCCAAGATGGATTCCATTTGATCGATTGTAACAAAATTACTCAATCCATCTGAACAAAGCAAAAGGATGTCCCCTTTTCTCACCGGGATAGAGTTACAGTCAGGCAAAACCTCTGCTCCCACGCCCAGCGCTCTGGTAATCAAATTCTTGCGCGGATGCGTGGCCGCCTCCTGCTCCGTAATCGCCCCTTGCTCCACCAGCTCCTGCACCATGGAATGATCTCTGGTAAGCTGGCTAAGTGTATGTCCATGATAAAGATAAGCACGAGAATCCCCAACGTGGGCATAATATGCCATTCCACCGCGAATCACAGCACACACTGCTGTGGTTCCCATGCCTCGCGTAGAAGGATTTTCCATTGCTTTTGTGTAAACGGCGTCATTTGCCTCTTCCACCGCCTCGCACAAAAGATCATACGCAGTCTCTTCATTATGAACATCCGCAATTCCTTTCAAGAAAACCGACTGCATCTTGTCCGTTGCCAAATTACTGGCCAGTCTTCCGCCACGTGCACCACCCATTCCGTCGCAAACGACAGCCCAGGCCGTGTCATCCGGCAACCGGCCCGCACGATAACTATCCTGATTCTCTGCGCGCTGATTGCCTATGTCGGTTTTCGCCACCAATCTCATGTGGCTGTTCCTCCTTTTGCTTCGCGACGCAACTGTCCGCATGCTGCGCTGATGTCTGTTCCCAAACGCCGACGCACGGTCGCATTTACCCCTAATTTTAAAAGTGTGTCTTGAAACCGCTTTACATTCGCAGCATCTGTTGCTGAATAAGGAGAACCGTCCACCGGATTAATCGGAATTAAATTCACATGTGCGCCCATTCCCTGAATCAAGTTGGCCAGTGCACGGGCCGTGGCATCGCTGTCATTCACTCCGCGAACCATAGCATATTCAAAACTGATTCTGCGTCCGGTCTCTTTTTGATAAGAACGACAGGCACTGATCAATTTTTCCAAAGGATATGCATCATTGACGGGCATCATGGTACTGCGCATTCTATTTTCCGGTGCATGTAAAGAAATCGAAAGCGTCAGCTGCAAATGCTTTTGCGCCAGTTTTTCAATCATCGGCACAACACCGCAAGTAGACAAACTGATATTGCGCATTCCGATATTCACACCATCGGGAGAAGAAATGATGGATAAGAAGTCCATCACATTGTCAAAATTGTCCAAAGGTTCACCAATGCCCATCAGAACAATGTGGGAAACCCTCTGGCCCATATCCGACATAGCTGCATAAATTTCGCCTGCAATTTCGCCCGCTGTCAAGTTGCGCACCCGGCCGCCCTGCGTTGACGCGCAAAAACGGCATCCCATACGGCATCCAACTTGGGATGACACACACACAGTATTGCCGTAGGAATACTTCATCCATACGGTTTCAATACAATTTCCGTCCGGAAGCCGAAACAGGTACTTCACCGTACCGTCCCGGGACTGTTGTCTCCGTTCAATGGAAAGCGATTCGATAAAGCATTTCTCTTTGAGTTGAGCGATGAACGACTTGGGCTGATCGGTCATTTGATCAAAATCTGTCACACCGCGCTGATGCAGCCAGTGAAAAATTTGCTTAGCCCGGAACGCTGGCTGCCCCAGTTCTTTGACAAACACAGTCAGCTGCTCCAACGTAAAAGAAGAAATCCCTATCTGATTCATTGTATCACAATCTCCACTAAGATTCTACCAAAATCGAAAATAATCTATCATCGGGTTCTTTCCAGCAGAGCGACAAAAAATCCATCCGGCTCTTCCTCACATGGATAAAACGTCACCATACCGGCATTTTCTTTCGTACAAGGCACTTTTTTCACACAAAAATCAAAATTTTCGCGTAAAAATGCCTTTACAACTGCTTCGTTTTCATCCGGATTCAAAGTGCACGTAGAATAAACCATTCTTCCCCCTGGTTTCAAATAGCTCGCACAGGTTTGAAGAATGTTTTTTTGAAGCTGTATAAGTTCTGAAAGCCCATCAAGATTTTTATGCCTGATATCTGGCTTTTTGGACAAAATCCCAAGCCCCGAACAAGGGACATCACACAATATTGCATCTGCATGATTGAGTTCCTTATGAAATACAGACGCATCTGCGTGAATCACCTGACCACATTCCACCCCACAGCGTTGGAACGCTTTTTCAATCAAAGAAAGCCGATTGGGCGCAGCATCACTGGCATAGAGTTCCCCTCTGTTTTGCATATACTGAGCAAGCGTTACACTTTTGCCGCCGGGAGCTGCGCATACATCCAACACCTTTTGTCCCGGCTGCGGAGCGAGCGCCACACATGCGATCTGAGAAGCTTCTCCCTGTACGTGGAACCAGCCTTTCTGAAATGCTGCGTCGCTTGTAAAATCACCTGAGTAATCTACATACAAACATCCAGGCGTTTTCGCTTCACGAACTGCTATCTTCTTCTCTTGAAAATACTCTTCCAATGCGCACTGTGTCGTTTTCAATGTATTCACTCGAATACTCATTTGCGGATGAAGGAATCCTGCTCTTAAAACCGCTTCGCAGTCCGGAACCTTTTCCCAAAAGAGCTGTGCGATCTGCGGAGAAACGCTATACAGCACGCTCAAACGCTGTGGCTCACTTGTAAAGATCTGCTGTTCCAAGTTCAAAGCAGAGGCCTTACGAAGCACCGCATTGACCAAGCCGGACGCACTTGCTTTGCGCATTCCTTTGGTCAGAAGAACCGATTCATACACTGCTGCACGGACAGGAACTCCGTTCATCCAACGTGCTTGATAAAGCCCCGCACGCAAGATGGCCCTCACAACTGCATCCAGTTTTTCCAAAGGACGATTCAGACACTTTTGCAAAAGATAGTCAATGGTGAACTGACGCTCCACCGTACCATAAAAAACAGCTGATAGAAAAGACTTATCCCGTGGTCCAAATTCAGAGTGTTGACCCAACACACTTTGTAAAACCAAATTACAATATCCGCCTGCTTCCTGCCGCACCAATGCGTTTACAACTGCACAGCGAACTTTATCCATGCTTTTTGCTCCTTATTCCAGCTTGTCTCCCACATGAAAACGTCGCCCTGCGGCCCAGGCGCTGCCCGCCATGGGTTTGCTTCCTTCGGGCACCACTTCCACCAATTCCAATGAACCTTTTTCGCAGCCTATAATCAAGGGCTTTAAGGACAGAATTTCTCCGACGCAACCGCTTTCTTCGTGAAGTTTTGTTCGACGGACCTTAATTTTTTTACCGTCGTGCAAAAAATAGGCAATCGGCCAAGGATTAAGGCCACGAACCAAATTGTGAAGCACCTGCGCTGGCTGTCCAAAGCCAAACAGCGCCATTCCTTTATTCAACGGCGGTGCCAAAGTCGCCAGCTCGTGCTGCTGAGGCACAGGCGTTACTTTTCCTTCCGCAATACGCTGAATAGCTGTACACAACAAATCTGCACCTGCTTCAGAGACCGACTCAAACAATTCGCCGCTCGTCATATCCTCTGGGATCGGTACCTTTTGTACCAAAAGGATATCCCCAGTGTCCAAACCAGCATCCAACTGCATGATTGTGACTCCGGTTTCTTGTTCTCCGTGGATCACAGCCCACTGCACCGGTGCCGCCCCCCTGTACTTGGGCAAAAGCGACACGTGCAAATTGATTGCACCATAGCGAGGAATGTCCAGAATCTCCTGAGGCAGAATACGGCCGTAAGCTACTACTACAATCAAATCCGGGGCAAGCTGTTTCACCTGTTCCACAGCTTGAGCAGTCCGCAGTGTTTTAGGTTGAAAAACCGCAATTCCATGTTCCTGCGCCACTTGCTTCACCGGCGGAGCCGTCAAGATCTGCTTGCGCCCCACCGGCTTGTCCTCGCGGGTAAATACTCCACAAACAGAATATTCCCCGGGAAGTGTCTGCAGCATGGTGCTTAGGCTTTTTGCCGCAATTTCAGGCGTTCCCATAAACAGAATTTTCATGGTTTACTCCTCTTCGCCTTCGTCCTCTTCCAAGTCCTCGTAAAAATACTCTGCGCGATCCAAAATGGTAACGCCATCCAGATGATCACTCTCATGGCAAATGCAGCGTGCCAGCATCCCCTCTGCTTCGATTTCAAAAGGATTTCCATGCCGGTCAAACGCACGCGCCTTCACCTTGGCCGGACGACGCACCGCACCGTTTCTGCCCGGGAAGGACAGGCAGCCTTCATACTGCATAATCTCGCCTTCCGTGGAAAGGATCTCAGGATTGATAAATTCCAAATACTTGGTTTCATATCCCTCAGGACGCTCACCATCTTCCGGCAAGTCCCGTTCATCAATGCTGATGAACACACGCCGCATCACTCCGACCTGAGGTCCCGCCAATCCGTAACCATTTGCGTCCGCCAATGTCTCTCGCATATCATCCAGCAGCTGCGCCAAGCGGTCATCAAAATTGGTCACTGCCCGGCATTTTTTCTTTAAAATCGGATCTCCATCCTGTACAATCGTTCTCAAAGCCATATCAAAAACCTCCTGTTTATATATCGGCATCCGAATAAAAATCAAGATAAACCGAAGCCTGTGAAGCCAGACCTTTATTGTTGTACGCATCCAAAACCTCACGCATCAGGCTTCGGAAAGCACTGTCATTCCGACATTTCAACGTCAATTTATATCGGTAATGATGATTCACCATTACCACATTCATCGGCGCCGGGCCCAAAACTCTCAGAGGAATATCACGCTTCTGCTGCGCTCTCATTTGTACAAGCCGTGCAAATTCATAAGCCGCATGCATTACCTTTTCATCCTCGGCGCCGTGAAATCCGACCATACAAATGGTACAGAACGGTGGATACAGATTCAGCTTGCGAAACTGAATCTCCTGATCAAAAAATGAAATATAATCCTGTCGCGCTGCCAACCTCAAAATTGGATGCTCCGGATCTACCGTTTGGATCATTGCACGTCCTGGACGGCTGGAGCGACCACCTCTTCCCACCACCTGTGTGATCAGGCTAAAAACATTTTCAAAAGAGCGATATCCTTGTGCAAACAGCATCTGGTCGATTCCCAGCACACCAACCAATGTCACTTTTTCAAAATCCAGACCTTTGGCCACCATCTGGGTACCCAGCATAATATCATACTCACCATTTGCAAACCGCTGCAGCATAGTCTCATGCGCATGCTTCCCTGAGGTAGAATCCAAATCCATGCGAAGTATCCTTGCATGCGGAAAACGCTCTTGCAACTCCTCTTCCACACGCTGTGTACCAAACCCGGTGTATTTCATTTTTCCGCCGCATTTCGGGCAGACCTCGGGCACAGGCGAAATTTTTTTACCACAATAGTGGCAGAGCAGATTTCCACTCGCTTTATGATACACCAGCGGTACACTGCAGGCATCGCACTTAAGCACTTCTCCGCACGCTGTACACATTCCCACCGTTTGGTAGCCACGCCGGTTTAACAATAAGATGCTCTGTTCTCCGCAATTAAGATTGTGTTGAATCTCTTCGGCAAGTTGATTGCTGATTGCGCCCGGATTGCCCTGTGCCAATTCCTCACGCATGTCCACCATCGTCACCTGTGGAAGCGGCATTTTATTATAACGCTCTGTCAACTCAACCAAATGGTATCGTCCCATGCGTGCCGCATAATAGCTTTCTGTAGATGGCGTAGCACTTGCCAGCAAAAGCAGCGCGTTGTGTGTCACTGCACGTCGCTTGGCAATGTCGTGTGCCAAATAACGCGGTGAATTTTCCGAATGATAGGTGTGCTCCTGTTCCTCGTCAATAATAATGATTCCAATTCGCGAAAGCGGTGCAAAAACTGCACTGCGGGTTCCCACCACTATATCCGCTTTGCCCATTTGAATCTCATGCCATTGCAAAAGCCGTTCCGTATTCGACAAAGCAGAATGCTGCACCGCTACACGACTTCCGAAAGCAGACTTCAAACGGTAAATCATCTGCGGAGTAAGGGAAATTTCAGGGACGAGAACAAGCGCCTGCTTTCCCCGAGAAATGACTTGCTCGATCATTTTGAGAAAGATCAGCGTTTTTCCGCTGGATGTCACTCCATGCAGCAAGGCCGCCTGCGGCCTCTCACTGTCAAGCAACGCCACCAACTGTAAAAATGCCCTTTGCTGTGCTTCGCTGAGAGGCGGTGTCTCACGCACCCCTTTGTAATCTTCATAAAGAGAAAGCACCCGATCCTTTTGTGCACAAGCCAGCGTTCCCTGGGAACACATCCGGTCTAACACATTTTTGCTCACGCCTTTTTCCGCAAGCTGGTTCTGTGTCAGTTCCCCATCTTCCAGCGCAGCCCAAGCTTTCCGCTGCTTTTCAGTCCATTTTTCAGGCTCTTTTACTCGCGTATACACATTTTCCGTATGACGCACAATTTGTTTTTGAAGTCGCGGGGTTCCGCCCTCGTTTACAGCTTTATACTGCGCGCCATAGGGAATCACAGCTTTTACAGCCTCGTAATAGGTACAAAATGTACGCTCTCGAAGCTCATGAACCAATTCCAGCAATTCCGGTGAAAGCCGCGCCTCCTCAGGGGCCACATCAAAAATAGCTTTCAATCGTTTTTGCGGCTGTTCCGGTTCATCCAGCGCCAGAACAACGCCCATCCTAGCTTTTGAACTGCCACGCCCAAACGGGACAAGCACCATGCTGCCGATCTGAACATATTGTTTCAAATCATCCGGCACCAAATACGTATAAAGTTTATCGAAGTGAATTGTGGCTCCCGCTACCGCCACCTGTGCTGTCATCGCCAAAGGCTGCGCTCCTTATCCTTTATTCCTCCTGCCGTTTGCAGAAAATAGAATATACTTCTTCGGCACAACGGTCAACATCATCGTTTACAACCGAAAAGTCATACTGATCCTTTCGCTCAATTTCTTCCTGCGCCCGCGAAAGCCGCTTTTGAATAACTTCCTCCGACTCCGTGCCACGCCCATGAAGACGCCGGCTCAGTTCTTCCAGGCTTGGCGGCATGATGAACACCAATGTGGAATCCGGATAGATTCTTTTAATATTGGCCGCTCCGATTACTTCAATGACCAGTACAACCGGCGTATTCGCATTTAGCCGCCGATCCACTTCGGATTTCGGCGTCCCGTAATACCGATCACAATAATGAACATACTCCAGCATCTCTCCACGCTTGATTTTTTCTTCAAACGCCGCATTGGACATGAAGTAATAATCGACACCTTCTTGTTCGCCGTTTCTTGGCGCACGTGTTGTGGCTGAAACGGAAATTTCGATTTCCGGATGCTTCTCCATCATTCGACGAACAACAGTATCCTTTCCGGCACCAGAAGGACCGGACACCACCAGGAGGCGCCGTTCTTTATTCATCCTCTAATTCCTCCTCCTCTTCCGATGTATCCGTGAACCGGTTGGCCACTGTCTCCGGCTGAATCGCAGACAATACCACATGATCCGAATCTGTGATAATTACCGCGCGCGTGCGGCGTCCATAGGTCGCATCAATCAGCGTGCCCTTGTCTCGTGCTTCTTGTACAATCCGTTTAATCGGTGCGGACTCCGGGCTTACAATGGCCACCAGACGATTGGCGCTCACCATATTGCCGAATCCGATATTGATCAACTTCACACAACTTCTCTCCTCTCGCTCAAAATGGAATGCCTTTACTCAATATTCTGAATCTGTTCCCGAATTTTCTCGATTTCGCCCTTCATCTCTACCACTGTCCGAGTAATCTCCAATTCGTTGCATTTAGAACCAATGGTATTCGTTTCACGATTCAGTTCCTGCGTCAAAAAGTCCATCTTCTTGCCAATCGGCGAATTCATCTCAAGGAAAGAACGATACTGGGAAATATGGCTGCGCAACCGAACAGTCTCTTCGTCCACCGCCGTCTTGTCTGCAAAAATGGCCGCTTCTGTCAAAATACGGGATTCATCAATATTTCGGTCCTCCAGAAGCGTCTGCAGCTTTGTATAAAGCCGTTCGGTATAACGCGAAACCCGTCCCTCGCTTTGTTCTTCAATCGACCGCACGGCACTTTCAAGAAAATCCAAACGAGCCAGTACGTCTTCTCGCAATTTTTCCCCTTCCACCGCACGCATTTCTACGAAAACCTGCAAAGCTTTCTGAGCAACTTGCTGCACATCCTGCCAAATCTGTTCTTCATCCTGAGGAGCTTTGCGCGCCGCAAAAACATCCGGCAAACGAATCAGCCCGGATGCCTTCAGATCATTTGTAACTCTCAGCTCGCTACACAATTCCTGCACAGCCTTAACATACTGGTTTGCCAATTCAACATTTGGTACGATTTCCGCATCTACCGTATCTAAATTTTGAACGGTTAGTCCAAGTTCCACCTTGCCGCGCGAAATACTTGCCGAAAGGAGTTTCTTTAACCGATCATCCAAAAACTGATAGCTTCTCGGCATCCGCGAAGAATATTCAAAAAAGCGCGAGTTTACACTTTTGATTTCCACCGTGATGTCCCGTCCATGCAGCACTTCCTCCGCACGGCCGTATCCTGTCATGCTCAGAATCATAGCTCTTTCCTCTTTCACCAAATAATAATTGGTCTTATTGTACACTTTTTCCATGTTATTTGCAAGAAAAAGGGAGTGTCTCCACTCCCTCACTGAACCCTTTTTTAATAGAAAGCACTGCATCAAAAACGTCTCAAAAAAGATACTAAATCGCTCTTGTAGAGCGGAAATCTGCTTTCCGGGCATAATCTTCCCGCACTCCACAAAGCAAGCAATTCATCCCAACCTACCAGAACCGCTTGCACCGTTTCTTCACGATCCAGCACAATTTGCGGCATTGTAAAATCCATTCGCACAATATACGTATCCACAAATCGATCCTTTAGACGAACGGTATGCATCAGTGAAAGTTCCTGCGGCGCAACCTGAAGACCTGTTTCTTCCTTCAATTCACGGACCGCACCGTTTACGCTGCTTTCACCTGCTTGAACTGCACCGCCGGTACATTCCCACATCAGGCCTTTGGGCTTCGAGGGATGTCGCTGTGTCAGCAGCACCTTGTTTTCAAAGTTCACTGTCCATACGTCGCCCACCAAATGATATTCTCCCGGTGCCATTGGAAGCCCGCGAACATGGGTCTTTCCTGTGAGCCGCCGATTTTCATCATAGACATCCCAAAGCTCCGCCATATTCGTTTCCCCTCCCGTACGAAAAGGAGGTTCTGCGCGGACGCACAGAACCTCCTGGATCTTTTACCTTATATTTTCGGAAGAATTAAAACGCATATACTCCACCTCAAAACAACAAGTTGCTTTTACCAATGGAAAACTGCCATTCTCTGGCGAGAATCCTCTTTTACCTTCTGCGATTCCCGCCCGCTCCTTAGTTTACTTTTATTTTACCTTTACATTACCTAAAAAGCAATGAACAAAACGTTAAATTATAAGCGATTCCGCCTCGTTTCCCTTTTTAATGGTACTCTGAAACAGGAATAAACTCGCAGAGTTCTGTTTTCAGCCTTTCTAAAATGACATCCTCTCTCAGTGCGCCTCTGGGACTGGTTACCATCAAAACTTTCTGTGATGCTTTGGGAATACATAATGTGAAACAAGCGCCCTGCGTTGCACTTTCCGCCCATATCTTTCCGTTCAACTGCTGCGTCAGCAAATAAGACAAATGCAGACCAATACCGGTTCCGCGCAATTCCCCATGAGCATTGGATGGCTGCCAGAACTTTTCAAATACGTGCGGCAAGTCTTCCCTGGGAATTCCCACGCCGTTATCTCTTACTGTTACTACCACCTGTTCTTCGCGCAGTGCTGCCGTCACATGAATTTCGCCTCGCCTGCCGCAACGTCTGCACCCCTTGATTGCATTGGATATCAAGTTTAACAGAATCCGTTCTACATACTCTGCATCACTGGTTACAATTTGCGGCGTATTCAGAGTGCTTTGGTAGAAAAAGTCCACAGACTCGCTGGCGGCATACGGCACCACCTGATCAAAAATCAGTTTTAAGAAAGAATTCAGGTCAAATGACTGCCACTCCGGCTGAGCGTATCCGTTTTCAAGGCGTCCCACTTCCAGAACATTGTCAGAAATGCGCATTGCCTTACGAAGATTTTGATCCAATACACGCAGAAGATGTCCACATTTTTCTTCCAACTCTGCCTGTTTTGCATAGTGCAGTTTCGCCTCTACCGTTTGCGCCGCAGCACTTGCAATCGACAAAGGCGCTTGAATTTCCTCTGCCAGCAAAATAAGAGCATCTTTCCGCAGCAGTTGCAACGCAGTATCTCTCGGTGACACCTTTTCGAGCATCGGCAAAAGTTGTTGAGACAGCAAATTGGATAACTTATTCAAAACCACAACTTGCTCTTCAGACAGTTCATCGTTAAAGGGTGACAAAAAGATTACGCCCCAGCTCATTTTGCCACAAACCAGCTTCACTAAAAGACCATCTGAAAAGCGCTTATAAATCGAATTTTCTGTTCTCAAATTTCTGTTCTCAAAAGTTCATCTGCCGCCTGGTGCCAAGGATACTGTCCCCGTTCAAATCGCACCTCTCCGTTTCCCGAAGGCTTAATCTGTAGCCAACGCTCTGCGTTCTTAACCCAATATACCGATTCCGAGTCTTGGAAAAGCTGACGCCACGCTCGATCAGCATGCGCCAAAAGAGATCCTACATCCTGCATCATCATGGCGTTCTCCATATATATACGAAGAACATCTTTTGGGGAAAATCCATTCTGCATAACAGTTTCGAATCCTTTCTTCACAACTCATATTTAATTTGCATACCTGCAGTGAGCATAAACAGGAAGTCTGCATTGGACATATGCGTTACTCCGTCCACATGGGACAAGTGCAGCATTTCCTGGAGTGCGAGGCTATTCTGTTGAAAGATTCTCTTAATTGCTTTACGCATTGCACTTTCTACACAGGACACCGTCGTATCGTGCCGTTTCATCAAAATCTGATAAATCTCTTCCATGCGCGGATATGGTTTTCCTTGAGATAAAAGCAGCAAAAGCGCATCCGCAATATAGGTGCACCCCAACAGTTTCATACCCACTTCAAGGGAAAGCACAAACTTTGTTACCAAAGTCTCAAGGTCCTGCCGCAAAGGCTCCTTCTGGTGGGACACATTGCGAATTCTCTCTATTAAGAGCGGCAATTGCACCGGACGAGCCATAAAGCAATCCACATTATAACGCGAAAATTCACGGCAAACCTGCCCGCGCAAATCAGAACAGCTTACAATCACATGTGTTTCGTTACAACTGGGCATCTGCCGCATCGCGCTTAAAAAATACATCCATTCCTCATACGGAGCATCCAGTCCCAGCAATAAAACATCCGGCCGCAGGTACTCCAGCTGTCGCAATGCATGGTCTGCGCCAGATGCACTTCCACACAGTTCCATGCCTTCTTGTTCCTGTAAGTATTCCGGAAAAATCGCCCTCATCATTGGGCTGGTATCAAGCAGAAACACACGAATAGGAGATCCGCACATCTCATTCATTCGTTCACTCACTCTCACTTCTTTGTTCAAGTTTTTCCAGAAGGCCTTGGTTGCATATATCTTGGATGATTCCCTCCAAGTGCACCGGGGTAACCGCATTTTCATATAGAAAACGCAGCAAAAAGTGGCACTGCTGCCAAGTGGTACACAAAGCAGCGCATCGTGCTTCATCTACGCGATCTCGCATAGACTGTGAAATACGGACGCCATATCGACGGACCCCAATGTGCACATCATCCAGCATATACCGCAAATGGCTCGGTGACTGCAATGGTTCCAAGTCTGTCAGTGTACGCTCAAAAACAACCTTACTGCTCTCCATACTCCATTCCCTCACACTACACCAAATTTGCCTGTGAAAGGCTGATTTTAGTGTACGAAAAGGCTCGAAATATGTGCAAGCGGAAATAATCGACTTTTTTCGGCCCGTTTTTATTTTACCATAACGCCCACTCTCGCAAAAGACTTGCAGTCAAAAACTTTTTGCTTTTACGCAAAAAAAGCTTGACATTTCAACCTGGATGGAGTAATCTATATAAGCAATCTGTTCGGTCAGATAAGGGCCCGTAGCGCAGCTGGGAGCGCGTACGGTTCGCATCCGTAAGGTCGAGGGTTCGATCCCCTTCGGGTCCACCAAACTCCACAGGAAATCCTGTGGAGTTTTTTTGTATATCAAAATCAGTATTTGACGCTTTTCGACTTCTTTTTTATAATAAAAGCACTGGGAGGGAAGCTCATGTGGACGGTATCCTTACTGAAGAAAAATGCCCGTTTTGTGTTGAAAGGCCATCTGCTTTACAGCATTTTATCCGTTACGATTCGAATCTTATGCTCACTCCTTTTCTTTGAGCAGCTGATCGTTTCAAATCTATTTCCCGTTTTATTTTCACAAACAGATATCCGACGAAGTGCTTCATACTATATAATTCTTATCGTATCTGTCCTGTTGCTTTTAGCAGCTCGATTTTTAGTGATAAATCCTGTTACAGTAGGACTCTTTCGTTTTTTTATGGAGCAACGACAAGGTGCATCCTCTTTTTCTACTATTTTCAGCATCTTCACAGCGCCCAGTTATTGGAACGTTGTTAAGCAATTGTTTTTGCGTGATATCCAAGTATTCCTTTTACTGCTTTTAGTCCTCGTGCCCGGCGTATATCGGCACTATCAATTACGCCTTGTGCCATGGATTTTAGCTGAAAACCCCAATCTTTCCGTCGTGGAAACCTTTTCGCTCAGCAAAACCTTAGTGAAGGAAGAACTTCTTTCTCTTTTTGTGCTGGATTGTTCATTTTTAGGATGGTTTCTTTTGAGTCTTGTCAGTTTTGGTATCGGCTTTTTCTTTTTGCTACCCTATTACTACGCTACATTAGCAGAATGTTACGCCGCGTACCGTGTCAAGGCATTCACCTTGATCGATTCTTCGCGAAGCCAGCTCTCCGGATTTCTTTATCGCTGATCCATTTCTTGTGTAAAGCGATTCACCTTAACGTCGTTTCGCATCCAATTATAACATCAGCATTACAAAAGGTGAGTGTACATTATGGATTCATTTGCAGCACAATACTATTTTTTAGAGGCGCGTTCACTTCAAGGACTCCAAGGACTTTCTTCTTTGCAAGAACTCGATGACGGTGCGGCAAATTCTATTTTCGCCACGCTTTGTCTTCTCTGTTCACCTGATGAGGGTAACGCAAATGCAGTAGACACGATTCTTCTCTTCTTGAAAGATCAATCCAATCAAAACAACACTTGCCCGTTGGATTATGGACAAGTGTTGGAATGTTACTACGACCTTGTTAGTCAATACAAAAAAATGTCTATTTCCGGTAATGCGTCTGGCCTTTTTCGTGACCTGATTGCTGATTTAAGCGTACGCCAGCTGAATCTTTCACCAGAGGCAGCGTCTTGGTATACTGCTTTTCTATTAAAGACTTTGAATGAATACCACCAGCAATTCTCTGAAACATCAAACTCCGCCTCTTCCCCTGTGTCTAAAGCTGCTAAAACCAGTGTCTCATCAAAGAGAGTGTTCAAATTTTCTGTTACAAAAAAATCAGGTGGCGGCTTGCTGCTATGTATTCTGCTATTAGGTTTTATTTGTATTGAGCTATTCCGCATGTACTCAACCAGTCAAGTCGTTTCCCTCGAAACTGTTACCTACGATAACATACCAAGTTTTTCTCTTCCTGCTCAACCTTCCGAAAACGCCTCATATGAATCATACTTGGATTATTATCAAGAAGTTCAGCGTTCGATTGCCGAACAAAACGAAGAATTCGTAGATGAGAAATATCAAGAACGTTTAGAAAACGCTGATACCCCTGTTTATATTCAAGAAGGAGATTCTCACTACCACCTTTCTCCTGATTGTTCCAATCTCTCATCGTCACAAAAAGTCGTTTCCTGTACATTGGAAGAAGCTAGGCAAGCCGGACATCCCTATCCTTGTCCAGATTGCGCTAAATGAAATTGCAGTGTCCAATGAACAATTTTGAGCGCTATGCTGTGTTCCCCATGACCATGTATCAAAAACGAAAGCCCGCAAAACTCAGGTTTTGCGGGCTTTTTGTGGTGGAACAAATAAAATCCCGGTCGAACCCATAGGGTTCGACCGGGTTACATATGGTGGAGATGAGGGGAGTCGAACCCATGTTCGATTAAATGGAATTTTGCTATCAAAAAAATATATCGTTTTTGCGTTATTTCGTTGTTTTAAAATCGCCCTTAGAATTAACATTTTGCTTCAAAAACGACATCTTCAAAACAATAGTGTGGTCAAAAGTGTGGTCAAACCGCAATCAATACGGATTCTTCGCGCTACTCACCATTCCAAACAGCAGCCGTTTCACATCCAATTCCAGTTGGGCCGCATCCAGGTATGCCATGATTTCCGCTTTGTTCAGATATCCGTTTCCGTCTCCATACAGCTGGTCCGCATTTAACAGCAAATCCACATACAGATCGCCTACCCCCTGCCTTTGCGCTGTGGCATAGTCGTATTGCTGGTCGTAGGTTGCCATGGTCTTCCACAGTGCCGCCTGTTTATCCAGCTCCAACTCCTGTTGGCGTAGCCAATCCTTCATTTCTGTGCTGCTGATGCTGCCGTATCCACTTTCGCCCGGCTTGTCTTGATCCGCTTCCATCCGCATTTGGAAATACTCGTTTCCCACACCGCCGTCCTGTGCTGCGCGGTATCCTTCCAGCGACGTATCTCCGGCGGTCTGCGACCACAGAAACGCTTTTGTGCTGTCTGCCACACCATTCAAATGAGGCAGCGACGTCAGTGCCTCTTTCTCGGTCACTTTTCCGTCGGCATTCAAATCCATGCGATTCCACCATTCGTCGAACTGTCCGCCTGAAATGTTCCGTTCCTTTGCTGCCTCGCGCGCCTGTGTATAATCAGCGCTTTTCATCTTAAAACCGCTGTTCACATACTCCTGCGCAGATGGCAAACTATACGGACCGAAAATAGCCGCCTGTGCATATGTCCCAAGTGTTGGATCGTCCACTGCAAACTTTAGCCGTCTCCGTCCACTGCTGTCTGTTCCGTACTGGCCCCCCTGCGCCACCGTTGTAATTCCTTCAATCGCTTTTTTAATCTGTCCGCCGCCCATCGGTGGCAACAAATAATAGGCGGGTTTTGCCAATTCCTTTCCAATTGCCTGCCATGCGCTCTCACTGTCTTTTTCACCACTCATCATGCCAAGCGCATTACTTGACACTGTTGCAATGTCCGGAAGCGCCGATGAAATGGGCACACGACCACCACCCAGAAGGCCACCAATAAACGGCAAACTCTCCGCCACATTTTCTGCCACTCCTGTAGCAGCGTCACTCACTCCCTTCTTCTCCGTTGTAAAGTCTACTTTTTCTCCGCTCAATACCGCTTCGGCCGCCTCTACTGTGTTTGGCAGCTGATAGCCGGTCGCATCGCCAATGGCTTCATTTGCGATTCCGAGGAAATCCAGCGCCGGGCGTCTGCCCACCAACAACTCATAGAGATCGTTGAACAGATATGCGCCTATCGTGTATTTGAGCAGCCCCGCAATCAGCATTCCAAGCCCTTTTTCCTTTGCACTGTCCGGAAGATCCTTCACCAAATACCGAAGCTGGTTGTTGACTTCCACCTGATACATTGTGAACAGGCGTGTTAGCGGATTTTTCCTTTCAAAAATCGTCGGCAGTGCACCTTTGCTGCGATCTGCCATGATATTCGCTGCAAACTGATCCGCATTTTGCATTGCACTTTCCGCGTCCAATCCCGCTTTGACATTATCCAGATACTTTGCCCGCGTCACCACACTGCTCGTAAAATCGTCAATATACGTCATCGGCTTTGTGAGGATACTGCTGAACTTCTGCACTGTAGTCCTGCTCAGCGGGTCTGAACCTCTGCGATTTGTCAAAAATGTGCTTGTATCCGCAAACCCGTCGTCCACTAAATAGGCTTTCACCGTATCGTGCGCAGCCCGAATCAGACTGCTCGTACTCGTTTCTGCGCTCGCCTGGGTAATCGGGATAAAGTTTGTCAACCAGCTTCCGGGGTTCACCGCTACCATATTGGCCGCCACACGGCTTTCGAGATCCGCCATGGTCTGATAGATCTGCCGGCCTGCATCTGCTTCCACACTTCTGTCGTGGATACTTTTCTTTCCAGCAAGTCTATTTGTGTACTCATTGAGTTCCTGTACAAAATTCGCCAGATGGCTTTTCCCTTTGCTGTACAGGTCATAAAGCAATACGGCCTTTTGGTCTTCTGTCAATCGGTCATCGTCACGGATTGCCTGCGCCTGCTCTTTCACACCTTCCGCACTGTTGCGCCAGCGTACCGCATCTTCCAGGGCTCTCAGACGTTGGATGTCATCCGTGTGGAAAATCACATCCGCCGCCGTTTCCACGTATCGGTCAAACCCTTTCACCGCATCGTATGTGGTTTCAAACCCCGTCCTTTGCTTGATATTCCCGAACCATTTGCGCCCAGGCCGGAAGCTGTACGTCAGTCCCGCAATATCCGTTGGCAAATTGTCATTGGTAGGATTAAATCCAAGCCTCTGCGCGATTCTCGCCACCAATCCATCCGGCTTATTATCGCTGAAATGCGGGAAGTACCCCGTGCGGTATTCTACCGGCGCATATCCGTTGCGCACATACGCTTCATTCATCTCCTTGAAGATACGGTCATATGTTCGTTGGAACACGCCGAGTGCCCGATTGATTTTTTCCATGTCCACTTGGCCATGCTCTTCTTTCCACGCCAGTTCCGCTTTGCTCAAATATTCAAGCTCTGCCTCGCTGCGTTTGTGTCCCATGCGGGCAGCGGCATCCGCTCCCTTCATTTCTCCATAAATCTGCAGGTATTCACTTTCCGCCTGTGTCAGTTTCAGTGCACGGATTTCTTGCCGCAATTCGTTTTTCCAACGATTTGCTTTCGCCTCATTGGCATGGACTGGGGCAAAATACTTTTCATTGATGCTTTTGGCTTCCGCCCGATCCGGCACAATGTCACGCACATTCCGCTCCATTGTTTCCGTTGAATAACCAAGGCCCCAACGCTTATCTTTCCAGGCGTCGCTTTTCTCCACATCTTTTGCGGCAGTTGCACGCAGCGCTTCCTTCTTTTGACGGTTATATTCCCGCACCGGTGCCAATGTATCCTGCACAGCCTTTTTTGCTTCGTAGACCCGTCGAATGGCCGCCGCGTTTTCGCCTTTCAAATCCCGAATGTCCATGTCGCCTTTCAAAAGGCGCTCCACCGTGTGCTGGTCCTCTTCCGTCAGCAATTCACGGCTCACAGTTTTCTCGGCATTCTTTTGCAGCTGTTTTGCCTGCCGGTAAATCGCCATCGCCTTTTGTTCGTCCATCGGCTCCGGCTGTGCCGGCTGATTCCTCTTTTCACGCTGCGCTGCCCGGTCCGTTTCATATCTGGATACAAGCCGCATATCCTGGCGCATTTTTTCAATGGCATCATCAAACGCAAAACGGCTGTACTTTTTAAAATCCTCATCTCCGGCATAGTATGCGTCCAATTCATAACCGACCTTTTGAATGCTCTTGGCCACTTCTCCCAGTCGTTCCAGCTGATCCAGCGGTGAGGACAATTCCTCGTCAAACAGTTCGGGATACCTCTGCACCAATTCCGCATATTTCACGTCAACCGGTGTACCGTCGTCATTGGTAATTTTCAAACTGCCGAAATACCGGGTGCGAATATCTTTGTATTCCGCGCTGTTTCTGCTTTCACGGTCCAACGTTACAGCGGTTGTCCGCAGTTCATCTTTCAACTCCTTGTAGGTATTGTAGTATTCTTCATCCACTACAACCCCTTGGCGATATGCAGTTTCAAACAGCTTGTCCGCAGATTCTTTGCTCACCGTACCGGTCTGCTTCATCTCCTGTGCGACCTTCTGTGCAATCGGCGCCAGAAATTCCCGTCTTGCACCTTTTGGCACACTCAGTGCATCTCCAACAGTATTCACAAACTGGTTCGTCTTGCTTGCCTGAACTCTCTGTGCTTTGCCCTGGGTATTCTGCTTCACCGTTTGTTGTGTGATCGACTGCTCTGCCGCCGCTTGCTCTGCACGTTTTTGCGCCCGCTCCGACAGCGCGATCTGTTGTTCAATGGGCAGGTTCTGCCATCCGTTCGGCATGTATTGCTCCCACGCGGAATCTTCCTGCTCCATGCTCTGCACAAGCTCAGGCGCTTTACTCTGGACAGCTTCTTCCGTCACCATTCCGGGTACAGCTGCCGCAGGCTCTTCTGCGTTTATCGGCGGGAAGCTCGCTCCGTTTTCCGCCTGCTCCATCTGCATCCGCTTTCCCGTTGTCTCATCCGTCCAGGTGATCGGCTCGCCCCGGTACTGCTCGTTCAGGTATTCGCGCAGGCTCCTCCCATCCGGCAGACTATACGGGATGTTCAGACTGTGGTAAATATTCGGGTCGTTTTTTTCAAAAGTCCCGATATTTCTGTCCGCACTCTTGATCTGGTCGGAATCAAAGGCCACCGCAATGTTGATATCGCCCTCTTTGTTCCTTTGGACAACTCCGTCATACCCGTTCCGCCGTAAAAGGGCCTGCAATTCATCATGGTTCATTTCGCTTGTATCAGTGTGCAGTACCTCTCCGACCTGCTCTTTAAAGCTTTTTCCGCCCTCATATATAAACGGCTTACGGATATTCAGATACGCCGGTATTACACGGCTGCCGTAGCGCTCTGTTCCATTCAGCTTTGTACTGGTGAAATAATTGCCTTTTCCCATGGCTTTCATCCCAAGGCCACCTTTTTTCACCGCTTTGTCTGCGTCAAATACGGCAAAATTCCCATTTTCCGCCCGTGTGCCGTGGTACATCACCAGTGGCTTACCCTCTGCGTCCACAATTTTGCTTGCGCTCGTCGGGCTTTTTTGCCAGTCGCCAAACCACCGCTTAAACTGCTTGCTCCCTGTAGCATCCGGCAAAGATGTGTTGACGTCTGCCTTTTGCTCGTGTATACTATGGATGAAGCCATCGAGACCGTGTACGCCCCCGGGGAATTGGACCCCGGCAGCAAGTGACGGAGACATGGCTTTATTTTTATTTATATAATATACACCTACTTCGCCCTGCGCTTCTGCCGCCAGGGCGTTTTTTAATAGTCCCGCCACCGCGTTTTTCTTCCCGTAGGCGCTTGCGGCCGCATTCGCATCGATTTCCACGCCGTTCAGTCGGCCATATCCGTCCACCCGCACGGGAACTACCACGCTGTTTCCACTTTGGTCTTTCAGATCCGCCAGCACTACCACACTGTTTCCACGCCGCGTCTCGGAACGTATGACCGCTACCGGATCTTGCATCGCCTCCGGTAACTGCTTCAAAAGCTCTCCCAACCCGTGGTAATTGGCATTCTGGTCTTGCCCGTTGCTGTTGTATATCGTTTGCGCATGGCGAGCCGTCATCGTCATAGGCAGTGCATTCAACCCCACCTTCTGTAGCACTTGGGGGGTTTCTCCCATTAGCAGGTCATTTGCACGCGGCATTCTTCCGTTTACTGCATCATCCACCTGTTCACCGAACGGTTTAAAATTGTCGTAACGTTCTTTCCCGTCCTTCTCAATGCTGTACCTTGTCCCATCAACGTTCGCGGCCTCGCCCCGCAGCAGGTTCACCAACGTGCGCTCCGCTTCGTCCAGCATCGCTTTCTGGCTGTTTGTCAGCTTGATGGCGATGCTGTTTTTGATTCCACGAACAAAGTCCAAAAACGTCGCCATCAGCCCACGGTCTCCGCTCACCGCCTCGGTCAGCTTTTGCGGATCATTCACGATCTGCTCCGCCAGTTTCAGGCTCACTTCTTCATCCAGCGCTGCGCTGTTCACCGTTCCGTCCTCGTTCAAAAGGCTTTGCAATGCCGGGCTGTTCTGCGCCGTGTACATGCTGCGCACTTTGTTTGCATAGTCGCTCAGGGTCTTATCCTGCTCGGCCATCCGTAGCACCGCGTTTTGGAATTTTACATACTGCGCCTCATTCGCCTGCCGCATGCTGTGCCCGATTTCATGCACCGCCGTGCCAAAGCTCGCGCTGTCGCTGGCAAGGTTCACCGTAATAGTGTTGCCCTGCACGAATCCATCCACACCGCTGGTCGTGTCGTACACATACTCTACATTCAGCCCTTTGTCCGACGCCATGCGTTCAATAGCGCTCAGTTCATCCTCTGTCACCTTCGCCTCTTCCAGGGCGCGCTGCTGCGCCGCCTGGTTGAATACCCCCGGTGTCTGTGCCACATTTTGCGGCAACGGCGGCATGAATACGCCCTCTGCATTCCGCCACATTGCCAGGTCGTTTGCCAGCCTGCCCGTCTCATAATTGCCAATGCGCGAACCTTCCAGCTGTTTTTGAGCGAGCTGCGCCGCCTGTGTATAAGCATCGCTGGCCGCATCTGTGCTCAACCCCTGCCCGATCAATTCTCCTAGATTTCCGCTTTGGTTGATTTGCCGCCCGGTGTTGTACGTATTTGCGGCGCTGTATGCCATGCCTGCGCCGCTGGTTCCGGCGCCCATGATCATACCGCCCGCGCCCGCCATCGCCACACGCGCAATCAGTTCTTTCATCGCCTGCTTTTCGGCCTCTTCTGCGCTGTATCCTGCTTCCATCCAGGCGTTTTTGGCGATATTGTAATCGGACACGTCCCCCATAATAATGGCATCCGCCACAATGTTGGCCGCTTCAGTCATTGCTTCCTCGCTGCCCTCTACCGCGAGGCTTTTTCCGAAGTTCAGCACAACGTCCCGCAGGCCCTTGGGGTTCACCTTTGCCATCGCTTTCAGATTGCCCAGGCTGATCTGCTCAAAAAGACTTTCCGCAACACCGGACGCCACACCTGCCGCCATTGCCTGGCTGTCGCTGGCTCCCTTTTCCTTGGCACTGGTCACCGTGTCCGAAAAGGAGCCTGCGCCTGCACCAATACCGACCAATACCGGATTTCCACCCAGCAGAGCCGCTTGTGCCATGCTGTCCACACCACTCAACCCTGCATTGTATACCAGCGACACCGCACTGCCCAGGCCCTCGTTTCCCGTGGCGTCTTGCACGGCCTCTTCCAAATCTTCGCTCACCTGTCCGCGCACTTCACTCGTTGCGCGCGGCAGAATCTGCCACTGGGTATTGGTGTCGATTGGCAGATATTCATCCCCCAGCTTTCCGCGCAGATACTGCATGCCATAATCCAAGGCAGACGGCAGGCGTCCCGCCACACTGGTCGCTACACTTCCTACGCTGGAAAGAATGGGATGCTCTTCCCCCAGCTCGCGGCTGGTTTGCTCAACATCTGCCATCTTTTCAGCATTGTTCAGCCGTTGCAGGTAATTGGCAAGGCTTTTTGCCGATATCCCCAGTCGCTGTGCTGTATCATCGATCAGCTGCTGTGCTTCTCTTTGATCCTTTATTTCAGACCAGGGCGTATTTTTGGTGACCGGCGGCACATCCACCACTTTTGCAGCCGCCTGCCGAAGTGCAGTCTGCTCTTCCGGGTTCAGTGCCTTCATGGCTTGTTCATTCTGGCTGTAATATTCCATTTCCTTGGCCAGCTCATCAGGATTCTGCATCCGCTCTGCCCAGTTTCGAAGCGTTTCTGTATCCAGCCCCGTGCTCTGGCTCAGCGCTGCAAGGCTGTCGGAAAGTTCCTTGTCCGCCGTCTCACGGTCAGGCACTTGCGACGAAAGCAGCGCCGCCCGATACAACCTGTTGGTGTTCTCTGGTGCATTCGCCGCCTGACTGTTTTTCAGGGCGTTCATCACGCGATTGGTGGCGGCCTGATCACTAGCATCCCACGCCTGTTTTACAGCGTTCATTTGTTCATACTGGCTTTTGGGCTGTGTCCTTGTCTGCTGTGCGATATCTGGTGCCTCAAATGCAAGGCTATACACATTCTCCGCATTGGCACCAAATGTTCCAGGTAATGTGATTCCGCCGGGCCATTGGGCTTCATTCTGCACTTGGCTTACAGTCGGCTCCTGCTGAACGGCAGCATTCATACGCGCCTGCTCATCTCGCGCCACGCGCTGGGCCAATAGCTCCTGTGTCCTATTCTTGATCTGTTCACGCTGTGCACTTTTTTCCCGCAGCGCGTCCTCAAACGCGCGCTCATATGCTTCCTGTTCCTCTTTCGTCCGTCTTGCCATCGTTCCACCTCTTTCAAAATGGGGCGGCGCATAGCGCCGCCCTTTTTGTCCGAATCACCAGTTAAATCTTTCGTTTGCCTGTTTCACTCGTGGATGTACAGAATACTGCAAAAGGGATTTCAGATTACTGTTTTTACTTTTCGATGCGGAAGAGCTCCCGGAATCTCTTTTGTCAAATGCCTGCTGTCTTGCATCATTGTTCAGTCTCCGTTCTGCGTCCAGTGCGGCTTGGGCTCTGACCGAATCATAACCCGTGGTGCTGGAATTACTTGTTCCGCTTGTGCTTCTGCTACTCCCGCTACTCCCGCCGCTGTATGCTTTGGAGCTCATACGCGAAGCCTGCGCCTGCATCATCTGCTCATTCACATATTGTGCAATGCTCTGCTGCTGGGCCGCCAGCTGCTGCTGCAAAGAGGTCAGCGCATTGGTATAGTTCTGCTGATAGTTCTGCATCCGTGCCAGACTTTCTGCTTCCCAATCTGCAATCGCCTGGGCCTGAGCCTGTTGATAGGCGTTTTTCTGATTGTTGTAATCGGTGGCATAGCCGGTTCTGGTCTGGTTGTAGTCCGAAGTCTGCGCCGCCTGGTTTTCTGCCAGCTGCAAAGCCAGCTGGTTTAGCTGCTCGTTGCGGGTATTTTCCAGCGTGCCGCGGTTCTGCCCATACTGGTTGGCAAGGCCCAGCAGCGTGCTTTCCGACGCGCCGCCGCTGCGTCCCATCGCCGCCAGCTGCTGGCCCAGATTTTTCTGGTTCATCATATTGTTGATGTAGGCCTGCTGCAACCCCTTTGCGGTATTGGTATTCACCGTTCCCACATTGGCGTCATATCCTTTTTGCAGCTGTGCCATAGCCGCTTCAAAATCCGCCTGAGCCGCCGCCAACTGACTCTGGTAGTTCTTGTCCAGATTGGCATAGATCCCGTTATAGTAGTTGTTGGTGGTGTCCATCATCTTCTGACGGGCTGCTTCTTCTGCTGCCTTCTGCTCGGCCAGCTGCTGAGCCAAACGGGCCGCACTCTGGTCGTACCAACTTTGAGCCGCCGCCAGCTGCTGATCCCGATAGCTGTTCAGCATATCGGCTGAATATGCCATCTCACTTTCCCCCTTCCGCCGCGCTTACCGTTCCAAGTGCCTGCAATTTTTTCACCAGATCACTCACATAATTGGCGCCGCGGCTGGCAAAGATACCCGTCAACAGCACTCCGATCCAAGGCACCGCGAACTCCACTCCCAGAGCTGCGTAAAAATCAGCCCCTACCGCAAAACACAGCAGCACGCTCAGCACAGCCGCCGCGCCCTGGGTCGCCGCCGTCTTATACTGTTTTTCCAGAATTGCCTTTCCCAATGTCTTTCCGTACTCTACAAGGGCTTCTACCGTCACGGCCATCATCAGGACCAGTACCAGCATGTTCATCTGATTTCCCCCTTTTTGTGTTCCAAAATTGTGATACGTCGTTCGTGGTCGTTGAGCTTGTCATCCTGCTCCTCATTGTGTTCCCACAGGCGGCGGTGGCTTTCTCTGGCCGCATCTTTTTGACGTTCCAGCTCCTGTTTCTGTTGGGTCACATCTTTTTCGGTGCGCTCCAAAGTCACATTCAGCTTGGTGATGGTGCCATTTAATTTGATGATGGGCACTCCCAGGCTGAGAAACAGCGCCGCCACCGCCGCCAGCACTTCAAAAACCGTCCACTCCATCGGCTACACCGCCTTTGCGTAGACTTCGCCGTCCTGCCCCATGCACACCCAGCCGTCCTTTTCTCCCGTGACCACGTAGGCCCAGCCGTCCCGGATCTGCACCGCTTCCAGCACGTCGCCCTTCCGGACGCTGCCCACCTGCACATAGTCTTCCGTGTTC
>ERZ894220.352-NODE-352-length-41504-cov-9.2319_pt1 | contig 41504 bp, 56 predicted proteins | sample MGYA00380292_ERZ894220 | MGnify/ENA primary metagenome ERZ894220 (study PRJEB32331, sample SAMN06328446) | human gut metagenome | biome: human gut microbiome; feature: stool | host: Homo sapiens | collected 2014-12-05 ... | reverse complement strand
TTCCCTGTCCCAGTGATTCAAAATGTATGTGGCGAAGTCATCCGAAAAGAACCGGAACGAGCTTGCTGAAGATGTTTCCGGTTCATTCTCATTTACATATTCGTAAGAAGATGGCAAATCATACCCGTAGTCAGTAACTTCTTTGTTCCGTTTTTCTTCTTTCTTTTCCTTGTGCTTCTGAATTTGTTCTTGAATCCATTCTGTTTGACGGTCGGCGCTTTCCCTCATCAGCTCCCTGTTATATTGCCGTTTGGCTTTCTTATACCTCTTTTTCTGTAATTTTCTGCGTTTCTTCTCATATTTCCGGTACATCAAAGACCGGATTAGATAATATTCTACCGGTGTCATGTTCCACCGTCCTCCCTCCGCTGTTAATACCTACACCAATTATACGCTAAAATGTCGATAAAAAAAGCATTTTCCGTACTTTTTTAGCCATTTTTCGCATATAAATAATAATATGATAGGAAGAGAGGAAAAATAAGGAGGGAAGATTGCACCAATTGACAAAATAGAACATATGTTCTATAATTTTTGTATCGCTACTGTATCGTGCTGAGTTCTGGGAGGTATTGCTATGGAAGAAATGCAACATTATTACAAAGAGAGAATCATAGAGACTTTAAATTCCATGAAGAGCGAGAAATACTTGAAAATGGTATTTTTCTTTACGAGATCATGTTATAAAGAGGAAAAGAAAAAGGAGACCTAAGTCTCCTTTTTTCTACTTCTCCGAAACGAAGGTGTTGAAAAACTCACAAAAAATCATTTTCTTTTCCGGTGACATGTGATAGTAGTCAATTATGATTTTTTGAAATTGTTTGTCATCGGCTCCCAACTTGGCGACAATTTCAAAAAATTCTTCTGATGGTTCTTTGAAAGACTTATCATCTATCAAGTCAGATTTTAAAATCTTAAAGTAATCAGCGATCGCTTGTACTTTTCCCATCTTTGGCATTATCTTGCCCGTACACCATGTATTAAATGTGGTTGGAACAAATCCAAGAGCTTCAGCTATTTCCTTTTGTTGCTTTCCACTCTGCGCTATGTAGTAGTTAAGATTCTTTGCGAAGATTTTTCTTTGCTCTTCCTCCGTCATATACTCACCTCCTCTCTACGTTTATTATATTACCATACAATCCTAAAAAATTCAATAGGAATCCTAAAAAGTTAAATTATTATATTGACAATACGAAAAAATAGGATTATAATAAAATTACAAAATGACACGGAAGGAGGAATAAACTTGTTAGATACATACAAAGTACCACGAATTTCTATAGCTGCTTGCAGAGTAAATGCAAAGCTTAATCAGCGCAAATTCGCCGAAAAAGTGGGCGTTTCGCTTGCGACTGTAGCTAATTGGGAGCTTGGAAAAACAGAGCCGGATTTAAGCCAGTTAAGAACGATCAGCGAACTTTCCGGCATTCCGATGGACTTTATTTTTGTGGACAGAGAATCCTAAAATATAGGATTTTGTGGTTGGAGGTGAGATGAACGAAAAAGAAGAAACGTGTTTACGTTATGGAATGCGGTGATTTTGTAAAAATCGGAGTATCCGACAACGTAGACCGCAGAGCTAAACAAATTCCATACAAAGTCAAAAGAGTTTATGCGAGTGAATTTCTGGAGAATGCATATGAAATAGAAGCGGATCTTCACAGATATTACAGATCAAACAGAAAGCAGACTCCAAGAGGAAGAGAGTATTTTGAAATTCCATTCAAAGAAGCTTGTGTGAAATTGGATTACTTTCTGAATGCTGAACATATAGAAAGTAATCCATGTACATTCAGACACGTAGAAGACATTCTAATTGAACAGCATCCAGAGATTAAAAGAATTGGCTTAGATGCTTATGCGATCGATAGGATGATAAAAGCTTTTCCGTCCTTGTCCGAATTTGACAAAGGTTACTTTCTTGGAAAGGTAGAAAGCCTGGCAGATGAAGCCGATCGGAAAGCAGATGATAAGACAGAATCTAAGACGTAATAATTCTCCTTTCAAGGAGAGCATACCACAGAAAGGAAGTGGTTTGGCAACAACAAAAAAATTACAAAGGAGAAAAGATGGCACTGGAAATTATTAAAGACCTAAAAGTAAAGAACAGTATGCTGACAGCAATCAATATCCTGTTGCTGGTATTACTGATCTTAAAGTAAGGAGGTAGAGAGATGAAGAAAAAGAGGAAACAGCTCAACAGGGAGCTTGATGAAACCCTCGGAGCTGTAGTATCCGCATTATTCCCGATCCTATTCACAATCTTTTTAGTTGGGTGGTGGGTAGCTTTTGGATACTAAGATCATAAAAAACGCCCTTGCCGGACGGATCCGGTCAAGGACACAACAAAAAACACAGCTAAATTATAACACGGAAAGGGGAGAAAGACAATGACAATCAACAATGACTACATGACGATATCTATTGCTAAGTATGAAAGATTGATCGAAAGTCAGACTAAGCTTCAGATATTTGAAAGACTGGCAAAGAGAGAACAGACAGCCTACCTTGATGTAGCAGCGGTTCTTGGGATCTTGGAAGTTGGAAGAGAGGAAAAGGGTGATTCCGAGTGATCGACACACCAATGGCAGAAATATGGATGATCTGTAAGCCGGATTTAGAATATAAAGCCGGAACATATCCATACAAGACGGACGAGGACAAATATCACGTTGGCAAGATTGCTGAAAAAATTGCATTTCAGAATAATTGTGCAACGATCATAAAGGAAGTGTAGGAGGAATAAAATGAAGAATTTGGAATTAAGCGTAACTCAACAGATGGGTGTTATCACTGGAAATTTTGACGCAATTAAGGCACAGCTTGAAAGCGATATGGCAGAGTATAAAGGAAAAACCTTTACAGAAGAAACAAAAAAGAAAGCCAAAGAAGATTTGGCAGATCTCAGAAAGCTGAAAAAAAATGTAAATACAAGAAAACTGGAAGTCAAGAAAGCTTATATGAAACCTTATGATGATTTTGAAGAAAAGGTAAAAGAGCTTATTTGTGTAATTGATGAACCTATCGGACTGATCGATGGACAAGTAAAAGAATTTGAGGAAAAGCGGATAAACGAAAGAAAAGCAGCTATTGAAGATCTGTATGATGAAACAGTTGATGAAGAACTCCGTGATTATATCCCGTTAGAAAGAATCTACGGAGATAAGTGGACGAATGCCACCACTACAATGAAATCTATCCGCGAAGAGATAAACTTAAAGGTTATGCAGACCAGACAGGACATTACAACAATTAAGGCTATGAAGTCAGAAAAGGAAGAAGAAGCTCTTCATCTGTATATGAATAACAACAACTTAGCGCATTCTATCCAGTTCTTAACACGTTACGAACAGGAAAAGGCTGAAATCCTTAAAAGAAAAGAAAAGGAAGAACAGGAAAGAAGAGAAAGAGAACTCGAAGCAGAGCGTGAACGCGTCAGAGAGGAAGAGAGAAAAAGAATCCGCGAGGAAGAGAGACTGAAAGAAGAAGCTGCGAAAGAAGTTATTGCAGATTTGAAAGCTGTTAATGAAGAAAAGGCAGCAGATCTCAGCTCATCAGATTCCAAAAGGGTTATATATACCGTTGTTGCTACGAATGCCGAACTGGAAGAAATTGAGATGGCATTAACTTCTCTCGGTGTCTACTTTGAAAGGAAAGATGTGTAATGGCAGAAGAAAGGGAAAAACTGAGTATAGGTGAAAAACTTATTGAGATTCAGACGAAAATGAATGTTCCGAAAGACCAAGAAAATACTTTTGGAGGATATCCGTACAGAAGCGCAGAAAGCATATACGAAGAGTTCAAGAAATATACGAAAGAGTACAACGCTTTGCTTACTGTTCATGATGAGATTATAGAGATTGGCGGTAGAGTGTATGTAAAAGCGGTTGCTACGCTATATGACTGCGACAGCGGAGAAAAAATTTCTGTGCCCGGATACGCAAGAGAACCAGGTAGCAAACCAAAGATGGATGAATCACAAGTGACAGGATCCACATCAAGCTATGCCAGAAAATACGCTATGAATGCATTATTTCTTCTCGATGATGTTAAAGACGCGGATACGAACGAATATGCAAAGCAGACGGGAGCCGGAGAAAAGAAAACGTCAGAGCAGAAGAAGCGAATCGCATCGAAAAAGGAAGAGATTGACGCTATCTGCTCTAAGCACAAGCTTGATGCAAAGCTGATATGCTCTAAAAACGGATATGATTACGACAAAATGACAGAAACGCAGCTTGAAAATATGATCGCAAGCTTAAAGAAGAAATTTGGTGACAAATGATGGAGTTCACCGGAAAATTTTCGGATCTGATGATAGATCTGTTCAGTAAGAAGCAAAAGATCGTCCTAACGGTCAATGAGGATGCAAGACAGGCGTTCGAAGAATTGAAAGACTGTGATCTGGTAGATATCGTGATTAAGAAGCACCGGAAGAAAAGAAGCCTTGACGCTAATGCTTATTATTGGGTGTTGGTAACAAAACTTGCTAAAGTTCTTAACAGCTCGAATCCAGAGGTTCACAATCATCTGCTAAGAATGTATGGAGAACCGGAATTATTTGACGGGAAAGCCGTATATACAACGATTCCAGACACGGAAGAAGCAGAGAAGAAAGTGAATACGTCCATGTATTACCATCTGGCTCCTACTTCTCAAATCCGACAGGGAAATGACGGGGTAGTGTACCGGACGTACAAGCTCTTACGTGGCAGCCATACATACAACACCGAAGAGATGTCAAGACTGATTAACGGACTTGTAGAAAGCTGCAAAGAAGCCAGAATACCGGACAGAGAGATCGCATCCACGGAAGAACGCCGGATACTGAAAGAGAGGTACGGAATAGATGTCTAAGAGATTATGGAGCATATTCACAGACGACATGGATCACTGTATGTACACAGGATTCTACGGTGTGGAAAGACATCATATCTTCTCCCACACCCATACAGAACGGATGCTGTGCGAGAAATACGGATTTATAGCACCGTTAAGACCTGACTTGCATCCGAACGGCGTACACGCCGGAAAAGAAGCATCCAAGATAGACAAGGATCTGCGGAAAAGATGCAGAGAGTACTATCTGGAGCACTATGGAACGATAGAGGACTTCCGAAAGGAGTTTTTCTATACATCGTAACTTATTAACCAGCTCATGCGAAAATAATATATCACACGTAACTTGCATGAATGGATTCATCCGCCGGGCATCCGGCGGGGAAAGGAGAACGATGAACGCAGAAGAGTATTTCGCAAAAATACCGGACGGACATGAAAAAGCTATGGCACGTCCTTACAATCCGGCAACCGACCGGAGATTAAGGGACATGATCGCCAAAGCCAATCAGAACGGCGACTGCATTATCAATATCGGAAATGGTATTTTCCGACCAGTTCCCGGCGATCCAGAAGATGAAAGACAGCTTAACAAATATCTTGGCAAGGAATTGACCAGAGCCAGAGCGATATTATACAAAAGAATGATAATGAGAAAGACTTTTAAAGGGTGGAAAGATGGAATATTTTTTAAAGATCAGCGGCAAGCTTGATAATCTGAATGATTATACATCCGCTTGCCGGACAAACCCGTATAAAGGCGCACAGATGAAAAGAAAGAATGAAGCAAAAGTTATAGCAGCCATTCTGGAACAGCTGAAACGCCTTAGAATCAAGAAACCGGTGTACATGGTGTATGACTGGTACGAACCGAATAAAAGGAGGGATTTGGACAATATAAGCTCTTTCGGACGCAAGGTGATACAAGATGCACTAGTAGAAACGAAAGTGCTTGCAAATGACAGTTGGCGTGACATTGTAGGGTTTCAGGACAATTTCTACATTGACACCAAAAACCCACGAATAGAGGTAACTATAAAGGAGATAGAGAAATGAGAGATAGTTTCGTATTTTACCGATCTTTTGCAGAATCGGTGAAGAATCTCCCTCCTGAAGAATACAAAAAGGTAATGCAATCCATATTAGATTATGCGTTGGACGGTAAGGAGCCGGAACAATCCGGTATTGAATACACGGTGTTTTGCCTGGTAAAACCTCAGATCGATGCGAATAATAAGCGGTATGAGAACGGGAAAAAAGGTGGCAGACCACAGGAACAAAACCAAACTAAAACCAAAGCTAACCAAAACGTAACCAAGGTAGAACCAAACAATAACCAAACAATAACCAAACCAAAACCAAACAATAACCAAACCGTAACCACCACCGAACCTAATGTATATGTAAATGTAAATGATAATGTAAATGCTAAAAAAAAGAAAGACACTAGCGTGTCTAAAGAAAAAGCGTCCCGCTTTATCCCACCCACCATTGAAGATATAAAAGCATACTGTGAGGAAAAGGGATACAAGCTTGACTATGACCGATTTATTGACTATTACACCTCAAACGGGTGGATGGTCGGAAAAAACAGAATGAAAGACTGGCGTGCCTGTGTGAGAAACTGGGCGAGAAAGGATTCATCTGGATGTACCGAGTATCCTACGAAAGTCTCGAAATTCCGTAATTTCCAAGAGCGCAGCTACGACATGGACAAGCTTACCAGAGACCTACTTGGAGGATAAAAGCATGAACAGGTACGAAAGAACGATCCAAATGCTGAATGACGGATATAGCGTGGAAGAGATATCCAGAGAACTAAAGCAGAGTAGATCCACCACATACAGGTACATAAACATTGACAGAAACGAAAAGGAGTCGAGCTTCACGGTGCAACGGCATGATCCGAAAGAGCTGGAAAGGTTCGTGAAACACGGAATGCGAACAAGCCAGATTGCAAAGATCTACGGTGTATCAAAATGCACAGTGTCTAACTGGTGCAGAAGAGACGGGATCCCGACACCGACAGAGTGGAAACAGCAACGGCTACAAGGATTTAATGCAGATAGGCATCTGTGCAAGACGTGTAAATACCGCATGAAAGATAAATTGTTGAAAGGACAAGGAGCGAACTGCAATTACATCGGCATAACCGGAGAAAGCCGGAAATGTGACGCTTGCATCTGCGATAAATACGTTTGCGAAAATAGAAGAAAGAGAAAAAGTAAAAAATCAGGAGAGATTGTGGAAGCAGAAAGAGAGGAAAGATGATGAAATATAATGTTGGAGACAAAGTAAGAATTAGGGAAGATTTAGTGATGGGAGGGAATTACGGTTGCTCCATTGCTGTAAACGATATGGTAGATATGGGCGGAAGCGTTGCAACAATCGAAAGAGTTTATGAAGAACTCAGTAGTTATTACATCGAAGAAGATACGAAAAGCTACTTGTGGACAGACGAAATGTTTGAACCGGTAGAAGAAATGAGCGCGATAGAAGCACTTGAGATTCTTTCGGAGATATGCATGAAGCAAGTTACATGCTATAAATGCCCGATTCAATGTATAGATAGACAAAAAACATGCGTTAGTATTAGAAGAGAAAACCCAACAGAGGTGGTTAAGGTTCTTGAACAGTGGAAAGCAGACCATGAGAAAAAACCGATTGAGACGGAATTTGCTTGCGTTGTTCGAGTGATTGAAGATACGGGCAAAGTGAAAAGATGTGTATACGAGGAAGATGTCACGGAAGTAAAAGAGGAAGCAATGAAAAGGGTTTTGAAAGAATACTGTAAAGAGCATGAGGGGAAATTCATTACAGTGTACGAAGAAGTCTGCCGGGTAAAGGAGTAAAAAGATGGATAGAGTAAAAGGTTATAAGGTATTCAATCCTGACTGGACATGTAGTCCGAATGGAAATATAAAGCAGTACACTTGCCCAGGGAAATTCGAGGAAGATATAACACCGGTAAGATGTGGACACGGGATGTATTTTTGTAGAAAAGCATCAGACTGTTTTAATTACTATAATTTCGATTTGAAAAATAAAGTAGCAGAAGTTATAGCATACGGAGACATTGTAGAAGAGGGCGATAAGTGTTGCACAAATAAGTTAGAGATCGTAAGAGAGATTCCGTGGTTGGAGCTTTTGGATATAGTAAACACTGGAAAAGGTTGCACAGGACTTGAGAACACCGGGAACAGGAACGCCGGGGACAGGAACACCGGGGACAGGAACACCGGGGACTGGAACACCGGGGACAGGAACACCGGGGACAGGAACACCGGGGACAGGAACACCGGGGACTGGAACACCGGGGACAGGAACACCGGGGACAGGAACACCGGGGACTGGAACACATCTTCTTTCAATACCGGTTGTTTTAATACAGAAGAACAGAAGATCATGCTGTTCAATAAGCCGTCAAATATGACCTATCGTGAATGGATAAATTCAGATGCGAGATACCTACTGAATCAGATACCAAAAGATGTTGTTGAATGGGTGCATGAAGAAGATATGACTGATGAAGAAAAGGTAGCAAATCCAACCTATGAAACAACAGGCGGTTACCTCAAAGTGCTTGATGAATCTGAATGCGGTCAGTTGTGGTGGAATAGCTTATCAGACGACGAAAAGAAAATTATCGAGGACATACCAAACTTTGACGTTGAAATCTTTGAACAGTGTACAGGCATTAAGGTAGTAAAGGAGTAGAGCCATGAACACAGGTGAAAAGATAGATTACATGATTCAGTGCTTGAAAGTTGCGAAAGCGGAGTACGAATATTCCGTTGACTATCTGGCGAATGAGCCGGAAAGAGACGATGAATCAATTTGGGAGTATCTGGAAAGGCATAGACAGACGAACAAGGCACTGATTAGGGATAATCTTAGGAATGTTGCTAGGATGGGATTCCAGCTTGCGAACGAGGTGAAATGATGATTAGAAAAATAATAGAAGAAATTATTGAAAAGTATTATCGAGAAATTGACGAATACTATTCGAGATACCGTGAAGATGAAGATGGAAATGATTTTGAAATGGACGAAGAAATTAAGTCTGCATTGGAAGAAAAAGGAATACAGTTCAAGATTGGATTTGAAGATGGTTTTTCTTCGTGTGCCTACGACAATGATTTTCTGGCTATTGCATGGATAGAAGCGGATGGCACGTTGGAACTTACAACGGTATTGTTAGAAATTAAATAAATTACAGAAAGGAGTACGGAGCTCCGGCCGGGCAAAGATATATCGGCTCCTTTCGAGAAGATGAAAAAAGAAGAATTTATAAGAACTGTACAGAGCTGCGGATACGGCACGAAAACAGGAGCAAAGAAGTATGTAGAGCTGAATCCGAAAGAGGAATACGGAACAGATGATTTCATCGCCTTGTATGAAGGTAATATGCACTGGCAAGGAATCAACGGAGACAAAGGACTTGGATATGCTTACGGAGTGAATGGAAAGACCACAGCTTACAGCAATGGGATTTGCGGAAATTCCGGAAGTAGGCAAGATTGGGGGATGTGATAGTGAAATTTATAGACTGGTTCGCCGGAATAGGTGGTTTCCGAAGAGGAATGGAACTTGCCGGACATGAATGCGTTGGTTTTTGCGAGTTTGATAAGTTCGCTACAGCAAGCTATATTTCCATGCATCTTCTGACGGACGAACAAAGAAAGAAACTAAATGAATTACCGCAGAAGAAAAGGCAGAAGGAGATTTTAAAAGATGAATACAGAAATGGAGAATGGTACGCAAATGACGTTAGAAGAGTGTGTGCCGATGATATCCCAAAAGCAGACTGTTGGTGCTTCGGATTCCCTTGTCAAGACATCTCAGTTTCCGGAAAACAACTTGGATTTCAAGGAAACCGTTCAAGCTTGTTTTTCAGAGTTATGTACCTTATCGGACAACTCAAAGAAGAAGATAAACCCACTTACCTTTTCATTGAGAACGTTAAGAATTTGCTTAGTGTTAATGGAGGATGGGATTTCGCCAGATTGCTCATTGAAATGGAGCAGGGGGGGTATGATGCAGAATGGCAGGTGCTCAACTCCAAAGATTTCGGAGTGCCACAAAACAGAGAAAGGTGCTTCATTGTCGGACATCTTAGAGGGAGAGGTTCCGCAAAAGTATTTCCTGTCGAAAGAGCAGACGGAGAAAATCGTGTTCAAATAATTGGCCATAAAGATGGATATAGAAGAAACACACAGGTATTTGACCAGAACGGCATTACAGAAACGCTGGATACTGCACAGGGAGGCGGAAGAGGACATCATGTAGCATTACCGTGCTTTATAGATTTAGCGTATCAGGGAAAGCCAGTGACAACGGATGTGAGCAGAACGATTCTCGCAAGATACTATAAAGGATGCTCAAACAGCCATGAAAATAGCGGCATTGCAATTCCGATCCTTACGCATGATCGAACAGAAAAAAGACAGAATGGACGGAGATTCAAAGAAGATGGTGAGCCGATGTTTACACTTACCGGACAGGATCGGCACGGAATCGCGATTGAAGTCAAAGAAGCAACGAAACAAGGTTATTCGGAGTGCAGAGTGGGAATTGACAGCGTGAATTTCTCAATGCCAAAAGAAATCGCCAACACACTCGACACGAGTTGTAATCAAGGAATTTTTGTACAGGTATCTGAAGAACTGACTGTATATGCGGTCTGGTATGAAAAATATCAGTGCTACATAGCAATCCGGCGGCTGACACCAAAAGAATGTTTTCGGCTACAAGGTTGGACGGATGATTATTTTGAAAAAGCACAGTTCGTAAATTCGGATAGCCAGTTATACAAACAGGCAGGGAATGGCGTAACCGTAAATGTAATTCAGGCAATTGCGGAACAATTAAGATTTGCGTAGGTGAAGAAATGAGAATATCACTAATTGACGTAGACGGACACAATTTTCCTAATCTTCCACTGATGAAGCTGTCGGCATGGCATAAGCAGAATGGAGATCAAGTCGAGTGGTATGATCCGCTGACTGCATGGCTGAATCCACCAGACAGGGTATATATGAGCAAGGTATTTACCTTTACACCGGATTATCCTCATCCAGTGTGTGCTGGAGAAATAATTAAGGGCGGTACAGGATACGAATATCCATCCGGTGGCAAGCCATTACCGGAAGAAATCGAACATATCTATCCTGATTACAGTCTATATCCTGAACTTTGCAATAACACAGCTTATGGATTTCTGACAAGAGGATGTCCGAGAGGGTGTGATTTCTGCATCGTGAAAGAAAAAGAGGGGCAGAAAAGCCACAAGGTATCTGATTTATCTGAATTTTGGAATGGTCAGAAGAATATTGTTCTACTGGATCCGAACATGTTCGCTTGCCGAGAATGGAAAAATCTGAGCCAACAGCTTATTGATAGCAAGGCTTGGATAGATTTTTCGCAAGGTTGCGACATCAGAATTATGACAGAAGAAAAAGCGGAATATATCAAGCGGATAAAGATTAAGCAGATTCATTTTGCGTGGGATAGATACCAGGATAAAGACATCATTGTACCAAAATTCCAAATGTTTCAGAAATTAACTGGATGGGATAGACGGAAAATGACAGTGTATGTCTTATGTGGATTTGACACAACATTGGAACAAGACCTTGACCGGATATACACACTCAGGGATTTTGGATATTCCCCATATGTGATGATTTATGACAAATACAAATTGAAGAAGCGTGATCCGCTGAAACGGATGCAGAGATGGGTAAATTCAAGATTTGCATTTATGGCATGTGATCGGTTTGAAGATTATACAGCTTAAAATATTCAGTGCGATGATATAGACAGCTACGAATATGCGGTAGAGTGCCCGGATTATGTAAAGGAGGAAGAGGAATGAAAGTAAAAAGTTTTCTAAATGTAATGCACCCAACTCGGAGATACAAGGTTAGCTGTAATGGATTGGTTGCAGAATTTGAGCCAGATGAAACGCCCCCTGATATTATTGCGTCAGCTGAGTTAATAAGAAGCACAAAGGATAAGGAAACAGGATGCGTTGTATTAGAAATCAAAGCAGAGGAGGAAGAACATGAGAAGGTTTAATATCGGTGACAAAATCAGATGTACTGAATCAGGCGTAAGAGGTATATGTGTGAAATTCTACACACCTACAGCATGTGAGGAACAGACGATGGTAGAGACAGCAGACGGAAGATTTTACCACGCACCAACAAGGACATGGGAAAAGACGGATACAATTTATTTTGAGAGTCCGTCGAGAAACATTGTGATATCAGCAATCTGTGATTCGATTTATGGTGAATTGCAGAAAAGCGGAAAGCATATGGTTATGGCAAGAAGAAAGAAGGAGATAAAGTGAGAAAAGAATCACTGATTCATAAAATTCTGAGGGAACTCGGATTTATTAAAGACATTGAGGATGATAGGGAATTAAAAATGGAGATGTGCAAAAGAGCAATAAATGCAAATGTATGCCCAGAGGATTGCGACATTTGCGCATGGGATGTGAAAGGTGGATCAAGTTATGAGAATCATTAGTCAGGATGGATGTTATGATCTTCCTTATGAACAGACAGTAGTGCTAAGAGAAGAGACTCATATACTTGTGAGAACTATGGAATATGAAGATTTGAGAATTGCAAGTTATTCCACCGAAGAGAAAGCAATCAAGGCTATGGAAATGTGCAGAGAGAAATATCTTTCCAGAATGGAGCTGGATGGTGGTTATGACATTGTAAATGGGTGTTATGTGCAGCCTAATTATTGGGTACTGCCTAAAGTATTCCAGTTTCCGGCGGATGAAGAGGTGTAAATATGAGTGAAAAAGTTAGTGATAACATAACCAAAATTGTGGTTGATTATGCTACACGATTACAAGAGACAGAGGAAGAATTTATTTATCAGTCAATATCTCCGTTCTGCTGCAATGTATTACAAAGAAAAATCTCCAAAAAAGAGCTTGAGGAAAAGCTTGTAAGAGCAGAGAGAATGAAATGGATCCCGTGCAATGAGAGATTGCCGGAAGATGAAAGCTACATACTGGTATCATTTAAAAACTCCACAATGCCGGATATCGCAAGATACGAAGAAAATGACGAGGGCGGTACATTTTATCCGGGAGATGACGAAAAATCTTATTCTAGCTATGAAATATTTGTTAATGCATGGATGCCGTTACCGGAACCGTATAAGGAGAAAACAGAATGACAAATAGGGAATATATGATAAATCTATTTCTGGACGGTTTGGAATCACGCTTGAACCGAGTAAGCATTGATGATTGTGGTGCAAGCGAAGAAGCTATGATTTATTACAACATAAATTGTCCATATTATGCAGGCGATAAAAGAGCATATTGCCGAAAAGAAGGTAGTCTAGTACCAAGTAGAGAGGTATGCGTAGATTGTAAAGCACATTGGCTTGAACAGGAAGTTGATGAATAAAAACAAAACGACAAAGGAGAGAGGACGAAATGAGACCATATAAAGAAATCATGGAAAGCGGTAAAGTTTGGGACACGGCAATGCTTGGAAAATTAGTGGGCGGTTTGATAAAACTGCCCGACTGCGGTACGTGTTCCGTGATGTTTGGAGAAAATGAGGACGGATGGGAACACGTGAGCGTATCACCTAAGCACAAATACAAGATACCTACATGGGATGATATGTGTATGCTGAAAGATATATTCTTCGATGATGAAGAAGAGGTATACCAGATACATCCAAAGAAGTCCGAATATGTGAATCTGTCGGAAAACTGCTTGCATCTGTGGAAACCAATCGGGCACGAATTAGGAGAGCTTGTGGAGAAGAGATATGAATAAACGCACCAGAAAAGAAATGAAGCACGACCAGGAACAGCACTACGGTGGACTGATCGCACATTGCGACAGCGACACGGCAAAAGAAAGCTTTTCCAGACCGGTATATGGATCCAGACAGGAATTGGAAGATGAAGAACAGGAACGGTATCTTGCGGAATGGAACAGACGACTGAAAGAGAGGAAGAAGAGAAAATGATCGAGAAGATAACGGATATTCTGTTTAATATTTTGTTTCTAATCTTTTCGCCGGTGTTACTTTTAATCAGTTTGATTTGTTTTTTTGCGCTACCGTCCAGAGATGAATTCGGCTACATAAATGAGTGTAGCGGATGCAAGATGGGGCAAGATAAGAATTACTGTAAGAGTAAATGCAAGTATTACAGGCAAATAGAAAAGGAGAGAGAAGAAAGTGCAAGAAAAATGGATACCAATAACCGATCGTAAGCCAAACAGCATGGAATTTGTCGAAAACTATGATTCAGACCATTACGGTGCCGCTTTTTTGGCAACTGTATCCGGTAAGAAAAGCCCTATGGTTCTGTTTTATTCGCAGACCGGTCACTGGTATGATGAAAGTCGAATGGATTACGAAGTGACCGCATGGATGAAATTACCGGAACGATACAAAGAAATGGCGTGAATGCGAACGCCAAAGAATGCGATATCAATAGAAACATATTTAATGAGAAAGGGGATAATAAAAGAGGTGTAGAAATGACAAGGACGAGATATAAATACATGCGAGACTATAAGATAGATAGCGATACAGAGAAAAAGATCCTTGATTTTTGTAGAACGGCAAAAGGAGAAGAACAAGAGGACGTTCTAGCAGCGTGCGTAGAAGCCAACAAATATATAGCACATTATATTTTTTTGAATCTGATAACTGGTGTAGGCTATGACAGAATGAGCCGAATATACTTTATCCCAGTTCAAAAGGTAGATTTCCAAGGTTATAGAAGATTGGCAATGAAAAAGTTACGTGATCTTAGATTTAAAAAGGAGGGAGAAAGTGGTTAGGATATACGTAAATGGGATCCTTACAAAAAGAGAAGATTTGGAAAAAATTGAAATAAAAAATGAAAATATAAAAAAGATTCTTGCCAGTAAATTGACGGAAAAGAAGTGATGATATAGAATTGACCTTGATAGAATCTCGGTCAATTCTTTTTTAGAGAGGAAGAGTTGACATGAAGAAAATGAATGTAGGTTATCTGAGGGTATCCACAGAAAACCAGACGGAAAAATATGGACTGGATCTGCAAAAGAACAAGATCATAGAAAGAGCCGAAAAAGATGGAGACAAGATAGACAAGTGGTATATAGATGGCGGTTATTCTGGCAGCACGCTCGACCGACCGGATATACAACGGTTATTAGAAGATTCTAAGAATGGATATATCGAAAAGGTATATATCTATAAACTCGACAGAGTGAGCCGTGACACCATTGATACGCTTGTGATTCTGTATCGTACATTACCGGAATACAACGTTAAGATTGTATCCGCTACCGAAGAATTAAGTCTGGATACGCCAATGGACAAAATGAAAATCGGCATTGATGCACTTATGGGACAGTACGAACGAGAGATTATATCCATGCGAACAAAAGCCGGAATGCTTGAGCGTGTTAAAAGCGGTCTGTGGATGGGGGGAGGACGTGTCCCGTTCGGCTATTACTATGACAGAAATGACGGGATATTACATCCAAAAAAAGATGAAGCGGAAAAGGTTCGGACTATGTATCGGCTGTATAATGATGGGTATTCGTGCCAGAAGATATCGGATATGTTAGGAATGAAAGGAGAAAGAATTGTTATCCAGATATTAAAAAGAAAGTCGAATATAGGATACATAGAATACAAAGGAAACATTTACAAGGGTAAACATGAAGCAATCATAGACGAAGAAACATTTTATAAAACACAGAGATTTATGGAAAAACGATCGAATAATTCTTATATCTGCAACAAATTTCTACTTTCTGGATTGTGCTTTTGCGGAAAATGTGGCGCACGAATGCGATATAAAAAATGGGCGAATAGGCATGTATTAGAGTGTTATTCTAGGGATGGGTACAAAGAATACATGGTTAAAAACCCAAATTGTGACAACAAAAGACCGGACGCAAAGGACGTGGAAAGAGAGGTGTCTGATTGTTTTAAACGATTTGCTGTAAATATAACAGGAAGACGTGAGAAGCAACTTAGCAAAAAAGAGCTTATTGAAAAAGAAATGAAAAGCACGGTAGACAAGCTCAAAAAGCTCTATGAATTATATGCCACAAATGAAAGTGAAACGCTATTGGAAGTGATCGGAAAGTCGGAAAAACGGGTAAAAGAACTTAGAAGAGAGCTAGACAAGGAAATGCGGGAAAAATCTCTGACCACTCCGGAGAGAATTGAAAAAATAAAAAAGATTTCGGATGTATGGGATAAATTAGATGTAAAAGAACAAAACAAAGTCTTGAAAGAATGCATAGACAAGATCGTGATTACTGACGGAAATATAGACATCTATTTTAATTTGCTGTGATTTCCCTTTACTATAATCGTCCCGATGATCATCGGTGAGATCCGGAGATTTATCCGGGACAATAATTCGATCCGTGTCAGCAGATCACTCAGGGATACCGCATATAAAGCAATTTACGCGAAAGAAAATTATGTCAAAGTAAACCAGAAAGAACCTACCGTTCAGGAAATTGCAGAGGAAATCGGGATCGCAAAGGAAGAGATCGTCTATGCGCTGGATGCGATCCAGATGCCGGTCAGCTTAAATGAGCCGGTATATAATGATAATGGAGATGCTATGTATGTGATGGACCAGATCAGTGACAAAAGGAACAAAGAAGACAGATGGGTGGAGAATCTGTCTCTTCAGGCGGCAATGGATCGGCTCGGAAAAAGGGAGAAGCATATTATCAGACTTCGTTTTTTTGAAGGAAAAACGCAGATGGAGGTAGCAGAAGAAATCGGAATTTCCCAGGCACAGGTAAGCCGCCTGGAAAAGAACGCACTCAGGGCTATGCGACAATATCTGCGAAGTGAATAGAAAAATAGAGATTTCCAGTTGAAATTTGTCAAGGTTCATACTATTATAATCATAGAACAGAAGAACAGGAGAACAGCAATGTATAAAGCGTGTATTTTTGACTTGGATGGAACTTTGACAAATACGCTGGATTCGCTGACTTATTCAACGAATAAGACGTTAGAAGAAATGGGACTTGAGACGATTACCAAAGACCAGTGCCGAAGCTTCGTTGGAGATGGAGCCAGATGTCTTATGGAGCGTGCGCTTCGTGCGTCCGGAGACACAGAGCTTAAGAGGATTGAAGAAGGTATGGAAGTGTACAGCAGAATCTTTGGAGAAAATTGTATGTACCATGTCCGTCCTTATGATGGCGTTGTTCAGATGTTAGATTCACTGAAGAAGAAGGGAATAAAGATTGCAGTATTTTCCAACAAACCACATTTGCAGGCGATCGATGTAGTGGAAAGTACATTTGGAAAAGAATATTTTGACCATATTCAGGGGCAGTCGGGTGAATTTCCGAAGAAACCGGATCCGGAAGGACTTCTGTGGATACTTGATAAATTAGGGGTATCGCCGGAAGAAGGAATATACATAGGGGACTCGGATGTAGATATGAAGACAGGGAAGGCTGCCGGTATGTTTACAGTCGGAGCAGAATGGGGATTCCGGACCAAAGAACTTCTTGTGGAGACAGGAGCAGATGCGACAATTGCACATGCTGAAGAATTGCTTAACTATTTATAGTTCAGATGAGAAGATTTTTCTGTGAGAAAGATAAGGGAGGGTTGCCTGTATGTATGAGTATGATGAAGAATGTCTGCAGACATTCCTGAATATGCAGTCACAGCTTTTTGATGAGCCGGTTGCAGAGACACTGGAAGAAGCAGAAGCATTTCTGGAAGACTGTATGGCGGTTGTTGTAGATTCTATTAAGGATGTGAGAGATTATCTGGATGAAAGCGGAGCGGACATCAGTGGTATGAGTGATGAAGAGCTGGAAGAGGCTTCAGAAGTATTCGCACTTCCGAACGGACAGTATCTGATCGTAGAAGGTTAATAAAAGAAAAAGAGCTGCGGCATCAGTTGTTTGCCGCAGCTTTTTTGAGCGCATCACGGATGGCGTTGACAAGAAGCTGAGAAGTATAGGGACTGTCGGTTGAAATAGTCAGGTTATCAAGAGACTGGGACTTGCAGATCTGATCAGCCAGATCATCGAGAGATGGCTGAAGGAGTGGGTACATGGCAGTTACAGTTTCGTTCAGATTGGAAATGCGGATGGAATCGATCGAAGCGTCTGAGACAGAAACTTCCAGTTCCAGATTTTCGTTTCCAAGTGTGAAAGAAGAGGTATAAACGCCGGGTGTATATTTTTTATCTGATACAGAGGAATGCCGGCTTCCGGAGAACATAAAGAATAAAAGACAGAGGATGAGAATACCTAAAGTGGCAAAAATAACGGTATAGATAATTTCTTTCATGTGAAGTACGATAATTTTTGTTTTGGAACTCATAAAGAACCTCCTTAGGCAGTATGGAATTTCGGCATGTAATGCCGCTTAATAAACTATATGAAAAGAAAGAACCGTTTATGCATGAGAAATGCGTGACAAAAGAGAAAGGATTTAGTAGAATCAGGAAAGAGAAAAAGCAGAGGTGAATAGAATGTTTGTAATTGCAGGACTTGGAAACCCGGATGAAAAGTATCAGGGGACAAGACATAATGTTGGATTTGATGTAGTGGACCGTTTGGCGGAGAAATATCAGATAGCAGTCGATACAAAAAAACACCGTGCCCTTATCGGGAAGGGTGTGGTCGAGGGACAGAAGGTAATTCTTGTAAAGCCACAGACTTACATGAATCTGAGTGGGGAGAGTCTCCGCAGTCTGGTGGAATATTACAAGATCGATCCGGAGAAAGAGCTTCTGGTGATCTACGATGATATCAGTCTGGAAGTCGGACAGCTCAGGATCCGCAGAAAAGGAAGTGCCGGTGGGCATAATGGAATCAAAAATATTATTGCCAATCTTGGAACCAGTGTGTTCCCACGAATCAAGGTAGGTGTGGGAGAAAAACCGAAAGGATATGATCTTGCAGATTATGTTCTCGGAAAATTTTCCAAAGAGGACCGTGTACTTATGGAAGAAGGATATGATCTTGTCTGCGAAGCTTCTGTGCTGATCATGCAGGGAGCGATTGACCGGGCAATGAACGAATACAACCAGAAAAAGAAAGAATAAGAGGAGGCAAAAAGCGATGCATGCACTTACGGCTCCCTTATCTGAACTGGCAGAGATTGAAGAAATCTATGGAGAGCGGGGGCGGGAACCGGGAATGCTGCTCCTTTCCGGGTGTGTGACATCACAGAAAACCCATCTGATGTATGCGCTTGGGAAAGGTTATGCACGTACACTGATCGTTCTTTCCAGTGAAGATAAGGCAAAAAAATTATATGAAGAATATCGTTTCTTAAATGAAAATACCAGCTATTATCCGGCAAAGGATCTTCTGTTTTACCAGGCAGATATCCATGGAAAACAGCTGGTCAAACAGCGGATGGAAACTCTGCAGATGATGATGGAGGCAGAAGCAGAAAGCCAGGTCACAGTCATCACAACGATTGATGGATTCATGGATGAACTGCCGCCGGAAGCAGAAGTGAAAGGGGATATCCTGACTATTTCAAATGGTGAAGCAGTGGAATTTGAATCCCTCAAGGAGAAGATCGTAAAACTTGGTTATGACAGGGAAGCCCAGGTGGATGGACCGGGACAGTTTGCTGTTCGTGGTGGAATCATTGATATTTACCCGCTTACCGAGGAATTGCCGATCCGTATTGAATTCTGGGGAGATGAAGTGGATTCGATCCGTACTTTTGATGTGGACAGCCAGAGATCGGTAGAAAATCTGGAGCAGATCGTTATTTACCCGGCGGATGACAGACTGGGAAGTGACAGAAAAGTTTCTTTTATCAATTACTTTGATCCGAAGGACACGTTGGTGTTCCTGGATGAACCGGCCAGGCTTCTGGAAAAAGGACGTCTGGCAGAAAACGAAGTAGAAAAGGCGAGAGAAAATCGCGCAGAAGAAATGGCAAGAACCGGGGAGATGGAAGAAGCCCCGGAGTTTTTTGCGACCGATGAAATCGTAAAATTTCTGAACCGGTTCTGCATGATCGGGATGTGCGCGCTGGAAATGAAATGCAAGCCGTTTTTTGTGAGAAAGCGGTTTGGAATTCAGGCAAAAAGCGTCAACCCGTATAACAGCAGCTTTGAGATGCTGACACAGGACCTCAAAAGACTGAAAAGGAACGGATACCGGGCGGTTCTGATTTCGGGATCCAGGACAAGAGCAAAGCGCCTGGCGGAGGATCTGCGGGATTATGATCTGAGTAGTTTTTACAGCGAGGATCAGGAACGTGAAGTGAAACCAGGGGAGATCATGGTATGCTACGGGCATATAGAAGTCGGATATGAGTATCCGATGATCAAATTTATTGTCATATCTGAGTCAGATATTTTTGGAAAGACAAAGAAGAAAAAGAAACGGAAAAGTTACGATGGACAGAAAATAAGCAGCTTTTCGGATCTGAAACCGGGGGATTATGTGGTACACGAGAATCATGGACTTGGAATTTACCGGGGAATCGAAAAGATTGAAGTTGATAAGGTGACAAAGGATTATATGAAGATTTCGTATGCAGACGGAGGAAATCTTTATATCCTTGCCACACAGCTTGACCAGATCCAGAAGTATGCCAGTGCAGATGCTAAAAAGCCGAAACTTAACAAACTTGGAGGACAGGAATGGCATCGCACGAAGAGCAAGGTAAAGACAGCAGTCTGGCAGATAGCCAAAGATCTGGTGGAACTCTATGCAGTACGGCAGTCCAAAGAAGGATTTGTCTATGAAAAGGACACGGTCTGGCAGAAGGAATTTGAAGAAATGTTTCCATTTGAGGAAACGGAGGATCAACAGCTTGCAATCGAGGCAACAAAACGGGATATGGAAAGTCCAAAGATCATGGACCGTCTGATCTGTGGGGATGTGGGATTTGGAAAGACAGAGATTGCAATCCGGGCAGCATTTAAAGCAGTGCAGGAGAACAAGCAGGTTGTCTATCTGGTCCCTACTACGATTCTTGCACAGCAGCATTACAACACTTTTGTGCAGCGGATGAAAGAATTTCCAGTAAGGGTGGATCTGTTATGCCGTTTCCGTACACCTGCGCAGCAGAAAAAGACGATTGAAGACCTGAAAAAAGGACAGGTTGACATCATTATCGGAACCCACCGGGTACTGAGTAAGGATGTGTCATTTAAAGATCTGGGACTTTTGATCATTGATGAGGAACAGCGCTTTGGGGTACAACATAAAGAAAAGATCAAAAAACTGAAAGAGAATATTGATGTTCTGACACTTACGGCAACACCGATTCCACGAACACTTCATATGAGTCTGATCGGGATTCGTGATATGAGTGTGCTGGAAGAAGCTCCGATCGACCGTATGCCGATCCAGACCTATGTGATGGAGGAGAATGATGAGATGGTCCGGGAGGCAATCGAAAGAGAAATTTCCCGCCAGGGACAGGTGTACTATGTCTATAACCGTGTCCAGGATATAGCTGAAATGGCAGCGAAGATCCAGAAACTTGTGCCGGATGCAAATGTGGCATATGCACACGGGCAGATGCGGGAGCACAAACTGGAAGACATCATGTATGATTTCATCAATGGAGAAATTGATGTTCTGGTATCGACGACGATCATCGAGACCGGACTTGACATTTCCAATGCCAATACCATGATCATCCATGACGCGGACCGGATGGGTCTCTCCCAGCTTTACCAGCTCCGGGGAAGGGTTGGCAGATCGAACCGTATGGCATACGCATTTCTCCTATATAGAAGAGACAAAATGCTCCGGGAGGTTGCAGAAAAACGACTTTCCGCAATTCGTGAGTTTACCGACCTTGGCTCCGGCGTAAAAATTGCCATGCGGGATCTGGAAATCCGTGGGGCAGGGAACCTGCTCGGTGAAGAACAGCATGGTCACATGGATGCAGTGGGATATGACCTTTACTGCAAGATGTTAAGTGAGGCAGTCCGTCATCTGAAAGGAGAGATTCCGGAAGAAACCTATGCGACAACAGTGGATCTGAATATTGATGCCTATATCCCTGCATCTTATATTCCGAATGAGTATCAGAAACTGGATATCTATAAACGGATCGCAGCAATCGAGACAGAAGAAGAGCAGGATGACATGTTAGAAGAACTGATCGACCGTTTTGGTGATCCTCCGCGCAAGGTACAGCAGCTTCTGATGATCGCACAGCTGAAAGCAAAAGCACATGCAGCTTATATTATTGCGGTAGAGCAAAAAGGGGATGAGTACAAATTTACCATGTATGAGAAAGCAAAGGTAAATGTAGCAAAGATTCCGGATCTGCTTGCAAAATATAAAGGAGAACTGACCTTTAAGGCAGATACGGAGAATCCATATTTTATTTACTGCAAACGCAGAAAAAATAAAAAGGAAAAAGCAGAACAGATTCTCGAAAATACAGGGAAAATTGTTGAAGATATACGGGAACTTGTCGAAGAATAATGTGTATTTTTTATGAAAAAGATTGCCAGTAGTGGAAAAAAACGATATACTATACGAGTGCACGATGAAGAATCATGCACGATGGAGAGAAGATCAAGGAGGAAATTTTATAAATGAAAAAAAGAGTGGTTGCCTGTATACTGGCAGTTGCCTGCATTGCATCTTTAAGTGGATGCGGCAGTAAGTTCAACGGGCAGAATACAGTAGCGGAAGTTGGAGATGAAAAAGTTACTGCGGATGTAGCGAACTTTTTTGCAAGATATCAACAGGCACAGTTTGAGACAACATATGGAAGTTATCTGGGAGATGATTTCTGGGATAAGGAAGTTTCAGATGGAAAGACTTATGAACAGAATTATAAGGATTCAATCATTGATACCCTGGAAGAATTGTATATCCTGGATGAACACAAGGATGATTATAAGGTTTCATTAAGCGATGATGATACGAAAAATATCGAGGATGCTGCGAAAAAATTTGCTGACAGTAATGACAGTGATACAAAAGAGGCAGTATCGGGCGATGAAGAGACAGTAAAAAAAGTACTGGAGCTTCTGACAATCCAAAATAAGATGGAAACAGCTATGACCGCGGAGGTAGATACGAATGTATCTGATGAGGAAGCTGCACAGAAGAAAATGCAGTATGTGCTGTTCTCTACAAAGACAACGGACAGTGATGGAAATTCGACAGATATGTCAGATGACGAAAAAGCAGAAGTGAAAAAGAAAGCAGAAGATTTCCAGAAAGATGCGGCTTCGGCAGAAGATTTTTCTGTATTTGCAACAGCAGTAGGTGCATCAGCCACCGATCTGACATTTGATTCGGATACGACGTCGCCAAACGAAGATCTGATCAAAGCAGCAGACAAGTTAAAAGAAGGCGAAGTGACAGATGTGATCGAAGCAGACAATGGTTACTATGTTGCAAAGCTGGTCAGCCTTCTTGACCGTGATGCAACGGATACCAAGAAAGAGTCCATTGTATCGCAGAGAAAGAGTGACGAGTATCAGTCGATTTATAAGAAATGGAAAAAGAAAACTGATATTAAAGTACATAAAAAAGTATGGAATACAATCAGTTTTGCTGATCAGGGCGTAACGGTTAAGAGTACGACCGAAGATACAGGCACATCTTCAGACTCTTCATCAAAATAAGCGTCTGACTTAACAACAGGGAAGTACGACAGGAGGAGAGATTAGGATGGAATCAATAGGTATAGTATTGAAGGATATCATGGGAAATAGTGCGGTGTTTATAGCCGGAAAAGAAGCCGTGATTATTTCAACTGTTTCAATTGTTATATCAGTTCTCATTGGAATTTTAGGTTTGAAGCTGATCCGTGTCTGGAATGCACTGACTGGATTTATTGCAGGGGCACTGCTTGGATTTGCTGTGACATATCTGCTGGGACTGGAAGCTGTTCCGGTACTGATCGCAGCCGGAGTTGCAGGTCTGATCCTTGCAATACTGAACGGTGTATTCAAGAAGTTCGGAGCTTTCTGGGTATGCTTTCTGGGAGCGGCAGGTACAGTACTTGCGATTACAAATGCAGGGAATTGGATCATGCTGGCAGTCTGTGGAGCAGTCGGACTGATTTTCGCAATCCTTGCGATGATCTGGTTTGAACCATTCGTGATCATTGCGACTGCATTAACAGGTGGTTTTGGAGCAGGAATGACGATCTATGATCTGGCAGGTCTGAAAAATGTGATTTTCATGTGGATCATTTCGATTGTGATTACATTTATCGGAATCGTGATCCAGTTTATTATGAAGTCAAGTGAGATTAACAAGAAGCAGGTTCGAAGAGCAAATGCGATCAAGAAAGAGACTTCAAAGGAAGAAGAAATAGAGATGGCAAGAACCATGCTGATCGATCTTGATGAAGATGAAGATGATGACGAATAGCTAAGAGTGATGGGAGGATGTATCGGAAAAAGATACATCCTCTTTTGCATATGAGACCAGTAACGATTCTGGTGAGCGCAGGCAATAGAAGAAACTGGTATTTCTTGCAGCGTTATAAAAAAAGGGGTATAATAAAAATAGTATCAACGATTTAAGATCTGGAGATGAAAATATGAAGATAGATATGCATTGTCATGTAAGAGAAGGATCAATTGACAGCAAAGTGCCGATTGAAGAATTTATTAAAAAGCTGCAGTCTAAAGGCATTGACGGAATGCTGGTTACAGATCATGACACCTATAATGGATATCGGCACTGGAAGAATACGATCAAAGGGAGAAAATACAAAGATTTTGTCGTATTGAAAGGAATAGAGTATGATACACTGGATGCGGGACACATTCTGATCATTATGCCACAGGGGGTAAAGATGCGTCTTCTGGAGCTGAGAGGGCTTCCGCTTTCGCTTCTGATTGATTTTGTGCATCATAATGGCGGGATCTGTGGACCGGCACATCCATGCGGAGAAAAGTATCTGAGCTTTACCAACACGAAAAGATGGCAGAAAACTCCGGAGCTGATTGAAAAATTTGATTTCATAGAGACGTTCAATGCCTGTGAACCACCGCAGTCTAATGAAGGGGCGAAGTATCTTGCTGAGAAATACGGGAAACCGGGAACCGGAGGAAGTGATGCACATAAGCTGGATTGCGTCGGCATGGGGTATACGGAATTTCCGGTGCGGATTGAGACAGAGCTGGATCTGATCCGGCAGATCAGGGAAAAAGAAGAAATCCGGTCCGGTGGAGAGTATTATACAAAGACGACAAAGGATAAGATTGGAAAACTCAATAAGCTACTGATCTTTTCTTTCTGGTTTTATAACCGGGGTGGTGCACTTCTGAAAAAGCATACGCGTAAAAAGAAGATCAATAAAGAACAGCCACTTGATGCGATCGATCCGATTGAGATCCCGTATCTGGACAAGATTAAGAGAAAGCATTGAAATTAGAATGCTTAAGGATAAAAGAAAATCCATCTGATTCCTTTCATTTGATGAAAGGAACCGGATGGATTTTTTATGGCTTATTTCTTTCAGTTTGTTTCTCGGATCTTTAAAGGATGCTCTTTAAAAGCGGAGAAAGCAACTTCTGTACACCAGCCTAAAAAGGCATATATAAAGAAGCACTGAAATAAATAATATAGATGCTGTGCAGTGATAAAAAGCCTCATTGAGTCTGCTGAAAAAAATGTGTAATCCTTTTTACTATATACAGAAAGGAAAGGTGTGTAAACGAAAAAATGTGCTATACTGAAAACATGACATGGAAGGAGCTGGTAAGATGCTGGAAGAAATGATGCCAAGATGGGTTCCGACAGAAACAGTAAACGGATTTGAAATCTGTCCCGGACTGTACCGGGATGAGGGGGCGACTGCATTTCAGTCGGCAGTTAATTTTACAGTACATTCAAAGGGAGCTGTGACTTGTGAACTTCTTTTGTTTCATAGGAAGGAACAGGAGCCGTATGCAGTGATTCCATTTCCGGAAAACTGTCGGATCGGGGATGTATTTTCCATGATAGTATTTGGGCTGGATATTGAAGAATTTGAATATGCGTACAGGCTGGATGGACCGTGGAAACCGGAGGAAGGTCTGCTGTTTGATAAAAAGCATATTTTGCTGGATCCTTATGCAAAGGCGGTTACCGGGCAGAGTATATGGGGGAAAGCACTGAATACCGGAGGATACCGCGCCAGAGTAGTCCGGAATAATTTCTTCTGGGGCAGTGAAAAGCCCGATAAGATCCCGATGGAAAAACTGATCATCTATGAGATGCATGTCCGGGGATTTACGAAGATGGACAAAAGCGTCCGTTATCCGGGAACCTTTGCCGGAATTAAGGAAAAGATCCCTTATCTGAAAGAGTTGGGGATCAATGCGGTGGAATTGATGCCGATCTTTGAATTTGATGAGCTGCAGGGAAGCAGGGAGGTTGACGGAAAGAAACTGATCGATTACTGGGGCTACAATACGGTTAGCTTTTTTGCACCGAATACGAGCTATGCGGCATCAACGGAATACAACCGGGAAGGGGTAGAATTAAAAGAACTGATCCGGGAACTACATAATAATCAGATTGAGGTGATTCTGGATGTGGTGTTCAACCATACGGCAGAAGGAAATGAATGCGGACCTTTTATCTCATTTAAAGGATTTGACAATCAGATCTATTATATGCTGACACCAGATGGAAAATATTATAATTTCAGCGGCTGTGGCAATACTGTGAACTGCAATCATCCGGTGGTGATCAAAATGATCCAGGACTGCCTGTGGTACTGGGTGGCTGAGTACCGGGTGGACGGATTCCGGTTCGATCTTGCCTCGATCCTGGGAAGAAATGAGGACGGATCACCAATGGAAAATCCACCGCTTGTGAAAAATCTTGCCTATGATTCTCTGCTTGCGGATACAAAACTGATCGCAGAGGCATGGGATGCCGGCGGACTTTACCAGGTCGGAAGTTTTCCGGCATTTCGCAGATGGTCGGAGTGGAATGGGAGATACCGGGACGATGTGCGGGAATATTTAAAAGGAGGCTTATGGGCAGCAGGGGCGGCGCTTCAGAGGATTGCCGGTTCTCCGGATATTTATGATACCAGGATCCGCGGAAAACATGCTTCTGTGAATTTTCTGACCTGTCACGATGGATTTACCATGTATGATCTTTATTCGTATAACCAGAAGCATAATGAGGCAAATGGATGGGGAAATCTGGATGGAAGTGATGACAACCGGAGCTGGAACTGTGGGGCAGAGGGGGAGACCGATCAGGTGATGGTTGTTGAACTGCGCCACCGGATGATGAAAAATGCTTTTGCGGTCCTGCTTTGCAGCAGAGGGACACCGATGTTCCTTGCAGGAGATGAGTTTGGTAATACCCAGTTCGGGAATAACAATGCTTATTGTCAGGATAACGAGATTTCCTGGCTGGACTGGACAAGAAAAGAAAAGTTCCAGGATGTATTTGATTTCTGTGCTTATATGACGGCATTCCGGAAACGCCATCCATCGATCACAGGAGATGCGGGGGCAAGCAGTCTCGGATTTCCGGAAATCAGTTTTCATGGGGAAGTACCGTGGGAGATGGATCTTTCCGGACAGGAGATCCGAACGGCAGCTGTCATGTTTGCGGGATACGATGACAAAAAGGCAAAAGAGGATTGTGTGTATCTTCTGATGAATCCATACTGGGAAGGTGTCTGGGTAGAACTGCCGCAGCTTCCGAGCGGATACAGCTGGCATGTAGCGGCAAATACCGGGGATAAAAAGCAGGAAATTTATCAGAAGCCGGTACGGATTTCGGAGGAAAAAATTCTTGCGGGACCGAGAAGTGTGATCGTTCTGGAGGCAGATCAACAATAAAATGCTATTGACAAGCGGGTACTCTTCCTTTATAGTAAGGGTACTCGTCTTTTATATTCTCTTTTCTGACCTGAAAAGGCAGAAGGAGAAATTTTTATGAAGCATATGAAGAATCATTTTGCCGGAATACTGAGTGTGATTCTGGCGGTAGTATCATTGTCAGGCACCCGTATGCCTGTCGTATCTGCAAATTCAGCAGAGAACGTCACAAAAAAAGAAACAATTGTAAAACTTGATGAAAAATTAGGAGCAGAGCCGGGAAAGGTACTGCAGGAATTAAAGGCACACGAAAAGGATGGATATTATCTGGGAACGCCTTACAGCGGATCGCCTCTTACGGCAGAGAATTGTATGCGTCCGAATGGTGCATACGGCGGAAATGGGGCAATGAACTGTACCGGATTTGTCGCATATGTCCTGGAAAAATGCGGGGCAGATCTTTCGGGGATTGCAAAAGGCAGTCTCCGTGGCGGAAAGGTCAATGCAAGTAACTGGTTCCATTGGATGACGGACAATGCGGTGGAATCTTACCATTATAATACCATTGAAGAGTTGCTTGCAGGTGGAAAGGCACAAAAAGGGGACGTGATCTATTTTGAGCCGGTTTCCTGGGCTGAACCGGATGCAGACTGCCATATCGGATTTTTCTGGGGAGATCATAGCAGTGATAACCGGTTCTGGCATTCGGCCTCCATACCGTCAAGCGGCAATCAGATTTCACAGCTTGTGGCGAAGTCAAGATCTACGGTGTATCTGTTTAAGACAACTCATAATGGCAGTCTGGAACTTAAAAAAAGTTCTGCCGAGCCGGAGACCACAGCAGATAATCAGCTCTATTCACTTGAAGGGGCAGAGTATACTGTTTATAAAAGTGGTACATCCGAGGCAGTCTGCGTGATCCGGACAGATGAGAAGGGGTATGGAAAGGCAGAGGATCTTCCGGAGGGAACCTATGATATTAAGGAAACGAAAGCACCAAAGGGCTATGTACTGGATACAAAACTGCGTCAGATTACGGTAAATGCCGGACAGACAGCGACCTATGAGTGTCAGGATGTGCCAGAAAAGACAAAGGTGGAAATCCTGATCCGGAAGAAGGATGCAGAAACAGGAAAAAACCAGGCACAGGCAGGACTTTCCCTTGAAGGAGCAGAGTTTTATGTGGGATTTTTTGGCAGTTTCTTTGGTGATCAAAATGAAATCGGAGTAAAGATGCCAATCAGAAGCTGGAAATTGAAGTCAGATGCGGATGGAGTGGTCCGGATGGATGCAGAGCATCTGATCAGCGGGGATCCGTTTTTTGAAAATAATGAGCTTCCGCTTGGCACTGTCACTGTATGGGAAACCAAAGCACCGGAAGGTTATCTGGTAGATACGATTACACATTGTATACAGACCGGAAAAGAGGAAAATGGAGTCTGTAAGCCTCTGGAAATATGGAATCCGGTAGAAATAAAAGAAAAGATCATCCGCGGAGATTTAAAGCTGGTGAAAGCAGCGGATAAGACACTTAAGAGACTGTCAGATATTCCGTTTCAGATCACATCCAAGGCGACAGGGGAAAGCCATGTGATCCTGACGGACAAAAACGGGGAGGCTTCGACGGGAGCATACTGGAATCCACATACCGTCAACACGAATGAGGGGAAGACAAGTGAAGACGGGATCTGGTTTGGGGAAGGAACTCCGGATAATACAAGAGGAGCGCTTCCTTATGGAACGTATCTGGTGGAAGAGCTGTCTTGTAAAAATAATGAAGACCGGATGCTGATTCCTGCGTTTGAGGTGGAAGTAACAAAGGAAATGCGAGTAATTGATCTGGGGACACTGACAAATGATGAACATCCCGTACCGGAGATCGGGACAAGAGCATCTGACCGGGAAACGGGAACGCATAACGGGAAACGGACGGATCACGTAACTGTGATCGACCAGGTGAAATGGAAGAATCTGGAGATTGGAAAGGAATATGTGATCAGGGGCACGTTGATGGATAAGGAAACAGAAAAACCGGTTATGCAGGATGGAAAAGAAGTGACTGCGGAGAAAAAACTGGTTCCGGATACCGGATCCGGAGAGATTCAGATGGAGTTCACGTTTGATGCGACAGGACTTCAGGGAGAGCAGATTGTTGTATTTGAGGAGGTCTATCTGGAAGAAAAGCTGGTTGTAGCACATGCAGATCTGGAGGATGAAAGACAGAGTGTAACCTATAAAAAAGAAAAAACGCAAAAGAAAGAAGAACCGGAAACTCCCGAGAAACCCAAGGAAACAGCAAAAGCCAAAACCGTTGCGACCGGGGATGGTGCTTATGGAAAAATTCTGGTATTTCTGGCAGCGGTACTTCTGACAGGTTCGCTTATCCTTCGTTTTCTTCTGACACGGATGTGGGGACGAAAGTGGAAACATAGATAGGATGGCATTGCGCTTGACAAATTCTTATGATATAATCGCTAAATAAACAGATACTTTAGCAGATTGCTGAAGTGAATCAGAAAGAATAAGAAGGGTGGAGAACCATGAATTTACTTTATAAGAGTACAAGAGATGCAGAAAAGACAGTAACAGCCTCCCAGGCAATCTTAAAAGGGCTTGCAGATGACGGTGGATTATTTGTACCGGTTTCGATTCCGAAGCTTCCGGTGTCGTTAGGAGAACTCAAAGAGATGACCTATCAGGAAACCGCTTATACAGTCATGAAAGAATTCCTGACAGATTTTACAGAGGAAGAACTGAAGAGCTGTATTGCAAAGGCTTACGACAGTAAGTTTGATACCGAAGAGATCGCGCCGCTTGCAAAAGTGGAGGATGCTTATTATCTGGAACTGTTCCACGGGGCAACGATCGCATTCAAAGACATGGCACTTTCCATTCTTCCACATCTTCTGACCACTTCTGCAAAGAAGAACCAGGTAAAGAATGAAATTGTCATTCTGACAGCAACATCCGGGGATACAGGAAAAGCTGCACTTGCAGGATTTGCAGATGTAGAAGGAACAAAGATTATTGTATTCTATCCGAAGAATGGGGTAAGCCGGGTACAGGAACTTCAGATGGTGACACAGAAAGGGGACAACACTTCGGTTGTTGCAATCCACGGCAATTTTGATAATGCACAGAGCGGTGTGAAAGCAATGTTCGAGAACAAAGAGCTGGAAAAAGAATTAAATGAGGCGGGCTATCAGTTCTCATCTGCCAACTCGATCAACATCGGACGTCTGGTGCCGCAGGTTGTATATTATGTATATGCTTATGCAAAGCTTCTTCAGAATGAAGAGATCGCAGAGGATGAAGAGATCAATGTGGTTGTACCGACAGGTAACTTTGGAAATATTCTGGCTGCATATTATGCAAAGAATATGGGAATCCCGATCGCAAAGCTGATCTGTGCTTCCAATGAGAACAAGGTTCTCTATGATTTCTTCCAGACAGGAACCTATGACCGTAACCGTGAATTCGTTCTTACCACCTCTCCGTCAATGGATATCCTGATCTCCAGCAACTTAGAGCGTCTGATCTACAAGATTTCCGGAGAAGATGCAAGAAAAGATACGGATCTTATGACTGAGCTGAAGACAAAGGGAAGTTACGCGATTACAGGTGAGATGAAAGCAAACCTGGCCGATTTTGCGGCAGGATATGCGACAGAAGAGCAGGTCGCAAAGACAATCCATGATATATATGAAGATACCGGTTATGTAATGGATACCCACACGGCGGTAGCTGCAACGGTGTATAAAGCTTACAGAGAAGACAGTAAAGATGACAGAAAGACAGTAATCGCATCCACAGCAAGTCCATATAAATTTGCAGGAAGCGTTATGTCAGCGATCGATCCGAAGTATAAAGGACAGGATGATTTCAAACTGATCGAGGAGCTTCAGAAAGTATCCGGTACAGAGATTCCGAATGCCATCAAAGAGATCATGAATGCCGAGATCCGTCACAATACAGAATGTGATGTTGATCAGATGGAGCAGACCGTTAAGAATATTCTTGGCGTAAAATAAACAGGAGAAGGCAAAAGAATGAACGGAATGGAAGGAATTTTCGGGATCATTGGTATTGGGGCGGGATTGTATAGCCTGTATGCATGGTTTCAACTTAAATTCAAAGGAATCATCAATACATCAATTCTTGTACCAAAAGATACGAATATAAAGAAGTGTAAGGATAAGGAAGCATATAGGGCAGCAGCAGGGCCGAAGCTTCTTGTGCTTGCGGTTGTGCTGATCCTGTATGGCGCAGAAGATCTGTATAATACTTACGTACAGAGTACAGGAAAATTATTCTGGGTGATGTTAGTACTGGTACTTGCAGTACTGGTATGGTTTGCATGGACAGTCAAAAAGCTGAATGCAAAATATTTTTAAAATCAGATCACAAAATAAAGGAAAAGGGAAGGTGCAGACAAAAAGAGCTGCACCTTCTTATTTCATTTGACGGAAAAATTTGTTACAATAAAAGTATTGCATGGCAGAGAAAATGTGACGGGGATAAAAGAAAATGTTATGCGAGAGATCAAATGCCGGAAGATTCCGATCCGTTTCAGGATGTAACCGTATTAAAAGAAGCATTTGACAGACTGAATAAATATGTAGTAGGGTAGATGAGATTTGATGGAAAATGTATTTGAGATATTAAAAGATTTACCGAAGCCGGGGGATTACGTTCTTCTGACAGTGGCAAAAGGATCCGCAGCCGGAGAAAAAGCAATTTTGGCGGAGAAAAAAATAATCTGGGAAAGTAAAGAAAATGGTTTCTTTTCAGAACATTTTTCAGAAGCAGGAGACTTGAAAAAATGTGGACTTTATGAAATCAGAGAGCAGCAGGTCTTCTGTGATATAATTGGAGGACAGGAGCATCTGGTCATTTGTGGCGGTGGTCACGTATCAATGCCAGTGATTAAAATCGGGATCATGCTTGGATGGAAGGTCACGGTTCTTGAGGATCGTCCGCAGTTTGCCGACCATGCCAGAAATGCGGGGGCAACGGAAGTAATCTGCCAGCCGTTTGAAGACGCCTTGGATCAGATCGAAGGAGATAAAGATACGTATTTTGTTGTACTGACCAGGGGGCACAGATATGATCAGGTTTGTCTGGAGAAGATCGTTGGGAAGGAACATGCTTATATCGGAATGATCGGAAGCCGGCGAAGAAGTGCGATGGTAAAGCAGAATCTGATTGAAAAAGGCTGCAGCCAGGAAGTGATCGGCGAGATAAAAAGTCCGATTGGTCTGAACATCGGTGCTGAGACACCGGAGGAGATCGGTGTGGCGATCATGGCAGAGATCATCGAAGTGAAGAATCAGAACAAGAGAGTCTGCGGTTATCCGGAAGACTTGCTGGAAGCAATCCAGGATACCGTTCATCCGGGAAAGAAGATGCTTGCAACGATCATTACAAGAAGGGGTTCTGCACCAAGAAATGTGGGATCCAAGATGCTGATCCTGGAAGACGGCAGCTGTGTGGGAACCATCGGAGGCGGCTGTATGGAGGCAGAGGTCTTAAGAAAAGCGAGAGTCATGATGCATGAAAATAATACAGGACTAAAGACAGAATATGTGGATATGACCGGAGATGATGCGGAGGAAGAAGGCATGGTCTGCGGCGGTACGATCGAGGTGTTACTGGAACCACTCTGGAATTAGAAAGGATGGAAAAGGCTGTGAGAGATTCTTATGGACGAACAATTGAATATATGAGAATTTCGATCACAGACCGCTGTAATCTGCGATGCAGGTACTGCATGCCGGATGGCGCAAAGTGGATTCCAATGTCAGAAATCCTGACTTATGAGGAGATTGAACGAATCTGCAGGGAGGCTGTCCGGATCGGGATTACCAGGTTTAAGATTACCGGAGGGGAGCCTCTGGTCAGAAAAGGATGCGCAGATCTGATCCGGATGATCCGGCAGATTCCGGGCACAGAAGAAGTAACAATGACGACAAATGGGGTTCTTCTGTGTGAGAATCTGGAAGATCTTCTTGCAGCGGGGCTGGATGCGGTGAATATCAGTCTGGATACACTGATTCCGGAAAAATATCAGGAGATTACCGGGTCAGATGAACTGGAAAGAGTCAGGGAATCCATTTTCATGGCAGAAAAAAGCGGGATTCGGGTAAAGATCAACACGGTCCTGCAAAAAGGAGTCAATGATGAGGAATGGAAAAGTCTGGCAGAGCTGGCGAAAAAGAACAAGCTGGATGTCCGTTTTATTGAATTGATGCCGATTGGACAGGGAAGAGCAGAGAATGGCATTTCCGGTGCCTGGGTGCTTGGAAAACTGAAAGAAGCTTATGGGATAGAAGGAGAGTTTTATCCGTTAGAGGGACGGTTTGGAAACGGACCTGCTGTGTATTATCAACTGCCGGGTTTTCAGGGGAAAATCGGTCTGATTAGTGCAGTGCATGGGAAATTCTGTGACAGATGTAACCGGATCCGTATGACATCAACCGGAAAGTTAAAAGCGTGTCTGTGCTATGCAGATACGATCTCCGTTTTTGAGGCAGCAAGATACGGATCAGAAGAAGAAATCCGGAAATGTCTCGAACAGGCGATCCGTGGAAAACCGAAGATGCATCATTTTGAGGAGCAGAAATTTATTACAGAACAGAAAAATATGTCACAGATCGGAGGATAAACATAAAAATGGGAAGACTGAAGGGAATCTGCATCAGTGAAAAGAGAGGAACCGAAAAACATGAGGTTCGTGAAGCCATGGTCAAAGTGGACTGGGGGATTGAAGGAGATGCGCACGGTGGAAAATGGCATCGTCAGATCAGTCTGCTTTCCGATGAAAAGATTCAGGAATTTCGTGCAAAAGGGGCAGAAGTTGCGTATGGTGCATTTGGTGAAAATCTGATCGTGGAGGGATTTGATTTTCGTGCGCTTCCGGTTGGAACAAGATTTCATATCGGAGATGTGGTACTTGAGATGACACAGATTGGAAAAGAATGTCACAGTCATTGTCAGATTTATAAGAGAATGGGTGACTGCATTATGCCAAGAGAGGGCGTTTTTGCAGAAGTCGTCACCGGAGGTCATATCAAGGTAGGAGATGAAGTTGTCATGGAACAGGTAAAAAGTGACCGTCCATTCTCAGCGGCAGTTATTACTTTAAGTGATAAAGGGGCTGCCGGAGAACGAGAAGACAAAAGCGGACCCATGATTGTCGAAATGTTGAAAGATGCCGGATATGATATCAAAGAAACGATTTTATTACCGGATGAGCAGAAAAGACTGGAAAAAGAGCTGATCAGACTGGCTGATCAGAGGCAGCTTAATGTGATCTTCACCACCGGAGGAACCGGATTCTCTGAGCGGGACCGGACACCGGAGGCGACGGTAAATGTCTGTGACCGGATGGCAAACGGAATTGCAGAGGCAATCCGGAATTATTCGATGACGATCACAAAGCGTGCTATGTTAAGCAGAGCTGTATCAGGTATCCGAAAAAAAACGCTGATCATCAATCTCCCGGGAAGTCCCAAAGCAGTACAGGAAGCACTGGAATTTCTGCTTCCGGAGCTTGAACACGGACTTGGAATCCTCCGGGGAACAGAAGGCGAATGTGCCAGAAAATAAAGAGGTTAAAAAGCATGAGTGAATTTACACATTTTAACGAAAATGGCAATGCAGTGATGGTAGATGTGGGGGCAAAGGCTGAGACAAAAAGAGAAGCACTTGCATCCGGGGTGATCCGTATGTCGGAAGAATGCTTTCAGAAAGTAAAGGAAGGCAGCATGAAAAAAGGAGATGTTCTTGGCGTGGCAAGAATTGCCGGGATCATGGGTGCAAAAAAGACAGCAGAACTGATTCCGCTGTGTCATCTGTTAAACCTTACCAAAGTCGAGATTGATTTTGAATATCTGGAGGAAGAGCATGGAATCCGGGCAATCTGCCACACGGCTTGTACCGGCAGGACCGGTGTGGAAATGGAAGCACTGACCGGGGTAAATACCGCTCTTCTTACAATCTATGATATGTGCAAGGCGATTGACCGGGGAATGGAGATCGGAGAAATCCATCTGCTTGAAAAGTCCGGTGGAAAAAGCGGGAAATGGGTACGTTAAACGCATTTTAATTTCTGGTAAAAAAAGTAAATATCATCAACGATTAACAGTTGAAAAAACACGGCTGATAGTCTATAATAGGCTTTAGAAAACCTGGAATGTTCGAGACTTCCGTATTTTTGAACCTACAATACTTTAAACGGGATTCTTATATCTCTGTAATATGTCAGGCCCTCATTGCGCAGGGGAAGGCAGAAAAGCAGATGCGGTCGCCCACCTAGCGGAGTGCTAGGAGTCAAAAAACGGAAAACGGCATTTCGGGGGACTACAAAAGATAAAGGACAGTTGCGAGAGCAACTGTTTTTTTGGGTTTTCAAAGAAGTGAAAATGTGATAAACTATTTTGAAAAATGAAACTGCCGATAAGATAAATGGAGTTATTATATGATGAAAACGATAAACAAGATTCGGGAAATTACAGGGCAGGTGTCACAAAAGCATGTGGGAGCATACGCGGCTCAGTCTGCTTATTTTTTTGTGCTGAGTATGATCCCGATTATTTTGCTGCTTCTTGCAATCATACAATATACTCCGGTGACAAAAGCAGATGTTATGACTGCAGTGGTAAATTTGTTTCCGGAGACAAATATGCAGGATTTTATGGTTGGCATTGTAAATGAAGTATATAACCAGTCGAAGACGGTCATTCCGATCACTGCGATTGTAGCACTGTGGTCAGCAGGTAAAGGAGTACTTGCGGTTAGTACCGGACTGAACTGTGCATATGAGCTTCGTGAGACACGAAATTATGTATTTTTAAGAATCCGGGCATCCATCTATACGATCCTGTTCATTGCAGCGATCGTGATGGCTCTGGTACTTTCTGTGTTTGGTAATAATATCAGTATTTTTATATATCACAAGATTCCGTTTCTTGCGGAGACGACGGATATGATCATGCGTTTGAGAACGGTGATTTCATTTGTTGTTATGACTGGAATTTCGCTTCTGGTATATCACTTTTTGCCGAACCGGAAGCTTCCGTTCAGGGATCTGATTCTGGGATCTATTTTCTGCTCTCTGGGATGGCTGCTGATCTCATTTGTTTTTTCGATGTATCTGACAATCTTCAAAGGATTTTCCGGTCTGTATGGAAGTATGACGGCGATCATTCTTGTGATGTTGTGGCTGTATTTCTGTATGTATGTGATGCTGTTGGGAGGACTTATTAACTGTATCTGGGTAGATGTAAAGAGGGATATCCTGGAAAAGGATTAGTTCTGCAAAAAGCGGCATCCGGGTTCCGGAATATGATTTATGAGTAGATAAACGGTGAATCTATCAGATAAAACCGCTTGACATAAAAAAATCATATGTTACAATAATTAAGTATATGACATAACGTAAAAGCAATGACCGTGTAAGTAGTGAACTGTTTTCCGACAGAGAAGGAGAATCCCCGGCTGTAAGTTCTCCCCGGTTCAGGCAGGAAACGAATTTCCCACGTGAGCTGCGTTTTTGAAAATAAAGTAGAAAACGACGTCCCTGCACGTTACGCAGTCCGAGTGCCTGTTATTTCAAATAGCAGGAAACAGGGTGGTACCGCGATTTATCTCGTCCCTTTTCAGGGGCGATTTTTTTATATATTAGGAAAGTGTTCTTTCCTAATATATAAAAACGCTACGCGAGGATGCGTACTGCGGCGTATAAGGAAGATGTCACAAGCGACCGCCGCAGGTGCCAGAATGTGCCAAGGCACATTCTTTTTTCTGCCACAGGAAATTTTATTTCCTGTTATAGTTGCAAATGAATAGCCAAAACAAGTTTTAAGGAGGATATCATGAAAGAAAGACTTGAGAGCATCAAACAGGAAGCCATTAAGCAGATCCAGGCTTCTGATGTACCGGAGAAATTAAATGATGTACGTGTCAAATTCCTTGGTAAAAAAGGAGAACTGACAGCCGTATTAAAAGGAATGAAAGATGTAGCTCCGGAAGAACGTCCGAAAGTAGGACAGCTTGTGAATGAGACAAGAGCTGCCATCGAAGAACTTCTTGATGAGACAAAGAAGAAAATGGATGCAGCAATCCGTGAAGAAAAATTAAAACAGGAAGTTATTGACGTAACACTTCCTTCCAAGAAAAATACAGTAGGCCATCGTCATCCGAACACGATCGCTCTGGAAGAAGTAGAGCGTATCTTCATCGGTATGGGATATGAAGTTGTGGAAGGACCGGAAGTAGAATATGACCTTTACAACTTTGAAAAACTGAACATTCCAGCAGATCATCCGGCAAAGGATGAACAGGATACATTCTATATCAACAAAGACATCGTGCTTCGTACTCAGACATCACCGGTTCAGGCACGTGTAATGGAACAGGGCAAGCTCCCGATCCGTATGATCGCACCGGGACGAGTATTCCGTTCTGACGAAGTGGATGCAACCCATTCACCATCTTTCCACCAGATTGAAGGACTGGTAATCGACAAAAATATTTCCTTTGCTGACTTAAAGGGAACTCTGGAAGTATTTGCAAAAGAACTTTTCGGACCGGATACCAAGACAAAATTCCGTCCGCATCATTTTCCATTCACAGAGCCAAGTGCAGAAGTAGACGTGTCATGCTTCAAGTGTGGCGGAAAAGGCTGCCGTTTCTGTAAAGGATCAGGATGGATTGAAATCCTCGGTTGTGGTATGGTTCACCCACACGTACTCGAAATGTGTGGAATCGATCCGGAAGAATACACTGGATTTGCATTCGGAGTAGGACTTGAAAGGATCGCCCTTCTCAAATACGAGATCGACGACATGCGCCTCCTCTACGAGAACGATATCAGATTCCTGAAACAGTTCTAGTGAGCACACAAAGGAAGGAAGCACGAGCGAAGCGAGTATTTACTTCCGTGTGCGAACGGCACGACAAAATCAGAGAGCAGCGCGAAGAGCTGCGGCAGCATCGAAGATGCTGGATTTTGGAGTCTGAATAAAAAGGAAGCACGAGTGAAGCAAGTATTTACTTCCGTGTGCGAACGGCATGACAAATGTATAAATATAAAGTAAATCAGAAGGAGATATAAAATGGATACTTCATTATCATGGATTAAAGCGTATGTTCCGGATCTTGACGTAACAGCGCAGGAATATACAGACGCAATGACTCTTTCCGGAACAAAGGTAGAAGGTTTTACAAAGCTGGATGCTGATCTGGATAAGATCGTAGTAGGACAGATTGAGAAAATTGAAAAACATCCGGATGCAGATAAACTGATCATCTGCCAGGTAAATGTAGGAACAGAGACCGTACAGATTGTTACAGGTGCTCCGAATGTAAAAGAAGGAGACAAAGTACCGGTTGTTCTGGATGGTGGACGTGTCGCAGGCGGACATGAGCCTGGACAGAGAGTAGAAGGCGGAATCAAGATCAAAAAAGGAAAACTCCGTGGAGTCGACAGCTACGGAATGATGTGTTCCATTGAAGAACTTGGTTCAGACAGAAACATGTACCCGGAAGCACCGGAATATGGAATCTACATTTTTGATGATGACGCGGTTGTCGGAGAAAGTGCAATCAAGGCACTCGGATTGGATGATGTCGTATTTGAATACGAGATCACTTCCAACCGTGTAGACTGCTTCAGCGTGGTTGGCATCGCGAGAGAAGTTGCAGCTACATTCCGCAAAGAATTTAAGCCACCGGTTGTAACACCAACCGGAAATGACGAAGATGTCAATGATTACATCAAAGTAAAAGTAGAAAATACAGACCTTTGCCCACGTTACTGCGCAAGAGTCGTTAAAAATATCAAAATCGGACCTTCACCGAAATGGATGCAGAGAAGACTTTCTTCTGTAGGAATCCGTCCGATCAACAACCTGGTTGATATCACAAACTATGTGATGGAAGAATATGGACAGCCGATGCATGCTTATGATCTGGATACCATTGCAGGCCATCAGATCATCGTCCGCAATGCTGAAAAAGGAGAAAAATTCGTAACACTGGATGGTCAGGAAAGAGAAATGGATGATTCTGTTCTGATGATCTGTGACGGAGAAAAAGCGGTAGGTATTGCAGGAATCATGGGTGGCGAAAATTCCATGATCACTGACAATGTACAGACCATGTTATTTGAAGCGGCATGCTTTGATGGAACCAACATCCGTAAATCCAGCAAGAAAGTCGGACTTCGTACCGATGCATCCGGTAAATTTGAAAAGGGACTGGATCCGAATAATGCAGAGGATGCAATCAACCGTGCCTGCCAGCTGATCGAAGAAATGGGAGCCGGTGAAGTTGTCGGAGGAATGGTTGATGTATACAGCAAGAAAAAAGAGCCTGTGCGTGTACCATTTGATGCCGACAAGATCAATGCACTTCTCGGAACCGATATTCCGGAAGAAGATATGATCAAATATTTTGAAAAGATCGACCTGGAATATGATGCAGAAGCAAAAGAAGTGATCGCACCAACCTTCCGTCATGACTTATTCCGTATTGCCGATCTTGCAGAAGAAGTAGCAAGATTCTACGGATATGACAATATCCCGACTACACTGCCTACAGGAGAAGCTACAACCGGTAAACTCTCTTTCAAGCTCCGTGTGGAAGAAGTGGCAAGAAATATTGCAGAATTCTGTGGATTCAGCCAGGGAATGACTTACTCATTCGAAAGCCCGAAGGTATTCGACAAGCTCCTTCTCGACAAGGATGATCCGATGCGTCAGGCAATCCAGATCATGAACCCGCTCGGAGAAGATTACAGCGTTATGCGTACAACATCCCTGAATGGTATGCTGACTTCTCTTGCAACAAACTACAACAGAAGAAATAAAAATGTCCGTCTGTACGAGCTTGGAAATATTTACCTTCCAAAGGCACTTCCACTGACAGAACTGCCGGACGAAAGAATGCAGTTTACACTTGGAATGTACGGAGACGGAGACTTCTTCAGCATGAAGGGTGTTGTAGAAGAGTTCTTTGAAAAAGTCGGACTTCATAAGAAAGAAACTTATGATCCAAATGCAGGAAAGAACTTCCTTCATCCGGGACGTCAGGCAAATATCATTTATGATGGAAAAGTTGTCGGATACATGGGTGAAGTTCATCCGGAAGTTGCAGATATCTATGGAATCGGAGAAAGAGCATACATTGCAGTCATCGATATGCCACAGATCACAGAGCTTGCAACATTTGACAGAAAATACGAAGGAATCGCAAAATACCCGGCAGTCAGCCGTGATATCAGTATGGTAATGCCAAAATCCATCCTGGTAGGACAGGTTGAAGAAGTGATCGAGAACAAGGGCGGTGCTTATCTGGAAAGTTACAAACTGTTTGATATCTATGAAGGCGCTCAGATCAAAGCCGGATTTAAGTCCGTTGCTTACTCTATCACATTCCGTGCAAAAGATAAGACTCTGGAAGAAGCTGATGTTTCAGCAGCTATGAACCGGATCTTAAAGGCACTGGAAGAAATGGGTATCGAGCTTCGTAAGTAGCGAAAAGAGGTCAAAAGAATGAAACGACAGGATTTTTATTTTGATTTACCGGAAGAGCTGATCGCGCAGGATCCGCTTGAAGACAGATCCAGTTCCAGACTGCTCATTCTTGATAAAAAAACCGGTGCGACCAGTCATCATATTTTCCGTGAGATCAAAGATTACCTCAAACCGGGTGACTGCCTTGTGATCAATGATACCAAGGTCATCCCGGCGAGACTGATCGGTGAAAAAGAAGAAACCGGCGGAAAAGTCGAAGTTCTTCTTTTAAAACGAAAAGAAAATGATGTCTGGGAAACACTTGTAAAACCAGGAAAGAAGATGAAACCCGGAGCA
>ERZ894220.349-NODE-349-length-41722-cov-15.5884_pt1 | contig 41722 bp, 44 predicted proteins | sample MGYA00380292_ERZ894220 | MGnify/ENA primary metagenome ERZ894220 (study PRJEB32331, sample SAMN06328446) | human gut metagenome | biome: human gut microbiome; feature: stool | host: Homo sapiens | collected 2014-12-05 ... | reverse complement strand
CGTGCACTTCCATGGAATTGGTCTGCAGGTCAAACGTAATGTCCGATGTATGCAGAAAATAGTCTGCAAAAAATTCTTTGATGATATGCTGCTTATATCCTGCACAAATCACAAAATCATTGAATCCGTAATGGGAATACTGTTTCATGATATGCCACAAGATCGGCTTCTCTCCGATTTCAATCATGGGTTTCGGACGCAGATGGCTCTCTTCTGAAATCCGCGTTCCGAATCCGCCTGCCAAAAGTACGACCTTCATAACAATGTTCCCCTTCTTTAACTCTTTTATTATTTCAACCTAGTCATCTTTGCTCCAAAACCAACAACTTCATCGGAAGACAGTTCTTTGCCAATTTTCTTATTCTTAAACGCCTTCCATATGTAGCATTGCAAAAACTGTTTGAAAAATAATTTTTATGTCCGTACTCATGTTGCGTTCATGTATATAACGCATATCCAATGCCAGCCATTCATCAAAGTTCAATTCATTCCGCTTGGGCTGAATTTGCCAATAACAAGTAAGCCCTGGAGTGACTGAAAGCCGCTTCCATTGCTCTTGTGTATACTGCTCCACTTCATTTGGCAAGGGCGGACGGGGACCAACCAAACTCATATCTCCTCTTAAAACATTCCAGAGCTGTGGTAATTCATCTAAGCTAGTTTTACGAATAAAACGTCCTACTTTTGTAATTCGCGGATCATTTTTGATTTTAAAGGCTGGACCATTCATCTCATTTTGACCTTGCAAATCTTCCAAAAGGTCTTCTGCATTAACCACCATACTTCTGAACTTATAAAAGCGGAATGCCCTTCCATCTTTTCCTATTCGCATTTGCTTAAAAAAGGGACTTCCATGTGGATCGTCCCAAAATATAATCAATGAAAGGATCAAAAACACTGGACTTAATAAAATTAATGCGCATAAACTGACGATAATATCCAAGCCACGTTTGCAGATAAGATAGCCTGTTCTAGAATCTGAAATCTCCTCTGACAAAATAGACTTTGCCTGAGATTCCATCAAATACTCCTCCTCTCAGTATTTTAACCTTCACTATAAACGAAATCACGCAAAATCTGCACATTTTGATTAAAATCTACCGCAAACATAGACCGACCGCCCATTCCCGTCATGCTTCCGTAGGTTCCTTCAGCGGGAATCGTCAGCTGATCTAAGGTAATTCCCTGATAGTTGGGCGCCAGCAGCAACAGTGATGTGATCTCCTTCTCCGTCAGGTTAGTCTGCACTAAGGGCAACACTTCATCCAATAGAGAATTCAATTCCAGTACATTCAAATTCTTTGTCTGATCTACCGCCGCCTGGATTACATTCCGCTGACGCTCCACACGGTGCCAATCGTTATCGATGTAGCGGCAACGCGCATACAACATCGCTGTAGCTCCATTCAGATGGTTAATCCCAGCGGTCACCGTCTGAATCTGGTCCGCCACATTCATTTCTTTAATATGATATTCACCATAGGTACCTTCCGGATGATTGATATAATCCGCTTCCGCCTCGCTCAGTTCGATATCTACGCCTCCCACACTGTCCACTAGTTTCATAAAAGTATAAATATTTGCGCGCACGTAATGCTGAACATCAATTTTGAAGCACTCTCGAATCTCCTGCATCATCAGGTCTGCTCCACCATAGCGAAATGTATGAGTCAACCAATCATATTGCCCCTGATAGGAACCCGCTAAAATGGGAACTCCCATTCCGCGTTCGAAACTTACCAACTTCACTGCCATTGTCTTTTTATTAATTGACAACAACATGCAAGTATCGCCACGAGCATTGTCACTAAACTCTTTTGTTCGATCATCCGTGCCAATCAAAAGAATATTAAACACGTCTTCGTCGCCAAAAATTTCTCCTTCTGCCTCAATCACCTCTTTTTCTTCAAGGCCTTTTAACGCTTCCTCCATTGCTGCCGATTCGGCTAAAAGATCCTCATCAGATTCATCCACTGTACCTGGCTGCGACAATGTGCCATCGTTATACTGCAGCAAACCAATTTTTGATTTATAATATGCTACCCCAGCGACAGCCAACACGACAATTACCATCAGTAAAATTGCAACTATAGTCAAGATTATCTTTTTTCTTTTTTTCAAAATTCTCTTCCTTTCTAATGTCAAATGCGTCGATTAAAAAGTTTTAAAAAAATCCTCCATCTCGCGGCTCAAGATTTTGACTCGAGGTTTTTATATATACAGTTTTGAATGCAAGCGCACAAAATATATATCTATGCTAAGTTTACATACATGCTAAATTATACTACACTACAATAAATTCCTACAAGTATAAAAAAGACGGAAAAAGCTGGATTTTAAATCAACTTTTTACCAATATCGACACAATTTTTTCACAAAATACTCGCTATATTTAAGCTGGAATTTTAACATCGTTTTACGTCTGCTTTTAACTCACATACCAAAAGATACTGAGTAAACCCAGTGTAACATCTACGATATAAAAAATCAACAAATAGAATACATTTCTCCCGCCAAATGAAAACTTATTTCAATCATACTATTTGTATGATTGGAGTGATACAAATGGTTAACTTTGGAAATAGATTAAAAGAATTAAGAAAGCGCTCAAACCTTTCGCAAGAACAGTTGGCTCAACAGCTTGGAATTACCAAAGGAATGATTTCAAGTTATGAAACTTCGATGCGCATGCCAAGCTATCACATTTTGCTGAAAATCTCTTTTCTCTTTAATGTTTCTACCGATTACCTGTTGGGAAAAAACACAAACGATATGCTTAACATTACTGACTTAAGCGAAAAGCAAAAAGCAATAATTTGTGAAATCATCAATCAATTTCGAGCAGGGAACAAGTGATTTTTTTGTTCCACACAGCTCGTTCTTCTCAGGAAAATCACAATAATAGTGCCAATAGACTCTTCCTTGCCCAATAAGACGTTCCATCGAGCAAAAGCAAGTCTATTGACACGCCTTTTTGTTTGATTTGTCGGTCTCACATGACTTTACCCATATGAGACAAGACTCTTATCTTTGCGAGCAATGAAAGAAAATCAAAGAAGCTTCACTTTTTCTCCCTGGCTCTTGATCCACATCTCTATCCCTTTTCCAAACACTTCGGCGGTGACGATCCATCCTGTTTCCGTTTTCTGCTCAATTTTTGCCGTGGGAAGACGATCGAGTACCGCCTCGACACTGGGTCCCGTATACTCAAAACGGATATGCTGCAATTCCCCGCCATACATGAACTGAATGCGCTTGCGCATCTCCCCTTCTTGAAAGCGGTCTTTATAGGGGACATGAAAACGCCTGCTCGTTTCGGTCAGTGTTTCTATTTTATCCACACGATAAAGCGTAGGTGACCGGTCTTGCGGACTATCAAAATGCTCCTTCTTATCGATTCCTTCAATGAATGCAGCAAGATAAAAATAATACTCACTGAAAAGAATCCCCACAGGTTGGATTCGCCGTGTAACAATATCGTTTTTATGGGTACGGTGGTAAGTGATCTCCAAAACGTGGTGCTTTTCCACTGCGGTCCCCAGCACCCAGAGCCGTTCTACGAAAACCTTTCCGTGATGCGGTTCAACATAATGAAATTTTTCATTGGCAATGAGCGATTGCACCTGACGCAAACTTTCCTTGGAAGTGCAGCAATGGACGAGTTTATCAAGGATTGGGAACATCTCCTCACGCACCATGCTACGGCTTTCCAGCAAGATTTTTACCACAGCCAATACCTCGCTATTGGTCAATGCCTGTGTACAATCTGCCCGCAAAACATAAGCACGCTTCCGCCCGTCATACACCAGTGCTTTTTGTTCACCGGAACGCATATAAAAATCCCGCAGATTCTCAATATCTCTTTGGATGCTCTTTTCTGTTACGCCAAAACGCTGTGCAAGCTCCTTTTTCCGAAGGTATTCCCCGCGCATCAGCAATGAATACAATTCCAAAATTCGGGTGTTTTTATCCGTATCCGCCACTAAATCACTTCCTTTTTACTACTATAGCCAATAGCACAGTCCAGAATCTGTCCATCTGCGAAAATATTTCACATTTTTAGCACAATCGTCTAATTCTATTATATATTCATGATTACAACGTCTATACTCTCTTAAAAACATTCATATATTCGTGATAAACTGTAGATGAGGTATGGACTTATGAGTGACATTACAATCGCGCTTGGGAAACGGATCCGTTCTTTGCGTCAAAGTAAGGGTTGGACCCAAGAACAACTGGCAGAACATGCAGATCTTCATGTTTCCTATATTGTTTTGCTGGAAAAAGGCGCCAACCGTGCGACCATTGACACACTGGATAAACTGGCAAAGGCATTCGATTTGTCTATTGCCGATTTTGTACGGCCTCTGGGCGGAACGCGGGACGATTCCATGCAAAGCCAGCTCCGAGCGACTTTGGAAGATTTTGTTCAAAAAATCGATGCAATTTATAAAAAATAAGTACTCAACCTTTAAAAAAAGGAACGATGCAGTTGCATCGTTCCTTTTTTATTCCGATTTCTGCATGGAGGCCAGTACCTGATTGATTTGCAATGTGATGTCTTGTATTTGTTCATATATCTGTTCCGTCTCTCTGGCTCTTTCCGCTTCCCTGGCACAAACAGCAAGAAGCTGTTTCAGTAACACGAATAATTCCTGTGTAAATTCCATTCAATCTCACCTCAATTTCCCTACCTTGTCACTTTTGGACCCATTATAAAACAGGCACATGGGCAGTCAGCTGTCCATGTGCCTGTTTTTATGCAAATTTTTATCGATTGAGTCGATAAAACGTACTCTTGCTGACGTTCATCTTTCGCATGGCTTGAACGGCAGTCAGGGTACCTTTTCGATATTCCTCTAAAACCGGCTGCAGGAGTGTCCGGTCGATGGGTTTGCGTCCCTTGTATTTCCCGGCCTGTTTGGCAATGGCGATGCCTTCTTTCTGTCGCTGGAGTAGGTACTCTCGCTCCAGTTCCGCCACGGCGGCAAAGACCGTCAGCATGAATTTTCCCGTAGGTGTGGTGGTATCAATAGCTTCTTTTTTACTAACGAACCCGATGCCCTTGGCGTTCAGCTGTTCCATCAGCTCCAGCAGATCTCTTGTATTTCTGGCAAAGCGGCTGATGCTCTCCACCACAATGGTATCACCCTGCCGCGCGAAGGACAGCATCTCCTGCAGCTGAGGACGGTTCGCGTTTTTGCCGCTGGCCTTATCAAGATACACTTTCTCAACGCCCAATTCCCGCATCAGAACTTCCTGACGAGCACTGTTTTGTTCCGCGGTACTGACGCGGACATATCCAATCAACATAAACTTCATCCTCCATTCTATAAAAAAGAAAGCCTGCGGGCTTTCTTTTTTTGCTGTTATTCATCCATCCGTGCATAGACGGTTTCTGCAATGGCACCGTAAAACGCTCCCGGCATATTCAGCAGTTCTTCAATATCACTTTCATCGAATCCTTCCTCGAGCAGAAGAAACACATCGTCTTCCAGGAATCCCATATTACAGGCGGTTTCCAACAGCGTGTCCAGAGATGTGGTCGTGTTCCTTCTAAAATGGCGGCGGCTTTGGGGCATCCAGCAGTCATAAGCGCCGCAGTCCCACCAGCGCAGATGTTTGTGCAGGTTAGACGTATCAAAGCGGCTCATCTGCAGTCGTCCGTCCGGGCGGATGCACAGGATGTCCCCTTCGGACAGACTGACGATTTCTTTGCTGCGCGGCAGAAAGCTGCACCGGGCAAGGGCTTCTTTCAGAATATCGGCAGTGCTGGCATAACAGATCAGGCCGCTTTCAAACCTGTAAATGCAAAGCGGGCTGTTTCCCTTGACCAGATACAAATGATTGAACTGATTGAGAATTGTCAGGGAGAATGAACCTTCCAGCCGGGCAGCTGTATTGCCGATGGTCTCGGCATCCAGCCGTCCGTCCTGCTCCAGAAGCTGCACTGCCACATAGCTGTCCGTCTGGATGTTTGTCTTGGGAAGATGGAAGCGCTGTTTCAGCTCATCGTCATTGTGCAATACGCCGTTGTGTGCCAAAGCGAAGCGGGTATCTCCGCATATACCCGGGAACGGATGGTTGTTGGGATTGAAGGCACTGTTTCCCTGTGTGGTCATGCGGGTATGACCCATTATAACTGTCGTATGGGCCGGGACGAGCCACGTCATGGAATGAGCGGGAAGCGGCCGCTTGTAGATCCGAAGCGTCTGTCCCTGTACATAGGCGATCCCGCTGGCGTCCGTCCCGCGCTGCTCACTGGCCGTGGCAAGGCTTCCTGTCAATCTCCGAATCTGCTTCTGGGGCAGGGTATGCTTCGGGTCACTGAATCCAAAGAGTCCGCACATCCGTCACACCTCGCCTTCCGCAGGAATCGGTTCGTTCACATACAGACGGCGCTCTTTCAGATACTGTACCAGCTCCGGGTAATGCTGTTCCCGGATTCCCAGCATGAGGTCACTCCAGGACAATGCCTGCAATTCTTCCTGAGACAAAGAAATCGCCGCACTGCACAGTTTCTCTACAAACTGCAGTGTGGCGATTAGTGTATTGTATTTGAGTGTGCCGCGGAAGATGCGGAACTCGATGGTATTGGCGTTGGTCAGATTCACGCAGGTGTAGCGGCCCTGATAGGACTTCTTGGCATGCTCCAGGATCTCCCGGCCGGTATCTTTGTATCCGTATCGTGCGGCCCATTGCTCGACCTGACGCTGGGTGCGCCGGGAAAAGCGAAGCAGCTCCTGCCAGAACCGCTCGAACAGATACAGCACATGGCCGATGCGTTCATCCTGCTGCGCACAGGTATTTCCGAAGAAGCTGCGGTTCACATGAACGTGTAGTCCGCAGGTTGAAGCCTGATGGGAGAAATATCCCAGAGAGCGGATCTTCTCCAATGTTTCTTCCCACGGGACTTCCTGCAGATGTGCGTTGAGCGCGCAGGGATGGGTCACAAGCTCCAGCCCGTCATCGAGACTTCCGTCTGACTTGATGTATCCGTATTCTGCGTTCCGGTTGAACACGGAGAGAATTTTGCGGGCGTTGCCGGAATCTTTTCCTCCATCGTCCACTTCCAGCTCCACGCCCATATACATGGGACCGTCTCCGTAAAAGATCGGGATCGGCTTGTACGAGTAGCAGTGGATGGGTTGTCCGGCTTCATGGAAACATTCTTCACAATAGGGAAACGCTTCATCCTCATCGTCTTCCTGATAATACGCGGATGAGAACGAGATCAGCCGTCCACAGCGGACGCAGCGGGTGTAGTGCGAATCGTAACAGGCTTCACACAGAGGCGTATCACTGTCTCCGGCATCGTGTTCGCGCCAGATGCGCTCGCCGCAGTAACTGCAGACGGTAGTGTCCGTTTCGGCACAGGACGGACAGACGACTTCGTCGCCCACATACAGGGCTTCTTCCGGGCGGAGCTCTGCTCCACATTGGGTACAAACAATTTGGCTCATTTTTCCTACTCCTTTTTGCTTTTGAGAAAACAGTCGGAAGCGGCCATCAGGACGGCGACCGCGAAGGTCAGCGCCGCCTCGATGGCCGCCTTGCTCAAGGCAGGAACATCTTTTTTGCGAACATATTCATTCCTCCTTTCCTATCTTCAGAAGAATGATATACCCTTCAATATTGGGTGATTGCGGCTCACTCTCTGCCGCACACAAAGCGGTAAAGCGCCCCTTTGGCGATCAGCCAGCGGCGTCCGATGTGCAGAGCCGGAAGCTGCCGGGAACGGATGTATTTGTACACGGTGTTGGGATGGAGCCCCAGAATTTCAGCTGCTTCCCGCACGTCCACGGTGGCTTTGCGATCGTCCTGATAGGCGAAAATTTCTTCAAAATCTTCTTTCATCGTGTGCCTCCTGTGATCATCGGTCTTTGAATTTTGATTTCACAACCCGTCACACCCTGCACACAAACGCTCCCGCTTTTTCGTGGTCCGAATGCGGGAGCGCCGTGCTGCAAAGGGCTCCGGCTCAAACTCCTCGGGATACAAAAAGCGCGTCCGGATCCATCTGATAGGAAAAACGGCCGGATTCCAAGATATTTTCCACAATCATCGCAAGGGACGGAACCGGAAGGTGTACGTCTGCGGGCACCGGAACGGGATTGAGGCCCATCTGCGCCAGCTGTCCACGCAGTTTCCGGTAGCAGCGGTCCTGATCGATGTTCTGGGGCAGTTCGTTGCAGAACATTTGACCGGCCTTCCAGCCGTTCTCACACAGAAGAAAATTCATGGCCAGCGATTTCAGTCGCTTCCGGGTCTTGTTTTTCAAATCCTTCTGCCGGTCCACCATTTCCTCCAGCAGACTATAGGGCACATGAACACCTGTCCCCAAAAGATCCCGCAGTTTTTGTGCAAGGATCCTTCCGCTTTGCTGTCCCAGATAAAAAAGGGCCTTGTCGTGCGCCATTCCCGGCGTCCGGGTATGGTATTCGATGCCTGCTTTGCTCTGCAGACTGAATTCCACCCGGAGAAGTGCATCCGGACAATCCGGCGGAAGATGATCGCGCTGCTGCCGTTCGAATCGTTTGTCGTAAACGGTCAGGCAATAATGCTTCGAGGCGATTCGGAAACTGTTCTCATTGGCTTCTTTGGCGTTTTTGCGCTCTTCCCGGAAGAAAATCCGCTTGTAATTTTCATCCCAATCCGCCTTCTTGACGCAGCTGAGGAGAATCGGAATCAACTCTGGTACGTTGCAGACCAGCGTCAGGCATAAATCGACCCGACAAAGCTCCATTTGATCCAGAGAGCACGGGATGCCGCAGGCGTTCAATGTCTCGTCTGCTTTTTCAATCATCTGTGCGATGTGCTCGGATGTTGCGTCAAAAATGCCGAGATAGGAATGATCATCACCGCTCAGAATGCGCGGGTTGATGCACACATACACCGTCGGAAAGGCATAGTCACAGAGTTTCAACGTGATGCCCGCACGCGGATACGCCACGATGCAGCGTTTTTCGGAGTAAGCCTTGAAGCTCTCCTTCTTCTGCAGTGCAAATATCCGGCTGACCATTTCCTCATAGGTCGTACGAACCCCCGACCACTGATATTCAATCGTATGGATCGATGCAAGGTTCTCATAAAACGAGAAGCAGAATTCTTGTTTCATTCATTTCATTCCTTTCTGTATAAAAATTATCGTAAATCACATATAGTTTAAATTTGTATCGTTTGTCATCAAAAATGCCACCTCTTATATAGTTACCTAATAATCGGCACCTCCTTTCACATTGCTCCCATCTTTAACCTTTCTGTTGTGTGGCTATAATTTTTTAAACGTCCGCAACACTCTCATTAATGGTTGAAGCCATCCCGCAAAAAGCGGTGTTTCAACGCTATATCATTTGATGGGAGGTATGTCAGATGGAAGTACCCAACGAAAAGAAAATGCAGCCCCTGCAGATGGAGCTGCTGCTTGAAATGATCTGGGAGGTTTTGAACTCCGAATCTGAGAAACGTCAGGAGGTGACGGCATGAGCGCTTTGCAAACCGCACAAACCGCATTGCGTGCGGCTGCATACGCGCGTTTTTCCAGCGAGATGCAGCGCGATGAAAGCATCGATGCACAGCTGCGCGCCATCCACGCCTACTGTGAAAAAAACGGGCTGCTGCTGGTGCATGAATACGTAGACCGCGCCCACAGCGCTACAAACGACCAGCGCCCCGCGTTCCAGCAAATGATCGGGGACGCCAAACGAGGTAACTTTGATCTTGTAATCGTACATAAACTGGACCGATTTTCCCGCAACCGCTATGACAGTGTGATCTATCGGCGCCAGTTGAAAAACGCCGGGGTGGAACTGCGCTCCGTCCTGGAGAATCTGGACGGGAGTCCGGAATCCATTCTTTTAGAGAGCTTGCTGGACGGGCTGAATGAATTCTATGCCCGCAACCTGGCCCGGGAGGTGCAGAAAGGAAAGAAGGAAAACGCGCTGCGCGCAAAGCACGTGGGAGGACTGCCGCCTCTTGGGTACCGTGTGAATCCGGAAACCATGCTGCTGGAGATCGAGCCCTTTGAAGCGCAGGCCGTTCAGCTTCTGTTTCAGATGTATCTGGACGGCAAGGGATACACCGCCATTTTAAATGAGCTGAACCGGCGGGGTTATCGCACCAAGCGGGGACAACCCTTTGGGAAAAATTCACTCTATGAGATATTGAGAAACGAAAAATACATGGGAACGTACACATACAACCGAACCGTGTCCAAATCGGTCTCCGGTAAAACCAACCGGCACCGTCTGAAACCGGACGATGAGATCATCCGCATCCCGAACGCCATTCCTCCATTGATCTCGCCGCAGGATTTTGCTGCTGTGCAAAAGAGAATGAACGAGCGCCGGCACAAAACCGCGCGGTTTAAGGCAAAGCATGTCTATTTGCTCTCCGGAAAAATCACATGCGGCGTGTGCGGCAGTCCCTATGCGGGCAATGCACGAAAGGCGCGGCCCGATCACCCGCTCTACTGCTCCTACCGCTGTACCCGGCGGAACGCAAAGACCGCCTGCCGGAACACGGAGATTCGGGCGCAGACGCTGGAAAATCACGTGCTGAGCCTGTTGGCTAATCAGGTTTTTGACGAGACCCTGCTGCCCGAACTATACCGGCGCTACGCGGATTTCGCAGCGCAGAAAGACGAAGAGGGACATCGCACACTTTGCACGCTTTCGGCCCGGCTGGACCATGTGCAAAGCGGCATCCGGAACATTGTAGCCGTCGTTGTGGAGACCGGTTCCGCGGCATTGAACGAAAAACTGCGGGAACTGGAGGCGCAGAAAGCCGCTCTGGAATTCGAGATCCGCCAAATCCAGGAGCAGCAGCGGGACAACCTGCCGGACTACGAGACGCTTTGCGCGGCGTTCCGCAAGGCAAAGCAGCTTTTGCAAACCGGCGAATTGCGCTGCGCTCAAAAGGTCATCGATCAGTACATCGAGCAAGTCACCCTGTTTCCCGATCGAATCCAAGTGGAGTTTCGCTTGGGAAGTTTTCACCAGTGTGTGTCCACGCAAAAAGAGCTCCTGCCGTGATTGGCAGGAGCTCTTTCAGCAATCTTTCCCTGTGCAAAATTTATTTTCTTGAATGCAAAGTGCATAAAGTTTTTCACTTTTGCCCGTCTTTGGGTCATGGTATACCCTGGGCATCCCGAGGCCGGATAGATCCGGCCGCCGCATCAGGTAGGGTTTCAGCGCCTTGTGGATCTCCGTGGCAGAGGCCGTACTTCCGGTCACGGCGCGGTAGTGGTCCAGCCACCGGTTCATTTCCACGTATAGAAACGGCTCTTTCGTGTTCCGGTCCCGGCCAAGCCAGAATTTGTACGGCGGGGCCCCTTTTCTGCCGCCGGGGTTTTCGCCGCGGAACACCGGGTCAAAGTAGCGGTGCAAGCGGTCCAGTTCCCGTTCGTCTAAAAAGCGGGCACAGCCGGGAAGCTCGCCGAGCATCCGCTCCAGCATTTCGCGGCGGGTCGTTTCATCGATCACGCGTATCTCCATTCCCCAGCGCAGGAACCGATCCATGGCGAAGACCAGACTGCCGTACTGCGGCCAGTCTCTCAATGCATCTGCGCCGGGAATGTCCAAATTCTTACGCCAATCCCGGTAACTATCAAAGCGAAGGCTGTTTTCCAAAAATTCCCGATTGGGCAAATCCTGCAAAAAGAAGAGAAAGGCCCGCAGAAGAATTTTCCAAAGCGTATTCCACTTCTCTTTGCTCAGATCTTGAAAAGCCTGCGCCGCGGATTTTGCCACCGGTACCCGGACGATTCCACGAAGTTCTTCCCGGCTGCAATGGGTACGGACAAGATTCGGCGCCCACACTACCGGGTAAAGCCCGTACTGCCGCAGCTCTTGCCAGCACTTCGCCATGGAAGGTTCCATCGCTTTTGCATCGATGTACTCAAACTGACTTAAACTCTGAAAAGCGCCTTTTTGAACGACAGGCAAAAGAAAGTGGCCCTCCTGTGTGATTTCGTCCAGCCAGGTCGGATTCCGCTTGGCCACCTTCCCGTCGTAATTGGCATCCGCGAAGATGCGCACCGCTGTGCCTGCGGCTGACGGTGGGCCGACGGCCACCAGCGCGGTCGGTTCCGAGATCCTCAGAGAAATCGGAATTCCGCCATCGGGCAAGCGCGCCTCCGCCGGAACCGGGGGAGGGCTATACAAAACTTGAAGGATTCCGTAGGCTGCAATCAAAAGAAGCGAGGGGTGCCCTTTACACATGTCGCAAAAAAGGTTCATTGCAAACGCAAGAAATCCCTGAAACCTGGGATCATCGTCCATCTCGACAATACGTTCCAAATCGCTCGGCTCGTCTAGATAGCCGCGGCACCATGCACGTCGTCCGATTCCCATAAAGCGATTGGCGCTGTCCTCTTCTCTCCATCCGGTGTACAGTGGGTAAACGTCCATCGCCTCGTCTATGAGCATTATCTCCTGCCATGGGCCAAGCCGAAAGGTACGCAAACACGTTGCGCAGGCACTTTTCACCTTGTTTAAAAATTTCCGCCGCTCTCTTTCATCGCTCGCCTTCCATACGCCATGAAGCGCCCGATTCATTGATGTAGGGTATATTCGTAACTTCAACTCAACCTCGCTGCATTCCCGTACGTTCCGCTTGTACTGCGCGAACGGTTTTGTAATCCCCGCTCTGCGGTCATCACGGTAACGCTTGGGCATTTTTCGCAGCTTGCAGTACACCGAAAAGCAGCAGGACAAGGTTTCGTCTTTATTCGCAGCCGTTACCGCGCACGTGACGCCCTCAAAATCGCAGCCGGAGAGCATTGCAGAGCAGTGAAAATCGGATAAATCAGGCTCATTAGAACAAGGATTGTCCCACCCATTGGTGGGCCCTGCGCGATTCAACAGAGCGTCGAACGGGTCCTTTTCCGCGGGAGTACGCACGAAAATTTCATCCCTTTCCGGTAGGTTTTTTCTGAAAAATTTATTATATTTTTATTAAAAAATCTCTATTTCTCTATCCAATATAGTTGATTTGGTCCTTTGCGTCAAGCCTCTTTGCTGCGGCGAATGTAGTTCGCATATCAGGTGCGCTATACTTTGGTCTTTGCCACCTTGACACGCATCGGCCGAACCTCTATAATCGGTACAAAACCGGAGAGGAAGGCCCTTGTGAATGAAGTCATTCGTCAGCTGATGGAACGAAAATCCGTCCGCGTCTATACCGATCAGGCGATCTCCCCGGATGAAAAACGAGCGATTCTTCATGCAGCCATGGCGGCGCCCACCGCGGGGAATCAGCAGCTCTATACCATTTTGGACATCACAGGCAATGAGAGTTCAAGCCATGTCTGTTTTTATTTGCTTTTCGATCTGCGGAACTTATTGTACCTTAACCTTTCTGCCAACCCCTTGTTTTTACCGACGGCATGCTTACCTGAGTTTGTATCGTCCTTTTGCAGACAGAGGGATGTCCGTCCGGATTTGACCGGATGGGCATCCCTCTGTCATTTGTCGTAAACGGCGGTGCTTTTCAGTTCGCCTGTTCCTCCGAAATATCAATCATCTCAATTTTTTGTCTTCACTTTTTTCTTGCGGTTGAATATTCCATCCACCCATCTAACATCAAATCAAAACATGAGTTTCCGATTTCGTGCCGTAACTTCCCACTCGTCAACAATTCGCCCTTTCTCCACGACGAAAACCGACGGATACAAAGCACTTGTCGGGCAAATGTGCGTAGGAATGACGAACAGTTCCTGTCCGACCGTCGGGCAGGCATTCTCGTACCCCTTTTCCATTGAAAAGCACCAATGTTCCTCATTTTGTAAAAATTCTTGATAATGCTCTAACCCCACAATTCTGCCACGCGCCCCTTTGGGGTCCGCCGCAATCGCCTTATATCCCAAATCCAATGTAAAATGACCCGGCCGTGGATTGCTGATCACGCGCGTCAAAATCGCCGCTGCCGGCTTCATAGGCAAATCAGAGAAAGCTTGGGCATAACCATCGTCCTGCAAAAAAATGGTTCCCGGTGAAAAGTAAACCTTTTTCTTATCACAATAACAAGGGAACGAGGGAGAGCCGCCCGCTACAATGACGTCCACCGGATATCCGGTTCTCTCTAATTCTACCACCGCCTTTTCAATCTTCCGATAAGTACAATCCACCAACGCTTTCCGTTCCGAAAAGTGCGGCTCATGTCTGTTTCCATCATAACAGTGAAGACCCGAAAAACGAATTTTTTTCAAATGTCCCAAGTTCCGCACAAAGGCCGGCACCTGCTCGGGCTCAATCCCTGTTCTGTCCTGCCCCATATTCACATCCACCAGAAAATTTAACGAAAAATCTGCGCGCCACGCCTCTTGATCCAGCGCTGCAATCTGTTCGGCGTTGTCTCCAATCACCCAAAACTCTACTTCAGGGTACGCTTTTGCAAGCAGAACAGCCCGACTAATATTAGGCCCAACCAATGGATATGCAATCAGTACTGCCCTTGGATGGCACTCGGCAACCATTTCCGCCTCGGCAATTGTTGCACATTTGAATTTGTCAATTCCCTTTGATTGGAGAAACTCTACCATCTTTTTACATTTATGGCTTTTTACATGCGGCCATAATTTATGTACATCCCCTGCCAACGCGATAATTTCATCTGTATTCTTTTCCAGAATCTCTTTGTAATAGATCAAAGCCGGTGTGATTACATTTTCTGAATTCGAAAACAAATATTCTGTCATGCCATTCTCTCCTTTCACAAGCATGCGCATTCCAATACGATTTGCCTATACAGTTTTATCGCTGTCCCAAGTTGATCTTCTTCAACATATTCCCCGGTCGCATGCGCCTGTTCAATTCTGCCCGGTCCACAGATGATCGCGTCCAGGCCTGCTTGTTTGAAGAAAAACATATCACAGCACGCGGGAAAGCAGGAAAATCTGGCGTCATGCTTTACTGTCTTTCTAAATGCAGCTTCGCCGCACTTTACAATGGCTGCTTCTCTGTCCTCGATTGCTGCCGCGATGGACAGAAACGTATGGCTTTTCCAACGAATTTTCGTTTGACCGAACAAACGACGTAAAATCCCCTCTATTTCGGCCGATACGGATTGGCTCGTCTGTCCAGGGATGGTTCGATAATCCAATACGCATTCCGCACATCCCGGTATCACGTTGTCCTTCATTCCTGCAAGAATTCTCGTCGCTCCAACGCTTGGAACGACCAACGCAGATGAAATGCCGCTCTGTTTTTTTCTGTTTTCTTTCTCCAATTCCAACAAAAACTGTGACAGCGCATAAATTACGTTCCGTTCTTTTCCCATCCGGCTGGAATGGGCCTGCTGGCCATAAAGCTCTACTCGGATCCGTTCGACACCGCGATGCGCAATTTGGATTTCATTCCTGGTGGGCTCTCCCAACACGACCATATTCATCGCGCCTTTTTCATAAGTGCTTAAAAAGCGTTGTGTGCCCATCCCGTTTACTTCCTCATCTGCCACAAATAGCAGGATCAGTTCCAAATCACATTTTTTGACGAATTCCTTTACCGAAACAGCCGCACAGATCATACAGGCAATCGCCGCTTTCATATCCGCTGTGCCTCGACCCACAAGCTTATTATCCTGCCGTACAACTTCAAAGGGACTGCCGATCCAGTTGTCACCCACCGGAACAGTATCCAAATGACCGGCAAAAATCAATTTGCGTGGAGAATGCCCAACCTTTGCAACAATATTTGTTCTGTCCTGCCCGACATCCTGATAGCACACATCAAACCCCATGGCTGTCATATAGGCACCGATGCAGACTGCCAATCGTTTTTCATTTCCCGGCGGATTGGTGGTATCGATTTCTACAAAACGGCTCAGCAACTCCACTGCCGCTTCCACCTCAATTGTGTCCTTCATCACAACAAACCCTTTCACTGATCAGCAACTGTTTGAACACTCTGTAGCTATGTATTTTTTCTTCGAGCGCTTTGTTTTATTACAGGAAGAGCGGAAACAAAACCTGTTTCCGCCCTTCTTCTTTTTATTCTCCCTGGTGGCGAGAAGTATCTGCATCCGCTCCGATGAACGTCATTTGAACAACATAACGGTATGTTTCGCCAGGCGCGAGAAGGATCACACCTCTGCGCCGGTACCCGTCCATCGTCTCTTCCGCCCAAGAGGAAGTCCCCCAACAAGGTTCAACACAAACAAAATCCCCTTCTCCCGGCGGACTCCAGAAAAGCAGATACGGAATCTTCCCGAAGTTCACTCGAACGCGCCCGGACGTCTCGCCTGCATCCAGCTCCACCCAAGAAGAGCGCGGGGCTTCCAAAATTAAGACGGGTACCTGCGCAAAGAAACTTTTGCGCAGGGCAAGCTTTCCCTTCTCCTCCCATTCCATTTTCACTTTTTCTTTGAGAAAAAGTTCCTGCGTTGTACAAATCCTTGCGGACGCTTCCGCCTTTTCAAACCGAATACAATGCTGATCAAACCGGGCGTCCGGCCGTAAATTTGTACGCAATCCGATGTGTTCCCCCATTGTAAACGGCATCTGTTCCGTTCCGGAATTGCAGATTTCCCGACAAATGATCAATGTATTTTCTACTGCGTGATAGGTCGTTTGCAACTTGAATGAAAAAGGATAATAAGTTCGTGTGCTCTCGTTATCACATAAGCGAAACACCGCCCGATTTTCGGAGATGTCCGCACATTCCCACGGCAATCCGCCGGAAAATCCATGTACCGGCATGGAAAAAGCCCTGTTGTGAAAGTACACTTGATCGCCAAGGCTTTTCCCCACATACGGGAAGAGAAAGGGCGCGCTTTCATCCCAGATGGCAGGATTCGGCTGCCACAGAAATTCGTGTCCTGCGCAATTCTTCACCGAGAAAACCTGACCGCCCTTGGTTGTGATCCCGACCCTCAGCTGTGAAGAAGTGATTTGAAAACGATTCTCATTTTTCAATTTCCAACAAAGCCTCTATTTCAAAGGGAATGTTTCCAGGCAAAACATTGACACCAATTGCCGAGCGCGCCGCACAACCAATCGCTTCTCCCAAATGCTGCATTAATACTTCTGAAGCCGCATCTGCCACCTGCGGCTGCATGTAAAAATTATCTTCGCACGCAATAAAGCAAAGAATTTTCACAACACGCTTTATCTTTGCCAGGTCGCCCAAATCCCTTTTTAAAACGGCCAACAAATTCAGCGCCGCGTCCCTGGCAGCTTCACGTCCCTGTTCCAAATTGTACGTTGCTCCAACTTTTCCGAAATAAGGCGCCTTTCCCTTGGTATTCGGCCCCATCCCGGATACATAGGCCAATCCATCACCGAAAAAGCGAACCTGGGTATAGGCGCCTCCTTTTTCCGGCGGCTCCGGAAGCACGCAATTCTTATTTTCCAATGGATACGTCATATTGGGCCTTCCTCTCTAAAAAATATTTTCCGGAACGGCTAAATTCCGAAATTTGCTGCAAACTTTTTTAATCGGAACAACCCCTCTGTTCAACATGAAGTGTCCATGTCCTGTCATCAGGGCTTCGATCTCCACATTTTCCAACGCCAGAACGCTGCGGCTATATGCCGCAATTTCCGCGCCCGGAATATTTTGCAGACTGATTTTCCCATCCGCCGAAATCAAATCACCTACAAACAAGGTCTGCTTCCCGTCGATCTTCGCACGGTAACATACACCGCCGATGCTATGGCCCGCTGCCTCATAAACTTCAAACAACATGCCGAAAATCGTCCGCGTATCACCAGGTGAAACACAATCCGAAAAAACGCAAGGTGCCAATCGATAGTCGGCCGGATAGAAACCCGCCTGCCGTGCTATATCCAAGCCCAACGGCCCTTCCAAAGCCTGCTCTACAAATTCCTTTTCCGCTTTTGGCCCGATAATTTGCGCGCCGTATTGCTTTTGGAAATAGGCTGCACCCCCGGAATGATCTGCATGCCCATGTGTCAACAAAATTGCCCGCATCTTCTCCGGGGACAGTCCATCTTTTTCCAAAACCGTCTCGATTTTCTCCGGCTCCACTCCAACACCCGAGTCCACCAAAAGAAATCCGTCCTGCACTTTAATTGCGTATACGTTGCAATCTTGCGGATGCGTCAAGGCCAGCCCCATATCCCCGCTTGCCACGAGGTACATATGTTCTGTAATTTGCATACACAACTCCTTTAGATACTTGTAAACCCGCAATCCACCAACAAATTTTGTCCTGTCACAAAACGCGATTCATCGCTCACGAGGAATACGGCTGCATACGCCACATCTTCCGGCTGAATAATTCCTTTCAGCGGGCCGCAGGTGCTCCAGGTTTCATAAAATTCTTTTTGTTGCAACGCCTCGTGAATCATCGGCGTATCCGTCGCACCCGGCGACAACGTATTGACGCGGATATTGTGTTTTCCGTTCGCAAAGGCCAGCGCCCGGGTCAATGCATTGATACCGCCTTTAGAAGCACTGTAAGTATCCGCTCCGCACCCAACGACTCCGTTGATCGAAGAGCAATTCAAAATCACACCGCCACCCTGCTCGATCATGTGAGGAATGGTATAATGACAAGTCAAATATACGCTTTTCAGATTGATATTGATGACCGCATCCCAGTCCTCTTCAGGTGTATCCTTCAAATCACCCATAAAATAAGGCGACGAATACCCCACACCGGCACAGTTGAACAAAATATCAATTCGGCCGTATGTGTCTATGGCCGTATCGATCAGGTTTTTCACTTGCATGTTTTTCGAAACATCCGTTGCCATAGCCAGCGCTTCCCCGCCGGCCGACTGAATCTCATCTACCGTCTCCTGCAACTTGTGTAACCGCCGTGCGGCTACAACTACCTTCGCACCTTCTTTTGCAAACATTTTGGCGCATGCGCGTCCGATGCCATCGCCGGCGCCTGTGATAACTGCCACCTTATCTTTCAAACGCATATTCAACCGCATCCTTTCTCGTTTTACATACTTTTACAAAACTGTACCGCCGCTTTTGCATAGAACAAAGCCGCCTGTTCAAGCTGTGCGATCTCCACATATTCTTCATCGGAGTGCGCCTGCTGTACGCCGCCCGGTCCAAATACAATTGCCGGAATTCCGCCCAGCGTTTGAAATAGTGCCGCTTCTGTCCAAAACGGAACCGCTGCAGACCAGTCTTCCGTGTCGAACATTTGATGATGAACCTCTTTTAAAACACGCAGCAGCAATGCATCCCGGGGCGTCTCCATAGCGCCAAATTCGTTTTTTTCATCTCCCAGTACAAGCTTCAGGCCCGAGCAGGTACCTATCCCTTTCCGTTCGCTGACACGAAGAATGCTCTCCAATTCTCTACAAACGCTGGCCCGTGTTTCCCCCGGAATCCAACGTCGGTCCATCTCTATCGAGCACGCATTGGGGACTACCGTCGCCTTGCTGCCACCGTGCACAACTCCTACATTCAGCGTCGAATGTCCGATCAGTGGATGTTTTCGCAGCGTTAAAACTGTCTGTTCGTACTCGTAAAGCGCATTGACAAAACGTGCCGCTCCGTAAATTGCATTTACTCCGTTTTCCGGCGCACCGGAATGCGTGGCCACTCCTGTAAAATCGGCGCGAAACCATTCCACGCCCTTGTGTGCAAGCCCCAATTTTAAATCTGTCGGTTCACACACGACCGCACCGTCTGCTTTCAAATTTTTCAAAGCAGCCCGAGCGCCGAGACTTCCGGACTCCTCATCACACGTAGCAAGAAAAATCACTTTCCCCTGTTTTGGCTCACCTGCTTCTTTGAGCGCAATCATGCTCTCGCACAAACACGCAAGCGCGCCACGAACATCCGCCGCGCCGCGTCCATACAGGCGACCAGCGCATATTTGGGGAACAAAGGCGTCTTTCATTCCGTATGCGGGGACCGTATCCAGATGTGTGTTCAAAACCAGTGTCTTTCCGCCGGTTGCCCCCTGCAAAATGCTCTCCACATTCCAGCGTTTCGGCGCTATTGGAATGCACCGAGCCTGAATGCCTGCTCGCCGCATTTCTTCGCAAAGAGCAAACGCCATCTGCTGTTCAAAATCGCCGCATTGCAAATGTCCTTCGATCGCAATAAATTCTTCTGCTCTTTTCAAAAGCCGCTGCGCATCCAAGCTCGCACACACCTCCTGTTCAACCTTTTACTGCGCCCGCAGTAAGTCCCTGTACGAAACTACGCCCCATAAATGCAAACAAAATCAACACCGGCAGTGTCACCAAAATAGCGCCCGTTGTCAAAGACCCCCAGTCCACGGAATACATCGCCATCCAAGAAGCAAGACCAACCGGCAACGTTTTGCTGGTCTGACTGGTGGTCAAAACCGCCGCAAACATATACTCGCCCCATGAAGTCAAAAACGCATAGATGCCGACAGTCGCTATTCCGGGTTTCGTAAGCGGAATAATAATGCGCCAAAGCACTTGCAGCCGATTGCATCCGTCGATCAGAGCCGCCTCTTCCAAAGCTTCCGGCAAACTGGCAAAAAAGGATTTCAGCAAAAAGGTGGCAAATGGAGCGCAAAAAGTCACGTTCACGATGACCAGGGATGCGATGTTGTCGTAGAGGCCAAATTTTTGTGTCAGCTGAAACATTGGAACAAACAAAAGCGCACCCGGCAGTAAATATGTCAAAAGGATCATACGATTTGCAAACTTTCTGCCCGGAAAACGGAATCGTACGATTCCATAAGTCGCACAAACTGCCAATACCGTCACGATCAGCATGGTTGCCATCGATACGACCAAACTGTTGCGCATAAACATCATGAATTCCGACTCAAAGATCAGGTACCGGTAATTTTCCATGGTGAAGGTGTTCGGAATAAACGTCGGCGTTGCCTGTATGATCTCAGATTCGTTCTTTACCGAGGAAACCAGCAGCCAGTAAATAGGAAATGTTTCAATGACAAGCACCACAGCGGCCAGCAAATAGACAACGGTTCTTTGGATCTTTCTTTTAGTAGAGATTCTCACCCTCTGTCATCTCCTTCCAAATCTTTCAGAGCTGACATTCTTGAGGCCAGGGCCACAAAGCACGCAAGAATCACGAAGACCACCACTGAAATTGCAGCTGCCTGGCTGACGCGGAACGTTTTGAACGCAGATTTGTAAATGAGTACCGGCAATGTAGTCGTATAATTCAGCGGGCCTCCCTCTGTCATCAGCCAAACGACGTCAAACATATTAAAGGAAAATAATGTTCCAATCAAAAACATCGTTGTGGTTGTCCCCGCAACACCCGGAAGAGTTATCGTCAAAAATTTCTTAACAGGACCAGCTCCATCCACGGCAGCTGCTTCATACAAATCATCCGGAATGGTCTGCAGTGCTGCCAAAATCACAACGGCCATAAAGGGGATCCATCGCCATGAATTGATGAGGATCAGCGTGGGCATCGCATTGAAGGGATCACCCAAAAAATTGGGCGCGGTCGTGCACAGTCCGCTTTTTACCAGCAGCCATCCCAACACACCAAACGTTGAACTAAGCATCCACTTCCACATAATTGCCATAACAACCGTCGGGATGATCCACGGAAGAATAATCCAAACCCGCATAAAACGGCAGCCTTTGAATCTCTGGTTCAGCAGCAACCCTACGGTCAAACCGCCGATTCCCTGTAAAATCGAGTTGCCAACCGTCCATATCAAGCTATTTTTCAGTGCGTTCCAAAACTCTTTGTCGCTCAGCACCACTTTATAGGTTTCCAGCCACACAAATTCGGATTTTGCACCCAAAAGCTCCTGATTCTGCATGCTAAGCCAGAATGTATAACACAGCGGATAAATAACGGTCAGCAGCAACCATAAGAGGAGTGGTGCCACAAGGCACCACCCCAATACAATATTTGATGTGCGAGAATTCCAGCGCAAGCCCTTCTTCTGTTCCATTTTTCACACCTCTTTGCAAATCCGGGCCTCGCGCCCTTCTTTATCTGCTATTGAAAGCTTTCAATTTTGCTTTGTGCTTCAGCCGCCGCTTCCGCCGGCTCCATAGAGCCAAATGTCACTTGCTGATTCATCTCGCTGATGATATTGGCCCCTGTCACCGAACCAATTGCCTCCACCGGATTTTCACTGGTAAAGCCAAACATTTTCCCGCTTTGAGACGCTTTGATTTCATTCTCGATCGCAACCGTAAACGTCTTTACAATGTCATCGCTGAGAAACTCTTCACTTTGAGCCGTCGCATCGGTGCACGGCAGGAAGCAGCCAGGAGCCATTTTGTTCAGCCAAGCCGCATTGACATCCGGCCGGTGTGCGTATTCGATAAATTCTTTCGAAGCCTCAATTTTTTCTTCATCCTGCGCAAGGCACATCAAAGCGATGGAATACGTAATGGTGCCGGCCTGTCCACCTTCGGGGATGGGAAGAGGCACAGATTCCAAACTTTCGGCGATCTCGGGAGCATCTCTATACGCGCGCTCCAATACATTGCCGAAAGCGACCGTCATCGCAATTTTATCTGCAGCCAAAGCTTGTTCCGACTCGTTCCAGGTCCAGCTGGATGAATCCTGCGGAGTATACTGTGCCAGCTGCTGATAAAACTCAAGCGTTTTCAGCGTCTCCGGGCTGTCGATGCATGGATTTCCGTCGTAATCATAAACATCTGCGCCCGCAGTGGTCATAAAGGAATAAAACACCTGGTCTGCGTACATATTCTTGGACGTCGGTATTCCGATCCCATAGCGGTCATCGGTTGTCAAAACACTGGCCGCATTCAACAATTCATCCCAAGTCTCCGGCGGCTCCAGCCCCGCTTCTTCCAACAGATCCGCCCGATAATAGAGCATCATGCTCTGCGTCCAGACCGGAACAGCCCACACATGATCGTCGTAGCTGTACGGAACAATCGGCGCCTCGTACAAGCCGTACTCACTCTTGATTTTTTCTACGACTTCATCCATCGGCTGCACAACGCCAAGCTCTTTCACCGTGATCGTAATATCCGGGCTGCATTGCACTACATCAGGACCCGTTCCGCCCTGGATCGAAGTAAGCAATTTGGGAAAAGCTTCTGCCCAGTTGATCACTTTCAGCTCGACGGAAATGTCCGGATTTTCGGCCATAAATCCATCGATCACATCCTGATAAGCTTCTACGCGCTGTGGGGTCGTTTCCAACGTCCAGACCTCCAGACTGGTCGCCCCTTGGCTTGCGCCGGTCGCCGCTTCAGAAGAACTTCCGTTTCCTGAAGTCGTTCCAGACGTCGACTCAGATGCGCCGCAGCCCGCCAAGGACAAAAGCAATAGTACTGTTAACATCCACGCGCCAATAAACCGACTTGTCTTTTTCATGCGATAACCCTCCTAAGTAATTTTGTATTTTTCACATAGAGCTTTTAAATCAGGCTCTATGGCATCAACGGATTTCTGAGTGGTCATCACACATTCAATATCTTTCAATCCATGGCCAGTGATGATCTCCACCACCTTTTCCTCTGCTCTGATGATCCCTTTTTCGATCAGCTTCTGAACAGCCGCCTGTGACGCAGCAGAGGCCGGTTCGCAAAACACCGCCTCCTTTTGTGCCAATTGCAGCAACGCTTTCATGATTTCATGATCGGTAACCATCACGCCCTGCCCGTGGGAGGCCCTTATGGTTTGGAGAGTTCTTGTTCCATCCTCCGCATACCCGTCCAACGGATCGCAAATTCCACCGGCCACCGTCGCAGGTGATTGCCATGGCCGGACAGAGGATTCTCCCTTCTCAAACGCCCGAATAATGGGAGCGCATCCGTCTGCTTGAACTCCGATCATTTTAGGCAGCTTCTCTGCTAGACCAAACAAACACAATTCTTGAAATCCCTTGTAAATGCCTGTCAGCATAGCACCGGCACCCAGTGGTACAACAATCCAATCCGGCACCTGCTCATTCATCTGGCAAAAGATCTCGTAAGCAATTGTTTTATCTCCCTCCAGCGTAAAAGGATTCAGGTAAGTAGATGTCAGATTGCCCCATTGGAAATTTTGAGCCGCCGAGAGTGCCAGCTGATATGCTTTGCTGTAATCGCCCTTGACACGGACGATTTGCGCTCCGTACACGGCAGCCTGTGCAACTTTCGGCGCAGGTGTTGTATGCGGAACAAACACATAACAACTCATTCCATCTTTCGCCGCATACGCTGCCAAAGAGGCCGCTCCATTTCCCGTTGAAGCAATTGTCACTGTACGAATTCCCATAGACTTTGCGACTGAAACCCCTACGACATTGGGTCTGTCTTTAAAGGCACCTGTTGGATTTCGCGTTTCATCCTTAAAATACAAATGAATTCCCAACTGTTCGCCCAAGCGCGCACTTGAAAGGAGCGGTGTATTTCCCTCTCCAAGGGTGACCTCATCTTCCGGGTCCGAAACCGGAAGGAGTTCCCGATAGTCCCAAAAGCGCTGTGCATTCTTCACGTCCGCCCTTATCCGACGCGCATCCATTTGATCATACTTATAACTCACTTCCAAATGGCTGCCGCACACGGGACAAAAATAATGATTTCCCCATTTTACGCTCGCGCCGCATTTGGAACAACCCAATGTCGCCTTTCCCATTTTATTCTGCCTCTGTTTCCTTTTTATGTAGTTTCCCGTTTCTCTCTCGAATGGTTTCCAGATATGTATAAAGTGTGTAGCGGGATACACCCAAAAACTCACAAACCCGATCGCTGCTCTTTGAAATCAAAAACGCTCCTTTTGCATCCAAATATTCCAAAAATTTCATCTTGTCATCTTTGTCCATCAGCGGAGCTGCTTTTCCCACCAATTCGGTCCCCTCTGCCAGCAAACTCTCCAAAAGTTGCTTCACATTGCTGGCAAACACCTCTTTCCGCTGCTTTTCGCCATTTTCGAGGGAGTAATTGTTAAATGTGTGCAAATAGCTTTCGTACCGAAGGGTTTCCGTGATATCTGTATTGATGCATAGCGAACCAATCACCTGTTCGCCGTCATAAAAATACATTGAAGACGAACGAAGGATCTTTGCATCTTTTGTATGCGTAATATAATTGTATCGATCTCCATCCTTGGTTGTTCCTCGGAGAACTTCCAACCCCAGATTGCTTCCACAATCTCCGACGGATCTTCCGGTAATATGGCTGTTTCGAATATCCACAATGGTGTGGTCATAGTCACGCGTCAAATCATGCAAAACAATTTCACTCGTAACACCAAAGTGCTGCTCTAACATGTCCATCAGGTGCTTTAACAAATCCATTTGTTCGTCAATCGACTTCATAACGAGCCTCCTATCATCTTCCCTTTGAAAATACCATACTTTTTATTATTCGTAAACACAAATTATTATTTTCTTTTCTCTGTTTTGTACAAATAATATAAAATTTTTATATATTATTTGCTATTACTGGGAATTTTTACAAATTTGTGTAGATTTTAAATTTTACTATCTCGCATTTCATAAATTTTTCAAAAAAAATATTTTTTAAAAAAGATAAATTGTTTTGCGCGAGAAATATTTGTGTGTTTAACCATCGCTTCAAAAAATGCAGACTTTTTACTTCTTTGCAGGTGCAATAACCCATTTCCTTCACTTCCTTATTTTTTATTGATCCAAAAGGATAACCTCTTTTATAATACAACAAATTTTTCCAAAATTAAAAAGACAACCGACAGTCTTTCAGAAGTTTTTCTCTTGGATTTTTAATAACATCTCGCTTCGCTCGAAATTTGAACCCAGCGCTTTCGCTCTCTCCCGCAAAGCCAGAAGGCTCTTTGTGCTAATACAAACAACACCCCCTTCGATGCGTTGGCATCGAAGGGGGTGCATTGTCACAAAAAACAAATCCTCCCGCTTTTGCAAGCGAGAGGATTTGCATGGCGGAGATGGAGAGATTTGAACTCTCGCGCCGGTTTCCCGACCTACTCCCTTAGCAGGGGAGCCTCGTCACCACTTGAGTACATCTCCATGGTAGCGTCTAGCGCATTCTTCTATTGTGCACTTGTGTGAGAAATGTGGCGGAGAAGGTGGGATTCGAACCCACGGAACATTGCTGTTCAACGGTTTTCAAGACCGCCTCCTTAAACCACTCGGACACCTCTCCACAGCGGCGTTAGCCTTGAGTGCTCTAGAATCATACCATATAAATTCTGTTTTGTCAACAGATAAACTTGTCGAAAACCTGCGTTGTGCCTATCTTTATGCTGCACGCATGGGACCGGAAGACTGAGGAGCCATGCGAATGTGGCGGTATACCTTATAACGCTTATGCCGTACACTGCTGAGCTGTTCGTCCGCCCGATACAGCCCAAACGCAATCAAAAGACATCCCGGCGTTACCAACAGACTGGCCGTAATATCTCCGTTTGCGTATACCCCGAGACCGCAAAATGCCAAAATCCCCAGCAGAATCATCAACGTTTTTAAAAAGAAACTTACATACCCCTGCTTCATGTTTGATTCCTCCGTTCTCTATCGTTAGAATAATACAACCATTGGTTGTTGTCAACACTTTTTACAACTTTTTTTATATTTTCCATGAATTTTCACTTTACTTCGACAACGAGAAGTAGTAATATAAAAATATCAGAAAAGAATGGAAAGGAGCTGTGTTCATGTTTGCACAGCGCTTGAAAGAACTTCGCAAACTACGCGGAATTTCCCAGGTGGCTCTTTCCAGCGAGCTGGGTCTTTCCCAGCAGGCCGTGGGAAAATGGGAGACCGGCCGCTCTACGCCGGACCCGGCCATGCTGGCGCGCATTGCCGCTTTCTTTGAGGTGAGCACCGACTATCTTCTGGGCCGTGCGCAAAGTGCTGCCAGCACCGACGGCTGGCAGGCGGCAGGCGAATATCCCATTCCCATCATTGGTACCGTGCGTGCGGGCTACGGTGCGCTGGCGCTGGAAGAGGACTACGGCGAGGAATACGCCCGGGTAAAGGACCCGCAGAACTATTTTTACCTTTTAGTAAAGGGCGACAGCATGGAGCCCCGTATTTTTGAAGGCGATTTAGCTCTGGTGCGCCGCCAGCAAACACTGGAGAGCGGAGAACTGGGCGTGGTCGTATTCGGCGACGGCGAGGGCACGCTGAAAAAATACATTCGCCGCGGCAACACTGTGATTCTGCAGCCCTTCAACAGCGCATATCCTCCGCAGATCATCATGGGCGAGGACCTGGATCATCTTTACATTGCCGGCAAGGTGGTAGAGACACGCACCAAGTGGTGATCCTGTTTCTTCAGCTTTTATTTTAGCGCATTTCGTGTACGATAAAACGGACTTTGAAAGCCCCGGCGCAAACAACGGCGGGCGGGGCTTCTTTTTTTGCACCTTTTTTGAAAGCAGAAGGCGGTGAAACACGATGGACCTGATGAAAAAGCTGGAAATTTTAACCGACAGCGCCAAGTATGACGTTGCCTGCACCTCCAGCGGAGTGGACCGCCCCGGTGACGGGCAAAGCCTTGGAAGCGCCGTAAAGGCAGGCATCTGCCACGCCTTCGCAGCGGACGGGCGCTGCATCAGCCTTTTGAAAGTCCTTTTGACCAATGTATGTATTTACAACTGCAAATATTGTGTGAACCGTGCATCCAACGATGTACCCCGGGCGGCGTTCACACCCCGGGAACTGGCGGAACTGACCATTCAGTTTTACCGGCGGAACTACATTGAGGGCCTGTTTTTGTCCAGCGCGGTAATCCGCAGCCCGGACTACACCATGGAACAGATGATCGGCGCGCTGGAAGTTCTTCGCAATGAGTACCGGTTTCGGGGATACATCCATGCAAAGGCCATCCCCGGCGCAGACCCGGCACTGGTGACACGACTGGGACTTCTGGCAGACCGACTGAGCGTGAACATTGAGCTGCCCAGCGAAAAGAGTCTTTCCCTGCTGGCGCCCAACAAAACCAAAAGCGCCATCCTGGCTCCCATGGGTTTAGTGCGGGACGGTGCGCAGCAAAACAAACGGGAGCTGGCTTTGTACCGGCATGCTCCCCGCTTTGCCCCTGCCGGGCAGAGCACCCAGATGATCGTAGGCGCCAGCCCGGAGACGGACTACCACATTCTGCGGCTGACGGAAGGTCTGTACCGGAAATATCAGTTAAAGCGCGTATTCTTTTCGGCCTACATTCCTGTGGCGGAGGACACGCTGCTGCCTTCTCTGGACACAAAACCGCCTTTGCTGCGGGAACACCGGCTGTACCAGGCGGACTGGCTGCTGCGTTTTTACCATTTCACCGCCGGAGAAATTCTGGACGAGCAGAATCAGAACTTCAATCCTTACTTGGACCCCAAATGCAACTGGGCCATTCACAATCTGCATCTGTTCCCGGTAGACATAAATACATGCAGCTACGAAATGCTGCTGCGCGTGCCGGGCATCGGGGTAAAAAGTGCTCAGCGCATCCGCATTGCCCGGCGCAACGGGAAGTTGGGCCTGCCGGAGCTGAAACGTATCGGCGTAGTACTCAAGCGCGCTCAGTTTTTCATTGTTTGCAAGGGGTTCCTTCCGTCCTGCGCCAGCCGCGAAGCCACGGTGCGGGCGCTGTTGGACCCGGCCGCCTTCAATGCCGGCACCGAGCAGCTGAGTTTATTCAGCGCGCCGGCGGTGCAGCAGCTGGCCAGCGAGGGAATGGCCGTTTCCTTGGCGGCCAAAACCGTACGGGAGGAGGCGGTTTCATGTCTGGCCAAACAGATGTGATCTATTTGTACGACGGCAGTTTTGACGGTCTTTTGTGCTGTGTGTTTGACAGTGTGTACCGCCGAGAAATTCCCCAGGACATTCAGCCGGAGAGCGAGGCGCAGCTCTCTCTGTTCGCAGTACGGCAGGTGGAGACTGACCCGGAACACGCCTACCGGGTGCGGGAGTCCATTCCGAAAAAAATCGGGCCCGGCGCCTGGGAGCTGGTGCGCGACGTGTTTTGCTCCTGTGCGCCGGGCCGGGAAATGATGATTCTTCGGTTTCTGCTGCTGGGATACAAGGCCGGAAACCGGGCGCTGTATCTGCTGGGAAACGAAACGGTGCAGCCCATGATGGCGGCGCGCCAGTTTCTGCACAACGAGACTCACCGCTTCATCGAATTTATTCGGTTCTCCGATCACGGCGGCGTATTGACTGCCTCCATTTCTCCCAAGGCGTTTGTGCTGCCTTATCTGCAGGAGCATTTCTGCGGAAGATACGCAGTAGAGACCTTTTTGATCTACGACCGGACCCACCGCACTGCACTGATCTGGAAGGACCGAAAGGCCTCGCTGGTGCCACTGGAGGATTTTCAGGCCCCTCCCCCTGATGCGGATGAGCGGCAGTACCGCGCCTTATGGAAACGGTTTTACGACACCATTGCCATCCCCGCCCGGGAAAATCCTCGCTGCCGGATGAACCACTGCCCCAAACGATACTGGCCGGATATGCTTGAAATGCCCGGTCACCCGGACAAACCGGAACCCCGGCCTGCCCTGAATGCATAAATGTAAAAAGACTCCGCAGACCAAAAGGTCTGCGGAGTCTTTTTTATGGCTGACTGAGCACCAGCACATCCCCGCTTCGGATGACGGTGCTTCCATTGGGCAGGATCACCTGATCGCCGCGCCGGATCAGCACCACCAGCTTGTTTTCGCCGGGGCGGATTTGAGACAGCGGTTTGTCGCACAGATCACTGTCACTGGCGGTCACTGTGCGTTCAACCAGGAAGCCCTCCACATCGTTTTCCGGTGAGAGGGCGCTGAGAACCACTTCGTCCCCATCCTGAATGAGTGTGTCGCCCGTGGGGACCAAGCGCTCGCCATTGCGCACCACCAGAACCAACAGCAATTTGGGAAGAAGCTTGATGTCCCTTACTTTGCATCCGATCCATGGATGAGGCGCCTGTACGGAGATGCTGAGGAACTGAACGGGCAATTCCTCTGAATAGTCGCTGAAGGTTTTCATGATATCGCTTTTTTGGTCGATGGTCTTCAGCGCCCGGGCCACCCTTGCCAACAGCGTTCCCTGCAGGGCAATGGAGAATAAAACGATAAAAAAGACGATGTGGAATACATCCTGCTTCATGTAGGCCGGGTGAACGGTGGCCACGATGGCGAACACAATGGATGCGGCGCCCCGCAGCCCCGACCAGGAGACCAGCAGTTTTTGATTGAGCGGACATCGGAACGGCGTTAGAACCGCAAACACCGCCAACGGCCGGGCCGCAAAAGTCAGGAACAGCGAGATCGCCAAGCCGGGCAGCGCCACCGCGGGAAGCTGCGAAGGGAAAGAAAGCAGGCCCAGCAAAAAGAAGATCAGCATCTGCATCAGGCCGGTGAGGCCGTCGAAAAAGTGGATCATGGCCTTTTTGTGGCGGAAGGACCGGTTGCCCAACAAAATGCCGGCCACGTAAGCGGAGAGATAGCCGTTTCCGCCCAGCGCAGAGGCCCCGGCGTAGGACACCAGCGCCATGCTGAACACAAAAATGGTGTCAAATCCATCGGTGGGAAAGTGCACATGGTCCAGCACCCAGCCGGACACCCAAGCTGTCAGCAATCCCCACAGCGCCCCGAACAAAAATTGTGCGGCAATCATCCACAAGATCGATGCTCCGCTGCTCTGCCCGCTCATAACCGAAAGAATGATGACCGTGAGCATATAGGAGCAAGGGTCGTTGCTTCCGCTTTCCACCTCCAGCATGGAAGCGGTGTTGTCCTTTAAATTCAGCCGTTTGGAGCGAAGGATGGAGAACACGGACGCTGCATCCGTGGAACTGACCACCGCACCCAGCAGCATGCTCTCCCAGAAAGCAAAATGCAGGACCCAAAAGCAAAACAGACCTGTGAGGAGTGCCGTGAGCAGCACCCCCAGCGTGGAGAGCAGCACTGACTTGACCGCCACAGGTCGGGCAGCGTTCCAGTTGGTGCCGAAGCCGCCGTAAAACATGATGAAGATCAGCGCAAAGGAACAGATTTTCTCCGCCAGGTCGAAATTTTCAAATGGAATTTTAAACAGGCCGTCCGAGCCGAAAAGCATTCCCAAAAGAATAAATGCCAGCAGCATGGGCAACCCCAGCCTTGCCGCAATTTTATTGAGCAGCAGGCACACCAATATGATGACCGCGGCCAGAAGAATGAATCCGTTCACAAAAGCCTCCCCTCTGTCACTGAAAACACGAACCAACACCCCGGACTCGGGGATCTCTTGTGTATGATTATAACATAAAAAGCGCTCTTTCTGTAAGAAAGAGCGCAAACAAATATATTTTTTCACAAAGCCGGTTCACTGCATGGGATCATAAGGCGGCTCGGGAATGACAATGGCTGCAATGATATACAGCAAAACGCCGGAACCCCAGAGCAGCACTGCCGCTGCAAACGCCAGCCGCACCAGTGTGGGATCCACATTAAAATATTCTGCCACACCGCCGCAGACGCCGAACAGAACGCGGGAACCCCGCGCCTTATAAAGTCGTTTTCCTTCCATTATACTTTCTCCTCTCATTTAGTGAAACTCAAGATTTACACTGCCCATATCACAGTCAATTTCATAAAAATTGGAAGCATCGCGCATCATTTCCAGCTCTGTTTCCATGCCGCCGTAGCTTTGACCATCAATGGACACGGAGCCCATATCACTGGTCACCCGGTAACCGTATTCCGCCGGTTTTGCCAGATTGAGCGTCACATCGCCCATTTCACACTGAACAGCTGTTCTGCCCAGCAGGCTGCCGTCCAGCTGGAGCTGGCCCAGCTCCACCGTCAAATCCGATCGTTCTTCCACTGTGACCCCGGCGGCGTTGAGAGAGCCCACGCCCACCTCAAATTCTGCCGTTTTGCAGTGCAGATTTTCCAGATTCAGTTTGCCGGCCCCCACTTCCAGATTGAGCCGATCCAAAACCTGGTCCTGGGGCACCGTGACCACGATCTCCGCCCCCGACAGATCTTTCACGCCGTTTTCAAGCATCCAGACGCCATTTTGAACCTGATTTTTGCGCAGAGAACCGTGGAGGACCTCCAGCGAAAATGATTCGCCGCCGCGCACCGTTACTTTTGCGCCGCCCAGATCAAACTCCAGTGAGGTGATGGTTCCATCCGGCATCTGCACCGAGCCCTCGTCTGTATGTTCGTTGCGGACGAAATCCCAGCGTTCAAACCAGCCGCTTCCGAAATTGACGCTTCGCGGCCGGCCGCCCATCAAGCAGCCTGCCAGCCCCAGCACCAGCGAAAACACCAAAATTGCTCCGCAGACTTGTACAATTCGCTTCATGGTCTACCACCCCACCTTTCCTGCAACAGTCCGAATCAAACGGCTGACCAGATTGACCGCCCAGGGGACAAACCGGCGAGCGGCCCAAACACAGCCCGATGTGACCAGAATGCCCAGTGCAATGCTGGCCATGGAGAGTGCGATGCAAACCATGCCGTCTGCCGGATTGCTGACCAGAAAAAACAGGGAGACCACCAGTGCAATCGCACCGCCGACGACTGCGGACACGCCGCCGATGATCACACCCAAAACGCCGCCTGCAAGGCCCAAAGCTGCTCCAAACAAACCGCCCAGAATGCCGATCCACAACGGGCTGGTGAACACCAGAAGCAGCACCAGAAGCACGCGATTGTTGTTTTGCGTACGCTGCGCGGCGTTGCCGGACTGCGGTGCGGGGCCGGCCTGCCCGGACGTTTTCCGGCTCCAGTCCGGACCTTTCAAAGTCAGTTCCGGCTGGGGAACTTTCTCCTTTTCCGGCGCAGCGTTCGACCCACCCAGGTTGGCCCGAATAATGGCGGCCACTTTTTGAGGGCTGCCCAATTCGTTCAAAACCTCTTCTTCCTTCTCCGGACCTGCTTCATCCAAATACTCCACGTAGAACTTCATCGCTTCATCCCGTTCCTCCGGAGCAAGGCTGCTGAGCTCTGCCGCAAGTTGGTCCAGGAATTGCTGTCTATTCATTGCCGATCCCTCCGAACAACACATGGTTGATTTTCTCCTCGTATACTTTCCATTCCCGACGATAATCTTCCAGCCGGGCGTTCCCCTTTTCCGTAATGCTGTAATACCGGCGGTTTCGGCCTGCAAATTCCCGGTCGTATGTTTCCAGACACTCATCCCGCTGCAGGCGGCGCAAAACCGGATACAGTGTGCTCTCGGACACTTCCATCACACTTCTCACATCCTGTGTGATCTTGTATCCGTAGGTGCTTTCCTGGCTGACAATACTGAGCACCAGCGCGTCCATCAGTGCCGCACCTGTGTTAAAAGCCATGCCGACCCCTTCCTTTCTCAGGTTTTGCACCTGTACCACTCATCTTTGACAATATTATATGAGATATAATATTAAATGTCAATACAGTATTGTAAAATCTGTACGTTCATAGAACGAAGTCCCACACGTTTTTTCTTCACATGCGGGATCGGTGTGGTATAATAACCCCAAAGCGCCGCTAAGGCGACTTCGCAGGGCCTTGCCCTGCGGGATGTGTCTTGCACATCCGCTTTGTGAACATTGAACCTTGCAAAACCGCTTTTGCCGCGGTTTTGTTGTGGCCGCTGCGCGGCGTCACGGTATAATAACCCCAAAGCGCTCTTGGGACAGCTTTGTATAAATCTTTTTTAGAGGGGCGATGCATATGGAATGGGTATTTTTGGGCGTCACTTTGCTGGCCACTGCCGTATTCGGCGGATTTTGGTTTTGGCAGTCCATGCGGCGCAGGCAGGCCATGGAGCGCCGCATCCGCGCTTCCTTTGGCGCTGAGCCCGGCAACACGCACCTGCAAAAGGACACCGCGCGCTTGTGGGAAATTTGGAAAAGCGAGGACCCGTTCACCGTGGACCGCCAAACCTGGAGCGATTTGGGCATGGATGAAGTGTATCTGCGGCTGGACTGTTGTGAGAGCGCCATCGGCAAGGAATACTTATATGCCGCCCTGCACCGGCCTGCAGGCCCCGAGGAGGCACAGCGGCGCAGCCGGCTGCGCCGAACCATGGAAGAAAATCCCGAGACCCGCTTTGCCCTTCAGATACAGTTTGCACAGCTGGGGCGCTATGGCCGGGGTTTTGAAAAGCTGCTGCAGGACCCTAAGGCAGTGGCCCTGCCGCTGGCACGGCTGTATCCTGTGTGCGCGGTGCTGCCCTGGATTTCTCTTCCTCTGCTGCTGGTTGGGCCCCAGGGCGGGCTTTTGTGTCTGGGAGCCATCTGTTTGAATATCGCGCTGAGTGTGGCGGCAAAGCCCCAACTGGAAGGCGCTTTGCAGGCACTGGGATATCTGACCGTTTCCTTTCAGCGGGCGGGCCGGGTGGCAAAACTGCTTCAGCCCTGCGCGCCCGAAGTAGCCCAAGAGATGAACGCCGCGCTGCGGCCGCTGCGCGGGCTGACCGGAGCTCTGTCCTCGGTCACATGCCCGCCGCCGGGCGGAGATGCCGGCACATTTCAGGAAGTGTTCGGCATGCTGACTTTATGGCCTTTGCTGTTCTACGGCCGGGCAGTCAAACTGCTGAGCCGGCAGCAGAAACAGGCCTGCCAGGTGTGCCGCCTGATGGGCGAAGTGGAACTGGCCATTGCCGCTGCATCCTTCTGCGCCGGGGTTCCGGGCTGGTGCACCCCCACCTGGCTGCCGGATGATGCCGGGCGGGTGGAATGCGAAGAACTGTATCATCCTCTTTTGAGCCAGCCGGTCAAAAACAGTGCTGTGTTTGATCGAAATACGCTGTTCACCGGTTCCAACGCGTCAGGCAAATCCACTTTTTTAAAAGCCGTGGCGGTGAACGCGCTGCTGGCGGGCACGTTCGGAATCTGCTGCGCGCAGCGGTTCTGCCTGTCCTTTGTGCCGGTGATCAGCTCCATGGCCGTGCGGGACGATTTGCTGAGCGGAGAAAGCTATTTCATCGCCGAGCTGCGCAGTCTGCTGCGGTTGGTAAAGCAGGCTGAGGCCGGGCCCTGTCTGTGCTTTGTGGACGAGATTCTGAAAGGAACCAATACCGTGGAGCGCATTGCCGCTTCGGCGGCGGTATTGGAGCGGCTGTGCAAAACACGGGCGCTGTGCTTTGTGGCCACCCACGACGGCGAGCTGACCCGCATCCTATCTTCCCAATGGGACAACCTCCATTTCCGGGAGCAGGTGACGGACGACGGCGTCTGCTTTGATTACCGGCTGTATGCGGGGCCGTCCGCCACACGCAATGCCATTGCGCTGCTGCGCACCATGGGCTTTGAAGAAGTGACCGTTGACCGCGCGCAGGACCTGGCCGCAGAATTTGACCGCACCGGCACATGGCCGGGTGGCGCACCGTCGGAAAATGTGGTACAATAGCCCCAAAGCCGCTTGATTGCGGCCGGCTTTGAAGTAAAACGCGCCGAATACGAGCGCGAGATTGGAGAGAAATTACATGATCGAGATCACCATGGAAAACGGAAAGGTCATCAAGGTGGAGCTGGATGCATCCGCAGCTCCCATCACGGTAGCCAACTTTGAAAAGCTGGTTCGGGAGGGCTTTTACGACGGCCTGACCTTCCACCGCATCATTCCCGGATTTATGATCCAGGGCGGTTGCCCCGAGGGAACGGGTATGGGCGGCCCGGGCTACGGCATCAAAGGCGAATTCGCTTCCAACGGCGTGAACAATCCCATTCGCCACACCCGCGGCGTGATCAGCATGGCGCGTTCTTCCATGCCCAACTCCGCCGGAAGCCAGTTCTTCATCATGCACGCCGACGCTCCTCATCTGGACGGGGACTACGCGGCCTTCGGCCACGTGGTGGAGGGCATGGACGTGGTGGACGAGATCGCTGCCACTCCCACTGACTGGCGGGACAAGCCCGTTACCCCTGTGGTGATGAAAACCGTGCGCGTGGTGGAATGAGATGAAAAAGATTCTCCACTTTTTTCTGGACAAAAGTCTGCTGCCTTTTCTGATCATCGGCGGCACCAACACCATCGTCACCCAGGTGGGTGAACAGCTGCTGCTGGGGCCTTTGGGCTACTGGGGTGCGTCGGCGCTGATGTACTTTTTGTGCAGCATTGCCAGCTTTGTGCTGAACCGGAAATACAGCTTTCACAGTACGGCTCCCCTGCTGCAGAGCGCTGTGCGCTTTACCGTGCTGGTCAGCGCCTGCTATGTGCTGAGTCACGGGCTGTCCCAGTGGATTGTTCCCTGGGGGCTGGGTCTTGTGTTCGGCACCGTGCCCGGCTGGGCCGAGCGGTTGACTCTGCTGGGGGCACAGGTGATTTTCACTTTGCTGAACTATGTGGGCCAGCGGCTTTGGGCGTTCAAAGAGTGATTTTTTGAAAAGAAAAACCGGCATCGTTCGATGCCGGTTTTTTCTTTATCCGTTTGCCGTCTGCACCTGTGTGGCATACTGCGCGCCGTCCTCATTCCATTCCCAGTACACCTGCACAGCTGCCCCCTCGGTCAGAGCGTCCGGGTCCACTTCACTGTTGGCGTCCAAAAGGAAGTGCTGTTCCTGTCCTTCCACGTCCAGCACCAGCTCCTGCTCCGTCCAGCTGAGCACCGTGCCCTGAAGCGGGGTAGCATCCGCTTCAATGATCGTGTCCTGTGCATCGTACAATTGGGGAGCCTGGGCCGTCTGCGGAGCGGGCGCTTCCCGCGACGCCATTGCCGCCTCGCTGTAAGCGGCGCCTCCGGCTGTTTGGGAAAACCGGGTAACGTGCGGCCAGGCGCCCAGCACCGCCAGGGTCAGAGCAGCGGCACACGCGGTCAGCCCCACTGCCCGTTTGACAAAAACAGCGCGGCGCACGGGCCGGGCTTGTTCCATACGGCGAAGGGTCTCGGCGCGCCAGCTGTCGCTGGCAGAAAGTTTCTCCATACCGGAGAGATAATCATCTTTCCACATCGTCAAACTCCCCTTTCAGCAAAATAGCCAGGCGGCCGCGCGCCCGTGAAAGCCGGCTGAGCACCGTGTTCTGCGGCAGATGCAGAAGCCGCGCCAGTTCGGCCGAAGAATAACCTTCCACATAATAAAGATACACCACCTGCCGGTACTTTTGCGGCAGGCTGGCCACCGCGTCCAGCACAGCACTCTCCCGGGGAGTAAACGTTTCGTCCGAAAGAACTTCGGGCAATCCCTCGGTTCGCTGCTGCCAGGCGCTGCGCAGAAAACTTTTGCTGCGGTTGATGGTCACCCGCAGCAGCCAGGCTTTCTGATGTTCCGCGGATACAAACACCGGATGGGTGCGCACCAGGCTTACGAACACATCCTGGGCGATGTCCTCGGCGTCATGGGTATTTTTCACCATGGCATAGGCTGTACGGAATACCATGTCCCCATACTGATCCAGCACTTCTGCGGCGCCTTGTGCCACCGCGCTTTGTTCCATGACCATCCCCCCTTATTGGGAATACGTTTGCAGTTGTCAAAATCTTGCATTCTTCGTAAAAAAAACAGGCCGTGCGGATTTTTTCCGCGCGGCCTGCGCCCTGTGTTTATTTCGATGCATCCGACTCGCCGGCATCGGGCGGCGTGGCAACGAACCAGAAGGTGCTGCCCTTGCCCAGCTCACTGTCCACTCCGAAGGCGTAACCGTGGCTGATCAAAATGGCTTTTGTGATGGACAGCCCCAGACCTGTGCCCACCTTGCCCGCATCCGCACGGGAGCGGTAATATTTGTCGAAGATATAGGGCAAATCCTCTTTGGCAATGCCTGTGCCGTGGTCCGCAACCTCCACCCGAGTGCTTCCGTCGGGCTGTGGCTTTGCACGCAGCGCCACATAGCCATCCTCACCGATGTGATGAATGGCGTTGGACAGCAGATTGTGAATGACGCGAGTCATGCTGTCCGGGTCCGCCTTGACCATGCAGATCTCATCCGTCTCCACTTCAAAATGGTATCCGTTCTGCTCGCACACATTGCGGTAGCGATCGGCTACCTCGTCGCACAGCTGCGCCAGGTCAAACCGCACCGGTTCCATCTTCATGGTGCCGGAAGAGTATTTGGACAGCTCCATCACGCTGTTTACCAGACCACTGAGCCGGTCAGTCTCGTCCACGATGACATCCAGCTGACTGGTGCGCTTTTCCTTATCGTCGCCGGTCAGGTCCCGCACGGTCTCCGCATAGCCTTTGATGAGTGTCAGCGGCGTGCGCAGATCATGACTGACATTGGCGATCAGATCCCGCTGCAGCTGTGACGTGCGGTCCACTTCCGCGGCCATGGTGTTAAAGTCTCTGGCCAGCTGCCCCAGCTCGTCCGCGTTCTGCGATTCACGCACGCGCACATCGTAGTTGCCCTTGGCCACCTCGCGGGCAGCGTGGGACAGTTCCGTGATGGGTTTTGTGAACCACTTGCTGAAAAGATAGGCCCCCAAAATGCTCACCGCCAGCAGAACCGCCGCGATGAAAGGCACCTGCTGGCCGATGACCTCACCCGCTTGGCCCACGCGCTCCAGGTCCGTGGAAACAATGACCGTATATTTATTGGCCACGTTTTTGCACACAACCATCTGGCGCATGCCGCTTTGACCGGTGAGCGTGAAATACATATCCCCGTCCTGCAACGTCTGGGCACGGTAGGCCAGCACATTTTTATTGTTCCAGGAGGGAAGGCCCGTGTCCCCGAAAATGGTGGTGCGGGCCGGGTGCAGAAGGCACTGACCGCTGGACAGCGCATGGTTGCCCAAAAGACAGTTGTAATCCGAATCGGCAATCTCAATGCACTTTCCCAGAAGCATGGATGTGTACTCGTTGTTCTGCACCGCACTGTAAAAATCCGGGCTGATCCCGTTGGGCTGGCTCGGGTCCTCCAGCGTTTCATATTTTTGAATCAGCAGCGCGAACGCGTCCGCGGTGCGCTGCAAATCGGTGTGCACCTTGTGAGTGTAGAAGGGCTCCAGCAGCCAGACGTTCAAAAGCCACACAAGCCCCAGCAGGACCCCGCACAAAAGCACCACAAACACCATCAGCTTCTGACGGATGGTGCTCAGCCCTTTTTTGTTCATGTCAATCCTTGACCTCCGGGTCAAATTTGTAGCCCACGCCCCACACGGTCACAATGTTTTCCCGGTACTTGCCCAGGTGGCTGCGCAGCATTTTAATGTGAGTATCCACGGTGCGGTCCTCGCCGTAATAATCGTAGTTCCACACCTTTTGCAAAATTTTCTCACGGGACAGGGCAATGCCCTTGTTGGACACAAGGAACACCAGCAAATCAAACTCCTTGGGCGTCAAAGGCGCTTCTTCGCCGCCAATGCGCACGCTGTGAGACGCGGTGTCAATGACCAAATCTCCAAACACATAACTTGTCCCGCTCTCTTTGTCCTTGGGCATGGTGCGCGCCAGAACCACCTTGACCCGGGCCACCAGCTCCCGCGGGCTGAACGGTTTCACCACGTAATCGTCGGCGCCGTTTTCCAGCCCCGCCAGTTTATCATACTCTTCACCCCGGGCGGTCAGCATGATCACCGGCGTCATAATCTTGCGCTTGCGCATCTCTTTCAGGCAGGTCATGCCATCTACAAACGGCATCATAATGTCCAGAATCACCAGATCAATTCCGCCCACGCTCAAACAGGCCAGCGCGGCCGAACCGTCGGTGGCTTCCTCACATTCAAAACCGGCATACTGCAAATGCTCCCGGATGAGCTCGCGAATGCGCGGCTCGTCGTCCACAATTAAAATCTTCGGCATCTTGTTTCCGTCCCCCTTTACTAAGCCATTCTGCGGTTATGATACCATAATAACGGAGCGATATGTCCAATTTGTGAAAATTTTGTCTCGATTTTAGGAAAAAGCCTGCCGCCCTGTTTGACGCGCGCAGCCCGGCGCGTTACAATGTACAACAGCGACAAGGAAAGCGAGATGAACGTGATGGAATGGTTTGTATGGACCATTGGCGTAATTGTGATTCTTTTGTGGGTGCTTCTGCGGCCCGGCCGCTGCAAAGCCGGCCAGCAGCTGCCGTTTTGGGGTGTGAACCATGCCCACCGGGGCCTGCACACCCAGGATAAAACCGTGCCGGAAAACAGTCTGCCGGCCTTCCGCGCCGCGGTGGAAGCGGGCTACGGCATGGAACTGGACATTCAGCTGTCCAAAGACGGCCAGGTGATGGTGTTCCACGACGATACTCTGGACCGGGTGTGCGGCGTGCACGGCCGGGTGGACGCATTTACCTTTGATGAGCTGCGGCAGATGCGTCTGTGCGGCACCGAGGAGACCCTGCCCCTTTTGACCGAGGTGTTCAGCGTGGTGCAGGGCCGTCAGCCCATGATCATCGAACTGAAGACCGGCCCCCGTAACAACGAGCTTTGCGAAAAAGGTCTGGCTCTGATGCGTGCCTATCAGCAGCAATATCCCGGTGCAGCCTTCTGCGTGGAGAGCTTTGACCCGCGGATCGTGGCCTGGTTCCGGCGCAATGCCCCGGACATTTTCCGCGGGCAGCTGGCCGACGAACCCAAAAGCTACGAAGACATGCCCGCTCTGCGGCGCTTTTTCCTGGGCTGCACTTTGTACAATGTGATTGCCCGGCCCCAGTTCATCGCCTACGGCCCGGGCAAAAAACCGGTGCTGGAGCGCCTGGCCGAGGCCATGGGCGCGGTGCGTGTGTGCTGGACCGTGCGGCCGCAGGACGACATCGTGGCCAAGGAGCTGGAAAACGACGCGGTGATTTTTGAATTCTACAAACCCAAGCCCCGCTACAAGTGAGAAAGGAGCGGCCATGATCTGCATTCTCTCCCCCGCCAAGAAAATGCGGGAGGACCTGGACACCCTGCCGCCCCGGGACCTGCCCCGGTTTCTGAACCGCACGGAGCAGCTTCTAAAAGCGCTGCGTGCCATGAGTCCGGCTCAGCTGAAAACCCTGTGGGCCTGTAATGACGCCATTGCCGGGCAGAATGTAGAGCGGCTTCGCCGCATGGACCTGCGCAAACGGCTGACCCCGGCGCTGCTGGCCTACGACGGCATTCAGTACCAGTACATGGCGCCCGGGGTATTTGAAACGCCCTATTTTGATTACGTGCAGGACCATGTGCGCATTTTGTCCGGGTTTTACGGCATTCTGCGGCCCTTTGACGGGGTGACGCCCTACCGGCTGGAGATGCAGGCCCGCCTTGCGGTGGACGGGTGCCGGGATTTGTACCAGTTCTGGGGCCGCAGCCTGTACGACGCCCTGTGTGAGGAGACCGATGTGATCATTGATCTGGCCAGCGCGGAGTACAGCCGGTGCGTGCGAAAGTTTCTGGAACCGCACGTGCGCTGCGTTCGCTGCTGTTTTGCCCAGCGGATCAACGGGAAACTGGTGGAAAAAGGCGTGTACGTAAAAATGGCCCGTGGCGAGATGGTGCGCTACATGGCCGAGACCAGTGCCCGCACAGTGGATGATTTGCGGGGATTCGACCGGCTGGGATACCGCTATTCTCCCGAAGATTCCGGCGAAAACGAACTGGTGTTTCTCAAGCCATAAAAAAAGAGAGGGCGCGGATGCGCCCTCTCTTCTTTTATACGTAATGATAAACATGTCGGAAGCGGACCAGGCACCAGCCTGACACCGCCAGCGACAGCAACTCCGCCACGGGAATGGCCAGCCAGATGCCGTCCACGCCCCAGATTTTCGGCAGAGCAAAAATGCACAGCACCAAAAAGCCGAAAGTGCGCAGAAACGAGAGAAACGCAGACACCTTGCCGTTGGAAAAAGCAGTGAACAGACCCGAAGCAAAGATGTTCACCCCTTTGAGCAGGAATGAAATCGCATAAAGCCGCATTCCGTGAAGGGCAATGTCGTACACTTCTGTTCCCTTTCGGGCAAAAAAGCCCACCACCGGGCCGCTGCACGCCAGGGAAGCAATCAGCGCGGCCGCCGAGCCCACGAGACTAAGGCGAATCTCGTATGCCGTCTTCTGCTTGAAAAAA
>ERZ894220.347-NODE-347-length-41944-cov-9.92705_pt1 | contig 41944 bp, 37 predicted proteins | sample MGYA00380292_ERZ894220 | MGnify/ENA primary metagenome ERZ894220 (study PRJEB32331, sample SAMN06328446) | human gut metagenome | biome: human gut microbiome; feature: stool | host: Homo sapiens | collected 2014-12-05 ... | reverse complement strand
GATGGCCGCGTACCCGTCGTCGACCAGCGACCTGCCCGGTCGGACGGCATTCGATGGCCTGGGTGAATAATCCCCATGGTTGGCGTACTTGACCACGGTCGTGCGCGATACGCCGAACCTTCGTGATATCTCCTTGTGGCTCAGGCCTTGGCGGTCGAGCTGCCTGATACGCTGTCGGACACACACCGGTGTCGTCATTTCCTTTCCTCCCGAGAACCATCGGTTTGGTTGACAGGCACTCGGGAATCCATCAAGGAACCAGACGATGCCGGTGTTCTCGTTCCACCGGCATCACCGCCGCCTGCAATGTTCAAATTGAACGCTCAAGGTGTACAGAAACAAGTGCCGACGCCGAACACTTTTATTTGATCACATACAAACACTCTGCCGTGGATGTGCCGCACGGGAGCCTCGTGGAGGGATCTGCCGGAGTGCTGCGGCAAGTGGATAACCGTCTACCAGCGGTTCAACCGCTGGTCCAGGAACGGCGCGATAGAGCGCCTGTTCACGGCATTGTAGGATTGGCATTCCGTTCGGCATCCAGTCGTTCAAGATGGCCAAGCTGGCCTTGTAGCCGTTCGGTTCGCAGATTCGCGGGTGATGGTTGGCGTTTTTGAATGCTGATCCCTAGGCTTGTCTCTTGGTTTTCTCGCGTTGGGCAATGTTCTTTTCACGGACATCAAGAACCATAAATCGAAGTAAGCACTGGTTCGAGCTAGCGTGGAACAGAGTTAAGAAACAAGTCGAACACTTCGACAAAGACATAGTCGCTTAACCAAAAAGCTGCCAGTGGAGATATCGACACAAATTATCTTCTTATGCTGACACTCCACTGACAGCCATGCTCATTCAGCCTCATACTCCTTTATGCGAAAAACAATGACAGGAATCGAACAATCACTTGTCGATTCCTGTCCTCTAGTAAGTCAGGATCTGCTACGCGAAAACCGCGTGGTGGCTTAGTGTAAGCCAACCTTTCATTGTGTTTTCGACAGACCTTATATCATACAACCCATAAGCGATCGCAACTCTTCATCAAACAGACACTACTTCAACGCATCATTCAGAAAACGTTCGGAGTCCGCACGAAGCTTCCTAAGTTTATCCGTATCCAGTTCGGACGCGAATGGCTTGATACTCCCGTCACCAGTGAAGTGGACGGGAAGCAGATGCTCTTCCGGAAGCCCAAGTTTGGCAAGCAGGGTCTTCATACGGGAACTACTCTTCTCAGTACCAAAGGTGAGGAACGGCTTGCCATAAAGAATAGAGAATACCGTGGCATGGAATGAATTCGACACCACACAGTTGGCCTTGTCAATCAGAGTCAGAAAATCGGCGGGCCCAATCCCCCAGACATTGACCGAACGAGACTTGTACCGAATCGGATTCCTTGAGTAGTAGACAATCGTGAGGCCACGATCGGAAGCGAACTTGTCAAGGTATCTGATCATGTCATCGTTGGGCCATAACGTATATGCAAAGATGTATTTGCCCTCTTCAAGCCCCTTGGGTAGACAGGAAGCTTGGACTCTTCTATATTCCTGTAGGTCCAGCAGTAGTGTTGGGTCGAGCGTCTCAACGATGTTCTTATCGGTCAATTGCTGGAATTGCCCGGCAACTGAGATTTCACGCACCGATATCGAATCAAACCGGTTTAGCCAAGCCCTAATATTCTTCTGATCTTCCAGCGTAAAGTTACGCTCCTCGAACCTGGCATGGGACAGGCTCGGCGCATAGGCGATCTTTCGCGTTTCGTCTGAAGCGAATGAAAGAAAGAACGGCGGGACCGGCCCCTGTGTACAGTCCAAGTTCCAGATCTGATCACTGCCGCAGATAAACGCGTCATAATTCTTCAGGTCCTCGGACAGTTCCTGTTCCGCACCTGTACCCGTATATGTACGCTCCGTCATATTGAAATGGTCTCGCCAGAAAGACTGGAAGCTGTCGCGTCTGCGCAGGTTGCCAAAAAGGAACAGCAAATCCGCGATATCGGATTTCAGCCCAAATCTCCTGAAGATTTTGTAATTATCGAAATCCCTACTCCGGTAATCCAGAACATGCACTTCATGGCCCAAACCGGTAAGGTATTTCTTCAACGCATACGTCTGCAATGCGGATCCGAAATTGTATGCGCAGTGGAAAGTCACGGTCCCGATCTTCATGTTTTTATCTCCTCCACAGATTTCTACAGTTTTTGATGCATTTGTTTTGAGGTTTTCACTTGTTGTTTTTGCTGGAAACAACTCCGAGCAGGCTTCGAACGGATGGATAGATATCCAAAACGGACACCACACACACCGCCACGAAAACGATCCAGGAAATCACCGGATACCCGTTCGGCTGCCGCACCATCACGCACGCCTGCACGCATACCAACGCAATATTCAACAGCATCAACGGCCAGTTCACGGTTATCCGGACGATCGGCCTCGCCATCACGACACGTATGACGTACATGGATAGATTGCTGGCGACCATGGCCCAAGCCGCGCCTTGTAAGCCCAAAATCGGGATAAGCAGCCAAGTCAGAGCGACCACCACCGCAGCCGCGAGACCCGTGGATGTCAGCAGATGCTTGGTCTTCATGCTCGCTGTGAATACCGTTCCGTAGAATCCCGCGAACACGTTGAACAGGAACGCGAGGATGAGGATCGGAATGATGGGCCACGCATCGTAGAACTTCTTCTGCAGGAGGATGGACGCCAGCCATGGCGCAAGCGCGATGAGTCCTGACGCAGCAAGGAAACAGAACGTGCGGAACACCGCGAACACATTACTATAGAATCTGTCGGTATCCGTTTTTTTGAACTCTTGGAACGCTGAAAGACTCCACGCTTGCCAGAACGTCGACGAAATCATGTTCATCACGTTCGGTATCTTGCTGGCCGCCGCAAACAGACCGGACGCGCCGATGCCGAGCATACTGGTGATAAAGAACCTGTTGACGCTCGTGCCTATCCACCAGAAGATCGTGTTCGGCATGAGTGGTACAGAATACAGCAGCATCTTCTTAAGGATCAGTCGATCCTGCGCCAGTTCTGGAACACGTATATACCTCCACGCGCCGCCGAACACCAGATACAGGACGACCGCGACCAAAGCACCCAGAATCAAGGAAACAAAATAGCCTTCAACCTTCCAGTTCAACAGTCCAATCAGTAGGCCGGCCGTCGACGCGGATACGATGGACGACGTGATCGACACCCATGTGATCAGTTTGATCTGGTTCACGCCACGGGCCACGTTCGCCAGAAAAGCATTGAACGCCGTTGCCACGAAATACGCAAAATACAGTACTTTGTAGTCCCCGAGCCCTCCGAAAACCGACAGTCCGAGCATTGGCGTCAGGAGAAGCATCACCAGGCAGCCGATCAACGTCACCCAGAAACCGACCGACACATACCGTTGGGTGTCGTCCGGATCATCGATGATGTAACGGGTCACCGCATCGCCGATGGACAGGGTCACGACGGGCGCGACCAGGCTCGCCACAGTCAGGGACATGTCGGTCACGCCATACTGCGCCGTCGTGAGGAAATACGTGTACAACGGGACCAGCAGGAACGTGATCAGTTTCGTAGACACCGTGTTCAATGTGAACAGACCGATGTTCACCAGAAGATTCTTGTATTTACCCAAGAGAAGACTCCGGAACCTAGTTCATGAGAATTCGGTCGAGACCAAACCGTTGAGAACGGCAGATCCTGGACGTTTCACGGAAATGTCCGACAGAGATGTACATGATGAACACTTCGTTCTCTGGAACATGAAGGAGCACGCGTGTTTTCCTATCCGTTTCCTGAGAGAACATCGTGTTCAACGGGCAGGCCGCAAGACCACATGACTCCAAGGCATACAACAGGGACATGGAGAACAGGCCGCCATCGACATAGCCTTCATTACGTTCGTTGGATCCCATAAACGCCTGCAAGTCCGCCGTGATCAGCATCAATGCCGGCGGTGCGTCATAGCCGCCGAACCCTCCCTGTATCTTCAAGGCTTCGGAGATCTGCTTCGCATCAGTAAATATTCGCACGCGTGCCGGCTGACGGTTGCATACCGACGGAGTGCGCAGGGACATGGTGATGGCTTCCTCGAGCTCCTCACGTGTCACAGGCTGCTCGGAATATGAACGGATGGCATGGCGTCTCTCGATAAGCTCACGGAACGGAACATCGGCATTATCCAATTTGTCTGTTTTGGAAAGCTCGATGCTCGGATAATCGCGCTTTGACGCGTGCTCGATATCATCTAGCATTTCAGCATCGAACAGGCTGGTTATAAAAGTGACATCATGCTCTGCGGCAAGATGACGTCTGAGATATTCACCCAACGCGAGTACCGCGTCTTTGTAAACCGGATTGTCGCGCCAATTAGTATCCACCATCTTGAGTCTTGCAGACAAGTCCGCAATGTTATGCAGAGCCCCTTTTCCTCTCCCGAACTGGTATTCGTCGAAAGAGAAGCCTTTCTCGATCTGATGGACAAAGAAGATCAACAGGCTTTCCATTTGCGTTTGAGAGACGCACGCGGGAGCCGCATAAGCCTTTGCGAAACGTCTGCGATCCGTGCGTACGTCTTTTCTCAACTGGATGGCAGCTTTCATACGCTGCCTCTTCAAAATCCATGAATTTGGCAGAAGTTGTTTAACAGTAGCCTTCAGACTCATTTACTCACTCTCCTTATTCTTCGTAGTAGTTGTTTGACGGTTTTCCTTAGCGCGTTGTCAAATCGGTAGCAAAAAGCAAGAGAACCATTCCGGAACATGGCTGCTTTCTTTTTCTCCGTCCCTTCCAGACTATTCGAGTCGATGTCTCTGAGTTCCTCGGAAAGCCGATTCGAAACCCACCCAATACCTTCCTCACTGCATGTAGCAAGCATGGCTTTGTAATGCAAAAACAGATGATGAACCATACTGTTCTGAGCGGCTCGCACATATTCCGCGTGCCCCGTAGCTTTGGCCCACTGAATCATCTCCCGGAAGGCGAGGAGTTCATCTACGTAGTATTGGACCGCTTTCTCCGGATTCGAAGTGGCGCCCGCAAGAATAGAGCCTTTCCGTGTGCGATATTCATATAAACAATCCGGCATCGTCACACTGCTGCCGACCCGGGATATGAGTTTATAGGTCGTCGCTAGATCCTCGGCCTTGCGTCCCTCCGGGAAAAGGATGCCGTCGTAAAGGCTCCTCTTACACAAGAGCTGCCATGAATGACTTTGCAGCTTATTAGACAGAATCAGAAGCAAGAGCTCGTCACCTTCCGCCTCTGGATCCGGATGATTATTGACATGTGCGCCGCTTTCGGTAATGGAAGAGTATCCGAAATGCACAAGATCGGCGGAGCTGTCTTCCAAACTGGACACACACTTCCGCACAAGATCCTGTTTAATCCGGTCATCAGAGTCGAGCACAAGAAGGTATTCCCCATTGCAATGAAGAATACCTGCGTTTCGAGCCGCAGACAGACCGCCATTCTTCTGGTGCAATACGCGTATCCGGACATCTTTCTTTGCCCATGCGTCACATTTCTCACCAGTATCATCGGTAGAACCGTCGTCGACAAGGACGATTTCCAAATTTGCATAGGTCTGGGACACAACGCTTTCAAGGCATTCATCCAAATAATCCGCGACATTATACGCAGGTATGACGATGCTCACCAGAGGCTGATTCTTGTCCGTCATGAATCCTTCCTTAGAAAAGGTCTTTATTCTAGTGTTTGTACGGAACGATAGGTGTTTCAATGGTTCCTCGGTCGTTGATCTTTCGCGCAGGCACGCCAGCCCACGTGGTATTCTCCTCCTCGATAGGTTTGAACACTAAAGCGTTTGCACCAATCCGTACATAATCGGCGACTCTGCCCCCCAATACCTTCGAGTCAATCATGAATTCCACATGGTGGCTCACGGACGGACATCTACCGTGCGCCTGCGCAATGACAACGCCGCTGGACAGAGAGCAATAATCGCCGACGTCGATTCAGGGTTGACAATAATCCTTTCGGGATGCCAAATAAGCAGCCCTTTTCCGAACACGTTAATCGGAATCTCCGAGCAGAAACGGCGCTCATACTTCTTCAGGAGAAACAGGTACCAAATGTACGCAAGCTTGTGATACAAATTCTGCGAAACGTTATGATGATACTCGCACTTACGCAGATACACCTTCCAGCGAACCATCGCCCCACCCGCACCTATGATTCTCTTCAGAGGATTGGAAGGCCAAGGCTGCATCCTTTGATCTTCCCGGATATATTCACGTAGGTCGCTCTTGGTGACAATCATCAGCGCCTCCTTATTCTCTTGATAAAATCAACGGCTTTTAGTAGCTCAAAAGTCAGGGTGCCGAATCCGAGCTTCAGCAAGAAGACAGTGAGCCTGTTGTCTGCCCTCAGACTGCAGTGCTTCCAACGAGAAAAACATTTCTCATCCTGCACTGCTTCCCGCACATCTCTGAAAACTTGAATAAACCCGCTATATTTTGCCCCCTGCATAGCAATCTTGAGAAGATTTATGTACTGCAGGGCCTCGCCGGCACAAGCGTTTTGATAGCATGATTCTCCCCATTTCCTCGCGTATTTGAGCAGTGCGCGGTTGACGACCTTGATGTCGGATAGCTGTGAAGGCTTATAGGCCGAAGTCGAGGCGGTGTCATTCGGGCGGTAGAAGTAGAGAACATCATCCAAGATACAGAGCGAGCGAGCCTTGTCAAACACGGGAAGTAGCTGCAAAAGATCCTCGCCATGCATGAGCCCACTATAAATTGTGTAGTCCTCAGAGCCATCAAAGAGATTCAGCTTTATCGCCTTGTCCCACATATTGTTGAACCTGCCGGAGCAAAGATGCTTCCGGGCTTCAGCGAACTTCTCATTAGAGTACAATCCAGCAGGCAAAGGCGATGGGGTGTCCGAACGGCTGAAACCCTGGTTGCGACAGTAGCGGAAAGAGACGATATCCGCATCGGTGTCAGAAATGGTTTCTGCAACACGTTGAAGAGTATTTGGATGAAGACAGTCATCAGCGTCTAGAAAAACAATATACTGACCCTGCGCTTTTTTTAACCCAGCACGCCTTGCAAGCAAAAGCCCACTATTTTGCTGATGAATTACCACCATATTGGTCTTGGAGCGCGCATAAGAATCAGCAATAGCTCCAGTTCTATCCGTAGATCCGTCATCAACAATAATCACTTCATAATCAGCAAATGTTTGATTATGTAAAGAAGACATGGCTTTTGGAAGATATCTTTCGACATTATACACTGGAATTATAACAGAAAAAAACAACTATTTCTCCTTAAGGTTAATTAACCTTGAATTCGATATGCGAACACCTTGTTTTTTGTTAAACTTAAAGAAAATATAATCATTAAATTTAAGCAATATGATCATTGGTATATAAACACTGACCACTTCCGCATAAATGGTTTGCACGCTATAAGCCAGAAATAGAGCAACTATAAATCCCATTCTGCCATAAACAAATTTATACGACACCTTGCTGGTTGTTTGCATACGATAATCAAAAAATATAACTAATGCAGTGAAAACAACACTGAAAACAAAAGGGAAAAAAGGGAAATAGCAGTAGCCTGTACCCAATATTGGGGCTATTAACGTGCTATTTTTCACATTATTATACAAGCAAAAGATTTCATTGATTCTATTGGATTGGTCAATAGAATTAGAAACAAATGGAACACTCCCCAAGAAATCATTAATGAAAGTCTGAAAACTAATGGTATACATGCCATTAGTTTTCAAATCTATCATCTGCCCGACTAACTTGGGTCCGGCAAAATAATCTTGAAGTTGAGGGGCGAACATAGACATCATTTTCCCAAAAGAGGGATGCTCACCAAGCACATATTTAAATTTAAAAAGCGAGGCACTTATAAAAGAAACAAGAACAATAGCACCCCCTCCCAATATAACGCCCAAAGAAATGCCATCAAACATGCTATGAATGAAATAAAGACCAAGAATGAGAATAAAAATCATGGTCATACGATTAGTGCTTGTATTAAATGCTAGATAGAGGAAAATATCTAAATACGCGATTAATTTATAAAATAAACTTCGTTTTCTATCATACTTTTTTTTACACAAAATCAGCAAGGCAATAAATAGACACACCTTTACAGCATTAGCCAAAATCACATACATTCCCTGAAATGGAATATCCGTATTATCAAGATTGGCTCCAGATGCATCATCAGATATAACAAAAAAATTGGTCGGAATAACGAGATTAGGGGAAACAATCAGAACAACAGGCAATCCAAGAATCGCAAAGATCAGCAATACACCAACGTGCTCTCTTTCGTAATGAGAACTATATCTCAATATCCGATATGAGCTGTATTCTTTTCTCAGTTTTCTTTCAAAGGTAAAAATTGTTAAATATTGAACAAGAAATACTACAATAATTTCCCCAGAAAGAAGTCCAATCGCAATAAAAAAAGCTTTATTGCTCGCAGATGGCCCCCATCCTTTCCAAATGACTTCCTCTTGTGGGATCGCAGACCCAATTATAGTGACTACATATCTGATGTAAATAATTACATTGAAACAGTAGTATAGAATCCCTTTTTTATAAAACTTACATCTACTAAGCGAATGATAAAAAATACTACTGACGATAGAATAGACAAGCGGAATGACGCACAAATACGTCTCCCTACCACCATGTCCGAGTATAAGAACAATAGATGAAAATACGGCAGCACTTAAGCTTAGCAAAACCCATTTGTTATTTATATGTATTTCCTTGCCCATCTTACGCCTACATTCCACCGTTAATCACAAATATATTTTTTCCAAGAAAGAAGCCTCAGATCGAATACTGTATCGCGCCTTCTGCATTTGTTTCACAACGACAATACCCCTCTGTTTACACACAGTCCTATCTAAAACATCAAGCCATCTATCTATATTTTCCGATACAGGAATAAATGAAACATTATCTGTAATCGCACACGAATGATCGACATTCTCTGAAATTAAGACAGGAAGATCAGCTGCTTGAGCTTCAATCGCTACCACAGGAAGTCCTTCATATAAAGAAGGCAGCATAAAAACATCCATAGCTTGGTAGAAATCCTCGACGTTGGCCACGCTTCCTGTGAAAATAACCCTGTCACTTAGCCCACGGTCATTTACATAATGATGAATCTCATCTTCAAGCTCACCAGTTCCAAGAAGCAGTAGATACGAATTTGGAACTTTGTTGTTGAACTCGGCAAATATATCTATCAGATATTTATGATTTTTCTGCTTCATAAATCGTCCGACATGGCCTATAACATAATCAGTTTTCCCGATGTTATATTCTCTGCGAATACGGTCTCTGGCTTCTGGGTTGAACGCATATTTCTCCAGCTCAATTGCGTTATTCAGTATCTGGACTTTCCCAGACCGCATAGCCTTCTCTCCGTATAAGAAGACTCCGGCATCATGCCCGCAAGCCATCCATATATTGGCAGATGCCTTATTCAGCATCTTCAAAACAGACCATATGGCTTGTTTTACCTTACTTTTGGAAACGAATGAATTATGCGAGTGCGAGATAAGCTTCTTCGCTCCGGTAAGACGGGCAATCCACAGGATATAGAAATTCGTTAAGGTCGTATGTGCGTGTACCACATTAAACCTTTCAGAATGCATCAACCGATATAGCTCAATCACGTTTTTTAAGATGCTCTTGCGCTTATGGGTGACAATATCAACGGTATAACCCGCATCTTGAAACTGTTTCACGCAACGTTCGTCATTAATGTCTTGCGTAATGATATGGATATCGAAGTCCTCTGGATGCTTAAAATGTCCCAGATAATTAAGGAGCATGGATTCCACGCCGCCAGATTCAAGACGTGAAACCACTTCCGCAACTTTAATCTTTCTGGGCATCACATTCTCCTTCCAGCTCTTCGTACCAATGGGCTAGCTCCGCAGCGCTCAAGTGAATTGCATATCCCCGTTTAGCCATTTCTTGCGCATGCGAGATACGACCCGATGCGTCGCTTTCATATACATCGAAAGCTGACACCCAAGATTCGAGACCTGCATCAAGTGAAACGCGCCGTACCAATGACGGAATTAAATCTGCCTCTTTGGGAACTTTGTCACTGCACACAACGGGAAGATCAGCGGCCTGTGCCTCAATGCTGGCCATTCCCAAGCCCTCATATGTTGAAGGGAAAGCAAGAACATCAAATGCGCTGTAATAATCCGCAACATCATCACGGACGCCAAGTAGTTTTACGTTGCGCTCAATTCTTAGGTCGTGTATTTCCTTACGCAACTCAGAGTCGTCGCCATCTCCCACTATTGCAAGCACTGCACTCGGATTATTCTTCAACAATTCCGAAAAGACCCTGATCGTAAAGGTCTGGTTCTTCTGAAAGCAGATACGGCCGACTTGACCGATAAGCAGCTGCGAATCGCCAACTCCGAGTTCGTCACGTTTAATAACGCGCAATTGGGGATTGAACGTGAACCTATCTATATCTATGGCGTTGTGAATGATATGGACCTGTTTCGCATCAACGACCTGATCGCCGAATAGCCACCGTGCGGCATATTCCGAACATGCGGCCAAGTGTGTTGGGTAGACCTTGGAGAACGGTCTGAGCACGTACTTCACCAGAGTCTTGGCTTTCTCATTCGGATTCGAGGTGCTATGGCTGTGCGCGATACGCACCGGGACTCCAGCCTGTTTCGCGGCCATGAGCGTGAACACGCTGACCGCGTTCATATGGGAGTGCACGATGCGCGGGTGAATCTGCTGGAACAGTTTCCGGCAGGCATTCACGTACTTGACTGGGTTGCTGTATGGAGGAACGTAGAACACTCGACCGCCCAAGGACTCGATCTCGTCCTTGGGAACCACCGTGGAATCCGTCTGTACGATGAAATCGAACTGCACTTGGGAACGGTCGATATGGCGGTAATGGTTCATCACGGTGGCTTCGACACCACCGCCCATCATCCTGCCGACTACCTGGGCTACGCGAATCGGCACCGGATTACCGCCCCTGAACCGGAATCAAACCGACGTAACGGCCGTTATCGGCTCTTTTCGCAATCAATCGACCTGTGGTCGGCATGCGAATCCCGTCCTTTCCCTCCAAATGAACCCCGAATTGGTTTTTCAAGCGTAACGTGAAACCGCGCAGGAACTGCCCAATCCCGTTCATTATCCGCCAGAGTCGATTTTTACATCCCCCTCAGACACACCCAGCCCCCGCCACTTACTTCGAGGGTATTCTTCACGGGTTTTCCATGAACACCTTGCTTGTTCGTGACTTAAAAACTGTGTTTGAAATCTGATTCAGTCGGTTTTCCGGACGTTCCTAAATGGGCAAAAAGAGCCGATAACGGCCGTTATGTCGGGTTTGTCCCGGTTCGGGGACGGTAATCCAGTGCCGATTCGAGTAGCCCAAGTCATGGGGAAAATGCTTGGCGGTGGTGTCGAATCCGTAGTGATGAACTACTACCGCCATATCGACCGCAACAAAGTGCAGTTCGATTTTTTGGTGGATGCCGATTCTACCCGCGTTCCAGAAGAGGAAATCAAAGCGTTGGGCGGTCGCGTTTTCCGCATCCCTCCATACCAACATCCCCTTCGCTATCGCAAGGAATTGGTCAGGCTTTTCCGTGAGGAACACTGGCCGATCGTGCATAGCCATATCAACACACTCAGCGTATTCCCATTGTCTGCGGCTAAAAAGGCCGGAGTACCAGTCCGTATCGCCCACTCGCATTCCACGATGGGCAAGGGCGAGTTTGCCAAGAACCTGATGAAGCTCGCGCTACGTCCGCTCTCGAACCTTTACCCTACAGAACGTTTCGCATGCAGTGAGTACGCCGGAAAATGGCTGTTCGGCAGAAACGCCGACTTCACGGTGATTCCCAACGCCATTGAACTGGAGAAGTTCCATTTCGACCCAGTCATTCGCCAGGAAACCCGCAGGGAACTCGGCATAGCCGATGGCATGTTCCTGATTGGCCATGTGGGTCGTTTCATGCCGCAGAAGAATCAGACTTTCCTTGTCGACGTTCTCGCCGAGCTCCTTCCCCAGAAGCCGGACACGATGCTCGCGTTCGTTGGTGACGGTCCAGACAGGCCAGACGTACAGCAGCACGCCCAAGAACTCGGCATTGGTGACCACATTCTGTTCTTGGGACAGCGCACGGACGTCAACCACCTTTACCAGTCGTTCGATGCTTTCTGTCTGCCGAGCCGTTATGAAGGTCTCGGCATGGTCGCCATCGAAGCCCAGGTCGCCGGATGCCCCTGTGTCCTCAGCGATCAGGTTCCGCACGAAGCTGATATTTCCGGAAAAACATCTTTCATAAGCTTGGAAAATAAATCTTCTTGGATTTCAACTGTACTCAACATTTCCTCGCAAACAGCGAATCGGCAGATTGAAACATCAAATACATGCGCTGAAAAATATGACATTTCAGCTAGTGCGAATCGTCTGACTTTCTTGTACGTAAGCAGTGCGAAAAGTGCGAATAGGTGGGAGGAAACACTGTGAATCCTCATGTTGCTGTAATCACTTCAGGTTATTTACCAGTGCCGAACGTCCTCGGCGGAGCTGTCGAAGCATTGGACATGATGATGGTTCAGGAGAATGAGAAGACTCCGAATTTTGATTTCACTGTTTTTTCTTCTTGGGCACCCGGCGTAGATCAGATAGTGGGTGAAGGTAATTTCAAGCATACTGATTTCTGCTTTATCAAGACGCCATTGCTGGTTCGCGCGGCGGATCGTTGCATTTATTGGGCAGCCAAGCATGTGCTTCACAAGAAGAAGCTCATGAGCTATCGGTATATCGCGCAACGCCTGTGGTATATCAACAAGGTTTCCAAGAAGCTCGCACAGCCTACAAAGAATGGCGAGCCAGCTTTCGACAAAGTAATGATCGAAAACCATGCCACATTGTTCATGACCATGCAGAAGCATGGCAATTCCGAACGGTATGCGGGAAAAGTGTATTACCACTTGCACAATGAAGTTCTTAATGATTTCGGCTGCATTAAAGAGATTTCCAAAGTCAAAAAAGTACTTGGAGTATCCAAATATATTGTTGACACGCTTGACACGTATTTAAGAGAGCATGGTGAGCCTGGTCTGCGCGAAGATCAGAAAGCTGTATGGCGTAATGGCGTCGACACAAGCCGGTTTGGCTCGGAGGAGGCTAATAGCAAGGCGATTGAATTTCGAAAGAAATTCAATATAGACGAAAATGATATTGTTTTCCTGTTTTCCGGGCGTCTTACTCCGGAAAAAGGCGCTGAAGAACTGTTGAAAGCGTTTACTGAAGTAGCGCAGAAAGTTCCCAATGCCAAGCTGGTTGTTGCCGGAGCTTTCTTCTTTAATTCGAATATCGTGAGTCCATTTGAACAGAAACTTCGCGATCTGGCGTCGAATCCAACTGTAAAGAATCGAATTATCTTTACTGGTTTCGTGAATTATGAGGATATGCCCGCCATTTACGCCATGTCCGATATTTGCGTGCTGCCGTCAATTTGGGACGATCCAGCACCTCTCGCGGTAATCGAAAGCTTGGTTTCTGGTAAGCCGCTCATCACCACTCGTTCCGGAGGCATCCCCGAATACGCTGATGAGCAGTCAGCCATTATCCTTGAACGTAGCGATCAACTTGTTGACCAGCTTGCTGATGCTATGGCAAAGATTGCTCGAGACTCCGACGAACGTGATGCCATGGGCGCGCATAAAACAGCATTACGTTCCGAATTCAATAAAGAAACATACATGGCACAATTAGCCATTCGCCTGAGGTGACTACGTGGGTAAGTACAAGAATCTGCTAGTCAATGTCGGCATCTTCGGACTCAGCGCAGTAGCCACCAAAATGATGGCATTCATACTGATGCCGTTGTATACCCTGTACCTATCTACAGAGGAATACGGCATCATGGACATGGCTACCATCATGGTGACCACATTATTCCCTGTACTAACTCTGCTCATCAGCGAGGGCATGCTCCGTTTTACGCTTGATGATAAGTCAAAAGCCGCGTTTTATATTACCGAAACCATGCTGGTCATGTTGGCAAGCTGTGTGCTATTGGCAATTCTTCTGCCAGTATTTGATTTGCCTATTTTTGGTGGATTAGGTAGATATAAAATTTGGTTTTTGTTGTCCTATGCGGCGTTGTGTTTTCCCTCTGTGATGGGTACTGTCGCTAGGGCTATGGATCAGATGAAACTCATTGCTTACGCCTCAATATTGTCTGCGCTTATTATGGGCGTGCTTGCTTATGTGTTGATTGCCGGAATGAATCTCGGTCTTATGGGGTATTTCTACTCTTATATCGTAGGCAATGGTTCAGCGATTCTGGTATATCTTTTTGCCGGTAAGCAGTATCAGTTTATCGATTTTACAGTATGGCGAAACAATGCGTCTCTTCGTAAGCAGCTTTGGCGCTACTCACTGCCATTGGCTCCGAATTCATTGTGCAACCAGATTCAGACGACAGTTAGTCGTTTCATTATTACAGGTGTACTGGGTATTTCCGCTTCTGGTTTGTATGCTGCAGCTTCAAAGATTCCTAATTTGCTTAATGTGCTTCAACAGATTGTTCAACAGGCGTGGCAGCTTTCCGCGTTCCAAGAGTTTAAGAGCTCTGGGCTCAAGCATTTCTATGATGTAATCTGGCGTGTGTACCATGCCCTGATGTCGGTAGGAAGCGCATTAGTAATCACACTCTCTCCGTTCATCGCTAGGGTGCTTATGCAGCGCCAGTTTTACTCGGCATGGCCTCTTATATCCATTCTTGTGCTTGCCTTTTATCTTAGTGCTATCAACAACTTTCTTGGCACAATTTATCAGGCTTATATGCGTACAAAGCCGTTACTTGTGGCTACAGTCGTGGGAGCTGCAGCATGCCTCGCATTTACCGCCATCCTCGTACATGACTGGGGTATTTCAGCTGCTGCATTCGGCGTGTTTGTCGGTAGCTTGGTGATTTTTGTGGTTCGTGTGATTGATGTGCGTCGTCTGATGGCCATCGATATGAGGCCGATTCCTACGGCCATTACCATGATGCTGCTTACTGTCCAGTCCTTGGTAACCTCGAATCAATGCAGCCATTATCTATTCTGGTCATCGATTTGTCTGCTGCTTATTGCATTCGTGCAATGTTATGAACTTAAGCCTCTTATTACTCTGATATTCACAAGGAGGAAGTACACAGCATGAGTACTAATCCATCTGCCATGCCTGAGAAAACCCGAACTGAAGATCTCCCCCTGATTTCAGTGATTGTTCCTGTGTACAAGGTTGAACGTTATCTTGACCGTTGTATACAGTCAATTGTCGACCAGACGTATCGAAATTTGGAAATCATTCTGGTCGATGATGGCTCTCCGGACGCTTGCCCTGATATGTGTGATGCTTGGGCGGCAAAAGATCATAGAATTCGCGTCATTCATCAGGAGAACCGAGGATTAGGTGCCGCTCGAAATAGCGGAATCAGAATCAGCACCGGAGAGCTTATCGGTTTCGTTGATTCTGATGATTGGTTAGAACCGACTATGTATGAAGTCCTATATCGTTCTCTCACCAAAGAAAACGCTGATACCTCCATGATCGCCGGTGTCTTGGAATATCCTAACGGACGACAAATATATCTTTATCAGCCTGATTTACATCTGGTAATGACCACTTCGGAATCCTTTAAATACATTAATCTGCCAGGTTATTCGACAATCTCTGCTTGGAGCAAGCTCATCAAACGTTCCACTCTAGGAAATATTCGTTTCCCGGAAGGGTGCACTGGCGAAGATTGGCAATTCACCTACGATATACTTGCAGCGAGCGTACGAACTACTTTTGATTCAACGCCGCAGTACCATTATCGACAAGTTGCGGGAAGCCTTTCTAACACGAGCACAAATTTCAATTTTGCTGGTTACGAAGCTACCAAAAACATGGTGAAACTGGTACATCAAAAATTCCCCGAACAGCTTCCTTTTGCGTTGTATGGACAAATGAGAAGTATGGTGAGCCTTTATGATCAGGCTCTTGTCACGGGGCATGCTAAAGAACAGCAATGGCGAGATTTCGCAGAAGACACTCGCACTTTTGTCAATCAAAACATGAAAGCTGTTACTGAATCCGTGACGCTCCCTCGTGGGCGTCGCCTACAGCTCAAACTCATGGCCATCTCTCCAACGCTTTATGGCGTGTTTTTCTTACTTCATAAACGTATTCATCCGGAACGGAGCAAGTGAAAAATGAGCATTAAACAACTTGCGATGCGGTTAGTTTATGGCCACAAGGCTTCATCGGAGCAATACATATCATGGCTCCGAAGCCAGGGAGTACACGTGGGACAGCATGTGCATCTATATACGCCATGGTCCATCAGAATCGATACTCAGAGACCTTGGATGATTGAAATCGGCGATAACGTACATATTACCGCAGATTGCTCTATTTTGCAGCATGACTATAGCTGGGCAGTAATACAACGCCTTACGGGTGAAGTGCTGGGATCATGCGGAACGGTTCGTATTGGCAATAATGTTTTTGTCGGTCAGAAGTCGTTGATTCTCAAAGGAGCTGAGATCGGAGACAACACCATCATCGGAGCTGGCAGCGTGGTGACAGGCCGTTTGGATGGGAACGCTGTATATGCCGGTGCTCCGGCAAAGAAAATCTCTTCCTTGGAAGCGTATATCGACAAACGCCGCAAACTTCAATTAAATGAAGCCGTGTTATTAGTACGTGAGTACGAGCAGACATATGGAAAGCGGCCGCCAAAAAAGCTACTTCGGGAATTCTTCTGGCTGTTTGAGCCTAGGAACACTCAGCTGGATGAGGTATTCCAAAAGGTTTTCCAGCTTGATAACAATACCGAACGTTCACAGCAAGCGTTTGTTCAAAGCGAACCTATGTTTAGCAGCTATGAGGCATTCCTCAAATACGTTGAATCAAATTCTTAACAGCTAGCACAGAGAAAGAGGCTTCTATGAAAGACTCAATTACTTCTTACACCATTACCTGCAGCAGACCAACTAATTATGGCGCTGTTCTGCAAACTTACGGCTTGAACACCGCTCTACGCAAGATGGGTGTGGACGCCAAGGTGATGGATTACAACCCCAAATACTACTACACGTCTACGCGGCCGCTGCCTATTCGCATGCTTCGCGCCATCGTACGCTTCCCTGATTTGGTCAAGGGGCGCAAAGTGTTCGGCAAATTCCTTGAGGACTACATACCTATGAGCGCCAAAACTTACCGTACGCTTGCCGAGATTGAGGCTGACACCCCCCAATCCGACGTCTATATTTGTGGCAGCGACCAAATTTGGAACTGTAAGAACAAGCTTAATGGTAAAGACGATGCATTCTTCCTGTCATTTGCGCCTGCAGGCGCTCGCAAAGTAGCGTATGCTGCCAGCATTGCCATGCCTGAAATTCCTGACGATCAGAAGGATCGTTATCGTAGACTGATTTCCGATTTCGATGCCGTGTCTGTACGTGAACCGTCGTCGGTGCCCATGCTTGAAGATCTCGGCATTAGTAATGTTCAATCCGTTATTGACCCAGTATTTCTGCTTGAGAAGGATGATTGGAACGTAATCGCCGATGCCAGCGATTTCACTCCTACTGAAGATTACGTACTGGTATACGGCTACAACCGTCAGAAAGAGGTATATGCCTACGCACGTCGGCTTGCCAAGAAGCTAGGCGTGAAAGTCTATACCATCGGTACTGCCATCGAAGATTACACACTTGATCAGGACCGTTATTTCTGGAATGCTTCCCCTAACACTTTTGTGAACCTTATTCGCAATGCGAAAGCCGTGGTAACAAATTCATTCCATGGCACTGTGTTCTCTATTGTGTACAACAAACCATTCCACTTCTTTACAGTTAAGCAGACCACAAACTCACGCATGCTCGACCTGCTGGATTCGCTGGCGTTAAAAGACAGACATGTTACCAGTGGCGACCTGCTGAGCAACCACATCGACTATACGCAGCCGAATACTCTACTCGCTTCATTACGTAAACAGTCATTAGCTTATTTACACAGCAGCGTATCGGAACCACTAAATCAGCATTAATCAAGAGTCCAAAGGAATGTCATTATGAATTGGAAGAGCACTGTAGAACAGTGGATGCCAAAACCGCTTATCGTTCCTCTCAAGAATCTGCGTCAAAGCATTCATCTATATCAAGATTCGTGGGCACAAGCCAAGCGGTTTAATCGTAGCTACTCTCGCATTATGCCCCATGAACGAGTAAGAATCGAGACACGAGTGATGTTTCTCAGCCATCAAATTGAAAAGGGTCTGAGCCATCACAATTTTCGCTATGGGTTTGGGAAAAAAGTTTTTAACGAGCTTCCGACCCTGCTTACACGTCTGGAACAAGCAGATCTGAATTTCGCTAATAACACTGTGTACAAAGAAAGTCTTGCTGCGCTTCATGAGTACATGCAGCGTCATCTCGATGCGGAGAAAGATATTTCTTGGCAGCAATCGTTATTCACTACAGATCAGTGGCAACACATTATGAATGCCGAATCAAACGATGGTGGAAGCATTTCTATCCGTAAAAGTGACAAGCTCAATAACAAAGATCTTTCCTTTGCTGCGTTAAGTGAAAATAGACATTCAGTTCGTGAATTTGCTGATGAGCCGGTATCCCTAGACGAACTTAACCAGGCAATTCAGATGGCCATGCGCACTCCATCAGTGTGTAACAGGCAACCCACCAGAGTGCATGTCATTCTCGACAAGGAAGTTATCGCAAAGGCTTTGCACATTCAAGGTGGTGTTAATGGGTATCCAGCCCCTCCCGCATTGCTGATGATTACTTCTGACTTGCGCGCGTTTATGACATCTTATGAGCGCAATGAGGGATATACCGACGGTGGCCTGTTCGGAATGTCACTACTATTATCTTTGGAATCTTTGGGAATTGGAGCTTGTCCGCTCAATACCATGTTTACGGCAACTGCAGAAAAGAAAACCCGCAAACTTTTGCATTTACCTGATAACGAAGTACCCGTCATGTATATCGAAGTTGGACATTTCTTGGACGAAACACGTACCTGTCGGTCCACTCGATTCCAAGGCTCAGATATTACCTCGGTCTTGCAGTAACCACAGACTGATATTCCCGTTCGCATACTTGCATCTGCGTGATCAGATACAGTCGCATAATCAGCAAGGAGTCTTCCATGGACGCACTCTATGTTTTCGTCACTACATCATTGCCCAAAGCTGGAGCGCAAGTTGCCGGATTGCCATTAACGCTGAATTTGCTACTTACTGCATATGTAATTCTTCGTCACCCAAACCAGACTTTACTGACGATGCAACGATTCCGAGGACTAACAATAGCCTACGGAACACTGTTCATATTTGGCACGCTATCCATGCTGATGGCTCTAGCTCAGGGAGTGAGTGCATTCACTCTTTCACAAATGCTCATTGTTGTAGGATCACCTTTGGTTGGGATCTCTGCAACAAGAATAACCAGAAGACAATTCAGCAGAATCATCATCTGCTCCATGTTCATAGTTAATCTGTACGGCATTATTCAGTTTGCTATAGGCATAGAGAATTGTGCGGTAGCGGGTATCACATACACATTAGGGCAGGACTTTACGGATAAAGCCATTGGATTCCATGCAGATGGAACCGTGGAAAAGATACCCTCAACCTATCAAAGTGGTGGCTCACTAGGGATTTTTAACGTTCTAGGAGTGTCCTTTCTCTTGTCGAGCTATCAGGACTCGGCAATTTGGAAATATATGCGATACGTTGCGCTTGGCCTTGGACTAGTAGGAGTTATGCTTAGCGGTTCACGATCTATTCAGATTCCTTTCTTTCTACTTTTAATCATTTTCCTTATACAGTTCGTTAAACAACTACCTCCACGTAAACGAAGTATGACTTTGGGTATCGGAGGAGTTGCACTAGCAATTGGAGCGGCATGCTTATACGCTCAGCAAACCATCGTCGGTCATTTTTTTGATCGTCTCGTCAACCAGACCTTAGCCGACAAAACAGCAAGCGGCAGGACTGAGCAATGGTCACAGAGTTTTGAAGTCATTTCGCAAATGAACGGCTGGCAACTGCTCAGGCAGATTATGTTTGGGCAGAATCCTCACACTAATGTCGGAGGCGAAGGGTTGCCGAAGTTCTTTTTTATGTTTGGCATTGTTTCAACAATCGCATTTTATGGTGGATTAATATATATTATTCGGCGCTGTTGGCAATGCCGTAGAGGTCGCATCGTCGCACTTGGAATTCTTTGTGTTTTCTGCGCTTTCTGCGTGGATCAATCATTTTATTATCCACCCAACATCATGAACATTTCATTATTCGCAGCAGCTGTGCTAAAAAAACCTTCTTTCGCAAAATCTAATGAGCGAATACCGCAGAATACTGCATTTAGATCATCAGCTTCCAATTAGCTCTTCATCTGAGAGGTACACCCGTATGAGCCAAACCAACATGACACAAATCACTCCGATACAACACCAATCAACGCGTATTGCATGGATTGACATTGCTCGCGCTGTAGCCATGGTGCTCGTATTCACTGGGCATCTTGGTACAAGCTGGTTTCCACAGCTAGAGCCATTGACAACTGCTATATACACTTTCCACATGCCCCTGTTCTTTTTGCTCAGTGGGCTATTCTTCAAGCCAACTATCGACCTGTTGACACTAATAGCTAAACGAGCTCGAACTTTGCTGGTCCCTTATTATGTGTTTTCAGTATTCGCACTGGCCGCGCCCATTGTAAAATTACTGCGCCCTTCGTTATATCAGGCCGCTGGAAAATCCACGGATTCGAATCCTTTCGAAGCTATTGTCGCTATCCTCTTTGCGCAAGGCAATGCAGGATTGTGGTTCCTTTGGTCATTGTTCGTAGGTACCCTTTGCCTGTGGATTACGGTGCGAGCCGTCCGCTCCAACAAGCTGGCGTTGACCATAGTGTTATTGGCGTATCTTGTTATCGACTGTCTTCTTAAAGGCTATCCTGCAGTGGCTCAACTTCCTTTCCAGTTAGGTAAAATCTTCGAGGCCACAGCCTACGTTGGCTTCGGATACCTTGTCGCTCAAACTTGTAATATCCGAAACTGGGATCAGCTGGAGATCAGTCGCAAGCTTGGCGTATTCGGAATTACCACTGTGGTATTCCTAATCCTTGAACACTGCTCAACGGCGCAGCCCATAACAAGTGGAGTAATGCTTAACGCACTGCTGCTACTCACCACGTTCTCCGGCATCGCTATGGCGATTTCTTTCAGCTTGTTATTACCGGAAGCGCGTTGCTTCGCCACGGTTGGGCGAGACAGTCTGGTTTTTTATGCTCTAAATGATATTGTTCTCAAAACGGTTAAATTCGCCTTATTCTCCGTCGCACATATTCCCGTAGCTACTTTGCCATTTGCCGAGCAGCTTTTTACTGGAATCCTGGTGCTCATCATGGCGATGACGATTTGCTACGCTCTCAACGCTTTTGTTCAACGATATATGCGCTGGGCTATCGGCGATTTTAGTCGGCACGTCATGACTGAATGAGAAAGACGCAAGATCCTAAGCGTATGCACAGTCCATATTCACGTGAAACGAACTGTGCATACACTTAGAAAAGAGATGGGAAGATGACAAAGAAATCTAGACTAACAGCATTGGATTCGCTGCGAGGTTTTGGCATACTGCTCGTAGTTTTGGGCCACACCTCACAAACGAATGACTTGGTATCGTGGATCTTCTCGTTCCACATGCCACTGTTCTTCATCATTTCAGGAATGCTGTTTCACGAAAGGCAATTTCTGGATTCGTTCAAGAGAAAAGCGGTAAGGTTACTCGTGCCATACGTGTTCTTCGGGACGGTGACCCTTGCGTATTGGGCTCTTATCGAGCGACGTCTCAGGGGAGGCGAAGGATCCGTTCCAAACGCGGTAGCGAATATTGTTCTCGCTCGTGCAGGCGTCGATAACTATCCGCAAAATGCGGTACTTTGGTTCCTGCCATGCTTATTCGTTACGGAGATGCTTTTCCTAGGATTCTTCCTCCTTGTCAATAAAGCAGGTTCTGTCGAGACGAAAGAGGGCTGGCGTAATCGGATTGCCGTAATGACACTTGCTCTGGTCAGTTTTCTTTCGATCATCGTCATGTGGTCCCTTGACCTGCCGGTCGAACAGTTCAGGCTTCCGTGGACCCTTGATATCCTGCCCTTCTCCATGCTGTTCTACTGCATCGGCTACTTATTAAGCGAATTTATTCTCTCTCACGCGCAACAGGCCTCCCAAACGCAGACTCTGGCACATATTGCGTTTGCTGTTATCGGTGTTGCGGGGCTTTATCTTCTTTGGCTATTCGATGGCTGGACTAAGCTGGAGGTCAACCTTAATGGTGCATTTACTAGCAATCCGTTCTGGATGCTATGTGCCGCAATGCTCGGTTTCGCGTCATCGCTCCTGCTTTGCATCGCCATCGACTGCCGGGTTTTGAGGTTCCTTGGACGGATATCGCTCACGATCATGTGCGTACATGAACCCGTCAAGCGAATGATGATTTTTATCATGGCGAAAATCGTCGGAGTGAGCACGGATGCGTTGCGGGCGAACTTTGTGTACGCACTACTCGTGACCACCATCACAGTGCTCATCTGTATTGTCGTTCACCTGATTCTTGACAAGATCACGCCCGCGCTGGTGGGCAATCCTGTCAGATAAATGTAATAAGCGGGTAAATACTCACGGAGTATTCACCCGCCATCTATCTCCGTCTACGCTTTCACGCTACTCTGCGCGCTTTTGATATGTCTGATCCATTCCGCCGTCTTGCTTCAGACCAGTTCGAACCAGTGGCCGCGGTTGCGGTTTACGGTCACTGCAAACAGTCCCTGACGTACGAAGTCAATCAGGGTGCAGACAAGGTAGATTATCAGCAGGATGCCAAGTATCTGCAGGATCGTGAAGGGTTGTTGGTAGAGGTCTTCCAGTACGAACAGATGTTTCCAGAGTAGCGTTCTCGTGGCGGGATGGTCGGTGATCAGGTAAACCGCGAATGCGGATGCACTATGCGGTTGATGATCCGGCTGCGGAAGGAAAGCCGGTCGAACAGCAGAAACATGCCGAAGCCCACCATGATGACGGGCAGCTTGAACGATCCGGTGATGAAGATGCCCTTATCGATTCCGAGCAACGATAACACAACGGAAGCGCATGTGTACAAGAGGAAGAATCCCAGTCCGGTTCCGGTCATCAGCCAAGTCTGCTTGAGCGTGAACGGCTTCATGTACCACTTGCATGCGGAGATGGTGAAGAAGATGACGACGCCCACTTTGCCGCCACCCTGCATGACGAGCTAAAAGAAGATCCTCTCAGGTCCCAGTGAAAGATTCTTGACGTCATAGCCGTTATGGACGACGAAATGGTGGGCAAGGATCATGAACATTGCGACGATGCGCAGCAGTTCAATGCTGGAATTACGCCCCCCATTTGAAATTCGGGTCGACGGGCTAGCCTTATGGGAAGCCACGGTCTTTGAGCCTATAGTCATCTTTTCCTTCGTTTTCTCTTATCTTTTTCCAATACCCCCGATTATACCCGTCCGAAAAGACCAAGTTATGAAGCTGGCCTACGGCCATCGGCAGGCCCATAGGCCGCATTGGCGACGGATACGCACCTCTCCAAATCAAGCGGCGACATAGTGCAATTCGATTTCACAACCATCGAAGAAGATATTCTCAGAAATGAAAGAATGAGCTCTTTACTTTCATGGAAAGAGTTTCTCTCATATTTCAAAATCCGCAAAACCGAACGCTTCGACCCTCCCGTAGACGAGAATGGCAACGTCGGAAAGAACGCAGGCGACGGTCTTCGTTTCAGCATTGTGGTGACGTTACGTGGCACAGACGGACGTAACCGCTTCGACGAATTCAAGATGCAATGCCAACTGCAAAGCAAACCCTGGATCGTGGAAGAAATCGACATGAACACTAACATCAAACTTTATCAGGAAGCCGACGTTGAAATCACATCCGACGATGATGAAGCGGATGAGTGAACCAGCCGTCAGGAGAACTGTCTGACAGCGCAAACGCAACTTGTGCGGTCAACCATAGTCCGTCCACACAAGTCGCGTTCCATGTCCGCATAACCTGAGAAAGGGGCGGAAAACGCTAGTTGTGCAGACGTGACGACCACAGACGGGCCGTTGCGTATGCGCAGATTGCGGAAGCGATCACCAGTAGCAGCGAAATGATGGCGAGCGCCTGCACTGCGGATCCGGAGCGAGGCATTTCCGGCTTCTCTGGCTTTTCTGGATTGCTGGGTTTGCCAGGTTCTTCTGACTCTTCTGGCTCGGCGACGGCTTTGATGGTTACCGTCACTTGGGCGCTTATGCCATCATGGTCGGAAGTGCGCAATTGCATACCTGCTCCCCCACTCGCATTGGCACTGCCACGCGAGGAAGCTTCATTCGGCATTCCGGAAGACCGGGCCGCGTTTGCGTCCGTAAAGTCGTCACCCGACGTGTTGCGCACGGCGGTGATGGTGATGTTCTGGCTCACGGCTTCGAAAGCCTTCCTCTTTCCAACAGCCCGTATTGCGCTATCGATCTGATCGTTCAACGCCTGCAACTGGTCACTATCCACCACAAGAAGATAGTCGGCGATGCCGTTCAGTTGCGTTCCCGTCAAGGTCAGTAGGTCGTCGGCGCTCAACTGTTGGAGTCCGTTCACGGGATCCAATTCCACCGAAGTCTGTTTGCTAGAGATCGCCAGATCGCCGATATGGAACATTCCGTCACCCGTACCGTCACCGCTAGTGCCGTCTGGAATCAGCCCAAGCGAGTCAGCCAAGTACGGCGCAAGATTCGACGAGTCGGAGAACGAGCCGCTCAACAAGGCGAGCGTGTTCAGTCCAGCTGGAATCATACCCCGGTATTCGCCGCCGCGAACGGTAACATAGCCAAGGTTTTTAGCGTCATCCAGCAGGTTGAATAGCGTCGGCGCGATGAACGTTCCGTCCGAAAAACTGCCTTGCGCGGAAGTCCCATCCGTTTCGGCAAACCGCATCAGCGTTGCGTCCGAGGTGAACGTGCCACCCTCCACGCGCAACGCGCCACGGCAATCGACCGCAGGCTGTGTTCCGCCCGCAACCGTTCCCGGTCCAGTAATGGTGAGCTGCATGTTCGCAGGCACAGTGATCGCAGCGGATCCATCGGCTTGCAGCACATGACCGTTCAAGTCAAACGTTACGTTTCGCACGCCTTTCGGAGGCGTAATCGTAACGCTTTCCGCAACGTCAGCCAGCAATGTGACCGTCGTGTTCTTCATCGACGTATGGCCAATCGCTTCCTGCACGCTCGTGTAGGTTGCGTTGCCCACTTGCGCGACCGCCTGAGATTCGGCGGCAACCGCAACCGTATCCACAGAGAACAACAGTGTTCCGAACAGCGATGCAAACGCGAAAACAACGGTCAGCACTATCGAAACCAAATATTTGCCTTGTGTTTGCGGGCACACATTCGTCCGCTTCTCATGACTACGCATGATTATTTCCTTTTATAGGTTCTGTTGCATATTTCAATCCGCGCCGAAGCGCGTGGGACCACCCTCAGCTTTGAGGGATAACGTTACAGAAATCATGGCGCCACGTTGCATTAATTATCACATAATACGCAGGAGAAAGCAAATTTACCTATTTTGAAAATCCAAATCTCATATGAGCTATATCAAAAGGCAATCCTTATCTATAGTGGATATAATCACATAAATTGAATCTGTTTCACATGAGTATCACAATATTCCCCATAAAAAATAAAACCATCATCATAACTACAAAAATATGCATATGATGAATAACTATTTCCTATCAAAAAACAAGTGAGCCCGCAGTCAAACAAACCCTTACTGTAAAAAACGCTTTACCGTCTACGCAAGTCGGGAAAACAAAAGAGCGCTCCGGGAGGGAGCGCTCTAACTTGCGTAAGCGATCGTACGAAAGTTACCGAGAAATTTAGTAGGATCCGGTGCCGCGGAAAACTACGAGCACGGTTTTTGCAAGAATCGCAAGATCGCCTGCAATAGACCAATTTTCAATATAGGAAACGTCCAAATACTCGCTTTGTTCCTGCGAAAGATCCGAACGACCGGAAACCTGCCACGGACCGGTAATACCAGGCTTGACGAGCAGTCGCGTGGAATAGAGGGAACCGTAGCGGGCAACCTCTTCCGGCAATGCCGGGCGAGGACCAACCAGAGACATATCACCCTTCAATACGTTAAAGAACTGCGGGAATTCATCCAACGAAGTCTTACGAATAAAATGACCAACCTTCGTAATTCTCGGATCATTCTTCATTTTGAAGATGAAACGATCGGTCTGGTCATTTTCTTCGGCAAGTTTCTTCTTCAATTCTTCCGCATTGGTGACCATGGAACGGAATTTATACATGGTAAACGGCTTGCCATGCAAACCGATATGCTTCTGCGAGAAGAAAATCGGACCACCGTCATCAAGCTTGATAGCGATCGCCGTGCCCAACATCAGCGGCGAGGAAATCAGCAACGCGCAAACCGAACCGACGATATCCAGCAGGCGTTTGATCACATACGTCGTATTCGTATACTGCGGCAGGCTTGCCAGCAACACCGGCTGTTCGGCCGTATTACGCAAGTACAGGCGATGACCGCTCACGTCAGCCAGGGACACGGCCAATGCAAGCTCCATGCCAAGAGACTCGACCGCAAGGGAAATGCCATGCAGCATTTCGGAATCACGGGAAAGCACGTCGGCAACATACACTTCCTGCGCACCCAAGCTTTCGCACGTACGCGGGAAAGCGGAATTGAACGGAATCACCTTCAGCTTATCGGCACCCTCAATGGAAGAATCCGGATTGAACGGCGTGACCACATAAGCGTCTTTCTCGTTGCCGTCGGCTTCGATCGGGCACACGGCAATCGGAGAATACCCCCAATTGGAGTAATCCTGCATGGTACGCAACGCACGATTGATGCCGTCGGAAGAGCCGATCACCACGGTCTTATACTTGCAGGCACCCTTCTGACGACTGCGATGCTGCCATTGACGCATCTGCCAGCGCGCAATCACTTCCAAGAAAAATGCGATGATCGGAGCGACGATAAGCGCGGTTCGAGGCAAAGAAAGATTGAAAATAAACGCAAGCGAGCAGTAGGTGATGATAGTGAGCAGCGATGCGTTAATGATTTTCGCATACAGCTCGTAACCTTCCGCCATCACATGGCGATGATACGTTCCGGCAAAAGTGAGGCTCAACACCCAAATCAGACTGAAGCAGACGAGGAACAGCCAGAACGGCATGACATGCACGATGGCATTATATGCGGCATTGTTGGACCAAAGACTGATGGACAGCGAAATCAGCATGACCGCAAGATCGACCATCACCAAGCAGGCGACAAAGGAATAACGCCATGCGGGCACGACCTGGTTCCGCTTGCCCTTGCACCTTCCATCTTCACCAACGGAAAATGGGGTGTTCGAAAACGTCATCGGCTCGAACTGAGGGCTGTCGCCTTGCGATCGATTTTGCTGCTGCTTTTGACCCTGATGGCGTGATTCGGAAGAAACAATATGAATTTCCTGGGTTCTCACCACTTGATCTGACCCATGTTCAGAGTCGCAGAAATCGCTCTGCATGACTTCTCCCTCTATTAACCGCATCACACTCACCCCCGCAAAGAAGGGGGTTCCCTCTATGAAGAGATACTATCATAGACCCTGTTAAAACAGTAGGATCCTAACTTGCTTTTGCGGTTGAATTACTATTGGAAACATTTGCCTTTGACGAGATACCTCGAAACGCGAGGGCAAGAACGGATGAAAAGTTGGCGTCCGTTCCGTGAACGTGGGATTACATGCGAATATACCCGCATATTCCCCCGCACTCCCCTGTTACAATATGGACTGTTTGGCCGTTTGCTCGACAGTTCGCCAGTTTGGCGGCCGCCTGTTTGGCCACTTAGACTGCCTACGGAACTGTCTAGCGGCCCTCAATCAGCGGGGTTTGACGAAGGGTGAGCGGCTCACCCGTATCCGGAGCGGACTGCACATGCACGGTGATCTCATAGGATTCGCCGGGCTGCAAGGTCACATCGCCCACGCCCACGGTCAGGCCATTATGCAAAGTCACACCCTTGTAATCGTCGGCATTCTGAAATTTCCAATCCACCAAACGACCGTTCGCAGGCGCGTAAATGAACAATGCCGTCTTGATCTGGCCTTTCGGAACGATATTTCCGGCACCAGTCACATAGTCAGCTTCGGAAGCCGCTTCCTCCGCCGTCATGGTGTTCTGCAACTTGATATGCACCGTATACTGGTTCGCGCCGTTTCGCGCGACCTTCTGGAATTCAGTGGTCACTTCGCGATGCAAATACCAGTCCATTTTCGACTCGGTTTCGTCGGAAATATACACGCCGACCTGCGGTTTCGCACCTTCCGTAATCAATTTGCCGGAAATCGCGGAATCGGCAATCAGATTCTGCTCATCCTCATGCGCGCTCCACACCATCACATGTCCCTGCTCAGCAGACGTGGAAAGCGCCTTGACATACGATTTGAAATTGCCCGCATTCTGCGTGATATGGTCGAACGCGGCCTGCGCGGCAACGGCGAAATACTCGTCCGTCTCCTGCGGAGTCATGCGCGCATACACGTCATGCAGCAACGTTTGGGCGGTATTAGTGCCATCCAACGTCGAACCGTCAGGCATGGCAACGCCACCGGTCACAGCCAGCATGTTCTGCAGGAACAGCGGATCAATGGCGATCACACCATCAACCGCAACACCGTACTGGCGAGCCCACATGGCGCTCACAATCTCGCCAGTGCGCGGAAAATCAGGCGTGAAATTCACGTCGCGAATATCCTTACCAAGCTTGTCGGTGAACAGCAAACGTTCCTCGGCGGTCAAATCCACAACCGGCTCGTCGGCATTCTGAATTTCCGAATCGGAAACGAACGGCTGCAAACTCACGTGACCGCCCTGCACCGTGGCCAGACCGAGCGATCCCGTAAGACCGCCGGACGGGCGCGCCTCCGCATTCGTTTGCGCAAGGATCAGATAATTGCGCGGAGCATCATTCGCATGGCTTTCCGTACCCAACATGCCCGGCAGCACCTGCACGATGGAATTCAAGGAATGCACCATGCTGTCAAGTTTTTCGCAATACGTTTCCGCGGTTTTCAGGGCGTCCGAGATCTGCGCGATATGTGGGGTTTTCACGGTTTTCACTTCCCGCGTGGCCTTGTCGATCGTATCGTCCGCGATTTGGAGCGGCTGCTGAGACGCTTCCAATCCGGAAATTTCGATCGTGCCGTTTTCCACATGAATACTGTTCAGATCAACATTTTCGGCGACTTTCACCAGTTGCGGCAACGCCTGCGACGAAATATTCTCCATGGCGGCCACCGTGGTGCGTACGGCGGAAATGTCATCGCCCACATACGGCACGACCGACGCCACCTGCCACAGCGGCGAAGAGGTTTGCTTGTAGGCCTTGCTTACGCGATCGGAGAACGCGGTTGTCTGCTTCTCAAGCTTGGACGTGTCCGCTTCGGAGATGGTCTGCTGCAAGCCTTGCGCGCCCGACACCGCCTGCTGCAGCTCGTTTTTCACGTGCAACGCCGACCATGCGAATGCGCCGGCGAAAACGGCGAGGGCTGCGACTATCACGAGTACGCCGATCAGGATCTTGCGACGGCGACGCTTGCGCTTGATTTGGCGAATATGCTCGGCGCTCATACGGCGGCGCACGCGGCGGGAATGCGGGGCGCTGGAAGTGGAATCTTCTGGACTGGCGGTTGCGTCGGAGGTTGCGGTTGCGTCGGCGGCTGAACCGGCATTAGACTGCGGCTCCTCCTGACGGTCCCGTTCAGGATAGACACCGAATTCTTCAGGCTGGTCAGACACGCCGTTCATATTCCGTTTCGCTCCCTAATTGTTTGCAAGCACTTCGGATTCCCCAGTGTAATAGTAGGGGGAGTCGATGCAGTCCACGGAGCAATAACGGGGTTACTGAAGTTCCAACGTCGCCAATAATGCCTTGTGGTCGGAACCTTGAATCCGCTTGGTTTCCAAATTTCTGGCGTGCACACCCTTGTCGTAGATGATATGGTCGATTTCAGCGATCGGGAGTACCGAAGGATACGTCATATGCAATCCCTCGCCGGCACTCTCCCCCGCATCCGTAAAGCGATCACCCAACAGATATCTGAAGCTTGCATGATCCCACGTGGAATTAAAATCCCCCATCAGCACATACGATTCCCCATTATCGTAATGCTGTAATTGCGCTATGGAATCCAAACTTTTATTCCATAATCCCTGATTGCTTGGTCGTGGAGAAAACGGATGAACCGACCCAAATCGTACTTTTCTGCCATTGAAATCAACTGTCGCGGCAGGAATACTACTGGATTCAATAGGAATAAGATCTTGTGTTGTTTTCTGCAGAGGATGCGCACTGTACAGTACGTTCACACCGCCATTATCGTGCCAAGTGAGTTGCGCGGAAACGGAATACGGAAGATAATCCTCAATTCCAGCATCATGCAACCGATCTAATAATCCTGATGAAACTTCCTGCATTGCAAGAATTTCAACATGCTCGCTTTGGATTGTTTGCACGATTTGCTGCGCATCGGCACAACCTTGCTTCGTATTGAACGTCATGACACGCACTGTTGCAGAAGGTTGTATGGCACGATCATTGGTCGGAACGATATACCCCCAATGCCAAATAATTTGGATGATCACGCACAATACGCTTAACGCGACTAAAAGTTTCCGTTTGCCAACAGTGCGAAAAACTGTTGCAAAAACTGCGATAATTACGGAAAGCAAGCCCAGCCAAGGCATGAGCGCGACGATCAGAGGCACGTAGCGTTTACCATCGAGACTGTTCGGTAGCATGCGCAGAAGCATCGCGAACACGATGACGGCGGATGCGAACCACAGCAACGCCGTAAGCAGTGAAGCGCGCATTTCACGACGCGTCTCACTTCGTTGGACATCGCCAAGTCGAGTCATGCGCACTCCTTTCCCATTCCATATTCCCGTTTCATCTTCCTGTTCCGCGCAATCCGCAATCGTATGCAATCACATGTTGCAACCGATAGTCTTACGCATCGTTTTTCACAACATCTCTCACAACATCTCTTCTCGTGAACGCTACCCGCGTTCATCCCCGCATATGTTTCCCGCGCGCATTTAGGGTGACGCTTTCACAAAAGTGCCACTATATGGACACTTTCCGGCATTTGGAATCGTTCTGATACGTTCATCCGATAATCTATAGGTTGCAAAACGATGCTTAACAAAAGAGGCAATCATGAGCGAAGAAGCAATGCGAGAAGAAGTGGCGCAAGCTGTGGAAGTGGCCGCAAACAAGGCCGCCGAAGAGGAAATCAGCAAGCTAGCCGAATTCGAAAACGCCATCGACGAGACGCTCGCCTCCGGATATTTGGACGATACGCTCACCGTCACCGACGCAGACGGCGTGGCGCAAGTGCTGCCGATGCTTGATTCCGAACCAATCTCACACCTGGTGGAAGGCTTGGAAGCCGTAGGCGGGAGCGCCAATGTGTTCGTGCACACCAGCGCAGGCGTGGTGGCCCTCAGCGTAGTGGAATACAAGCCCAACGAAGAAGAGTAGCCGTCGCAGCATGCACGCTCAGGCGGCACGCATGCGGTTGAGGGCGCGTTGCACGGTTTCATGCGTGGAACCGGCACCCTGGCCGCGCACGCCGAAGAACACCATCAGCACCATCACAAAGCAAATCGCAGCGCTGATGCGCAACGCCCACTGAATGCCGAACACGTTGGCAGCCGCATACACGGCTTTTTTGCCACCGAGCGCAGCCCAACGCAACGAAGTGAACGTCTCCATCAAAATAACCAACACCGGGGCGCCAATCGCGCCCGCGATCTGACGAACCGTATTCGTCACCGCGGATCCGGCGCTCACCTCTTCCGGTTCCAAACAGTTCAGCGACCATGTGGTGATCGGCATCAACACGAAACCCATGCCGATCTGGCGCACAAACTGCCAAATCGATACCCACCAAATCCACGAGGTCATGGAAATCAAACTCATCATGACCGTGCCGAAACACAAAGTAATCGTGCCGACCAACGCCACCGGGCGTGCGCCGAAACGGTCAAGCACTTTGCCGCCGAAAAACTGCGAAATGCACTGGCCGAGCGCGCCGGGAAGCATCACTAGGCCGCTAATTGCAGCGGAATAGCCGCGGCAATCCTGAATATACAGGGGCATGATCACCATAATCGAACTGAACGCGAAGAACGAAAGCGCGGCCGTTATCGTGCCAACAGTAAAACTACGATTCTTCAACACACTCAAATTCAGCAACGGCGGCTGCGCTTCAGGATTTTCACTCTGCCTGCGAGCGCCATGAATCTGGCGGAACACAAACCAAATAATTCCCGTGATACCAATCAACATTGGCAGCCAAACCATCGGATTTACAAACGAATACGATTCAATATTCGTAAAGCCGAACATTAAGCCGCCAAAGCCGAAAACAGACAGTCCAACGGAGAAAAAGTCAGCCTTAGCGGTTTTATCGTTCTCGCCGAAATTATGCAATCCAAAATAGGCAAGAAGCAGTGAAATCACGCCGATAATGGTCAACGTGAGGAAAATTGAACGCCAACCGTTCAAATCCGTCTGCACGCCGCCAAGCGTCGGACCGATCGCCGGAGCCACGCTCATCGCCATGCCAACCGTGCCCATTGCGAAACCACGGCGAGACAGCGGATAGATCGAAAACACGGTGATCTGCAGCACCGGCCACATCACACCCGTACCAACCGCCTCAAGCAAACGCCCGATCAGCACCATCAAAAATGTTGGTCCAAGCCAGGCGAATACCGAACCGATCGTGAACACGACCATGGAAACAAGCACGATTTCGCGCGTCGAAAAACGCCTCGTAAGGTATGCCGTAAGCGGCACCATCACGCCCATGACCAGCTGGAAAATCGACGTCAGCCACTGACCGGTCGTAACGGAAATACCAAAATCACTGACGATCGTCGGCAACGCGGCGCTCAACTGCAATTGCGTGAAATTACCGACGAACGTAATAAATGTAAGAATCGCAATGGAAATAAACGCCGTGCGCGTTAAATGACCGTTCTGATATGATTCCTCTCGACTAAGCGCTCGGGACATGTTCCGCCTTGCTGACATCAATCACCTTCTCCACATTCAAACGCACAAACTATATGATAGCCCGTATGACAGAGGCATGGATATTCGCCTGCGGATTCCTGTTTTTGTCATTTCGGGGTAACGCTCCCCTATTTAGAGGTATCATGGCACACGAAAGAGGTAGGCACGTTTTCGACGCAGGCAGCGTCGAGGGGGGGGGGGAGGATAATGACAGTCAGGGCCATGTTCCACATCTGCATGGAGTTGTGGGGTATTTTCATATGTCTGATTTGCGCAGGCGGAATTTTCATTGCAACACCACAAAAAACCAGACGAACTCGCATCAAAATACTCATGCAGATCGCCTGCATGCTTCTTCTTGGAACCGACGCGCTCAGCTGGTATTTTCGCGTAGATGCAGACAAAACCGCATACTATATGGTTCGCATAAGCAATTTCTCAGTATTCTGCATCAACTATATTTTCATGAGTTTCTTCGCAACCTATGTTTGGTTGACAGTGAGCAAACATCAGCATCGCAAACCAGCCGCATTGCGTGCTGTCTACGCATTATCCGTAATTGGAATTCTCTTACTTATCATCACACAATTCACTGGTCTTTTCTACTATTTCGATGACCACAATCTTTACCATCGCGGTAATTTCTATCTTCTTTCGCAAGCAATTGCGGTCTTGGGAATCGCATTATGCCTCTTCATGTTGATCTCATATCGCAAGAATCTTGATCGCATTATTTTCCTTTCCATGATGTCGTTCTTCGTGCTACCAGTATTGGCGACCATCTACCAAGCACTGGCATACAGTTTTTCATTGCAATGTTTGGCGATCGTGATTTCCACACAGATTATGTTCGTCATGGACACCGTGGAAATGAACATGCGATTCCACTCGCAACAGGCCGCCTACGAAAAAGCAAGGTACGAAGCCGAACATGACGGCATGACCGGTTTGCTGAACAAAGAAGCGGGATGGAAGCACATGCGCAAATACTTCGACCGCATGGATTCGCACGACGAAGCGATGCTGATGTTCGTCGACATCGACGATTTCAAAACCATCAACGACACATACGGACACACGGTCGGCGATTTCTGGATCCGCGAGGTCGCATCCCAGCTTCGGCACATCTACCGGCAAGATGACATCATCTGCCGATACGGCGGCGACGAATTCATAGCACTCATCCGAAACACCGCCAGCGAACAGGTGCTCGAAACCACGCTGGGCATGTTCTTCCAACAGTTGGCACGCGCCTCGGAACAGCACGGGCAAGACGTGCATTGCAGTGTGGGCGTGTGCCGTATTGCAGCCGCTGACGGTGCCAGCCTTGGCACGGGGAGCGCCGATGGAGACGCGATCGGAAGCGTGGATTTCGGCCAATGCGTCGCACAGGCCGACTTGGCGCTGTACGAAACCAAACGATTCAACAAAGGAACGTTCACCGTCTACAACTACGACCGTTCCCAGCCAGCACCCGCAAATATCCGCGCCTAAATGAGCAGCTTCAGCTTTCCGGCAATTCCTGCGCTGGGCAACCGTGCAATACGGAAAGCATCGCCCGCTTTTCCTGCGAAGTGACAGTCAGCCCGTACTTGTCTTTCACGCCAATCTGCCGGGCCACGTAATCGCAACGGTATTCACTGTTCGTCGGCAGCCAGTATGCGGCCGAAGCGGAACCCTTCTGCTGATTCGCGGGCCCATCCACGGCCAGCAGATTATACATGTCGTTGCCGAATTGGTACAGCTTCGCATGATCCCACGTGTTCGCGCCCGACTGCCACGCATTTTCCAACGCGACCACATGATCGATCTGCACCGCCGAAGACGTTTTCACTCCACGTACGAATTGGATGGTCTGACCGGTATACGGATCGTCAAGCGTGCCCGACGCAACCTGGCAGCTACGGCCGTTCTTATATTGCACGTCCGTCAGATCGCGCGCGAGCACGTCTTCGCGCACGTCGCAACCGTTGCCATCGTCGTCGGTTTCGCGGAATCCGAACGCATCGCGATCATATCCGGCCTTGCTGGGATTGTCGTCGACGGTAAGTTTTTCCAACGTTTCCGCAGCTGTGCCGGTTGCCGTGTACTCGCCGGTGATTTCGCCTACGGTCGGATTGACTTTCGGCAGCAGCATGCCGATAGTGACGCCGATTACCGCAACGACTACCAGCAAAATAAGAATACGTTCCAGCGGACCGTCGGCGTTGATCCAACTTTTTTTGAACCGCTTGCCGGCCCGCTGGATATCACGCACGTCGCGTTCAATATTCCGATAATTATAAGAATTACGATTATTCTTTCGAGGCATAATTATTAAAAATAATACGAAATTACGGAATTACGGAGTATCAGGCGTACGTGAACGTCATCGGATCATGTCCGGCGCGCGTCGGACCGTCAAGCGCGTCGATCGCGGCATGTTCTTCAGGGGTGAGCACGAATCCAAACAAATCGAGATTCTGCTTCTGCCGATCCGCATGCACCGACTTGGGAATGATGATCGTGCCATTTTCGATATGCCAACGCAGAATCACCTGCGCAGGGGTAACCCCATGCTCCGCTGCGATGCGCTCAATCGCACCGTTTCCGGCGTTCAAATCAGCACCGCGAGCCATCGGCGAATATGCTTCCACGGCAATGCCGTGCGCCTTGCAATAGTCCACGACCTCGCGCTGCTGCCAGGTCGGATGCAGCTCAATCTGGTTGACGGCAGGATATTCGCCGGTCTCCTCATGCAAGCGGTCGAGATGCTCGGGCAGGAAATTGCACACACCCAGCGTGCGCACGCGCCCCTCCGCGCGGAATTCCTGGAACGCCTTCCACGTTTCGCTGGAACGCCAGTCGAACGGGGTGGGCCAATGCAGCATGTACATGTCGACATAATCGAGCTGCAGCAAGCCAAGCTGGCGGTCGAACGCCTTGCGTGCGCTGTCATACCCCTGCTCGGAATCGCGCAGTTTCGTCGTAACCCACAGGTTTTTGCGCTGCTCACCTTCCGTGAATCCCGCATTGTTCAGCGCGCGACCCACGCCGGCCTCATTGTTGTACCCCGCCGCGCCGTCGATATGACGGTAGCCGGCTTCCAGCGCACTCTCCACTACGGAGGTAACGCCCTCATCGTCGATACGCAGCACGCCCAAGCCGATTTGCGGAATCAGATTGCCGTCGTTCAATGTGACCATGGGGGTATGGAAAGTTGCCATGCGTTGTCCTTTCGAAGGCTGTGTTTCAGGCGATTATTCTCAACCGTTCTTATGCTTGTTCCAGCTTAGCCGCAGGTCGCCGCAATTCGGCCATATTTCGTGGCACATGCCTCGCATTGCGTCTTGGAACGGTTCGGACGCGCCGTTGCATGAGTCGCGCATATGCCGACAGATGATATGCGCGTACGTAACATAACCGCGCAGTCTCGTGCGCTATAACATTGCTCGGATAAGAGGGCGACGAACATGAACAGTACAGACGACGCGAACGATATGGACGGCATGGGAGGCATGGTCAATGCGGGTGCGACGGATGGCGTGGAATGCTGGGAAACGGCACGGGCGAATCACGATTTCTCTTCCCGCCACGGGCACGCGCTTGCCGGCATGCTTGGACCTGCTTTTGTGGCGGCCGTCGCCTACGTGGATCCCGGCAATGTGGCGGCGAATATCACATCCGGCGCGAGGTACGGATATCTGCTGGTGTGGGTGCTGGTACTCGCCAATTGTATGAGCGTGCTCATTCAATATCAGTCCGCAAAACTTGGTATCGTCACCGGAAAAAGTCTTCCCGAAATCCTGGGAGAACGACTTGGCGACGGCGGTCGATTCATGTTTTTCATGCAAGCGGAAGTCATTGCAATAGCGACTGATCTTGCGGAAGTAATTGGCGGCGCAATCGCACTGAAATTATTATTTGGACTTCCGCTTTTTATTGGTGGGTGCATAATCGGCATTATTTCTACGGTCTTGCTTATTTTTCAAAAGAGTGCCACGCATCATATTTTTGAAAAGCTGATTATTGCATTGCTGCTGGTGATTACTTTTGGATTTATTGCAGGCCTTTTTATTGATCCACCAAATCCTGCGCAAGTTTTACAAGGTCTTGTTCCGCATTTCAAAGGAACCGAAACGGTATTGATGGCAACTTCCATGCTGGGCGCCACGGTGATGCCGCACGCGATTTACCTGCATTCCACGCTGGTGAACGACCATTACGTGCCAGGAGAGCCCAAACCGAGCGTAAAGACCCTGCTACACGGAAGCAAAATAGACGTGTTCTGGGCATTATTACTTGCTGGATCGGTGAATCTTGCACTATTGATTCTTGCGGCGAATTCATTGCATGGCATGACCGGCACGGATACGATCGAGGGTGCGCAACAGGCCATTCAGCATGTGCTAGGTCCGGTGATCGGCACGATTTTCTCGGTCGGACTGCTGGCTTCCAGCCTGAGTTCCACGTCGGTCGGCACATATGCGGGCGCCGAAATCATGCATGGACTGCTGCGGATCAAAGCGCCGATGTGGGCATGCCGCGTGGTGACGCTCGTACCGGCGTTGGTGGTGTTGTGGTTTGCTAAGAATCCGACGGAAGCGCTGATCATAGGGCAAGTTGTGCTGTCGATCGGCATTCCATTTGCGATTATTCCGCTGATGAAATACACTCACGATCGATCATTAATGGGCGATTATGTGGATGGTCCGGTGAAATTCGCGATCAATATGGTAGTTGTTTCGCTGATTGTCGCACTTAACGTGATTCTTGTAATTCTCACGCTCTCCGGTCGTTCCTGATGTGGGTCCCATTTCGGTGTCCGCACAGTCGACCGGCGCAGCTGCGTCCGCACAGCCGCCTCGCGCAGTTGTCCGCCAGTCGACCGGCGCAGCTGCCCGCGCAGGAATTGCCGGAACACCGAGGTTGATTCGGGTCTGCACAAACATCGCGAGCTGCGTCGCGAAGCCAACGATACGAAATCAACAGCACAAAGGGCGATAGCGCGAAATCAACGGCACGAAGGACAACGGTACGAAACCGATGGCTCGAAGGGCGACGGCACGAAACCAACAGCGAGCTACACGCGCGTGGTGGCGCGGGCGATCACGTGCGACTGGGTGGTGATGTAACTCGGCTCCAGCACACGCGTGCCGTCGATCCGGTCGAGAATGCGGCTGACCGCAGTCGGCGCAATCCAGTCGAGACAAGAATCCATGGTGGTCAGCGGAGGCTGGAAATATGCGGCTTCTTCAATATTGTCGAAGCCGATCACCTGCATCTGTTCAGGCACGGAAATGCCGTTCGCAGCCAAAGTGAACAGCGCACCCAACGCAAGCTGGTCATTGAACGCCACAATACCGTCGAATGGAATCCCGGAATCAATAAGCTGCTGCGTAATGCGAGCGCCGGAACCAATCGTCCAATCCTGCCCAGTGCTCATTACCAGTCGGGAATCGAATGCCGCTCCCCGCGCGGCGCACGCTTCGAGCACGCCGCGAAGTCGCAGTTGCGCATTGCCTTCCACTGCTTCACGCACGGAATCGATATGCTCCGGTTCGGTTCGCGATCCGACCACTGCGAGCCGGGTTGCGCCATGGTCGAACAGGTATTCGGCTGCGAGTCGGGCTTCCTGAATATCGTCGGGGGTAACATGGTCGGCTTTGCCGTGTGTGGAACGCGCGCCCACGCATACGAGCGGATAGTCCACGTCCAAGTCCGCCGCTTCAAGGTTTTCGACTTCGGAGATCGACAGGATCATGCCGTCCGAGACGGTGGTGTTGAAGTTGCGCAGGAGTGATTGCGCTCCTTGTGCGGATCCTTCGGCGTAGGTGGTGACGTATACGGAGTAGCCGTAGCCGCGGGCCGCGTCGATTACGCGGTTGGCGAGCTCCGACAGGTATGGGGCGGTCAATGTTGGTACGGCGAGTGTGATGAAACCGGTTTTGCCGCGGTTGAGATTGCGCGCGGACACGTTCACGCGGTATCCGAGTCGGTCGATGACTTCCTGGACTTTTTCTCGCGTGGAGTCGGTCATACGGCCGGAATGGTTGATCACGTTGGATGCGGTTTTGAGTGAAACGCCTGCCTCTTCGGCCACGTCTCGTAGGGTGACGCGTTTTTTGTCCGGCTTCGGCTCCGGCTTTGACTCGCCCATGTTCGTCTCCGTGATTGTTGAATATGCCGGTAAAAAGTTTACCAGTTATGGCAAGCCCGCCATTCTTGAGTTTCAGAATGGCGGGCTCAGGTTGTGTGAGATTGTTGTGTTACGCAATCAATTGCGCGAAATTATGCGGAATTATGCGCGCTTTACGACGAGTACGCCGTTGCGATGCACGGTGTAGCTGCCCGTCTGTTCCTCTGCTTCCGCTTGGAACAGGTAGATTGGTTCGCCTTCGATGCCCTGCAATGCGATTTCTTTCTTGCCGCGCGGCAGATAGAAATCGAAGGTTGCGTCGGCGGACTTGCGCACGGTGTGCAGTACGTCGGAATCGGTCGGATTGGCGACATTTGCGGAATCTTCCACGATATTCTCGCGCACGAATTCCGTAAGATCGGCGACGTTGAGATCGCAGCCGACGAAGTATGTTTCGCCGGAACCGTACGGATTGCGGGTGATTGCGGCGGTGCCGCCGAGTTCCCATTCGTCGGCTTCTTCACCTTCGTAGGTGGCTAATACCTGCGCGCGTTCGCCGTCGACGTTCACATCGTTCTGCCACAGGCGGGTGACCGCACCGGAGCTCAAACGAATTTCGGACGGTTCGCCTTCGGCTTCCGCGCCGAGAATGTTGAATTCCTCGCCGCGAATACCCAGCATTTCGCGCAGCAGGCCGTCTCCGGCTCCCGGGTATCCGCCGAGCCAGGTGTGGAAGTTTTCGTCGATTAGTCCGGTTGCGTAACCGATGACCACACGGCCGCCGGCAGCTGCGAAATCGGCCAAACGCTGCGTATCTTCAGCGCTGAGCATGATCACGGTCGGCAGTACGACGGTCTTGTATGCGCTCCAATCGTATTTCAACGGCACAATGTCGGCACGGGTGCCGGCGTTGAGGAACGCACGGTACCAGTCGCGCACGTCATGCCAATGGTTGAGCTTCATGCTCGGCAGGGTTTCGGAGCGTGTGGCCCATTCGGATTCCGCGCTGAACAGGATCGCCGTATCGGACTGTTCCAGTTCGGTACCCTGCACGCCAGCGTCGCCGAGGGTTTTCAGCGCTGCGCCCAGTTCGCACACTTGACGGAACAGTTTGGTGTCTTCGCCCGCGTGGGGCACGAGTGCGGAGTGGAAGGATTCGGCTCCGAATGCGGAGGCACGCCACTGGAAGAAGTTGATGGCGTCGGCACCCATGGCCACATGCGCAATGGAGTCACGCACGGTTTCACCCTTGCGCTTGCGTGCGTTGAGCGGCTTCCACTGCACGGCCGAAGTGGAATGTTCCATCACATACCACGGCTTGCCGAGCGCGAGGGAATCCATCAAAGCGTCGGAGCAGAACAGTTCGTCGATATGCGATTCGCCCTCATGGAAGTAATGGTCGTTCGACACGAAATCGACTTCCTCGGCCCAGTCGGCGTAGTCCATGCAGCACTGGTCGGTGGAGACCATGAAGTTCGTGGTGAACGGCTTGTCGGGGCAGATTTCGGCGATGGCGTCGCGTTCGGCCTTATAGAAGTCGAGCAGCATATCGTTGCCGAAACGCTCGAAATCAAGCTTTTGACCGGGGTTCACCATGGAGTCGGCGCCCATGAAACGCGGGATGAGCACTTCGTGGAAACCGTTCATTTCCTGACCCCAGAAGGTGGTGCCCCACGCCTTGTTGAGGTTTTCGATGGTACCGTATTTGCGTTCGCACCACAGGCGGAAGGCATTGAGCGCGTTGTCGGAGTAATCGTAACGGTTGTTCCAGCCGTATTCGTTGCCCATATGCCATGCGGTGACGTACGGGTTGGTGCCGTAGCGTTCGGCCAGTTTGCGGCACAGGGTGAGCGCGTATTCCTTGAACACCGGGCTTGTCGGGCTCCAGGATTGGCGCGATCCCGCGTTGACGGGATGGCCGAATTTGTCTTGCGGCAGCACTTCCGGGTGCTTTTCGTACAGCCACAGCGGCGCGGTGGCGGTTGCGGAGGCCAGATCGACCGCGATGCCGGCTTTGCCGAGCTTGTCGATGATGCGGTCAAGCCAGCCGAAATCCCAACGGTTTTCTTCCGGCTGAATGCGATCCCAGCTGAAAATGGCCACGGCCACGGTATTGACACCGGCCTGTTTCATGAGGCGGACGTCTTCGTCCCACACGTCTTCCGACCACTGGTCGGGATTGTAATCACCGCCGTATGCGATGCCTTTGCCGTTGTCGGTCAGCAGTTCCGGCCATTTGAACGTGCGATGCATGGATTACTCCTTTGTGTGCGTATGGCATCCGCTATAACGCTGAGGATGCCAGCTCGACAGCTTCCCTTCGAAAGCTCTCGTAAAATCTTTTTATAAAATCTAGTATATATATTTACTAAGATATTTGAGATGGTCCCGGGGATGTCCACGATGACACCCCCGAGGTCTTATTTTTTGTTCTTTTCGGACGATTGCCGAAAAATCGGTATGCGCTTTACCGAAATTTCAGCATGCGACCGTTGCGATCATTCCTTGACGGCGCCTGCGGCAAGGCCGGACTGCCAGTACTTCTGCAGGCAC
>ERZ894220.346-NODE-346-length-42031-cov-9.79595_pt1 | contig 42031 bp, 29 predicted proteins | sample MGYA00380292_ERZ894220 | MGnify/ENA primary metagenome ERZ894220 (study PRJEB32331, sample SAMN06328446) | human gut metagenome | biome: human gut microbiome; feature: stool | host: Homo sapiens | collected 2014-12-05 ... | reverse complement strand
GCGGCGAGCGTTTTGGCTTCGTCGATGAGCGTCTGGTTCTTGGTTCCTTGGCGGTCGTAGCCTTGCGCGTAGCCGGCCACGGTCACGCCGGTGGCTGCTGCGGCGTTCTTGAGCTCATCAAGGATGTTCTCTTCGCGAGTGGCATTCACCTTGGAAGAGCCGGAGCCTTGGAATCGCGGGGTTTTGGCCATGTCGCCGATTACGGCGACGCGAGTGCCGGCCGCGAGCGGCAGAGCGGCCGCGGCGTTTTTGAGCAGCACAGAGGAGTTCTCGGCCACCTTGCGGGCCACCTCGTGGTGGGCCGCAGCGACAGCATCCTTGAGCAGGTCGTCTCGGCCTACGCCCTCGGTTTTGGTCAGTCGCGCGATCTTGGCGACTTCGGCGGCGCGGGCGTTCAAATCCGCCTCGGACAAGGTGCCGGCCTTGACCGCGCCTTCGAGTTCGCGCACGGAGGTGTAGCCGGGCGACGGCATTTCGAGCGAGCCACCGGCCTTGACCGCGGCGACCGCGGAGTTCGATCCGCCCCAGTCGGAGACGACCATGCCGTCGAAGCCCCATTCGTCGCGCAGGATGTCCTGCAGCAGGTGCTTGTTCTCGTGCGCGTACACGCCGTTGATCTCGTTGTAGGAGGTCATGATCGTCATCGGCGCGGCCTCGCGCACGGCGATCTCGAACGCGGTGAGATAGATCTCGCGCATCGTGCGCTCGTCGACCACGGAGTTGGAGGCTTGACGGCGCAGCTCCTGGCTGTTGACCGCGAAATGCTTCGGGCAGGCGGAGACGCCGTTGGACTGAATGCCGCGAATCAGACCGGCTGCCATACGACCGGCCACGATAGGGTCTTCGGAATAGTACTCAAAATTGCGGCCGCACAGCAGGTTGCGCTTGATGTTCATGCCCGGCCCGAGCAGCACGTTCACGTCGAGATCGTGGGCTTCCTGGCCGAGCGCCTCGCCCATCTCCTCGGCGAGCGCCGGATCCCACGAATTGGCGACCGTGCCGGCCGTGGGGAAGCAGGTTGCGGGCTTGGACGCGCCGAGGCCCAGATGATCGCCTTCGCCGAGCTGGCGGCGCACACCGTGGGGGCCGTCGCTCATCACAAAGCTGGGGATGCCGGCCTTCTCGTTGCCGCGGGAATCCCATTCAGAGCCGCCAGAGAGCATCGCGGCTTTCTCGGCGACCGACAGTTCTTCAAGTTCCATATCGTTCTTCCTTGCACTGTTGTACGGCTGTCTGACGAATCCGTTGCGCCACGCCGCAGGCACCGCGTCTGTGCAGTGCCAACTCGACGCAGTGCCCGACTCGGCCGAGGCCGATGTGGCAGTCCGCGAACGCACGATTCATCGCTAGTTTGATTGAATCAGGTTCGCCCGGGCCGCGCCGCCCGTATTACACAACCTGTCGTTTCGCACGCACAATCGGTCGGGAGTAAAAAATATGGCGCTGTTAGCCCTACGGCTCCAACAGATCTTCGATGCGGCAGCCAAGCGTGCGGGCCAAAGCGAGCACGGTGGAGACGGCAGCTTTGCCGAGGTCTTTGCGGCGCTGCTCGTACATTTGGATGGAGCGTAGGGCAACGCCGGAGTGACGGGACAGTTCGGATTGGCTGAGTCCGGCGCGAACGCGGACTGTATGCAGCCGGGAGTCGCCCTCGGTGCGATTATGGGCGGCCCGCTCGTCGTACACGTCGACGAATCGGCTTTCGTCGGCTTCGTGCAGAGTCGGGTACAGTCGCACGATATCGTCGAACGACAGCACATCGAGAATGTCCGCGAACCGCACTCCCCTGGCCCATTGGCAGTATGCGAGCGCCCAGCCGCCCCAGTATTCGGGTGTTGCGCCGGTGCGCAGTGCGACGGGCGGCATATCGATAATGCGGGCCCAGCCGGTTTGTCGCATGATTTCGACCACCAGCTCTTCGCCGGACATGCCGCACACATATTTGGGTACGCCTCGCCCGAAAAGCTCGGCCGCCTCGGAGGTGGCGAAGAAATCCGTGAATAGGCCGACCGGCAACCCGCAATCGTTCAACGCGTAATCGAAGGCGCCGGCCAAGTTGGCCATGGCGTCCGGCAGGTACGTCTCATCGTAGGCGGTGATCATCGTTGGTCACTTTCTCACGGATGATGTCGCGCATGAACAGGCCGTCGAGATCGGCTTCAGCGCTGTTGCGACGGTAGGCTTCACGAGCCGTGCGGTCGCGCTCGTTGCGCAATACGTGGTAGGTCGAAGCGCGGGCGATTTCGCAGCCTTGGAACCGCAGCGCCGCGAATGCCCGAGGACTGGTGAGTACGATCTGCTTGCCGAGCTCACCCAACCGCATCACCTCGGCGAGTTGGTCGAGGGAAATCGCGTTATTGACAAAAGCGCGGGCGAACGAGAAATACGAATCGTCGGCACGATATCCGACGATGACGTCAGCCTGACTGGTATCCGGCAGAAACACTCGTTTCAGATATTCGATGCCTTGCGCGGCGACGGCGGTGGTCGGCTGGAAACGACGGTTTTCGACTAGCAGGGCCAACCAGTTCAGGATGGTGTAGGGCGGCTGGGACAGGTCCAGGAAGGTGAGCCCGTTGGTGGCCAATGTGTACCGATTCGCGAAACCGTCATCCAGTCCCGCGCACGCCCATTCCTTGGCCAGCTCGATGCTGCGCGTGCAATAGAATCCGCGGCCATAATCGTTGTTCGGCTTGCCCAACCCGTATTCGGGATGTTTGATGACATGCGAAGAGCCATGCCACAGATCGATTGCCAAGGTCTCCATTAGTCGATTCCTTCTCTCTCCTTACATATTCTTGATTATATCACTGTGGTGATAGTCATAAAGGAAATACGAGATGAAAGATACCGTTGTATACGTTCGTACACAACGTGAAATGTATACGAACGTATACAACACTGACGTCCGGAGTCATGCTCCGCAGTGGCGCAGCGGGCGCGCCACTGCAATCGGAATATGGGACTGAAGACGTGGAAGAAGTGGACGGACTGGCCGCTGATGGTGCTGTCCGTGGTGTTTCTGGTGGTGTATTCGTGGGAGATTCTCTCCCGCACGCATATCGCGCATACGCGAGACAGCCCCCTCGTCAGAGGGGGCTGCATATCCGCTAAGCACTAGGTCTTAGCGTATCTGTTTTCTCTCAGGCCTCGGTCGGTGCATCGGCGGGAACCGGTGCGGCCACGGCCTTGCGACGCTTGAGGTACTTCATGATGGTCAGGACCTCGAGGCCGACTGCCAGGACAGCGGTCACGCCCCAGACCACGTACATCGCGATGCGCCAGACCGGGGTATCAACCTTAGGCTCACCGTTCTCGTACTGCCAACCGTTAGCGGTGGTGTACAGGATGTTGTGGGCGGCGGTGCGCATTGCCTTGACGGAGGTTGCGGACTTGTCGGTGATGTGGTTGGTGATCTTGGTGGTGGCCAGCATGGAATCGTTGCCGTTACGGATCTCCTGATCACCATTCTGGTAGCCGTAGCCGCCGAAGTAATCGGTCAGAACGAAGCCCTTGAAGCCCCACTCGTCACGGAGCACGGTGTTCAGCAGGTTGTTGGAGGCACCGGCATAGGTGTAACCGATGTAGTTGAAGGAGCTCATCACGGCCTGAGCGCCGCCTTCCTTCACGCTCATCTCGAACGGCTTGAGGTAGATCTCGCGGATGGACTGCTCGTCCGCCCAGGTGCACACCATGTTAGTACGATTGGTTTCCTGATCGTTCAGAGCGAAGTGCTTCATGAAGGAATACACGCCCTTCTCCTTAGCGCCGGCGATCTCGCTGGAAGCCATAACACCGGAGATCAGGGGGTCCTCAGAGAAGTACTCGAAGGTGCGGCCGGAGAAAGCGCCACGGTGGATGTTCATAGCCGGAGCGTACCAACCAGCAACGTGCATGTCATGAGCCATGTCGCCGATCATCTCGCCGAACTGCTTGGCCAGATCCTTGTTCCAAGTGCAGGCGAATGCGGTGGAAGCCGGGAAGCCGATGGAGCCAACGCCGGTGAAGTTGTTGTTCAGCGAGGCCGGGCCGTCAGCGTCGGTGAGCTGGATCTTGCCGACGGAGGAGACGGCCGGGGTGCCGTAGCCACCGTTGGCGATGAGGTTGTCCATATCATCGAAGGTCAGCTGGTCAAGCAGCTTCTCCCAATCAGCATCGTCGTAATCCTTGCCGTACATGTCAGCCAAGCGGAGACCATTCTTGGCACCGGTGGTCGGCATTTCGTCGGAATCATCGTTATACTTGGTCGGATCATAGTTGCCGTTGTTGGTGAAAGCAGCCTTGACTTCGTCGCTCATGGAGAAGTTGGTCGGGGCTGCGGTGGCTTCAGCGTAGTTCGCGAAGTGGTTGGCACGGGACAGATAGGTCACATCGCCAGCGGCATAGTCGAACTGGTTGGTAGCCACGGTCTGATCATCGTTGTGGGTGTTTGACTCGGAGTCGTAGGTGATGGTGTCAGCAACGTTGATCTTCTCGGAATCGATCACATGATGGGAATCGGACTGGATGGAGATGGCGTAATCACCCTTCTCCAGCACCCAAGCCTTGGCACCCTTGTTGTCATAGGAAGCCATATCGTCATCATCGAACTCGATCTTCACAGTCTCAGAGGCGCCCGGCTCAAGCTTCCCGGTCTTCTCGAAAGCGACGAGGTTCTTGGAGGCCTTCTCGATACCGCCATCGGTGTACGGCGGGTTGTAGTAGACCTCAACAACGTCCTTGCCAGCGGTGTCGCCAGTGTTGGTGACGGTCACATCAAACGTGACCTTGCCATCCTTGTGGGAAACGTCACCCATCTTCTGCTCAAAGCTGGTGTAAGACAAGCCGTAACCGAACGGATAGATGACCGTGTCATCGTAGTTGATCAGACCTTCATCGGCTGCAGTCTCATAGAACTTGTAACCCACATAAATACCTTCGACATAGTTGACGAAGGACGGAAGCACAGTACTTTCCTGACCGGTGAAGCCGGTGTACTTAGCAGCCAGATCGTCGACGTTATCGTAGACGAATGCACCATCGGCACCAACGGAAGACGAGCTGGCAGCAGCAGCGCCATCAGTGTTGTTGAACACTGGGGTCTTGGTCAGATCCTTGACGAACGTGTCGGAAGTCTTGCCGGACGGGTTGGTTTCGCCAGCGAGCACGTCACCGAGTGCGGAGAAGCCGGTCTGGCCTGCAGGCGGGCACCACAACACGGACTTGATCTGCGGGTAGTTGCTCAGGAAGTCGAACTGGAAAGCATTTGCACCGTTATAGACAAGCGTGACCTTGTCGAAGTTCTTGGTGACCAGGTCAATCATGTCGCGCTCAGTCTTGCTCAGCTGCAGGAAGTGCTCACCATCCTGGAAGTCATCATAATCCTTGGAGTTGTTCTTGTAGGTAATGGTCTTGGCCTTCATGTTGGTCGGCAGATCAGCCCCCTTCGCCGCCGACGCGGGTGAGCACCACAACAGCCTCATCGGAAAAACTCTTGGCGTCAGAAAGCAGCGAATCGGAATACTGGTCGGCCGGAACCTCAGGCAGGGTCCAATCCTGGGACCACATAGCAACAACCGGGCGGTCCGCACGATAATCGGTGTACAGCTTGCTCAGATCGGCGTTGGTTTCAAGACCAGCTTCCTTCATGCCATCAAGCAGGGAAACGGTGTCGTACTGGTCAGACATGGAGCCGGAGCCAGTGCCGCCATAGACCGGGTTGGTGGAGCCCCAACCGAACACGTTGACCTTCTTGTTGCTCAACGGCAGGTTGGAATCATCGTTCTTCAGCATGGTGATAGCTTCCGACTGCACTTCCTTGGCCAGCTCATTAGCCTTGGAAACAGTAGCGTCAGACAGCATACTTCGTGAGGGTCGCGTTGTTGAGCAGCGTCGCCAGCGGGCCGGACAGCATCATGGAGATGGCCACGACGATGCCCACCAGGGCGACAATCCAGGATTCAGAGTGAATGAGCTTGCGAGAGCCCACGTTCTTGACCGTCTTCTTGTTGACGGCAAAGGTGATGATGGGCCAATACCAGCAGCACGCCGATAACCACCAGATAGGGGACCAGCGAGCCAACGACGTTCATGACGTCGGCCATGTTGATCTGCAGCATGGTGTTTCTCCTCCTTGTTTCTTACCAAACTGCGGCATCCGAGTCCGATCTTCATCGAGTTCGATCAGCGATTGCACGATACTGCCCTTGCACCGTGGTCATCGCATGAGATATGTCTGCCTGGCTCTCCATCGGGTTGCTACGCCGACACATCCTTGATGCCGATGATTCTAGGGTGGCAGATTCGCTTGGCCCGTACCCGCCCGCACACCTATCCTGTCATTTCGAGCGCATAATCTGCTACCACATTCGTGCCCATGACCCATCCAATATGACGTAAATGGCACTTCTTGATACGTAAACGGCATCTTTACCAAATTTCTGTCGCTGAGCGCCCAAGCACCACCCCAAAGACGCCACCAAGCTAGGATGGAGGGCATGAGCGATTTGAACGCGTTGAATCTTGAACCGGGCGAAGTGGTTGGCGGGTATACGCTGGTCTCCCGACTCGGCGCGGGCGCCATGGGATCGGTATGGCGTGTGCGCGACGATGGCGGTACCACCTATGCCATGAAGATCCTGCGCGATTCGCTGGCCGACGAATCGGGAGCCCCGAACTCCGCCAGCACGGCAGCGCACGACCCGGACCTCAAACCCAACATCACGCCGCGCGAGCGCCTACGTCGTGAGGCAATGGCTCTGAAGAAGGTCAATCATCCGGGCGTATGCGGCATTGTTGACATGGAGCTCGATGATTCATTGGCGTTCATCGTCACCGAGCTCATCGAGGGCCGTAATCTCAAGGAAGACGTGGAGGTCAACGGCCGTTATATCGGCGACGACCTGGAACGTCTGGCCCGCAAGCTCATCGACGCCACCAAAGCCGTGCATGCGGCCGGCATCGTCCACCGCGACATCAAACCCACCAATGTGATGGTCTCAGCAGCCGGCCCGGTGCTGGTCGACTTCGGCATCGCCATGGGCGAGGGGGAAAGCCACGTGACCCGCACTGGACTGGTAATGGGCACACCCGGATTCATAGCCCCCGAAATTATTGAAGGGGCTGAATCAGATGAAATGACCGACTGGTGGTCCGTAGCCTCCGTGCTCGCCTTCGCCGCGACCGGCGCACCGGTGTTCGGCACCAAACCGATGATGGCGGTGTTAGAGCGTGAAGCATCAGGCAACGCGAATCTCACCGGGCTGCCGGCCGGCACGATGGCCGTGTTCCGATCAGCTCTCAACCCCGATCGGTCGAAACGCTGCACGCCAGATCAGCTCTTGAATGCCATCGCCGTAGACGCTCTGGATCCCAACGTCTGGCAAGGCACGCAAGCCGGTCCATTCGCCGCAGGGGCCGTCGCCGGTTCGGCCGCCACAATCGCCACAGCTACGACTGACGGAACCGAGGCGATGCCCCCTTTTGGCGCAACCGCCGACGCGGATAGCGCTAATCCGCGGGCCATCTGGCGTCAGGATGATGAGGCAACACAACTAGTAGGCAGCACCGCCGAAAACGCCACCGAGGCGATACACCCTGACGTCGAACGTACTGAGCCAATAAGCGATGAGCCACCGGTCGCCCCGACCACGCCGCTGTCTGAACGCACCGCCGTGCTGCCCACACCACAACCAGTGCCGCAGCCCATCCCTCAGCTAGCGCCGCAACCAGTCCCATTCGGGCAAAACGGGTGGAATCCGGCTGGCGTGAATAACACAGCGGTGGATCCGGCGATCCGCCCTGCCATGCAGCACATCATCAACCAAGCCGCGCAATCCGTGCCCACCGAGGCACTGATGCAGGGCCCGCCTGCGCCCAATCCCGCGGATGTGCGCCGCGGAATGTATTTGCATAACGGCGTATTGCCACTGTTTCTGCTTGCCGTGCCGGTAGCCGTGCTGGCCGCAAGTTTCCCGCTCATCGCCCTCATTGTGGCCGAAATACTGCTTTGGCTGCTATTGACGCTGGCGTACAACACCGAACCTCAGCTGGAACGTGAAGGCCGTCGCGGCGGCGAGCGCAAAAACTCTGATTCGCTGATTCGCGTGGCCACATTGCCTTGGCATATCGTCAAGGCCCTGCTGCTGTCAGCGCCAAGACTGCTACTGCTGGCTATCGTCTATCTCGCCGGTATCGTCGTCACCACAGTGCTCATGGGACTTCCTGTACGCGAGCTTTCCTGGTATTTCACCGCAGACCGGAGCATTCCGATTCCACTGCTTGATGATGTGCCATTCTCCATGTGCGGACTGACACTCGCCGGATTCATGGCTATCGGCTGGCTCATCACCGTCTTCGGACCACAGTCAGCTATGATTCGCCTCGGCGCCGGCGTACTGCGCGGCATCACCAGCACACGTCAGGAGCCTGTGACACCGTTGCCGGCGAATGGTTTCCCCGCAACGCCGACCACCGAACGAGGTGGTCGCGGCACGGCACTGTTCACAATTTGGATTATCGTTACGCTGGCGCTCTGCGCACTGCCGCTGCTAGGTATGCCCATTAGCTGGACTCCATTGGCATAGTTCGGCCGCAGCCCTCCCTGTTACACCAATCACACTTTTACAGGGAATTCACCTTCCATCTGATCTGAGCACGGTCTTCCTCAGGGCCGGTCATTATGATGAGGCCAAACACCGAAGCGATTTCAAAGGGATATCCATGTCAGATCAGAAGCACCAAGCCAAGCGTGCTACTCGCGCTGAACGTCGCGCAGCTGAACAAGCCGCACAACAGGCACGGGCCGAGCAGGCGGCTAAGGAACGTAAGCAGCAGACCATCATCGGCTGCATTGTGGTGGCCATTATTGTGGTGCTGGTGGCCATCGCTGGATTCGCCGTATACAAGGCTATGCGGCCGTCCAACACCAGCAGCAGTAGCCAGCAAAGCAACATGACCGTGGACGAGGCCTATAGCAAGCTCAAGAAAGTCAGTACCCAGCCGGCTAACGCCGACGACAAGGCCGGCTTCGTAATCTCCAACAAAGGGTATGGCCAGAAAGCCGAGGGGGCTCCCACCGTATCCATCTATATGGAGCCGTTGTGCCCCGGCTGCGCCTCGGTGAACCGCCAACTCGACCCGACGCTCGTCAAGCTGATGAACGCAGGCCAGCTCAACATCGATTTGCACTTCCTCAATTTCCAGAACAACAAGAGCTCCGACAACTACTCCAACCGCGTGTTCAACGGTGCCATCTACATTGCCGAGCATGATGACGATCCTGACCACCTCATGAGCTACCTCTCCAACATCTACGCTGAGGATTTCCAGCCGGGCGAATTGTCCAATTACGAGCCGGTAAGCAACGCCAAGCTGGAGAAGCAGGCCGTCAAGGCCGGCGTGAGCGAGGATGTGGCCGCCGCGGCGTTCAGCGGCAAGAACGAATACCTCGACTGGCTCACCGCCTCCAACAACTACACGATCCTGCGCCCCGAACTGTTCAACAGCTCCGGCGCCTTCTCCTCCCCCACACTCACCATCAACGGCGAATACTGGGATCTGAAGCAGCTCACGCTGGCGGACACGAATATGGCGGACGGCTTCCTCAAGTCCATTGGGCTGGATGCTGACCAGGTAGGCGTGGAAGGCAAAATGCCATCCATCGGTGCCAGCGGAAAGCCGATTTCGGTCGCCTCCTGATGCTGCGTGGCCGAATAAGTTGACACCGCGACATATGCAATACCGCCTGCGGCTCGGCTTAAATTGACCACTCGGGAAGTACCGGTATACTAGTCATTTGTTCGCAACGATTTACGCGTTAAGAACAATCGCCTCTTTAGCTCAGATGGCCAGAGCGGCCGCCTTGTAAGCGGCAGGTCGTCGGTTCGATCCCGACAAGAGGCTCGTCGCGCAGAAAAAATGGCGTATTATGTGATACGTAGACTTTTCTACGCATATAATTCTTACCTTGGGTAAGTACTCCAGGAGCCTTCCCCCAATTATGGGCTTCCTGGAATGAGGGCGGAGCGTCCCCCAACCAGCTCCGCGCCTTCAAGGGGGCGGGAACATCCCCTTCTCTCCCGCCCCCCTTTTCTTTTCTTTTTTTGAGCTCAGAACAATCTGACGAGCAGGAATGGTGACGGTGGCCGGTGAAACCGCAGTACGGGCCGGAACAACCGTTACGATGGGTGGCGTAATCGTTCACCCAGCAGGAAGAGTATGGCAATGGCACGGCGTTGGACCCCGCAGCGGTTTGTTACACTGCGTCGCATCCGCGTAATCGCCTGTATCGCGGCGACCAGTATCGCGCTGGCTGGATCATTCGCGTTCACCGCGCGTAAATCCGTGGCCCTGAACATCAACGGGCAAACCACCCAAGTCACCACATATGCGATGACGGCCACCCGTCTTCTGGAGGAACAAGGGGTGGATATCAAGACCCACGATATCGTGACCACCTCGTCCGGCGACCAGCTCGCCAATCATGCCGTGGTCACCGTACAGTCCGCCTACCAGACCACCATCAACATCGACGGCACCGCCGTGCCGTTCTGGACCGTGGCCACCAGCGCCGACCAGCTACTGGGATTTTTCGAGGAAAACCAGAACAACGCCGCGAAGATCACCGTCGACATCAAGAACGTGTACAACCAGCTCACCGGCGGCCTGGTGATCAACCAGTCCGGGCCGGTCACCGTCATCGCCGACGGCAAAAGCTCGGTGGCCCCCAATGGCAAGCTGCCGGCCGCCTCCATCCTCGATTCCAAGGGCATCGTGCTCAACAAGGAGGATCGCGTCAACGTTGAGAAAGACGGCGACGAGACCATTCTGCGCGTACGCCGCGTGACCCACGGCGAGGAGACGCGCACGTCCGTGATTCCGTTCTCCACCCAGACCATCATCGACCCGAATCTGGCTGAAGGGCAAGCCGATGTGCGCCAGCAGGGCGTCAACGGCGAGAAGACGCAGGTGTACGACGTCACCTATGTGGATGGCGTGGCCGAATCGGAGACGCTGAAATCGGAGACCGTCACCTCGATGGCCATCGACCAGATCATCGCCGTAGGCGCCGCCAAGTCTGATACCAATAAAGGTTCCGATAAGAAATCCGACTCCGCCGATAACGGCAAGGCCGATTCCGGTTCCAACAATCAGCACGAGTCGTCCAACAACAATGCCGGCAACACCGGCGGCAACACCGGCAACACCGGCAACACTGGCAACACCGGCAATTCCGGCAACACCGGCAACACCGGTAACACCGGCGGCGGTACGAACAACAATTCCGGCTCTTCTGGCTCCGATTCAGGAACAACCACCACGCCTTCCGGTCGACTCTGGCATGCGACCGTAGCCCAGGCTCAGGCCTATGCCGCCGGTGCCGCCGCGCAGCGCGGGTGGACGGGCAACGACTGGGATTGTCTGGTCAAACTATGGACCCGCGAGTCCAGTTGGCTGTGGTATGCCGAAAACGCGAGCTCCGGTGCCTACGGCATTCCTCAGTCGCTACCAGCAGACAAAATGGCTGCGTTCGGTGCCAATTACCGTGACGATGCCGCCGTACAGATCGATTGGGGTCTGTGGTACATCGCACAAGCCTACGGCAGCCCGTCCAAGGCATGGCAACATTCCGAACAAGTCGGTTGGTACTGATCGGTTACGAAGCCCACAAGGAACACACACTTATGAACGACACCATTCCCGCCACCGGTCACCTGTTAGGTGCCGCCGATATCCGTCGTATCGCGGCCGATGCCGGCATCAGCCCCACCAAGAAATTCGGGCAGAACTTCGTCATCGACCCCGGCACGGTCCGTCGTATCGTACGCGAGGCGGGAGTGACCGCTGCCGATCATGTCATGGAAGTCGGCCCCGGCCTGGGATCGTTGACATTGGCGATTCTGGAAACCGGCGCCACCATGACCGCAGTCGAAATCGATCCGCCGCTGGCCGAACGACTGCCGGGCACAGTCGCCGAATTCATGCCCGAAGCCACGTCACGACTCACCGTCGTCAATCGGGATGCCTTAACCGTCACCCCGGAGAACGTGCCTGATTTCAACGGCGACACATCGTTTACGCTGGTCGCCAATCTGCCGTACAACGTGGCCACGCCGATTCTGCTCACGCTGTTGGAGCGTTTCGACAACCTCGGCTCGTTCTTGGTGATGGTGCAAAAAGAGGTGGCCGACAGACTCGCCGCCAAGCCCGGTTCCAAGATCTACGGCACGCCGAGCGTGAAGCTCGCCTGGTATGGCACCGCCGAACGAGTGGGCACCATCGGCCGCAATGTGTTCTGGCCGGCTCCCAATGTGGATTCCGCGCTCGTCAAATTCACCCGGTATCAGGCCGATGACCCGGCTGCCCCGGGAACTGCGAACAGCACAGACGACGGCACACAACGGGAACTCGTATTTCGTCTGGTCGATGCGGCATTCGGTCAGCGTCGCAAGACCCTGCACGCGGCATTGAAGACCATTGCGCCCTCCGAGGCATTCTCCATCGCCGGCATCGATCCGACCCGTCGAGGAGAGACGCTCACCATCGCCGAATTCACCGCTCTGGCCAAGGCCATCGAATCATGTGGAGATGGAGATGAGGCACAATGAGTCCGGTAACCTCACATCCACGCCCAGCCGCTGCCCGACATCAGTTCGATGAGCTCTCCCCCATCACCATTACGGTGGATTGCCCGGCGAAAACCAATCTCACCTTGGAAGTGGGACCTGCTCACGACGAATGGGGCGGACGCCACGAACTGGACACCATCTACTGCGCAATCGGCGTATACGACACCGTCACCGCAACCGCCAAGCAACCCGGAGCAGGATTCTCTCTGGAGCTCGAAGGCGCTTATTTGGGCGACTTGGCCTCCTCACGCAACGACATGCGCCGCAACCATGCGGTACTGGCCCTCTTCGCCATGGCCCAGGCGGCCGAGCGCGAGCCGGATGTGGCGTTGACCATCACCAAGCGCATTCCCGTGGGTGCCGGACTAGGCGGCGGTTCAGCCGACGCCGCGGCGACCATGCTGGCGGTCAATCGTCTCTGGGAGCTGAACTGGCCCATAGAGCGCCTGCGCACCATTGCCGCCACGTTGGGCGCGGACATGCCGTTCTGCCTGACCGGTGGCCTTGCATACGGCACCGGTTTCGGCGAACGCATCACGGATATCGCCCCCGGCAGCCGCGATGAGCTGGCGCTGATAGAACAGGGATTCAGCGGCGAAGTATTGGTCGGCGCATACCAGTCGCAACTCAGCACTCCTGAGGTCTACCACACCTTTGACATCGTGGGAGCCGCAGAAGGCGACCGCAATCATCTGCAGGCTGCGGCAATCAGCCTGCATCCCCGCAGCGGGCAGGCCATCGACGCCGCCACGCAGGCGGGTGCCAGCCATGCATTCGTCTCCGGATCCGGCCCCTCAGTGGTCGCTTTCGCCGCCGACGAGGCAGCGGCACAACGCATTATCGAGGTGTGGCGCGATACAGCTGTGGTCGATCGTATTATTCGAGCCAAATCTCCCGAACACCCCAATATCAGCGTCAGACAGTGACGCTAAGGTAGCAACCAGCCACCCGACCCATGAAAGAAGTCCACCGATGACGTATCAGGTTGATGAACGTGAAGCCCGCAAGGCGTACGTGCGCCGCCGCCAGACCATCGTCTTTTCCATCAGCGGCGCGGTATTGGCAGTAGTGCTGGTCATAGCCCTACTGTTCAATTTCCACGTTTTCGGCCTCGGCGAAGTGGAGACTCCGGCCAGCCAGCCGAATTACGGCAACGCGGCGCCGTGCGCGGTCAAGGACAGCAGCGGCAAAGCGCAATACGTGTCCAACGCTTCGGTCGGCATTCGCGTGATGAACGGCACCTCTCACGGCCAATTCGCCAAGGCCGTGGGTGAAGCTTTGGCCAATCGTGGATTCAGCGTGCAGAAAATCGATAACTATTCCAGCACCGACGTTGAACGCACCACCATCTACTTCGGCAAGAACGCCATTAATCAGGCGTATACGCTGATCGGCAATTTCACCGACGCCACCATGATCATGACGGCTCGCGAGGATCAGCTCATCGATGTGGTCATCGGCGCCACGTTCAACGATCTGCAGGACACCAACTCCTCCCCGCAATCCGGTAAGACCATCACCAATATCGAGGGTTGCAAGGCCGCCGATAGCATGACCAAGCTGCCCGCCGACACCAAACACGACGCATACACGGCGCAGTAAGGCGCATACAGCTTCATCTTCGCGAAAAACCGTACGCTGACACGTATTCAGCGTACGGTTTTTTGGTATCGGACTAGTATCGGACTACTGAATCTCGGCGTACCAGCGCTTGAGTTCTTCGACGGCCACATCGTGGTCCACCGGACCGTTATCCAAGCGGTATTCCAGCATGTGCTTGTAGGCGCGGCCGATCATCGGGCCGGGCTCCAAGCCCAGCAACTCCATAATTTCGTTGCCGTCCAGATCCGGGCGGATCGCGTCGAAGTCCTCTTTCTTCTTGAGTTCGCGGACGCGCTCCTCCATCTCATCCATGGCCTGGGAGAAGATCATCGCCTTGCGTTTGTTTTGTGTGGTGGCATCCGCACGCGTGAGCCTGTTCAGCCGCTCATAGAGGTGCCCGGCATCCTTGACATACCGGCGTACGGCCGAATCGGTCCACGGCTCGTCCACATAGCCGTGGAAGCGCAGGTGCATATTCACCAGTTCTGAGACGTCCTCGACCAGATGGTGGTCAAAACGCAGCGCCTTCAAACGCTTGCGGGTCATTTTGGCACCCACCGCGTCATGGTGGTGGAAGCTCACCTTGCCGCCCGGCTCGAACCGGCGGGTCTTCGGCTTGCCGATATCGTGCATCACGGCGGCCAAGCGCAGCGTCAGGTCGGGGGCGGGCACCGGGCCGTCCGGGCCGGTTTCCAGGGCGATAGCACGTTCGAGCACAATCATCGTGTGCTCGAAGACGTCCTTGTGGCGGTGGTGTTCGTCGATCTGCAATTGCAGGGCCGGAATTTCCGGGAAGACGATGTCCGCAAGACCGGATTCGACCAACGCCTCAAGGCCGGCGCGCGGACGGTCGGAGAGCAGCAGTTTGGTCAGTTCGTCGCGCACACGCTCGGCGGATACGATGTCGATGCGGTCGCGCATCGAGGTAATCGCCTCGGCCGCGTCCGGCGCGATACGGAAGCCCAGCTGGGCCACGAATCGCACGGCGCGCATCATACGCAACGGATCGTCGTCAAAGGACTGTCGCGGGTCCACCGGCGTGCGCAACACGCCCTTGGACAGATCACTGGCACCACCGAACGGGTCCACGAATTGCAGGTCAGGCACGCGCAGGGCCATCGCGTTGACGGTGAAGTCGCGGCGGGACAGGTCGCCCTCAAGCGTGTCGCCATAATTGACCTCGGGCTTACGCGAGTCCGGATCGTACGTGTCGGAGCGATAGGTGGTGACCTCCACCTTGACCTCGGTGCCGTCCGGGCGGCGGCGCATGGCACCCAGCGTGCCGAACTTGCGCCCCATGTCCCAGAAGCCGTCATGCCCCCACCGGCGCAGTATCGGCTCGAACTGCTCAGGCCGTGCGGATGAGCAGAAGTCCAAATCGTGGCTCTTTCTATGGAGCAGCAAATCCCTGACCGGGCCGCCGACCAATGCCAGCTCGTAACCCTGTTCGGCGAACAGTCGACCAAGTTCGATGGCTTCAGGCCATACTTCGAAATCCAATGGGCACCTTCCCGCGTGCGACGTTTTTCTGCCCTACCAGCATACCGTTACCCCACCTGCACACGGGGTTGAGTAAGGTGGAGAATATGATTACGCCCGCCGACCTTGCCCGCATGCTGGGGCAAACACCAGATTCGGCGGATAGCCATACCCAAGACCACCTGCTGTATACGTCCGAAACTCCGCATCATTCCGCCGATTCGGGCGATTCTTCCGATGTCGGCGGCACCGCGAGCCACTCCACCAATCAGGCCGTTCATCAAGACGAAGTAGACGCAGTACCGACTGCGCAACATTCCGGTGTGCCTGGCACACCCGCAACGCCCGCCACACCCGAACCATCCGAATCCGAAATATCGGACGCCGCCAGCGACATGCCCGCACCGAAGCCGATGATGCCCACACCGGCCACCGTCTTCGGCATGCATGCCACCGTCACCATCGCCACTACCAGCGGCACTATCGAGGGGCAGGCTGATGGTATCGCCGGCGAGGCCGGTGCCGAGACGATTGCCGAGGTCGAGCCGATTATCGCCACGGCACAAACGTCCGTAACCATCGTCACGAACGATCCCGCGGCGACCGCTCACGCGGCCGTAGATGCTGCCGTTGCGGTCGCCAAGGCCGCCGCGCACACCACAGCGATACCGACTCCGCGCGACGTGCTGATGCCGCCTGCGGCACGTACCGCACCGGCCGCAACGCCGGTCACCATGCCGGTCTCAGCGCCGTCTGCAGCACCAGTGAGGCCCGCAACGTCAGCGCATCCCACGCCGGCCACGGTCTTCGGCCGGCACCCGTCCGGAGATGTTGCCTCGCCGGAACCGGCAGTGCCGGTAGAACCGGTGACGCCATCCGGCCCGACTCCGGCCATGATGCCGCAACGCCGTACGTCGGACGGTCCGACCACATTCGCTTCACTGGATGCCCAGGAACTGCCGGTCGTACGCGAATATTCGGCAGGCGGTCTGATTTTCGATGACCAGAACCGCGTGGCCATTATCGCCCGTCATTCCCGCTCCGGCCATCTCGAATGGTGCTTGCCGAAGGGGCATATCGAAAAAGGCGAGACCCCGCAGCAGACCGCTGTGCGCGAAGTGCATGAAGAGACCGGCATCCTGGGCGAGGTGATCGATTCCATCGCCACCATCGACTACTGGTTCACCGGTACCACGCAGCGCGTGCATAAGCTGGTCCATCACTTCGCGCTCAAACAGACCGGCGGCGAACTGACGGTGGAAGGAGACCCGGATCATGAGGCGGAAGACGCCATCTGGGTACGTTTTGAAGATTTGGATGGCGTGTTGAGCTATCCCAACGAACGCAAAATCGCGTGGCTCTACGCCAGGAAGAAGAACAGGCAGGCAAACGAGTGAACCTACCCGGAGTCTTACGACATTACACACGTCTGGCACACGCACTGGCGGCTGGCGTCGCCGTTGTGGCGATGCTGGCCGCTCCATTGACCGTCTACGCGAACGATACGACGGACGCAACGGGCAATCAGACCGAGAATCAGCCCAAGCAGAGCATTGCCATCACGCAAAGCACCCCCATCGTCACCTCCAAATCGGGCTATCGTGTCACCGCGGTCATCAGCAATACGGACAGCACGGCCACGTCAAGCGGCACACTGCACCTGACCACCAATGCGTTGTTCACCTTTGTCTCGCGCACCGATATTCAGAATTGGGCCGAGAACAACGCCCCCATCCCAACCCCCAACGAGTTGGGTTCCGTTGACGTGCCATCGATTCCCGCCGGCGGCACTGCCACCGTCACCATCGAGGTGAACGCCAATCAGCAGACCCTTGCCTCCATAGGGAGTTGGGGACCGAAACCGCTGATGCTGTCGTATATCGTTGGCAATCAGATACTCGCCGATTTGCCGAGTTTTCTGACCCGATCTTCGGATGGGCTCAACACCGCGACAACACCGGCCATGAACCTGACCGTGGCCATGCCCTACACCGCCAGCGGCTGGCAGGTCGATAATAAGGCCATCAGCAATCGCATTGCCGAAACCACCACTTCCTCGACATCAACATCGTCCAAGTCCAACAGCACGGACAAGGCCGACAAGTCCGATAACGCCGACGCCAGCAACGCGGCCAAAGCCACTGATACGCAAGCCATATCCTTATCCGAACAGGATGCCGATACCGCGCGATCCCTTGGGCAGACATTCGCCAAGCACCGCTCGCTGCAAGTGATCGCGGATCCTCTGTATTGGCGTCAGTCCGCAGTGCAACCGTCCATTGCCGGCATCATGCAGCCCGCCGACTTCGACATCACCGCCTATACCGCACTGGACGATACCGCGGCCTACGAAAAGGCCGGCATCACCACTGAGCAGTGGAACGCCAAGCAGGCGGCCGCATGGTATGCCGACGGAGGCGACTCCGAAACACCCTCCGCGTACGCATGGCAGGGCAACAACTGTTGGACGTTGGATGCGCTGACCGCAGCACGCGAGCAGGGCTATGACACGGTGATTGCCGGTGCCTCTTTCGATGCCGACCAGACTGAAGCCGTACACACAGGCACCTACGTGGTGCATACGCCTGCCGGCGATGTCACCGTGCTGAAGGAGCAATCGACCTTGGGCACGCTGGCCAAGGGCCAAGCCACCAGCACGGACGCGCAGGCCGAGTCCAGCGATGCCGGTCGGTTGGCCCGACTGATCGCTCAGAGCGCGTTCTACCAGATGGAACAGCCCTATACATCCCGATACCTGCTTATGACGTTCTCCCGCACCACGGAGGCCAGCTGGATCGATCAGGTGATGAGCGCCTTCGAGCAGGCGTCTTGGTTGAATCTGACGGACCTGAAGACCATGGCCAAGGCCGATCCGTACAATGTCAGCGATTCGGTCAATCCCGACAAGGCCGATGATGCCAACACCGCCAATACCCGGTCGGCATTGAGACAGTTGGCCGACAGCCGGCATGACATCATGCGCATGGCCACCTCCATATTGAGGAACGAGATTGATTCCGACGAAGTCTCGTCGTTGGACCCGCAGGCCCTGGCCCGGCAGGACGCCAATGACACCGCCTCGCATAGCAACGATCCGACGCAATGGATTGGCTCTTTACTGGTGCTGCATGACGATATGGCGCTGCGGTCCATGTCTGGCTCCCCCCAGCCGACAGCCACGCGAAAAGCCATGGTCAAAGCCGCGAAAACACTGGCCAGCGATCTTCTGAACGGCGTACGCATCAACCCATCGGAATCAATATCCGTGTTCAGCGAATCCGCGAAAATGCCAATCACCGTCAGCAATGACCTTCCCTACGCCGTCAGCGTGCAGGTCAACTCACTGACTGACTCCATGCAGATCGTCACCTCGCGAACCGCTGACATCGATATTCCCTCGCATAGCGACGCTCAGGTGACCTTCACCATCCGCGTTTCCACTTCCGGCTCATCGACGGCCCATGTGTCGTTGACCGACCGGGAAGGCAACAGCTTCGGCAACACGCAGGACACCGCGATCACCAGTGTGATGCGCATCAGTGATGCCAGCGGCTTCATTATCATCGGCTTCGCCGTGCTACTGGGCATTATCGGCCTGTGGCGGCAGTTCCATCGGAAGAAGGACCCCGACGAATGAGTTCAAGCGTAGGTCGTAATTCCCTGATCATGGCCACGGGAACCGCTGCTTCCCGTGTGACCGGTCAGCTCCGCACGATTCTTCTCGCTGCGGCCATCGGCACCACCGGATTGGCGGCCAACGCCTATCAGGCCGGTTCCATGATTCCCCAATCCGTGTTCACGCTGGTGTCCGGCGGCATCTTCAACGCCGTGCTGGTGCCCCAGATCGTGCGCACGTTGAAAGAAAAAGACGCCCAAGAACGACTGAATCGCCTGATTACGTTGGCCATCGGCATCCTATTGGCCATGACCGTGGTGATGGCGGCGGCCAGCCCTCTGCTTGCCCGCCTGTACGTGGGTAGCGACGATCACCAGATGATAGCCCTGACCACCTCGTTCACCCTGTGGTGCATGCCTCAGGTGTTCTTCTACGGCCTGTATACGGTATTGGGGCAGATCCTGGCCGCCAAAGACCATTTCCTCACGTATGCGTGGAGCTCAACCGGTGCCAACATTATTAGTTGCGCCGGTTTTACTGGCTTTATTCTGCTGTTCAGCAAGGCCAATGAACAGCCCCTCGAATTCTGGACCGCCGACAAAATCGCGCTTACCGCAGGCACCTGGACTTTGGGCGTGGCCTTCCAAGCGCTGATACTGTTCCTGCCGCTGGCCCGTATCGGGTTCAAGTACAAACCCAGCTTCGGGCTTGGCGGCTTTGGACTCAGGTCTATGGGTCCCGTGGCGTTAGGCTCTTTGGGCGTGGTGATCACCAGTGAGATCTGCGGCATTATCCTTACCCGTATCGCCACATCCGCACCGCAGCGCGCCCACGAACTGACGGGTGCCAGCCTGTTCAGCGTGGCAGGCAACGCGACCTATCAGAATGCGTACACACTGTTCATCCTGCCCTATTCGCTCATCGCCGTATCGGTATCCACGGCTATGTTCCCCAAAATCTCCCGTTCCATCGCAGCTGCGAATCTGGATGAGGCACGGCACGACCTGGTCAGCGCACTGAATAATGTGGGCCTGCTCATCATGTTCTTCGCCGCCGCCATGGTCGTGTTCCCCGAACCGATCATCCGCGCATTGCTTCCGTCCGTCTCGATGGACGAGACTATGTTGATCTCCTATGCGCTTATCGCCTTGTCTATGGGCATTCCATTGGGGTCGGCGTTCCTGTTAATCCAGCGCACGTTCTACGCCTTTGAGGACGGCCTTCACCCCTTCCTGTCCGCGGTGATGCAGTATGGATTCACCTCAATATTCATGATCATCGGCATGATGGTACTTCCTCCTGAGCATTGGGTACTCGGCATCGCCTGCTCGGTGACCCTCGGTGGATTACTGGCGTTGCCGCTGACGTTGATGATGTTGCGCCGCAAGTTCGAAGGCAATCTTGGCGGTCGGGAGATCACGAGGACATATGCCAAGGCCATTGTGGCGGCACTGGCTTCCGGAGTTGTGGTCTGGCTGATCAAACGACCGGTAGTCGCACTGTTCGGCGCGGATATTCGACCAGTAGGCGGGCACATGAGCTGGTGGTCTGCGCTGGCCATCTGCGTGGTGCTCACCATTGTGCTGGCCGTAGTATATGTGGCTGTGTTGTGGGTGGTACACACCCCGGAACTCATCAGCGCCTATCACTCGATACTGGCCCGTCTACACAAGACTCCGGCCAGTGAGGACGTTGCTGTGACAGCCCAGCCGGAAAAAAGTCGACGCTACGTAAATCAATCCTGAGACGGAGCCCGTCAAGGATAGCCCCGCACGTAGAATATCTAAGACCAATCTCGAACACCAATCACACGGAGCCGAACGCACTATGAAACCGCAACTCGGAGACACGATTCTCAACCGATACACCTTGGTATCATCGTTGCGTGAGGAGCCTGGCATTCAGGCATGGAAAGCCAACGACCGTGTGCTGGCAAAGGATTGCCAGCTGTTCATCATTACCAATCGCAGCGCTTTCGCCGCAATCGATGAGCTTGCTGGTCGCATGGCCGCCACTCGCCCTGATCGTGTGATTCCCGTACTGAAATACCGTATGGAATCCGACGTACTTCTCATTGTCATGCCGGTGGATAGCGGCCAATGCCTGACTGACTACATGGTGGATACCGCCAAGCCGCTCAGCTACAGCGCCATCCGGTCGATTATCGGAGAATGCGCCAACGTGCTGCGCGAGGTCATTGCGGATACTCCCAGCGGCATCGTCATCACAACCGACACCGTTCGAGTGACTACCTCCGGTGTGCAAATTGCCGATGCACCATGTGCCACGATGCTGGCCGATACGTCCGCTACCGATCTGCGTACGGACGGTCCTGAACGGTATGCGATTCGCCAGCTTGCGGCATTACTCTATACCCTGCTGACACGCACGCCAAGCCAAGCGACACCCACATTCAATCCGCGTGCCTTGCCGCAAGACACCCCTGGCGAATTCCGCGTGATTTGCAAGCGTGGATTGGCCTTGAGCGAGCCCGACGAGCATACGTTGCCAATGGCAGCCCTTGTAGAACTCGACGCCTTGTTGGGTAATTGGAAGCCGCTCTCTGAACTGAGCGATGCTGATATCGCTTTGCCGAGCGTGGAAAGCGATTGCTCGATTACCAAGGCGATACTGAAGCCTGCCAACGAGACTGATATCGTGCCTATTCCCAGCACGTTGATTAACAGCAACAGTCTTCCGGAATTGTCTATTACCCCTTCCCTGCCGATTCAGCCGGCCGCCGTCCCCGCTCCGCACGCGATGTCACCGGTTCCTCTGCCTGATGGGTCCAGTACTGCTGACGGCAACCAGTCTCAGTCTGATGCCCGCCGTCTGTTTGACTTCAACCTTTCTGACGCCTGGGAGCACGAAAATCTTTCCGGTGAAGGCACCGGTGACTGGTACAGCGAAATGAATCCGGCCCCTATCGGCGGTCCGGGTGATAATACTCGGTTGACAGTGCCTATTGTTACCGGCGGTATTTCCGATGCCACCGTGGGAGAGACAACCAGTCGTATTCCCGTGTTCGACGCCAGCGGCCGTGCTGTGGCCCCCGGTGAGGAATCACTGCGTGCCTTGGAAGAGGAGCAGGCCCGCATTGCCGAAGTAAGCGCCATTCCTCCGAGCTTCACACCGAAGGATGTGCCGGATGACGAGGTTGACAGCAAGCTGCCCGATGAACATCTGTTCGGCAAACTGTCGACCAAGGTCGTTGCCATCATTGTGGCTCTGATATTGGTAGTGGCAGCGGCTGTTTGGGCAGTGCATGCGTTCCGATCCTCCGGAGACAATCCTGCCGATGCTTCCAGCAACTCCAGTGAAGGTGACTGGCCCGATATCAATGCTGACGCTGTGCCATTCGGTGGCAGCAAGAACGCGACGAACGGTGGCACCACTGACGATTCTTCAAAATCGAGTGATGCCACTCAGAGCGAATCCAAGGACTCGGCATCAGACAAGTCCAAGAAGTCCGAGACTGCTGATTCGTCGTCCAAGAAGACCAAGGCCAAGAAGTCCGGCGATAAGGATTCCAGCGCTGTTCCGCAACCGAGCCATGAGAACAACACGGCGTTTACGATTTCCAGCGCCAACTTCCTGTCGAATCCTGGCGGCCAATCCGGGTACGCATACTACATGCACCTTGACCAGCCGCAGGATGCGTACCGCATGGTTATCACCATCCGCACATCCGGTGGTAAGGGCTATATTCGCGCAAATACCACTGGGGACCCCACTCAAGGCAAGCAGGTGGCCGAATTCACCTTTGCTGAAGGTGGCACTACTGAGGTGAAGTTCACCAAAGCCGTCAAGACGCAGGATCTGCTGCTGTGGGTGCCATCGGATAGCCTGCCGCAGAACCAGCTGTACATCGAAAAGGTGGAGGTCTTCTAATCGGCATCTATGCCGATAACTGACCCAAGAAGGGGCGGTACCGTTCGCATACATTCGACGGTACCGCCCCTTCTTCGCATCTGGCTGAATGACACGGAATATCGTATGGGGGTGTGACAATGTTTCACGTGAAACATAACGTCATCATTATCGGTTCTGGTCCCGCTGGCTACACGGCCGCCATCTATCTTGGCCGCGCAGGTCTCAATCCTGTTATGGTCACTGGTGCGTTGTCGCCAGGTGGACAGTTGGTCAACACCACTGAGGTGGAGAACTTCCCCGGATTCCCGGAAGGTATTCTTGGCCCGGATCTTATGGATCGCATGAAGGAACAGGCCAAGCGCTTCGGTACAACCTATATCGCAGACGATGTCTCTTCCATCGAGGCGTGTGAGAGTGATTCGGTCAAGCCGACCTATCGTGTAACGCTCTCCGATGACTCCCAGTTGGAGGCATCAGCACTCATCATCGCCACAGGGTCGTCATTCCGTAAGCTTGGGGTGCCCGGCGAACAGGAGCTGTCCGGACATGGCGTCTCGTACTGCGCCACCTGCGATGGCTTCTTCTTCAGGAACAAGCCTATCGTGGTCGTAGGCGGTGGCGATTCGGCTTTTGAAGAGGCATTATTCCTGACCCGGTTCGGTTCTTCGGTCACCTTGATTCACCGACGCGATAGCTTCCGTGCCTCGCAGATCATGGTGGACCGAGCCAAAGCCAATCCGACCATCACCCTGCTGACCAACACAGTGGTGACCTCCATTACCGGCACCTCCTCCCCCACACAGAACACCGGTGCACCTATTGCCATTCCTGGCTTGACAATCAAACGACCGGCTGTGGCACCGGCCAGTGTCAGCAGCATTGCCGTACGTAACGTGGTGACCGGAGAAGAAAGCACGCTGGACACCAACGCCGTATTCGTGGCTATCGGCCATACGCCAGCCACTGATTTTGCAGCTGGTGTTGTGGACCGTGACAATGATGGGTATGTCGTGGTGCAGGGTGCCAGCACGGTGACCAGTGCGCCAGGCATCTTTGCTGCAGGCGATTGCGTGGATCGTACTTATCGTCAGGCAATCAGCGCAGCGGGCATGGGCTGCCGTGCAGCGCTGGATGCGCAGGCCTATCTTACGGACTGATTGCGGCGACCTGATGATGGCTTGCTGTTCTGACTGCTGCCTGTGACATAGGAGCAGCGCTAGGTCAGTGTTACAGCATGCCGCCCTTGGATAGTACGCACCGGTCAAAGGCATAGAAAGGCCCCTCAGGCGACGGAGAATCACGATGTGTGATTGTCCCTCCAGCCTGAGGGGTTTTCTATTGCGACAGGGGCTACAGCGCGGGCATACGCCCCTGCCAGGAATCACGCAGAGGCTATAACGTCTTGCGCATACAACGCACTGCACAGCAATAATGCCGGCGACAACACGAATGTTCTTATCGTGTTACACCCATTTGGAATCGGCATCGCCTTGGCTCGGCACCAGCAGCTGCAGGATGCGATCCATATCCTCTGGTGACGAAAAGACGATTTCGATGCGACCATGCTTGGTGCTGCCCTTAATCGACACCTTGGTATCGAAATGATTTTCCAAACTCTGCTGGATGGCGGAACCAACCCAAGGATTGGTCTTAGACGTCTTAGGCTTCTTCGGCTGCTCCCCCGACGCAATCTTCATGGCGACGATTTCTTCAGTGCTGCGTACAGAAAGACCTTCCGCAATAATACGAGAAGCCAGCTTGTCCATTTCCTCCGGATCGCTCAGGCCCAATAGCGCACGCGCATGACCGGACGATAGCACACCGGCAGCCACTCTCTTTTGCACAGAAGCCGGCAGGTTCAGCAGTCGCAAGGTATTGGCGATTTGCGGGCGAGACTTGGACACCGACTTGGACAGTTGTACTTGTGTCAACCCGAACTCTTCAATCATCTGCTGGTAGGCAGCCGCCTCTTCCAGCGGATTCAAGGCCACACGGTGCAAGTTTTCCAGCAATGCATCGCGGAGCATATCATCATCCGCAGTGGTTTTGACGATGGCGGGAATCGTCTCCAACCCAGCCAACTGAGAAGCACGCCAACGGCGTTCACCCATAATGAGCTCATACGGGCTGTCCAAATGACCGGCAAACGGATTCGTGCTGGATTCCGTCTCGTCGTGCTTGGCGGCTTTGGCCGCAGCAATCTGGCTTGCCGGACGCTTGCGCACGACTATCGGTTGCAGCACACCAACTTCCTTAATGGAAGCAGACAGCTCATTCAACTCATCCTCGTCGAAGATGGTACGAGGCTGATGTGCATTGGGCCCGATATCAGACAGTTTGAGTTCAGCCAGATAACCACCGGCTACCGGCTTGAGCTCGTCCTTCTTATCTGTGTCAGCGGTCTTTGCCGCCGATGCAGTCAAAGATGTTTCACGTGAAACATCTTTGACAGTGACGGATGTACGATGTGCCGTCTGAGACGCAGACGACTTGCCGCCCTGCTGAGGTGCGGCGACCTTACCGGTTTGAGGTTTCTCCGTACCGAAAAACAGGTCGCTAGGATGAGTAATGGTGTCCAATGCGGGCATGGATGCGCGTTTACCGGCGGCTTTCTTGACTGCCTTGCTGGACGATATCGTCTGAGGCACGGCAGGTTTTGATTCCTGCTGGGCAGTAGCCTTCTTGGCGGGGGTTATGTCAGCAGTGGCCTCCGGAGTAGACGAATCCTCCGCAATCATTGCGGGCTGCTCCGCCACCGGCTCCTCCCCTGGCAATGTGGGGAACAAAGCGCCAAGGCCCTTACCAAGTCGTGATTTTGATGCCATTACTTGTTCCTCCTCGCATCAATGGTGTCAAGGACTTGTTGCGAACGCTGTGCGATTTCCAAAGCTGCTTCACCATACGATATGGCACCTATGCCACGAGGATCATAGGCAATCACCGATTGGGAGAAACTCGGCGCTTCGGAGATCTTGACTGAACGCGGGATGGTGGTATTCAGCACAATGCTGGGATAGTGTCCCTTAACCTCGTTATATACTTCACGGCTCAATAACGTTCGGCGATCGAACATCGTGACGAGCATGGTGGACACCAGCAGTACGGGATTGAAATGCTCTTGCACCAAACCAATCGTGTTAATCAGCTGGCCAAGACCCTCCAATGCGTAATACTCAGCCTGGATAGGAATCAGCATCTCGGTCACTGCACACATGGCGTTGATGACCAAGAGGCCCAAGCTGGGCGGGCAATCAATGAACACGTAATCATAGTGTTTATCTGATTGACGCAGGTAGAGGTCTAGGGCCTCCTTCAGCAACGTGTTTCGGTTGGGCAGATCAGCCACTTCCAACTCAGCACCGCTGAGATCGATTGATGCAGGCACAACATCAAGTGTGGGAAAATCAGGACAGACCGTGATAACATCACCCAGATCGGAACGCCCCTCGATAACGTCATAGACCGAGGGCTCTCCCGATGCATGAGATACACCCAACGCCGTAGAGGCATTGCCCTGCGGGTCCATATCGATGACCAACACCTGCGCGCCCTTGTTCGCCAGCGCCGCAGCGGTGTTTACCGTGGATGTGGTTTTACCCACTCCCCCCTTCTGGTTGGCCACGGCGATACGACGAGTCCGTTGAGGCTTTGGGAAATCGGTTTTCTTGAGTACATCGTAGCGTGAGCTTTCATCAGCCATTTGGCTACCAAGCACTGAACCGTGACCATCGAATATTCGCTGAAGCGTTTCGGAAGCCGATTCTATAGGTTCCGACTGATGATCCTTGGTGGCCATCGCTCCTCCTTGCACAGACGTAAGTTCCAGTGTTCTCATTCGTATGGACATGATGCTCGTTATCCACAATTGCGATATGCAATGTGGATAAGTGTGGATAAGTGTGAATGACGTTGAGTGTAAGATTGTGTATTCACAGACGAAAACATTGAAAAATCAATGTTTTCATCATTATGCACATCGTCCCGTAAAAATGTGGATAACTTTTACGCATATATGGAAATGTGGATAACTCAATCAGTACTCCACTCATCGCTTATCCACAATCACCACGTGGGTAGGCTCAAGATCCGGCCCGACAGCCGCCTCAACGACACGTGGACGACGACCACCGAATTTTGCAATCTCCTTGCCAGCCTTGTCGATTTCAGCCTGAGCAGACCGTCCCTTCAGTGCGATCAACTGTCCTGACGGTTTCAGCAACGGCAACGTCCAGCCAGAGAGTTTGGTCATAGGAGCAACCGCACGACACGTGACAACAGCGAACGGATGAATTTCCCGCTTCCGTACCTGCTGGATGACGGCATCGGAGCGTCCACGAATAATCTCAACGTTCTGCAGTTGCATCAGGCCAACACATTCATGCAACCATTCGATTCGCCGCTCCATCGGTTCAATCAGCGTGAAGTCATGATCCGGCAAACACGCGGCAGCCACCAATCCAGGAAAACCACCACCACTGCCGACGTCGGCAACTGTTTTGAAGCGAATACCATTCGTCGCATTCCGAACGTACGGCACAATCGCAGCGGAATTCAGAATATGCCGTTCCCAAATGATATCGACGTCACGGGGGCCGATCAATCCACGAGGTTCACCCTCTTCGGCAATCTTGGCATGGAAACGCTCCAACTTCGGCAACACATCACCCAAGACCTCAGCAAGTACAGGTGACCCCTGCAGCTGATCCGTCATAGCCATCTCCCTCACCATGTTTCACGTGAAACAATCAACATGGAGAATGGCGCCGCTCATTACGACGCCATTCTCCATGCGGTCACTTTAGTTTGTTCAAAGACGACATCCGTCGAACGTCCCTGTCATCTCAAAAAAACTCGCCGAGCAATTACTCCTGATCAAGCTCGTCGTCTTCGGCGGTATCCTCGACTCTATTCTTGAGATACACCGTCACGTAACGATGAGGCTCCTCACCGTGCGAGCGAGACTTCAGCCCCTCTTCCCGAACCACATCGTGAACGACTTTACGTTCGAAGGAATTCATCGGCTTCAAGTCATACGGCTCGCCGGAATCCTTCACTGCGTCAATGGCATCCAAGGCGATATCACGGAGGTGCTGACGCTTGCGCTTCAGGAAACCGTCGACATCCACAATCAGATGAGAACGCTCGCCGGTCTTCTGCTGTACAGCCAGACGAGTCAATTGCTGCAGAGCATCAACGACTTCACCATTACGGCCAATAAGATGTTTGATGTCAGTATCGTCATCAGCAACGATTTGCACGGTGGGGCGGTCATTACGCACGCCCATCTCAATGTCGCCCTCATAGTCGGCGATATCCAGTAGGCCTTCAAGGTAATCCGCGGCGATGTCAGCCTCTTCGTTGAGCTGGTCGATCGACTTCACGTCATCCTGTGCCATACGCTACTCCTTCATGTCGTGTTTGAATTCCAAGTCTAAGCCCTGCTCCCCCGAACAGAGAAAGTAATGTCGGTGCGTGTTGAATGTTTCACGTGAAACATCGAACTCGCACCGACATAGTCGTCACTTCTTTTTGCGCTTACGCACGGGCTGTTGACGCTGATAGCCCTGAGTGGCCTTACGCTCGGCCTCTTCCTTGGCCTTGGCCAATGCTTCTTCTTCCAGAGAGGGCAGGCCGGCCTTTGCGCGGCGAGCATTCTCATTACGATGATCGCGCTTCTCCTTGTCCGCCGCAGCCGGAGAGCCAGGGGTCGGGAATGCGTACACCTGCCACAATGTGCGGCAGAGGTTGCACACGTTGTTGGTCAGCCAGTAGACCAGCACGGCGAACGGCATGGCGACACCGGAGAAGATGTACATCACCGGGAAGAGCCACAGCATAGCCTTCTGCATGGTCTCGGTCTGCTTGTTCATCGAAGCAGCTGCCATGTTGCGCTTCATGCTGAAGTACTGCATAAACCACAGGCAGAAACACATCAGGAACACGAAGATACCGATGACCGCCTTGCCACTAGCGGCAGCACTGGTGAAGTTATCGGTCACGCTGACAATGCCGAACACATCGGTTTGGGTGAATTGCTTGGCGGTTGCTACGTCGAACGCGCCCAACGCATCGCGTTTACCGTTGGCAATGTATGGAATGGCGGACAGCGTGTAGAACATGGACATGAACACCGGGCCCTGAATGAGCATAGGCAAGCAGGAGCCAGCCGGATTGGCGTCATTGTCTTGATACAGTTTCATGGTTTCACGACTCATGGCTTCCTTGGAAGCCTGATCCGTCTTACCTTTGTACTTGTTCTGAATACGCTGCATCTTCGGCGCCAATGCCTGCATCTTGCGCATCGACTTCATCTGCTTGTAGAACAGCGGGAAGATACAAGCCTGCACCACCAGCACCAGGATGATAATGGCAAGCACCCATGAGACACCAATCGGGCTCACGCCCAGCATCACGAAAAAGTCATGCACGATCTTCATGATCCAGGTCTGCAACCACTCAACGGGAGTCAGGATTTTATATAGAAATCCCCAAAACCCGCTATCAAGCAGAAATTCATTTGAGTTCATCGTTGGGCCTCTCTTTGGGTTGTGGCCAATGGTGTCAGTCGAGGCTCTTCATGAGCCTTCGACCACGAAAACCTGTAAAAAACGGAATACCGTTGTGGAACATCGTCGATTCCCCCACGACTCCACGGCCGGCAACGCAGTAATCTCAGCACGGCGAGCACTCCCCCTTTGAACGCGCCATACCGTTCCAATGCCTCAATGGCATAATTCGAGCACGTTGGATAATACTTGCAACAAGGCGGTGTGTTTGCCGAGATGTGCTGTTGATACCAGCGCACCCCACCAATCATCACCGCCTTGAAAGAAGCTGTCATGCCTCAGCCACCTTATGCGCCACCGTGGCAAAAGCCTTCGCGATCTGCTGATCTAGCGAAGCGAACGATGCGGTCGCTGCACTGGGCTTGGCGCGCAAAACGATATCGCAATGCGCGGGCAGCAGATCCTCATGGGCTCTGGCCAATACACGAAACCTACGCTTCACCGTATTACGGGTGACCGCATGTCCTACCGATTTGGAGACAGCTAATCCCAAACGGCGATGCACCGTCCGGTCGTCATCATCATGATGGTCGTCGGGCACCAAATAGTGCACGACGATATCCTTGCCACCTGCTTTGCGCCGGCGTTTCAGCACGGTGACGAAATCACGATGGCTTTGAAGCCTCTCCACCTCGACTATGCCTGTGGCACTGATCGGAATGATCAGGCGGAGAGGGACTTGCGGCCCTTGGCACGGCGACGGTTAATCACCGCACGGCCAGAACGGGTGCGCATGCGCAGGCGGAAGCCGTGCTTCATGTGGCGACGACGGTTGTTCGGCTGGAACGTCCTCTTCATAATCCATTGCTCCTAGGTCTATTCGGCAACGCTTCGCGCTGCCCTCACGTGAGTCAAGCTATACCAAAGTACTCTCACCCCTACCCTCAAGTCAAAACGGACGGAGTATTTTCACATTTCGACACGTTGCGAGACACGCCCCAAATCTCTTATAATCGGCGGAATACCAACCATTCACGGCCAAAAGTTATCCACAAATTACATGTTTGTTATTCACAATCCAGTTATTTCAACACGCGACACGGTGGATAACTTGTCTAAACCAGAGTAAATATTATCTGTTGTACATATTTCGCCACAGCGACAGAAGGGGCCACCATGGTTAACGCTTCCGGCGACCCCGTAATCGAGGCCGCCCACATCTGGTCAGACACGCTGACGGTGCTCAAACACAGCGCTTCGCTCAGCCCACGAGAAAAAGGCTGGTTGGAAGGCGTTGTTCCTGAAGGCGTCTTCGGTTCGACCATCGTGCTGTGTGTGGACAACAACGACACGCTTCAAGCCATTCAGGGTGATTTGAACGATTCCCTGCTTCAGGCATTGCGTACGGTAACCGGCGAAAATATGTTTCCCGCGTTCAAGGTCGTGCCGAAAACCGAGCCCGAACCGCTTTCGGAGGCAAAGCCGGCGCAGCCATATCCTTCGGAAATTTCTCCGACTGTCGCCGAATTCGGTAAAGAATCCTATGGTGCAAAGCCGGCAGCCGCACCGCGGGAACCGATGCCCGCCACCGAGCCGCAGTTCCCGGTCGGTCAGCAGAAGATGAATCGCGATCCCGAGACTCATCTCAATAAGAACTTCACGTTTGATTCCTTCGTGCCCGGCGATTCCAACCGTTTTGCCCGTACGGTCGCACTGGCCGTGGCCGAAGGTTCCGGGCAGGATTTCAACCCGTTGTGCATCTATGGCGGATCGGGCCTGGGCAAAACCCACTTGCTGAACGCCATCGGCAACTATGCACTGGTCAAGGATCCCGGGCTGAAGGTTCGATACGTCACGTCTGAGGAATTCACGAACGAATTCATCGACGCGCTGCAAAACCCGAACCAAAGCCAGGGTCAGATTGCTGAATTCAACCGTCGATACCGACAGGTTGATGTGTTGCTTATTGACGATATCCAGTTCCTCGGCGGCAAGGAAGCCACCTTGGATCAGTTCTTCCATACGTTCAATGCACTGCATCAGGCAAATAAGCGTATTGTCATTGCTTCCGATGTGGCGCCCAAGAATTTGAAGGGTTTCGAGGCTCGACTCATCTCGCGCTTCGAATCCGGCCTGACCGTAGACGTCAAGCCGCCGGATCTGGAGACCCGAATCGCCATTCTTCGCATGATCGCCTCGATGGACGGCTCGAAAATCCCCAGCGATGTGTTGGACCTCATCGCCGAACGCTTCACCGAGAACATTCGTGAACTCGAAGGCGCGCTAACCCGTGTTACGGCCGTGGCCTCGCTGAGTAATCAGCCGGTGACCCGCGCCTTGGCCGAGCAGACGTTGCAGGACTTCTTCACCACCGATGTGGAAATCAAGCCCACGGACATCATCAGTCAGGTGGCGAAGTACTTCCACCTGACGTTTGAGGATCTTGTCGGTAAATCACGAACCAAAAACGTGACTGTTCCTCGTCAGATCGCCATGTATCTGGCTCGCGAAATGACCAGTATGAGCCTGATGGATATTGGCCAGGTCTTTGGCGGACGCGATCACACCACAGTAATGCATGCCTGCACTCGAATCAGTGACCGAATGCAGCAAAAACAGGAGATCTATAACTACGTTGTGGAGCTCACGGTTCGCCTCAAGCAAAGCAACACCAACTGACACAACGCTTCTGAGAGACGAAAAACGGCACTTTTTGGACTGACTTTCCGAAAAGTGCCGTTTTTGGTTGCTCAGGCGGATTCTGGTGGATACGTCGAGGCAACGGATTCGAGACATTAGATTCCTCATGGCTCCCCTTTGTGAGGGGATCTGTCGGCGCAGACGACTGAGGGGAGTTTCGAAGGGGAACACGCAAAAAACCATGAAACGAGAGAATCGATTCTGAGGACCGATTTTGCGGGTTTGAGCGAGCGAGACGGAAAAAGTGCCGAAAACGGTCTCCAGAATCGATTCTCCTCGACGAAAAACAGCCTTCAACACGCCGTGCGAAAGTGCGAAAACCAAAAAAGTTATCCACATAGTTGTGCACAGATGTGGGTAAACTCGGCGGATAACTCGTGGATTACCCACTATTTTGTTGTGGAAAACTCGTGCATAACCGCGACCTCGATGTGGAAAACTCAAATTCGACGAACTGGCTGTGGAAAACTCGCCCACTTATCCACAAGCCATGCAGATTTTGTCCACAATTTTCAGGGACTTATGAACCGTTGCAGTTGTAGGGCTCAGCCCTACTTATCCACACTATCCACCGGCCTTATTATGACGATTACTTACTCAGTTACGTGAAAAGCATCATCGCCATAGTAACAGCCGGTCATCCAGCGTACGTAAGTTCGCCACCCAACGGCTAGAATATTTCTCAGCCAATCCGACGAAGGGAACAATCACACATGAAAGTCGAAATCGATACCGCAGCCCTGGCCGACGCCGTAGCCTGGACCTCCCGAGTCATCGACGCACGTCCCTCCAACCCGATTCTCGCTGGCGTCAAGCTGGAAGCCATTGACGGAACGCTGCAATTCTCCGCCTTCAACTACGAGATTTCCGCTCGCCACCACATCGAAGCCGGCGTTGACGAAGCCGGTTCCGTACTGGTTCAGGGCAAGCTGCTGGCCGATATCACCAAATCGCTGCGTTCGGAGAAAACGTACCTGGTCACCGACGGCTCCACGCTGACCATCACGTCCGGCAAGTCGAAGTTCACCTTGCAGCTCATGCCCGACACCGAGTACCCGGATCTGCCCGTGGTACCGGCCATGCTCGGCCAAGTCGATGCCCCGACTTTCGTTCAGGCCGTGAACCAGGCGTGCGTTGCCGTCTCCCGCGAAGAAAACCGCCCGGTACTGACCGGCGTTCGCATGCAATTCCAAGGCGACAAGGTCGTTATGACCTCCACCGATCGCTTCCGTTTGGCCCGCGCCACCTTCACTTGGACTCCGCAGAACCCGGACGTCGACACCACCACGCTGGTTCGCGGCTCCCTGCTCAAGGATGTGGCCCGTGCTCTTGACGAGCACCAGAACATCCGCCTTGATTTCGATGCCGATAGCCCGACGCTGCTCGGCTTCGAAAACGCCGGCCGCGTCTCCACCTCCCAGCTCATCGACGGTGAATTCCCGGCGGTCGACCGCCTGTTCGCCGACGAATACCCGATTCAGGCCGTAGTCAACAAGCAGGATTTGCTCGACGCCATCAGCCGTGTGGCTTTGGTCGCCGAACGCAATGCCCCGATTCGCATGACCTTCACCGGTCAGGAAGTGGCGCTGTCCGCCGGATCGGTCGACGAGGCTCAGGCCAACGAAACACTGGACATCGACATGGATGGCGACGACATCACCGTGGCATTCAACCCGTCCTACCTGAAGGAGGGTCTGTCCGCCGTAACCGAACCATTCGTGCGCATCAAAATGACGACCCCGGTCAAGCCGGTCGAGTTCAATGGCCAGCAGGAAGCTGATTCCGACGAGTCCATGGACTACCGATACCTGCTCGTGCCGATGCGCTTTAACAACTGAAATCCCTGAATTTCCAACGATTCGCTAATGCACATCTCCCGTCTCGCACTCGACCACTACCGCTCATGGAGTCAGGTAGTGGTCGATTTCGTACCAGGCGTGAATATCCTGTTCGGCAAGAACGGTCTGGGCAAAACCAATCTGGTGGAAGCCGTCGAAGTGCTGTCCACCGGATCGAGCCATCGCACGTCCAGCACGTTGCCGCTGATCGAACGCGGGCAGACCACGGCCACCATCCGCGCGAACGTCGCTGATGATGCCGGTCAAACCACTACGTATGAAGCGTCAATTCATGCGCGTGGTGCCAACCGAGCCCGCATCAACTCGGGGTCGTCGCTGTATCTGCGCGATATCATCGGCAAGATTCCCAGCGTTTCCTTCACTCCCGAAGATCAGCGATTGGTGTCCGGCGATCCGGGAGCACGCCGCACCATGATGAATCAGGCTGCGGCTCTGCTCGAGCCCGGATACATGCAGACGTTGCAACAGTTCACGCGCATCGCCAAACAGCGTGCCACATTGTTGAAGCAATTGAATGCCAATGCCAACAATGGCCAGCCGATGGATGCGGTTCTGAGCGGTTTGGAAATCTGGACCGGCCAGTTCATCGAAGCCGGTGTGGCGTTGACCCGTATGCGCGCTCATGTGATCGGTCTGCTTGCCGAGCCATTTGCCGCGATTTACGCCGACTTGGCCGGTGCCGGCGAGCAGGTGACGCTCACTTATGCGCCTTCATTCGACGAAGTGCTGATGTTCGACGATCCGCATCCGCAGATTAGCGAGCATTTCCAACGCATCTACCCCGGTGAAGTGGCTCGCGGCGTGAACCTTATCGGTCCGCAGCGCGATGACATGAACCTTGAGTTGGGCGGTATTCCCGCCCGCGAGTTCGCTTCGAACGGCGAGATGTGGACGATGGCGTTGGCCTTGAAAATGGCATTGTTCGAAATAGTGCGTGACCGGTTGGGATTGCAGCCGATTGTGATTCTCGATGATGTGTTCGCCCAGCTTGACGACAGCCGGCGCACGCAGATTCTTGATTTCGCCAGAAAACAGGATCAGGTGCTGATTACCGTGGCCGCTGAAGGCGATGTGCCCGACTATGAATCGGCCCATCGCATCGACGTGGCCGCACTGGACGAACCAGCTTCCGTGATATTGCCAACTCTGGGCAATTTGTCCAATTCGCGGGAAAATGAGAGTTTGGGTGGGTATGACGAAAAAACCGCGGTGGACAGCGCGTCCGTAGAACGGAAAGTGTCATGAACCCGCCGATCGCCCGCCAACTCAACCTGGACGAGACCAAACTGCCGGCCGAAATATTCGAGCGGCTCTCCCGTCGCGGGGCGACCTTGAAGGACTACAGACGCCGCCGTGAAGAGGCCATCGAAAACTTCGGCAAACCGGGGCGCGATCCGGCTGAACTGGGCAGCGTGATGACCACCATCGCCGGCAATGGCGTCTGGGCGGCGAATATGAAGCTTGCACAATTGCGCAACCATTGGGACCAAGTGGTGGGGCAGGCCATCGCCAGCCATTCGGCAGTCGCCGATTTCACTGACGGCGTACTGACCATCCGCGCCGAATCCACGGTCTGGGCCACGCAGCTGACCTACCTTATCCCCCAACTCACCGATACCATCCGTCGCAATCTCAAAGGATTGACCATCACCGAGATTCGCGTGACCGGCCCGGCCGCCGGATACACACGCAAATGGGCTCGGCGGCGGTAGCCAAGATACCAAACAAATTCGCAGAAGCCTCGCTATGGCGCTCGTCGGGTTAGACGAGTAAAATCACATGCAGTATGGTCAAATGGCTAGAAGAGCCCTTTACGGGCCTCGTAAGCCATATCACCTCCGTGAATGACCTTCATGACGGAGGTTGACCCTGTAGTCACGGAAGGAAGCCTGTTGGCAGACGAAACCAGCAAAGAGGAGCAGCTGAAGGCGGCTGCGGAACGCATCAACAATGCGGAATTGACCGAAGGCGAACTTGACGAATCCATGGCCCCCGAGCATTATGAGGCCTCCGATCTGAGGGTGCTCGAAGGACTTGAGGCCGTGCGTATCCGCCCCGGTATGTACATCGGTTCCACCGGCCCGCGCGGTTTGCACCACCTGGTCTATGAGATCGTCGACAACTCGGTCGACGAGGCGCTGGCCGGATACGCCAGCCATATCGAGATCACCATTCTGCCGGACAACGGCATCCGTGTGGTGGACGATGGTCGAGGTATCCCGGTCGATGAGGTGCCCGGCGAGGGCGTCTCTGGTGTGGAGACCGTGATGACCAAGCTGCACGCCGGCGGCAAGTTCGGCGGCGGCGGTTATGCAGTGTCCGGCGGTCTGCACGGCGTGGGCATCTCCGTGGTCAACGCACTCTCCACCCGCGTGGACATCGAAGTGCGCCGTCAGGGCTTCCACTGGACCCAGACGTACATCGACCAGCACCCCACCGCGCCCTTGAAGCAGGGCGAGCCGATGACCGAAGGCGAGTCCACCGGTACGTCTGTGACTTTCTGGGCCGACCCGAAGATTTTCGAGACCACCATCTACGACTTCGAGACGCTGCGTTCCCGCTTCCAGCAGATGGCCTTCCTGAACAAGGGCCTCAAGATCAGCCTGACTGACGAGCGTGAGAACGACCAGGCCGGCGACGAGGTGGCCGGCGACGCCGCGGACGAGCCCGGCGCAAAGCACCAGACCGTCACCTACCAGTACCTCAACGGCATCAAGGACTACGTCGACTATCTGGTCAAGGTGCGCAAGGCCACGCCGGTGGAAGAGGACGTCATCAGCTTCGAGGCCGAAGACCTGAAGCTCGGCATCTCCGCCGAACTCGCCATGCAGTGGACCACTGCCTACTCCGAGGCCGTGCACACCTTCGCGAACACGATCTCCACCACCGAGGGCGGTACCCACGAGGAGGGCTTCCGCGCCGCGCTGACTTCGCTGGTCAACCGTTACGCGCGAGACAAGGGCATCCTCAAGGACAAGGACGAGAACCTCTCCGGCGACGACGTGCGTGAAGGCCTGACCGCCGTGATCTCCGTCAAGCTCACCAACCCGCAGTTCGAAGGCCAGACCAAGACCAAGCTCGGCAACTCCGAAGCCAAGACCTTCGTGCAGCGCGTGATGACCGACAAGCTCGGCGACTGGTTCGACGCCCACCCGGCCGAGGCCAAGAACATCATCCAGAAGGCCATCGAGGCCTCCCGTGCCCGTCTGGCCGCCAAGAAAGCCCGCGAGAACACCCGCCGCAAGTCCATCTTCGAGTCCGCCGGCATGCCCGACAAGCTCAAGGACTGCCAGTCCTCCAACCCGGAAGAGTGCGAGCTGTTCATCGTGGAGGGCGATTCCGCAGGCGGCTCCGCCATCCAGGGCCGCAACCCGATCACGCAGGCCATCCTGCCGCTGCGAGGCAAGATCCTCAACACCGAGCGCGCCAGCCTGGACCGCATGATGAAGTCCGACACCATCGAATCGCTGATCACCGCGGTCGGCGGCGGCTACGGCGAGGACTTCGACATCTCCAAGGTCCGCTATCACAAGGTCATCATCATGGCCGATGCCGATGTGGACGGTGCGCATATCGCCACCCTGAACCTGACGCTGTTCTTCCGCTACATGCGCCCGATGATCACCGCCGGCTACGTGTACGTGGCCATGCCGCCGCTGTACCGCCTGAAGTGGACCAAGGGCCCGCACGACTTCGTGTACACCGACGCCGAGCGCGACCGCGTGCTCGCCGAAGGCAAGGCCAACGGACGCCAGCTGCCCAAGGGCGAAGGCATCCAGCGCTACAAGGGTCTGGGCGAGATGAGCTACCAGGAGCTATGGGAGACCACCATGGACCCCGAGCACCGCATTCTGAAGCAGGTGCACATCGAGGACGCCGCCGCGGCCGACGAGACCTTCTCGATGCTGATGGGCGATGAGGTCGAACCCCGCCGCCTCTTCATCCAGCGCAACGCCAAGAACGTGCGTTGGATTGATGCGTAACGGAATCCTCCAACCTCCCTCGTCAGAGGGAGGTACACAACGGACTTAGACAACTAAAGGAACAACAGTGGCAGATGAAAACAACACCGGCGACGAGCAGTTCACGCCGGACGGCTCGATGGAGCCGTTGAGCCCGCAGGAGGCGGACACTACCGACTACGGCCTGATGGACACCGGCGAACGCATCCAGCGCAAGGACCTGCAGCAGGAGATGCGCGAGTCCTATCTGGCGTATGCCCTCTCCGTGATCGTCGAGCGCGCCCTGCCGGACGTGCGCGACGGTATGAAGCCCGTGCATCGCCGCGTGATCTACGCGATGTACGACGGCGGCTACCGCCCCGATCGCGGCTACAACAAGTGCTCCCGCGTGGTCGGCGACGTGATGGGTAAGTACCACCCGCACGGCGACTCCGCCATCTACGACACTTTGGTGCGTATGGCCCAGTCCTGGTCGATGCGCAACATGCTCGTCGACGGCCAGGGCAACTTCGGCTCCCCCGGCGACGACCCGGCCGCCGCCATGCGTTACACCGAATGCCGTATGGCCCCGCTGGCCATGGAAATGGTGCGCGACATCGACAAGGACACCGTCGACTTCGTGCCCAACTACGACGGCAAGACCCAGGAGCCGACCGTGCTGCCGGCCCGCTTCCCGAACCTGCTCGTCAACGGCTCCGCCGGCATCGCCGTCGGCATGGCCACCAACATCCCGCCGCACAACATGCGCGAGGTGGCGGACGGCGTCCACTGGGCGCTCGACCACCCGGACGCCAGCCGCGAGGAACTGCTGGAAAACCTGATCCGCATCATCAAGGGACCGGACTTCCCCACCGGCGCCACCATCCTCGGCCACAAGGGCATCGAACAGGCCTACCGCACCGGCCGTGGCCTGATCACCATGCGTGCCGTGGTCAACACTGAGGAGATCAACGGCCGTATGTGCCTGGTGGTCACCGAACTGCCCTACCAGGTCAACCCGGACCGCCTCGTCGTCTCCATTCGTGAGGCCGTGCGCGACGGCAAGATCCAGGGCATCGCCGACATGCGCGACGAGACCTCCGGCCGTACCGGCCAGCGCCTCGTGCTCGTGCTCAAGCGCGACGCCGTGCCGAAGGTGGTCCTGAACAACCTGTACAAGCACTCCCAGCTGCAGCAGACCTTCGGCGCCAACATGCTGGCGCTGGTCGACGGCGTGCCGCGCACGCTGAGCCTGGACGCCTTCATCCGCCATTGGGTGAACCACCAGCTCGACGTGATCGCCCGCCGCACCGCGTACCTGAAGCGCGAGGCCGAAGAGCGCGACCACATCCTGCAGGGCTATCTGAAGGCCCTCGACATGCTGGACGAGGTCATCGCCCTCATCCGTGCCTCCGAAGACACCGACACCGCACGTACGGGCCTTATGGGGCTGCTGGACATCGACCAGGTGCAGGCGGACGCCATCCTGGCCATGCAGCTGCGCACGCTGACCCGCATGAACCGCGACAAGATCGTGGCCGAGCATGAGGAATTGCAGCGCAAGATCGCCGACTACATCGACATCCTCGCCAAGCCGGAACGCCAGCGCAAGATCATCGGCGACGAGCTCGACGAGATCGTCGCCAAGTACGGCGACGACCGCCGCACCAAGATCCTGCCGTTCTCCGGCGAGATGAACGTCGAAGACCTGATCGCCGAAGAGAACGTGGTGGTCACCGTGACCCACTCCGGCTTCATTAAGCGCACCAAGGCCGACGAATACCGCTCCCAGCACCGCGGCGGCAAGGGCATCAAGGGCACCAAGCTGCGCGAGGACGACGTGGTGGATCACTTCTTCCTGACCTCCACGCACAACTGGCTGCTGTTCTTCACGAACAAGGGCCGCGTGTACCGCATCAAGGCCTACGAGCTGCCCGAGGGCTCGCGCGACTCCAAGGGCCAGCACGTGGCCAACCTGCTGCAGTTCGCGCCTGATGAGTCCATCCAGACCGTGCTGTCCATCCCGAACTACGAGGTGGCCAAGTATCTGGTGCTCGCCACCCGTTCCGGCAAGGTCAAGAAGACCCCGCTGGCCGAGTACGATTCCCCGCGCCAGGGCGGCCTGATCGCCGTGCGCCTCATGGCCGACGAGAACGGCGAGAACGCCGACGAGCTCATCGGCGCCGCGCTGTGCAACGCCGAGGACGACATCATCCTGGTCTCCAAACTCGGCATGAGCCTCAAGTTCCAGGCCGACGACGAGCAGCTGCGCCCGATGGGCCGCCAGACCGCCGGCGTGCAGGGCATGAAGTTCCGTAACGACGACAGCCTGCTGGCCATGGATGTGGTCCCTGGCGACTCCGACAAGGACCTGTTCGTGGTCACCAACGAGGGCTTCGCCAAGCGCACCGCCATCAGCGAATACCGTCTGCAGGGCCGCAATGGCCTGGGTATCAAGGCCGTGCAACTGGTCGAGGGCCGTGGTGCTCTGGTCGGCGCGCTCGTGGTGTCCGAAGACGATCAGGTCATGGCCATCATGAAGTCCGGCAAGGTGATTCGCTCCAACGTGGACGAAGTCAAACGCACCGGGCGCAACACCCAGGGCGTGACCTTTGCCAAGCCCGACAAGGGCGACACGATTCTCTCCATCGCCCGTAACGAGGAGAAGGACGAGCCCGAGGATGGCGGCGATGCCGCGGCGAACGGCACCGCCGAGACCGCACAATCCGGCGAGAATGTGAACAACGCGGACGAGGCGTGAGCAGCGTCCTGAAAAGCTGGTAGCCTCGCATACAGCAGAGGCTACCGCCAAGCCTGTTAAGGAGAAACGATGAGCGAGAATCTCGAAGACAACGAGCCCCGGATCATACCGCCGGCAGTCGGCAATACGCAGAACGAGCATGTCGAGCCGCTGATCGGTACTGAGCACGCTCCCCGCGTGGCACGCTCCGTGTCCAGCGATCCGGAAGAATCCGCGTTGCCTTCTTCAGGTGCCGCCACTCCCGTGCGTCCGGCACCTCGCCGTAGCGCCCCCAGGGCTCGCCGCATGAGCTTGTCGCTGACCCGCGTGGATGCTTGGTCCGTGGCCAAGGTGACGTTCATGCTGTCCATCGCCGTGGCGATTATTCAGGTCGTTGCCTCCGCGATCGTATGGGTGCTGCTTGATGTGGTCGGTGTATTCAGCCAGATTACGCAGATTGTGTCTTCCACCGGTCTTGATGCAGGCGGTTTCGATCTCAAGAACGTGTTGTCCCTTACCACCGTGGTCTCCGGCGTCACCATCTTCTCGATTGTTGAAGTGGTGATCTTCACCCTGCTGGCCACCATTGCGGCACTGATCTACAACGTGGTCAGCTCGCTGGTCGGCGGCGTGCACGTCACGCTCGGCGACGACTGATATAGCTATACTGGCAGAACTCCCCTCAGTGAACCGCACCCCGGTTGTTGGACTGAAGTAATTCAGATTCGATGATCGGAGGTGCGGTTTCTTATGTGTGGGGTTCGTAGGCGTCGTTGCTGGGCCGAGACTTGGGACTCCGGCGACGCTGGGGGGTGGCAGGCGTCGGTGTTGGGACAGGTTTTGTATCTCTGACGACGCTGTGGAGGGCTTACCGTCGTCAGCGGTACAGATCTTGGAGTTCTGCCGACGCTGAGGGTGCGTTCTGTGTCGTATGCGTCCAATTCTTGGCCCTCTGCCGACGCTGGGCACAGCAAGCGTCGTTGCTGGGCCAAGTTTTGGACTGCCGCCGACGCAGAGAATGCACACAGCGGTGTTGGTCTGCCAGCGTGTGGGGCAGATTCTAGTGGTGGTTGCAACACCTGAGGTTTGAGCGGCCTTCCATGGTCA
>ERZ894220.345-NODE-345-length-42071-cov-15.0197_pt1 | contig 42071 bp, 42 predicted proteins | sample MGYA00380292_ERZ894220 | MGnify/ENA primary metagenome ERZ894220 (study PRJEB32331, sample SAMN06328446) | human gut metagenome | biome: human gut microbiome; feature: stool | host: Homo sapiens | collected 2014-12-05 ... | reverse complement strand
ATGCTGCTGGGCTGCGCCATTGCAGAGACCACCGGTATTTACGGCTTTGTAACGGGCCTGCTTCTGCTGTTCGTCGCGCCCGGTATCTTCCTTGGCATGCTGTGATGTTTTCACGCCAGTCAAAGCAAAGGAGGGATAGAGCGTGGAAACAGCTCTTGTATTGATGGGATGTGCCATCGGCGCAGGCCTCGCAGTGCTGGCGGGTATTGGCCCGGGCATTGGCGAGGGATTCGCGGTCGGCGGCGCTTGCCTTGCGATCTCCCGCCGCCCGGAATTAAAGCATGAAATTACGTCCACGATGCTGTTGGGCAGCGCTGTGGCGCAGACCACAGGCATCTATGGATTTGTGGTTTCTCTTCTGCTTTTGTTCCTGGTGCCGGGAATGTTCGTGGGTATGCTCTGATCCCACTGCGAAGAAAGAAGGAGGGAGCCCTGAATGGAATATCAGTCCCTGGTAGGAGTTGTGCCATGGACCTTTGTCGCCCAGATTTGCAACTTGTTTATTCAGGCTTTTTTGTTCAAGAAATTCCTGTTTAAACCCATTAAAGCCATCATGGAAAAGCGCGCTCAGCAGGTGGACGAAACGTACGCTGCTGCCGAGCAGGCACAGAAGAGCGCGCAGGAAATGAAACAGGAATACGAGCAGCGCCTTGCCAGCGCCAAGCAGGAGGCCAGTGAGATCGTAAAGGCGGCCAATGCGCGCGCCAGTGCACAAGCGGAGCAGATGGTTGGACAGGCAAGAGAAGAAGCCGCTGCATTGAAGATGAAGGCTGAGAAAGACATTGAAGCTGAGCGGCGCAAGGCGGCGGGCGAGCTGAAAAATGACATTTCCTCGCTGGCATTGGATTTGGCCGGCAAGGTTGTGGAAAAGGAACTGGATGCTGAAAAACACAAAGACCTCATTGACCAGTTCATCAGCCGCGTGGGTGACGCGTCATGACCGCGGCGCAAAAGGAATACGGCGGCGCATTGTATGAGCTGGCTGCCGAGGAGGCTTGCGAAGATCAGGTTTTGGAAGGTCTTCGCTTGGCGCAGCAAATGTTCCGGGAAAATCCGGATTATACAAAATTGCTGATTCAGCCGGCCATCCGCAAGGAAGACCGTCTGGCTCTTTTGGACCAGGCGTTTGGCGGAAATGTACAACCGTATGTGGTCAATTTTTTAAAGATCCTGTGCGAGCGCCGAGCGCTTTCGGACCTGGATGGCTGTGTAGAGGAATTTTGCGCGAAGCTGTATCAGGCACGCGGCATTTTGCCGGTGACTGCGGTCAGCGCGGTGCCTTTGACACAGCAGCAGATTCAGCTGCTGAAAGAAAAGCTGGCAAAAACCACAGGGAAAGACATCTTCCTTGAAAACAAGGTGGATGAAACCCTGGTGGGCGGAATCAAAGTAGAGTATGAAGGCAAAGAGCTGGATGGCTCTGTGGCGGGGCGCTTTGAGGCGCTGCGTCATGTGCTTTTGGAAAGTTGGTGAGAGGATGCAGTTAAAACCAGAAGATATCAGCAAGATCATCAAAAGCCAGATCAAAAACTATGACGCCCAGATCAAAAGTGCTGAGACCGGCACCGTCATCATGGTAGGTGACGGTATTTCCCGCGCATACGGTTTGGAAAAGTGCATGGCAAACGAACTGGTTGAATTTGAAAACGGTGAATACGGCATGGCCCTCAACCTTGAGGAAGACAGTGTCGCGATCGTTATTCTGGGATCGGACGAAGGCATCAAGGAAGGCGATACCGTCAAGCGTACGGGCAAAGTTGTAAGCGTGCCCGTGGGCGAGGCAATGATTGGCCGCGTGGTCAATGCACTGGGTCAGCCCATTGATGGAAAAGGACCCATTGAAACCACCGAGTTTCGTCCTATCGAACACAAGGCGCCCGGCATCATTGAACGCAAGAGCGTCAGTGTGCCGCTTCAGACGGGCATCAAAGCCATTGACAGTATGATCCCCATCGGCCGCGGTCAGCGCGAATTGATCATTGGCGACCGCCAGACCGGTAAAACAGTGCTGGCGACCGATACGATCATTAATCAGAAGGGCAAAGGTGTGCTGTGTATTTACGTGGCCATCGGCCAGAAACGTTCCACGGTTGCCCAGTTGGTGGAAATACTCAGCGCTGCAGGCGCTATGGAGTACACCACCGTTGTGTCGGCTACCGCTTCGGAATTGAGCCCGCTGCAATACATTGCGCCCTATTCCGGATGTGCCATGGCAGAATACTTCATGGATCAGGGCAAGGATGTTCTGATTGTGTATGACGATCTGTCCAAGCACGCGGTGGCTTATCGTGCGCTGAGTCTGTTGATTCGGCGTCCGCCCGGACGTGAAGCGTATCCCGGCGACGTATTCTACCTGCACAGCCGTTTGCTGGAACGCGCGGCGCGCATGGCACCGGAGTACGGCGGCGGATCCATCACGGCTCTGCCCATCATTGAAACGCAGGCCGGTGACGTTTCCGCGTATATCCCGACGAACGTGATTTCCATTACGGACGGTCAGATTTTCCTGGAGAGCGAACTGTTCCACTCTGGTGTTATGCCGGCGGTGAACCCGGGTATTTCGGTGTCCCGTGTAGGCGGCAACGCTCAGATCAAGGCCATGAAAAAGGTTTCCGGTACTTTGAAACTGCTGTATTCTCAGTATCGCGAGCTGCAGTCTTTTGCTCAGTTTGGATCGGATCTGGACAGCGACACCAAACGTCGTCTGGCACAGGGCGAGCGCATTGTGGAAGTGCTTAAACAAAACCGCAATTCGCCCATTGCCGTAGAATTGCAGGTTTGCATTTTGTATGCGGTTGTCCATGATCTGCTCATGGATGTTCCTGTGGAACTGGTCAAAACTTACGAGCAGGAAATGTACGAAGACATGACGGCGCTGCATGAAGCGGACGTTCTGGCCCCCATCCGTGAGACGGGCAAGCTGGATGACGCGACCGAGCAGGCGCTGAAAAAAGCGCTGGAAGATTTCACGCAGCGCTTTGTGCAATCTCATCAGTAAAGGAGGCGCAAGCGGATGGCAGCTTCATCGATGAAAGACATTAAGCTGCGCATGAAAAGCGTGGAAAGCACCATGCAGATCACCAAGGCGATGGAGCTTGTGGCCTCTTCCAAACTGCGGCGGGCGAAGCTGCACGCCGAGCAGACGCGCCCTTATTTTACGACGCTGCATCAGACGTTGATGGATATTTGCTATGGCAATACGGATTTTTCTTCTCCCTACGTTCAAAAACGTGAGGTGAAAAAACGCTGTTACGTGGTGATCGCAGGAGATCGCGGCCTTGCAGGCGGCTATAATACCAACTTGTTCCGGGCGATGGAAGAACATCGCGCCGGTGAAGAAAGCATTATGCTTCCCATTGGAAAAAAAGCGGTGGAGTATTGCCAGCGCCGTAAACTTCCGGTTTTGACGGAAGAGTATGCTCTGGCGGAAGATGTTCGCATGGACGACTGTGCCGCTATGGCCAAGCTGTTGTGCCAGAGTTTCTGCAAAGGCGAGTTTGATGAGCTTGAGATTGTTTACACCAATTTTGTGTCCATGCTCAGCCAGCAGCCTGCCGTGCTGAAAGTGCTTCCGTTGAATTATGATCGGGAGCGGGCCAAAGAGGAGAAGGAACCGCAGAATCTGACGCTGTATGAACCGTCCAGTGAGGCGGTGTACAATGCCATTGTGCCCGAGTATGTGGCGGGCTTGATTTACGGAGCGATGGCGGAAAGCGTGGCCAGCGAACAGGGCGCACGCCGCACGGCCATGGATGCGGCCAGCAAGAATGCCGGTGAGATGATCGAAGATTTGTCTTTGCATTACAATCGGGCACGGCAGGCCGCCATCACGCAGGAGATCACGGAGATCGTGGCAGGCGCGGAGGCGTGACGGTTGGAAAAACGTGAAAGGAAGAAAGGGCGTTTCGCCGGCTCTTCCTTTGCAGAAGGAGTTGCAATATGGAGCAAAAGAACATCGGCACAGTGACTCAAATCATGGGTCCTGTGCTGGATATCAAGTTCCCGGACGGCCATCTGCCCGATTTGCTCAATGCGATCACGGTGCAGAATGGGGATGGGGACATCACAGTAGAAGTGGCACAGCATGTGGGCGACAATGTTGTTCGCTGCATTGCCATGGCGAGTACCGACGGTATGGTGCGCGGCGCAAAGGCGGTCGACACAGGCATGCCGATTCAGGTTCCGGTTGGCGAGTGCACGCTGGGACGCATTTTCAACTTGCTGGGCCAGCCCATTGATAACAAACCGGCTCCCGAGGGGGCAGAGCAATGGCCCATTCACCGCCCGGCCCCGGCTTACGACGAGCAGGAATCCACCACGGAAATTCTGGAAACGGGTATCAAGGTAGTCGACCTGATCGCTCCCTATGCCAAGGGTGGTAAGATTGGTTTGTTCGGCGGTGCCGGCGTAGGTAAAACCGTGTTGATCATGGAATTGATCAACAACGTCGCCAAGCAGCACGGTGGTTTGTCCGTGTTTACGGGTGTGGGCGAGCGCACCCGTGAGGGCAACGATTTGTACAACGAGATGACCGAGTCCGGCGTTTTGTCCAAAACGGCGCTGGTGTACGGCCAGATGAATGAACCGCCAGGAGCACGTATGCGCGTGGCGTTGTCCGGTCTGACCATGGCGGAGTATTTCCGTGACCGCGAGAATCAGGACGTGCTGCTGTTCATCGACAACATCTTCCGTTTTACACAGGCAGGTTCCGAGGTGTCGGCTCTGTTGGGCCGTATGCCTTCGGCCGTGGGTTATCAGCCCACCCTGGCCACGGAGATGGGCGCTTTGCAGGAGCGTATCACCTCCACGAAGAAAGGTTCTATTACCTCGGTGCAGGCAGTTTACGTGCCGGCTGACGACTTGACGGACCCGGCTCCGGCCACGACGTTCGCCCATTTGGATGCTACCACGGTTCTGAGCCGCAGCATCTCGTCGCTGGGCATCTATCCGGCGGTGGATCCGCTGGAATCCACATCCCGTATTTTGTCTCCGGATGTGGTAGGTCAGGAACATTATGAAGTGGCGCGTGAGGTGCAGCGTATTTTGCAGCGTTACAAGGAGCTGCAGGATATCATTGCAATTATGGGTATGGACGAGTTGTCCGAAGAGGACAAACTGACCGTATCCCGTGCACGTAAGATTCAGCGTTTCCTGTCGCAGCCTTTCAGCGTAGCCGAACAGTTCACCGGCATGGAGGGCAAATATGTGCCGCTGAAAGAGACCATTCGCGGCTTCAAAGAGATCATCGAGGGAAAACATGATGATCTGCCGGAGTCGGCGTTCCTGTTCGTAGGTACCATCGACGAGGCGGTGGAAAAAGCGAAGACGCTGTAACGCGGGAAAGGAAGAAAAACAATGTCGACCTTTCATTTGCAGATCGTTACACCGGACGGCGGCTTTTTTGACGGCGAGGCCGAACGTGTCAGCGTTCGCACCATTGACGGCGATGCAGCAGTGCTGGGGAACCACATTCCCTATGTGACGGCCCTGGGAACAGGTGAGGCACGAGTGGTTGTGGATGGTCAGACACGCCGGGCGGCCGCAAGCGGCGGAATGCTTGCAGTGACGCCGGGTTATGTCCGGGTGGTCGCTACCACTTTTGAGTGGGCTGAGGACATTGACGTAGAGCGTGCAAAGCATGCGAAAGAAGACGCAGAACAGCGGATTCAAAACGCTAAAGATGCCCATGAGCTTCAGCTTGCGAAAGCTCGTCTGTCCCGCGCATTGGTGCGGCTGAATGTAGCGAAATAAAGATTTGAAAGAGCGCTCCTGTTGGGGAGCGCTCTTTTTCATTGAGGAAGAAGCCATGCAGCACGTATCAGCGGATGACAGCCATCACCCATTTGTGGTATACTATCCTTTATGGATAAGGGCAAAAGGAGGCGATTGCTTTGCCGAGTGCTAACGCAATGCGGCGAAATTTTTTGTGGAATACCTTTGGAAATATTGTTTATATGGGCTGCCAGTTTTTGTGCGGCATTCTGGTGGTCCGGCTGGCTGGAGAAGTAAATTCAGGCAACTATAATGTAGCGCTGGCTGTGACCAATATCTTTGTGTCTGTGGCTTCTTACGGAATGTACAGCTTCCAGGTGTCCGATGTGGAAAATCAGTATTCCCAGAGCACGTACATTGCCAGTAGAATGAGTACTTGTGTGCTGGCCACAGTTTTGTGCATGGGCTATACGTTGTTGGGGGCGACGATAGGGGAGAATCCCTACAGCCGCTTGCAGTACGCCTGTATTTTGCTGTATCAGGCCTATCGAATGGTAGAATCCATTACGGACGTATACAATGCCATCGACCAAAAGAGCAACCGCCTGGATATTGTGGGGAAAACCTATGCAATTCGCGGCGTTGCTTCTCTGGCTGTTTTTGTGGCAGTTCTGTGGATTACCCATGACATGGTTCTGACGCTTCTGTTTATGTTGGCGGCCAACGTGATGCTGTTCTTTTTTTATACATTGCCGAAAGCGCGGCCTTTCTATGTTCGTACGCCGGTTGCGGAGAGTGCGGTGCTGGCGCTTTTGTGGGAGTGTCTTCCTTTGGCCATTTACAATGTTTTGGCCAATACAGCGGCCTCCATTCCCAAACTGATGCTGGAGAAGTTGATGGGAGAAGCGGCGTTGGGAATCTACAGCCCGGTTACACAACCGGTGCTTCTTTTACAGGTTGGAGCGACGTATTTATTCACTCCTTTTATTACACTGTTTGCACAGAATTACGCACAGCGAAACCGAAAAGGATTCTATAAGGCCATTGCCGCTGTGCAGGGCATTGTACTGGCGCTTTTACCCGCAGGACTTCTGGTGTGCCGTTTTCTGGGCAGATGGGGGCTTGCGGTATTTGTGGGCGCAGGGCTGGAAAGCTACGACTATTTGTTGGCGCCCATGGTGGTTTCGGCGGTGCTGACGGCGATGATGCTGTTTTACAGCATGGTGCTTACAGTCATGCGCTGTATGCGAGGGTTGATTTTTGCAAACGTATGTGGAATTGTAACAGCGGCACTGATTAGCAGTCCGTGCATTCGCCAGTGGGAACTGCAGGGCACAACCATTGCCACCATTGGTGCGTTGTGCGTTCAGTGCGTCTGCCTGGTGATCATCACTCTGGTCAACGCCAGACGGCATTTTAACGGACAGGATCTGTAAGAAGGGGTGAAGTTGTGGAAAGCAAACGAAAAGAGCGTCTGTACGCATTGTGGCCCTGGTTTATGGTCCTGGCCGCGTATGTGCTGGTGTGGTTGTTCCTGGGCGTGCGTTATGAAGTGAACGATGACGCCACCCTGTGCAACATTGCTGCAGGAGCTTACGGAGAGGACAGCCAGTATCTGGTCTACATCAATATTCTGATCGGGTGGTTTTTAAAGCCCTTCTATTGGGTGGCACCGGGGGTTAACTGGCTGTATTTTTTCCAGGCGGGCGCGGATATTGCGGCAATGGCGGTTTTGTGCCGGATGCTGCTGGAAAAGTGCGGACGTTTTCAAGGTACAATATTAAGTGTGCTCCTTCTGCTGCTGGCGGGTGTGGATCTGTTTTACAGTTTTCAATATGTGAAAAACAGCGGGTTATATCTGATTGTAGGGCTTGCCCTGATGGCGGATCATTTGGGACGCTGGGACCGGGGCATGGTCTGGGGAATCTTTTGGGTGGTACTGGGTTCCATGGTGCGCTTTCAGAATTTCCCGGCTGTGGGCGGCATGGCGGCGGCGCTTTTATTATGGCGATTTTTCCCCCTGGGAAAGGCGGAGAAAAAGCGCGCCGTGGCGGCAATGCTGGTGATGTTTTGCCTTGTGGGTCTGGCCAAGGGCGCAGACATTCTGGCTTATCGGATGGACGATGGGTGGCGGGCATATACGGAATACAATGCTGCCCGCACAGAGGTTTCGGATTTTCGTTTTCAGTACATTCTTAATTCGCAGGACATGGTCAACTACGGCTACAGCCCCAATGACTATGATACATTGAACAGTTGGAGCTTTTGGGATGACAATGTGTTCAGTACGCAGGCATTGGAGGACTTAGCGCAGAAGCTGCCGCAAAACGGGTTGATCAGTGCGGCCAAAGATGCGGTGCACTACTGCCTGACGGTTTTTGATAATGCACCGTTTCATCTTCTTTTGTGCAGCGTCGTGCTTGTCTGGCTTTTCTATGGACGAAGGAAGAACAGTTGGGCCTTTCTGGCTACCGGCGTGCTCTATGCCTGCATGGTATTCTATTTAGCGTGGCGTGGTCGTTTCCCGCACCGGGTGGAGTATGTCCTTGTTTTGGCAGCAGCGGTTTTCGCCGCAATGTGCTGTGAGTGGAATGGCCGGGAAAAGCAGATCCCGAAAAAGGTGCTGCTGTTTTTCGCCGCTGGGGTGCTGGTGGTGTGCATGCCGTATCTGAGGGAAACACAGGATGCCATGGAAGGGTATTTTGCAGGTCGTCAGCCGCGCGCCGAGTATACGGAGTACTCCCAGGATAAAGAGCATTTGTATCTGGTGGACGTGAGTGTACTGGATTCTCTGGCAGGATACGATGTGCTTCATCCAAGGGGGAAGGACTTCTTCTCCAACATTGTGGTGATGGGGGGTTGGCTGAGCCATGCGCCCCATCGCATTCAGGCAATGGCGAACTATGGGGTGGAGAATCCCTATCTGGATATGGTAGACAATGAACGTGTTTATCTGGTGGATTCCTATAATGTAAGTGCAAAGGAAATTTATTTCAAAGAGCATTACGACATGACCGTGGAGCGTGAAGTGCTGCGGGAAGAACAGTTCAATCTGTACGCAATGCACACAGTGGATGCAGAATAAAAAAGGCTTCGGCGTTTCATTCGCCGAAGCCTTTTTTTCATGCAGGACACTTGTGAGGCTTTTTTGTAAAAAAGGTGCACAGGCGGCACAGCAGCCAGAACAAAAAAGAGGCAAGAGCCAGAATTCCGGCCAACACACCCCAGGCGATGCCGGGAAGAGAAACCAGACCGATCCATGGCCCGAACAGAAGAATGGCCAGCGTGTAACCGATGCACATGAGCCCCAATATGATTCCGCGCAAGAGGGTAAAGGGGCGGCATACGGTTCCAAGAGACAGCAGGCCGGCGTAGGCAATGATCAGCGTGCACAAAGTGGAAAGCTGCCCAGTGGACAATCCAATCTGCGCGGCAGCTGCCATCCCGGTCAGAATACAGACGGCGCAGGTTAAACCGCCCGGCGCCGCCCGCAAGAGAACCGTGCGCAGAAACCGGCCGGAAACTTTCTCGTAGCAAGGTTCAAAGGTGAGCAGAAAGCCGGGAGCCCCGATAACAAAAAAGCTGAATACCGAAATCTGCAGAGGAACAAAGGGATAGGGCATGGCCACAAACAGGAGTACCAGAGAAATGATAAAGGAAAAGATATTTTTGATCAGGAACAGTGCCGCGGAGCGTTGGATGTTGTTAATGACGCGCCGTCCTTCATCCACAATGCGCGGCATTACGGAAAAATTGGAGTCCAGCAGAACCAGCTGAGAAACCTGTTGGGCAGCTTCGCTGCCGGCCGCCATGGCAATGCTGCAGTCTGCATCTTTCAGCGCCAGCACGTCGTTGACGCCGTCACCGGTCATGGCTACAGTATGTCCGCCTGCTTGGAGTGAATGGATGAGAATGCGCTTTTGTCCGGGCGTCAGGCGTCCAAACACAGTATACTCCGAGGCCGCTTGGCAAAGAGCGGACTCACTGGTCAGGGTGGATGCGTCCACAAAGCGGTCCGCGTTGCGTACGCCCGCTCGGCGAACGATGTCTGCTACCGCCGCGGCATTGTCACCGGAGAGGATTTTTACGTCTACACCTTGACGATAAAAGTAATCTAAAGTTTGATGTGCGTCAGCTCTGAGCGTGTCAGCCAGAAAAAAGAAACCAATCGGAGCGGCCTTTCGAATTTGATCTTGCGCCGGGGCCACATCGGTTCGTGCAAAAGCCAGCACTCGAAGGCCTCTGCTCAGTGCGCTTTCCAGATTTGCCAATTCTTCTGTGCAGGGCGGCAGTACGTACTCGGGCGCACCCAGTACATACCACGTTCCATCGGGTGCACATCGAGCGGAAAATTTGCGCTGAGAGGAAAAGGGAACCTCTTCACCGCTGCTCCAGTCGGTGCAGCTGCTATCGCTGAAGTAGCTTCGCAGCGCCCGGGCAGTGGTGTTCTCGTCCTGGGATGCGCATACAAAAGAAGCTGCCAGATTCAAAAATTCCCGACGGTCCCATCCGTTTGCGGTTAGTACATCGGTTACTTCCAAAGTGCCTTCGGTTAGCGTTCCGGTCTTGTCAAAGCAAATGGTGTCCACCCGAGCCAGGTTTTCAATGCAGGATAATTCGTGTACCAGAACCCGTCGGCGCGCCAAGATCAGAACACCCAATGCCAATGCAACGCTGGTGAGAAGATAAAGGCCTTCCGGCACCATGCCGATGACAGCGGCTACGGTGGATGTCACCGCATAGGTGATGCCTGTATGGAGAACAAGAAACTGCTTTAGGAACATGGAGATACCCAGAGGAATCAGTAAAATGCCAATGCAGCGAACCAGCTTGTCCAGTGAGCGCATCATCTCCGAACGATGGCGTGTGGGCTTTTTTGCTTCGCGTACCAGCTGCGCGGCGTAGGCTTCTTCTCCAACGCGGGTCAGACGCGCATAACAGCTGCCCGCAGCCAGAAAACTGCCGGACATCAGTTCGTCTCCTATGTGCTTTTGCACGGATGCGGCTTCTCCGGTCAGCAGTGCTTCGTTGACCTCGGGTGTGCCTTCGCAAATCTGCGCATCGGCAGGAACTTGATTGCCTGCACGCAGGAAAATGATATCATCTCTCACCAGCTGCTCCGCCGGAAGACAGAGACGTTTACCGTCTCGTATCACAGTGACGGTGGCTGTGTTCAAAAGCGAAATTTTTTCAAGTTCGTGCTTCACCCGAATTTCCTGCACAATGCCGATGATGGTGTTGAGAAAAATGATCCCTAAAAACAACATATCGCCGTAGGAACCGACTGCCAGCAGGCAAAGTGCCAGAAAACAGAATAGAAAATTGAATGGGGTGAACACGTTGTCACGGATGATGCGTCCGGTGCTTTTGGACAGCGAAGCGGGCGCGGTGTTGTCCAGCCCGCTCTCCATTCGCAAAGTTGCCTGTGCTGAGGTGAGGCCCTGACGAACATCCGCGCGGATAGGCTCTACAGTCTGCCTTGCGGTTGAATGTTTCATGACATTTGCTTCCCCTTTGTAAAAATCTTCTTACCCTAAAGACGAGATACGATTTGATTTGTATTCGCACAGCGTTTCTTTTTTATAAAAAACGCAGCCGAACGAAAAGTCGTTCGGCTGCGTTTTCTCATTTCATCAGGCCGCGGGCCTGCAATGTGGCAATCAGCATGCTGTTGTTCAGTTTTTGTACCATTAGCTCTCGAAATTGACAGCTTTTTTCTTTGCCCTGGCTGCGCAGTGCTTCCATCTTTTCATGAATGGCCAGTTGTTGTGCCGGAAGTTCTTCGCACAAATCTTCCAGCCTTCCCAGTTTTTCAGCGGCAGCCTGTGGATCATCATCCAGACGATATCCGTTTTCACAAGGCGTTGTTAAACGCATTGCCATCGCCTCCTTTTTAAACCGTCAGATTTGGACGGTCCTGGTCACCGTCCGCTTTAAACAAAAGAAAGTTCTCGGTTTGTGTTGTAGAGTAGTAATACTCCGTGTTTTCGTAGAGCGGCGGCGTCAGATAATTGGGCAGAATATTGTCATCTTCCTCCAATCGCTCGCAAAAGCCGGCCGCAGCCATTTGTGTGGGAGAGATGCCGGCGCAGTAGCAGTCGGCATACTCGGCGCCGGTGCGCCGCATCAGTTGATCAATGCCAGGCCCTAAATCCGCAAAGTGTTCCGGCAGGCCGATGTAATCCACCACACGCAGAACGGTCGTTCCATTGACAGGTACGGTACGGGTGACAAGAAGCGAATCATTCAAATGCCATACATCGTAATGCTGGCGCGGAAAAGCAAAATAACGACGGGTCAGATACCACAAATCTTTGAAGGGGCGAAGTTCCGGATGGGGCGTGTAAATCTTGGCGAGCTGCGCTGCGTTTTCCACCGGTTCCAAAGCGGGACCGTCCTTCACGGGCAAAATGATTTTATGCGCAATGCGTGCCACTTCGTATTGTTGTCGGTCCGCCAGGCGGTAATAGTGGGGGAGTCGCTGTGCGTCGTATCCCAGGAATCGATACAGCGGCACCACTTTGGGACGAATGTTGTTGCAGGCGGTCATGCGGGCCGAACACAAGCGGGGAAGAGCGTCCAAAAGCTCCATGCCCGCGCCGCGCACAGTTTCATCCGCGCACCAGATGGAAATCCAGATGTCTGGTGTTTCGCAGCAATTCGCCCGAATGTAGCCGGCCAACGCGACAATACTGCCCTCGCTTTCGCAAAGCGCGAACTGAAGACGGTCACCATCTACATAATAATATGTAAAGAAATCATCCAGATGGACCAGTGGGTGACGGCCCCCCCAATGCTCGTCCAGAAAGCGGACAATAGCGTTTTTGTCGCTGGACCGTGCCAGCCGAAAGGAAAGAGATTGTTTCATACAAACGCTCCAGACATAAAAGAAGGCCGGCGGAATCGCCAGCCTTCCGGTGATTTTTTACGCAGTCATGCGCTCGATCAAATCAAGCAAGTCACCCACATTTTGCAGGTCACGCACATCGGCCAGGCCAAACTTCAGTCCGAATTTCTTCTCAATGGCCGTCAACAGATTGATCTGCTCCAGGCTGTCCCAGTCTTCGATGTCATCGGCGCAGGTCTCGCGGGTCAGAACCAACTCTTCGTCGTCAAAATTATCGCGGAAAATCTGCTGCACTGCCTCAAAAATCGCATTGCTGTCCATATTCAAAACGCTCCTTTACAATAGTACCGTTTCCATCACCGTGCACTGAGGCTGATAGCCGTCAAATCCAGTGAAGACAAACGTGCGGTTGCCCTGCTCGTCCTCGGCAACTTTGTCAAATCCGATTGTAGCATAAAAATCTTTCACGGGCAAATTTTTTGCAGTGGGATAATAGAATCCGCGCAGTTTGCGGATGCCCTGTGCTGCACACAGTGCCACAAGACGGTCAAACATAGCGTGTTCCAGCTGCCGTTTGAAGGTGCGGCAGCTCATAATCCACAAATCAATCTCCGCCTCATCCGGTGCGGTCTTGTGGGCGATGAGCGCGGTTACAATTCCGTTATCGCCAAATTTGTCCACCAGGCGGCCATACAGGGTGATGTAATTTTCGTCGCCCATAAGCGCTTCCACTTCAGCGGCGGTGTAACGGCGAGTAGTCAGATTGAACTGGTTGGTTTTGTTGATCAGCTGCGTAATGCGTTCCGCATGAGCCTGATCAAAGGCACCGATTTCGCAATGCATTTCGAGGCTTTTTAAATAGTCTTCGTAGTTCCCGAAGCTTTGTTCCAGTGCTGCGCGCTGCGCATTTTGCTTGTACATTTCATTGCGCTTTTTGTCATCGGCGGAAAGGGTGGTTACCTCAAAGTACCCGGCCTTGTCCAGCGCACGGATGTACATTTCCGGCGCGGTCAGCTCCGGCACGGTCACGCTCGGAAGTTCGCGGCGCACAATTTCCCGCTCCGCAGGGTTGTCGTCCATGAACACAAAGCTGTCCGGCAACAGGTTGATCTGCTGGGCAATGGCCGCAATGTTTCGATGTTTGGGTTCCCAGTTGGCTTTAAAGCACACAAAGTCATCGGCTTTCAATACGCTGTCTGCACGTTCAAAACCTTTTTTGGCCATGGCTTCTTCGTTTTTGGAACACACATTCAGCAGCACACCCAAGCGGGAGAGCTCCTTCAAATATTGCTGGAATTCAGAGTAGGCCATTCCGGCGGGCGTTTCTTTGCCGAGCACAATCCCCTCCGGACCGTCATCGCCGATCACACCGCCCCAAAGGGTGTTGTCCAGATCCAGCACGACGCTCTTTTTGTTCTTGCCGAACAGACTTTTAATAATGTTGGCTACACTGTGGCAAAGGACGGGGATATATTGCGTGTCCATCGCATATTTGTAAGCGTACCACACCGTGGGGGAGAACCAGTTATCCAGACCGATGCTGGCGGCAAGATACGCCAGGTCATGCACATAAAAATTGGGCGTTTTGGCCGCGTATTCCGCAGTCATGGCGTTCAAACGGCTGGTGAAATTCACATGGCCGTGGGGATCCACAGCATCCATGCTTCCCATAATACGGTAACTGGGCAATTCAAAGTTGTTTTGAATGACCGGGCATCCGAATTTGGCCGCGGCGTTCCACAGAGCCTGCCAGCGGGCACATTCTGCGGAAAACTTTTCTTCCACGCGCTCAACGGAATCCGCCTGGTCGGGCAGGTTCACGATGTTTTTGGAAGAGGTGTGAATGTAGAGGATGTCCGGTTGAAAGGCAGCCAGCGAGCCGTCGTCGAACAAAATATTTTCGTAATACAGCGCATAGCCGCCCACGTAGAATTCGGGCTTGATCCCGGCGTTCAGCAAAAACAGCTCTAAAATGTTTTTAATTTCTCCGATGGTGGAGCCGCTCAGAATAGCAATCTTCTTTGGAACAAGTCCTTCCTGCGTCAAAAGCTGACGCTTGAGACTTCTCTTTTTCTGCAAAATCATACCGCTGTCAAACGGGTATTCCAGGGTTTGCATGCTGTTTCCCTCCACATGTAATAGTGTGATATTTATTATAATAGAAAGAACAACAAAAAACAAACCAAAAAGAGAATTTTCACACGCCGCGGCTTGAAATGCAAAGGGGCATTCGCTATAATAAAAGCTACATATGGCACTTTTTGTCGGTCATATGAAACATTATTCGGTTCTTTTTCGTATTTAAGAAAGGGAAGAAAAAATGCAGTTTGGATTTGCGCATAATAATTTGAATGTGCTGAACTTGGAAAAGAGTTTGGCCTTTTACAAGCAGGCGCTGGGACTTGAGGAAGTGCGCCGCAACGAAAAGGACGATTTTACACTGGTTTATTTAGGCGACGGCCACACACCGCATCTTCTGGAGCTCACGTGGCTTAAGGCGCGGACCGAACCTTATAACCTGGGCGAGAATGAAATTCACCTGGCTTTCACGGTGGATGATTATGCCGCTGCACATGAAAAGCATGCACAGATGGGCTGCATCTGCTATGAGAATCCCGGTATGGGAATTTACTTTATCGCAGATCCCGATGGCTATTGGCTGGAGATCGTTCCAGCCAAATAAAGTCTATACGCCGAAGTCTTCCAAAAGCCGCTGAAGCTCTTCCTGAGAAGAGACGGGGATTCCTTCCTGCAGCAGGGATACGTCGTTTGGAGGCAGCAGATTGGTATAGGCTTCGTATCGGGCGACCGGTTCGTCCTGGTCATCCCGGAACAACGCCAGCTGGCCGTTGTACTCACTGAGTGTGTACGAGGGGGACGGCGGTTGGGTTTCGGCCTGTGGCGCGAATAGCGGCATCAGCAGAAAATAAGCGCTGATGCACAACAGAAAAATCGCAGGGCCAATCAGCAGAAGACAAAGTGTTCTTCGCATTAAAAATCACCTCATTGCCAGTATGGGGCGCGCAAAATGGCTTTATTCCACGAAGCGCGTGTTTTCTGAGCGGATGCGCATGACGCACCGTATTTCTGAGCCATACTATTGTTCGGTGCGGGTATTTGTTCCGCACAGTACATTGATTTGTGGCGTTAAGTCTTTGTAGGAGGCGACCAATCATAGAAAACAGGAATCGGGGCCCGCAGGGCCGTAAGGGTGCACCGGCGCCCAGGAAAAAGAAAAAAGCAGGCAGAGCCAAACGGATTTGGTTTGGATTTTTGCGTTTTATCGCTGTGTGCATGTGCCTTGGCATCATTGCAGTGTCCATTGCATCGGTGCTGCTCAGCATGTATGTTGTAAAAGCTACGGCCAATGACGACACGCTGTTGGACCTGGAGAACATCGCCCAGAGTTATACAAGTATCATCTATTACAAGAGCACCAACGCAGACGGCCAGGATGAATGGCTGGAATATCAGACGCTGGACAGCCCGGACGAAAATCGTATCTGGAAAGATTTGGATGATATTTCCGTCAATCTGCAAAATGCGTATATTGCCATTGAGGACCAGGACTTCCGTGAGCACAATGGTGTGAACTTTAAGCGCACCGTGTTCGCAGCTATCAACGAAGTTGTGCATGAGGTGACTGGTGTCTGGCTGCGTGGTACGCAGCAGGGCGCTTCTACCATTAACCAGCAGCTGGTTAAGAACATTACCGACGAGCGCGCCAGCGACGGCACTGCAGGTTATCTGCGTAAGATTCGTGAGATTTTCCGTGCGATTTCTCTGGATGCGCGCTATTCTAAAGACATGATCTTGGAAGCGTATCTGAATACGCTTGGCCTGACAGGTAACATCGGTGGTGTGGAAGCAGGTGCATTGCGCTATTTCGATAAGCATGCAGGCGATGAAGCCAACATTGAAGAAGGCAAGGAGCCTCTGACCATTGCCGAGTGCGCCACCATTGCTGCCATTACCAAAAACCCCACAACGTACAGCCCGATCACCAATCCGGAGGATCATCTGGTTCGCCGCAATAAGGTGATCTCGAATATGTACGAGCAGGGATACATCACGGCAGAGCAGAGGGATGAAGCACTGGCTGCACCGCTTGTTTTAGCGGAAAAAACCACGGATGAAAACGCAGCCAAGCAGACCAACAACAGCTACTTCACCGATGCGGTGATTGATGAGGTCATTCAGGACTTGCTGAAAGAGAATCCCGACAATGTTCCGGAAGAAGAGTGGAATGAAGAGGCGGCCACCAACTACTTCTACACCAAGGGCTTGAAGATTTACTCCACAGTTGTGCCGGAACTTCAGTCTGAGATGGAAGATGTGTTCAACCGTGCGGAGTATTGGCCCGCTTATGAAACGGAGTATGATCCGGGCGACGGTTCCGAACCGCGCACGGTGCGTACCAATGCCGCAGGCGTATCGGTCAACTACAAAGGCGAACTTTGCGCTGTGGTTGGCGGCCTGGGTGCCAAGACGGCCGACCGTACTCTGAACCGTGCAACTGATTCAGTGCGCCAGGTAGGTTCTACCATGAAAGGTGTGGCGGCTTATCCTTTGGCCATTGAATACGGCTGGGCGGATTACTCGATGACCTTCATGGATGAACCCAAATATGAAGCTGGCGATATGGACGAGAACGGCACTGTTTACGACAAAGCATGGCCGAGCAACTACAGCGGCACTTATTCCCGTCAGCCGGTAACCGTTTATGAGGCAATCAAACAGTCTTTGAATACCATTGCTGTTTGGGTTGGCCAGTCGGTTGGCGTTGACGAAATGTACAGCTTTGCTACGGAAACGTTGGGTATTACTACACTGGATCCTGAGTACGACAAAAACCTTGCGCCGCTGGTATTGGGATCTATGCACTATGGTATGACGCCCTATGAGCTGGCGGGTGCATATATGATGTATGGCAGTGGCGGACAGTTCACCACGCTGCACAGCTATACCACGGTTGAGGATTTCCGCGGTAACGTTATTCTGAAAAAAGATATAACCACGGTACAGGCTATCAGCGAGGATACGGCTTATATTATGAACCGCCTGTTGAAGGGTGTTCTGTACGATCAGGGTGGTACAGCTCGTGGATTGTATGCGGATGATGCCGGTATGGAAAGCGTCGGTAAAACCGGTACAACCAATGACAACCGAGATGTTTGGTTCGTGGGTCTGACACCGTACTATTGTTCTGCGTTCTGGTTTGGTTATGATGAGAATATTCCTATGACTCAGTACAATCCAGGCAGAATCAAACATCCAGGTGCCAGCGCGTGGCGTGAGATTATGGACACCGTGCAGGCGGATGAAACCAAGTATCCGTATAAGGAATGGACGATGCCGGATTCTGTGGTTGCGGAAAAATTCTGCACCATCACGGGTGATCGTCCGTCCGCGGGTTGCAGTTCTTTGCGTACGGGTTATTACAAAGCGTCCGATGTGGACCAGCGTGTCACTTGCCCGGGACACGCGGCCGAGTAAATCGTTTTTAAAAGAGAGACTGTTTTGAGCAGTCTCTCTTTTTTGTACCAACTGTGTTTTAGAGAGATACAAATGTGATACAGAGCTGTACAAAATGGATGTACAAATTCCACACAAAGGGCCTTGCTTCGACAAATTGCCGAAAACTCTTCCGGCAATCAAGAAGCGCTTGTGTTTAGATAGCAAACATGATATGATTGCATTAAATTCTTAAAATACAATTGTGCGTCATGTGCGCACGGATGGAGGAAACAATGGAAAAGCGCTTCTTGCTTGTGGATGTAAGTGTGTTGCCGGAAGTGTTTTTGCGCGTTTTGCGTGCAAAAGAGCTTTTGGCCAGCGGTGCGGCCAAAAATATTTCCGTTGCCACGCGCATGGTGGATGTTTCCCGCAGTGCGTTTTACAAATACAAAGATTGCATTTTTGATGCAGAGGATGGAAAGGAAGTCTTGACTGTGAACGCCGTGCTCTTGGACGAGACCGGTGCACTGCAAGGACTTCTGGCGGGGATTTCTGCAGCGGGTGCTTCCGTGGTAACCATTAACCAGGCTACACCGGAAAATGGAACAGCGCAGGTTTCGGTAACTATTCGCACAGGCGGTATGCAGATGTCGCTGGATCAAATGTTGCAACGTTTGAAACAACAGCGTACTGTGGTGGATATTCGACGGGGCGCATAACAGAAAGGAAACGGATTATGGCGAAAATTGCAATTTTGGGATTCGGCACCGTAGGAAGCGGTGTTTTAGAAGTCTTGCGGCGAAACGCGGCCAAGGCTGCTCAGCGCGCCGGCCAACCTGTGGAAGTAAAATACATTTGTGATATTCGGGATTTTTCGGAGCATCCGGACGCGCATTTGTTTGTGAAAGACATTGCGCCGATTTTGGCGGATCCGGAAGTGAAGGTGGTCGTAGAGACCATTGGCGGAACCAAAGTGGCTTACCCTTACGTGAAAGCTGCATTGGAAAGCGGCCGACATGTGGCTACCTCTAATAAAGAATTGGTGGCGACGCATGGTGCCGAACTGCTGGAGCTGGCGCGCAGCAAAGGCGTTTGCTTTTTGTTTGAGGCCAGCGTAGGCGGTGGCACACCGGTCATCACGCCGATGTATCAATGCCTGGCGGCCAATCAGCTCAGTGAAGTACACGGCATCGTCAACGGAACGACCAACTTTATGCTGACGAAAATGGAGCGCGAAGGCATGGACTTTGATGCTGCGCTGAAACTGGCGCAGAGCTTGGGATATGCCGAAACCATTGACCCGTCCGCAGATGTGGACGGGATTGACGCTCAGCGAAAAATTTGTATTTTGGCCAGCATTCTGTTCGGTCGTCATTTCTATCCGAAAAATGTGCGTGCGCGGGGAATACGCAATGTGAGTGTCAAGGACATTGCGCTCGCAAAACGTCAGAATGCAGCTGTGAAGTTGATTGCGTGGGCGCGTCAGACGGAAAATGGCCCGACTTTGGGTGTGGAACCGATGCTTGTTCCCCTGGACAATCAGTTGTCAGGTGTAAACGATGTGTTCAATGCCGTTATGGTACGCGGCGATATGCTGGGAGACGTGCTGTTCTACGGAAAAGGTGCGGGAAAACTTCCAACGGCCAGTGCGGTGGTTGCCGATGTCCTGGACGCGCTGCGAAACGGCGGGACCATTCACGAAAGCCTGTTCTGGTCGGACAGTGAACCGATGGATGGAGTATACGAGGACGTTTCGCCCGCCGACCGCTGTGTGCGTGTTCAGGGAAGCGCACAGAAGGTACAGGCTGTATTTGGTACGGTGGAAATTTTGGATGAATCGGACGGTGAAACCGTATTTACCCTGCGCGGAAAATCGGATACGGAATGTGAAGCCCTTTGCAAAACGGCCGGAACACAGGGCCTGAAAGTGGAAAATGTTCTGAAATGGATGGCGAGCTGAAGGGGTGAAGCGTATGATAACGGTAAAGGTTCCTGCGACCAGTGCGAATATTGGCGCGGGGTTTGACTCCTGCGGACTGGCGCTTCAACTGTACAACACTGCCCAGATGGAAGAATTCGACGGTGTGGATATCCAGAGCGCGGATGGAACGGCCATTCCCACGACTCCCGGCAACCTGATTTATCGGACGGTGAAGGAAGTATACGATGTGTGTGGCCGTTCGCTGAAAGGCCTGCGCCTGATTCAGACAAACCCCATCCCTATGGCGCGTGGCCTGGGTTCTTCATCTGCCTGCATTGTGGCGGGTATCCTGGGAGCAAATGCTCTGCTGGGCAGTCCGATGGCACAGCAGGATATGCTGACGCTGGCTACGAAAATAGAGGGGCATCCGGACAATGTTGCGCCTGCATTTCTGGGTGGATTTGTGGTTTCTGCTTATGACAAGGGACGTGTGTTCTCGCTGAAAAAAGCGATTGCCAGTTCGATTACTTTTGCGGCTTTCGTGCCCAATTTTAAACTTTTGACCGAAAAGGCGCGCGCGGCGCTGCCCAAAAGTGTAGCTCATGTGGATGCGGTTTATAACCTTTCCCGTGCGGCGCTGCTGGCGACTGCTTTTTGCGAAGAACGATACGATTTCTTGCCGGTGGCCACAAAGGATTGCTTGCATCAGCCGTACCGTCTGCCGTTGATTGAGGGCGGCGAAGACGTGTTCGCGCTGGCAGATGGCCTGGGCGCACTGGCGACCTTTATCAGTGGTGCGGGTCCTACTATTCTGGCGGTCGTTCGCAGGGAGGGTGCAGACGCATTTTTCGTACGGGCGCAGGCAGCGCTGGAAGAGGACGAAGCACTGGCAGCGTTCCAGCTGCACCGGCTGGATGCGGACAACGAAGGTGCGAGAGTGCTTTAATTTTCAACAACAAGGGGAAGAGGGAAAGCAATGGCATTGATTGTACAGAAATTCGGCGGCAGTTCCGTGGCGAACCGAGACCGTCTGTTCAATGTGGCTCGTATTGTTGCGAATACGCACAACGAAGGCAATGATGTGGTCGTTGTGGTTTCTGCACAGGGCGATACGACGGATGATTTGATTGCGAAAGCCGGGGAGATCACCCATGATCCGTCCAAGCGAGAATTGGATATGCTGCTTGCGACTGGTGAGCAGATCAGCATTGCTCTGCTGGCGATGGCACTGGGAGAACTCGGGTGTTCGGCAATCAGTCTGACGGGCTGGCAGGCTGGTTTCCATACAGATCGGGCATACAGCCGGGCACGCATCAAAGATCTGGACACCGAACGCATTGAAAGCGAGCTGGCACGCAACCGGGTGGTGGTTGTAGCGGGATTCCAGGGATTGAATCGGTATGACGATATTACCACGCTTGGCCGCGGTGGTTCCGACACAAGCGCAGTGGCCATTGCAGCGGCATTGCATGCGGATTTGTGTCAGATTTATACCGACGTGGACGGCGTATATACGGCAGATCCGCGTCTGGTGCCGAACGCCCGCAAGCTGGATGTGATCACGTTTGACGAGATGCTCGAACTGGCCAGTTTGGGTGCGCAGGTGCTCAATAACCGAAGTGTGGAACTGGCAAAAAAATATTCTGTGAATCTGGAGGTGCGTTCTTCTCTGACGAACGTACCGGGTACCATTGTGAAGGAGGTCGTGGACGTGGAAGGAATGTTGATCAAAGGAGTGGCCAAAGACGACAAGGTGGCTGCTGTTTCTATTTTGGAAGTGCCGGATCAGCCTGGTATTTCCTTTAAAGTGTTCAGCTTGATGGCGCAGAATAAAATCAATATCGGAATCATTCTGCAGTCGGTAGGCCGCAGCGGTAACAAGGACTTGCTGTTCACCGTTCCGTTGGAGGATGCGCCGCTGACGCAGCGCCTTTTGGAAGAGAATCGCAGTCGGTTCGGCGGCCGTGAGATCAAAGTGGATACGGACGTGGCCAAAGTCAGCATTGTTGGGGCCGGTATGCAAAGCCATCCGGGTGTGGCGTCGAAAATGTTTGAAACGCTGTATGAAAACAACATCAACATTCAAATGATCGCCACCAGCGAAATCAAGCTTTCGGTCATCATTAAAAAGGATGAAGCAGACCGGGCGGTAGCGGCTGTGCATGACGCATTTTTCCGTTGAACATGCTGGCTATTTATAGTTGCTTGTGCTATACTAAAAGGCAGGCTTTTTGAAGCCTGCCTTTTCGTATTTTTATACCTCCAGGAGGGAACAATTTGACTAAAAAGTCCACGGAGTCCCGCTCAGCACGCGGCGCGCAGGCGCGGGAAATGCGGGCGGCTTCGCGCAAACAGCGCCGTTCGCAAACGTCGCATACGCAGCGGCAGAAGGATAAAAACGGTGAGGAGCGCAGACACATGAACAAGGAAACACAGTCCGTGCCGGTGAGAAACACCGAGTATTGGCAAGTTCAGCAAGAATGCAAGACACCGTTACAGACATCTGCGCCCAAGCCTGCTCCCCGCAAAAAGAAGAGACTGGTCGGCTGGGGGGCATTGATGCTGCTGGTGATTTTGGCAGCTGTAGGAATTTTGGCTTTCATGACCGTTCAGCGTCAGGAAAAGGAACGGGCACAATCTCTTTCTGCTGCGCAGGCAGCGGCTGCACAGGCATCGTCGGCGGCACAGGAAGAGACTCTGGCGCCGCGCGATCCGGATCTGTGGAGCCTTTTGCTGGCGAATACCACCCATCCGCTGCCGGAGGGATATGCGCCGGAGCTTGCCAGTGTGGGTTATGACTTCCGCAGCATTGAACAGTTTGTGGATCAGCGTATTCAGGAGCCGCTGTTGGATATGTTGGCAGCTGCCGAAGAAGATGGCGTGTATTTGCAGGTCCGTTCGGCTTATCGAAGCCACGAAAACCAGACGATTTTGTTCGAGAGCATGAAACAGGACTATATTGCACAGGGCTATACGGAAGAGGAAGCCTATGCTGCGACTAAGCGCTGGCGCAATGTCCCGGGCACTTCCGAACACGAGACAGGGCTTGCCGCCGACATTGTAGCAGTGGGGTATGGCGGCAGCCTGGATGAAAGCTTGGAAGAGACCAAAGAGGCCAAATGGCTGTACGAGAATGCAGCGGATTATGGCTTTATTCTGCGGTATCCCAAGGACAAGACGGATATCACCGGGACCAGTTTTGAACCATGGCATTACCGGTATGTAGGCGTGGAAGACGCGCGTAAAATTATGGATGCCGGGATATGTTTGGAAGAGTATCTGGGCATGGTCGATTAAAAATGAGTGGGAAGCTCGTTGTATCATAATAGAAAGATTATAAATAAAGGAACTTGATTATGGAGCGAAAACAAATTGCCGATGGCGTGTATTTGACAAACCTTCCGGCCGAGCCGTTTCATCGTTGCCGTATTTCCATCAACTTTATCTGGCCGGCAGACCGTACGTGGGCAACGGCGGAAGCATTGATGCCACTTTTGATGGAGCGCTGCTGTGCCGACTGTCCGGACATGACGCTTCTGTCTAAAAAGCTGGCGCAGCTGTATGGCGCAAGCCTGTCCGTGGATGGCGTGGTGAACAGTGGCAGCCGTGTGTTGACGGTAGCCGTGGGCGGAATCAAAGATGAGTTTGCCCTGAACGGAGAAACGCTCAGCGAAGAATATGCGGCTCTGGCACTGGCGACGGCTTTCCGTCCCTATTTTGTAAACGGTGTGTTTGATCCAGAGGCGGTAGCCATTGAAAAGGAGCAGCTGCGGGAACTGATTGCCAGCGAGATGAATGAGAAGCGGGTGTACTGTGTGCGGCAGGCACGCCGGAAATTTTTTGGGGACTCGCCCGCTGGTGTGGAGCGATATGGTTACGCCAAGGAAGTGGACGATCTGACGCCGGAACTTGTAACACGCGCCTTTTTCCGGATGCTGCGCACAGCCCGCATTGAAGTGATGGCTTTGGGAGCAGATGCACAGGCGGTAGAGCAAAGCGTTCGGAAGGCGATCGAGGGAATCGAACGGGAACCGTCGGATCTTCCCAAGGCATTTGCACAGCCGGCACAGACGGAGCAGTGTTTTGAGGAGCCGATGGACACAGCTCAGGGAAAACTGTGCCTTTTGTTTACAGCTGGCCGTCCGCAGCAACCGAATCAGTTGAGCGCGGCTCGTGTGGCGGTGGCTTTGCTGGGCGGAACTGCAACCTCCCGCTTGTTTGTAAACGTGCGGGAAAAACGGAGTCTGTGCTATTATTGTGCGGCGTCTTATGCGTCCATGACGGGAATGCTGTGCATTGACAGCGGCGTGGAACATCAAAATGCGCAAGCGGCCAAACAAGCGATTTTAGAAGAACTGGACGCATTGAAAAACGGACCTATTACAGCTAAGGAGCTGGAGGATACCAAACGAAGCCTGAAAAATCAGCTGGGTGCGGTAAACGATACGCTGCAGGGCATGGAGAATTGGTATTTCGGCGAGATTATGCGCGGCAGTCTGTTTACACCGCAGCAGGTGGTTGAGCAGGTAGATGCGGTGACTGAAGAGGATGTGCGCGAAGTAATGCGCTTGTTTACTTTATCGGTTTCCTATACGCTGACGAAAGGAGAGGATGACCATGTCTGAACGCAGCAGCAAGGCTGTTCAGAAGGCCACCGCCTTTGAAAAAACGGTTTTGCCCAACGGGTTGACGGTCCTGGTTCACCCAATGCCTGGTTTTACAGGCGTTTATGCACTGTACGGAACGCGCTTTGGAAGCATTGACCGCTCCTTTGTGCTGGATGGAAAACGATGGGATTTGCCTGCGGGTGTAGCACATTTCCTGGAGCATAAGATGTTTGAAAACGAAGAGGGCGATGCCTTCACGCTTTATGCAAAAACAGGAGCCAATGCAAATGCTTACACCAGTTTCGACAAGACCTGCTATTTATTCTCTGCTTCCAGCCGAACAGATGAAAATTTGGACATTCTGCTGAGCTTTGTGTCCAGACCTTATTTCACAGAGAAAACCATTGCAAAAGAGCAGGGTATCATTGGGCAGGAAATTAAGATGTACGATGATTCCCCCGACTGGCGGCTGATGTTCAGCATGTATCAGTGCCTTTATCAGAACCACCCGGTGCGCGAGGACATTGCCGGCAGCGTTGAAAGCATTGCCGAGATCACGCCGGACATGCTGTATGCCTGCACGGATGCTTTTTACCGTCCGCAGAATATGGCACTGGCGGTAGCGGGAAATGTGACCATGGAGCAGGTCCTGCGTGCAGTGGGTCGTGCAGCCATTCCCGAAAAGAAGGGCGTGGTAGAGCGGATTTCGGTAAACGAACCGGACGAGGTGGCTTGTAAACGCCGGGATTTTTCCATGTCGGTTTCCAAGCCTTTGCTGGGCGTGGGATTTAAAGAAAAACTGCCCGCGCCGAACGATCAGCTGAAAACAGAGTTTCTGTGCGACATGCTTACAGAGCTCGTGTGCGGCAGCATGACGCCGCTTTATCGGAAACTGTACGATGAAAATCTGGTGAGCCCGGGCTTTTCCGGTGAGATTCTCAGTGTTCCCGGCGCATTGTGCACGGTATTCGGCGGTGAAACCAGCCAGCCCGAGTACGTGCGGGAACTTTTGCTGGATGAAATCCGCCGCCTGCGCAGCGAAGGCGTAGAGGAAGAACTGTTTACGCTGTGCAAAAATCAGTTGTACGGCGAGCTGATTGCGGATCTGGAAAACATTGATGATGTGGCAGCCGGTCTGTTCAGCGCCTTCAGCCGAGGACGCACGCCTGCTGAGGAGATTGAAACGCTGGCTTCCATCACATTGGACGATATAAACGGTGCGCTGCAGGTACTTCTGCGTGAAGAAACCAGTGCCACTGTTGTAATTCATCCTGCAGGGGAAAAGAAGGAGGTCAACGCATGATCAATCATGTGACATTTCCGGGTCTGGGACTTTCCATGACCATAGATCGCGTGGCATTTCACGTGTTGGGAGTTCCTATTTATTGGTACGGTATTTGCATTGCACTGGGACTGGTGTTAGGTCTGGTGTTCGCCTTTTCCAAGGCGCGCAGCTATGGAATCGATTCGGATCGAATGATCGATGTCGTTCTGCTGTCAACATTGTGCGCCATTGTGGGTGCCCGCGTGTACTACGTGGCGTTTGCGCCTTTTGAGTATCAAAGCCTTTGGGATATGATCAATTTGCGCGACGGTGGTCTGGCGATTTACGGCGGTGTGCTTGCGGCCTTTGTGTCCGGCATTTTCTTTTGCCGTTGGCGCAAGGTTCCGGCTTTGCCCATGTTTGACCTGGCGGCCATGGGATTCCTGATTGGCCAGGGAATTGGCCGTTGGGGCAACTTCTTCAATCAGGAAGCCTTTGGCACCAATACCACGCTGCCCTGGGGTATGTACAGCGAGGGCACACAGAATTATCTCGCTTCTGTGCAGGCCACTTTGGCGGCTCAGGGAGTGACGGTGGATCCGTCTCTTCCGGTACATCCTACATTTTTATACGAGAGTCTTTGGTGCTTGCTGGGCTTTTTGGTGCTGTTTTTGTACCAGAAGCGGCGTAAATTCCACGGCGAGATTTTCCTTTTGTATGTAATCTGGTATGGTGTGGAGCGTTTCGTAGTGGAAGGCTTGCGCACAGATAGCCTGGAGACGGTGGGCGGCGTTCGCGTCAGTCAGCTGTTGGCGTTGGTATCGGTTCTTGTGGCAGGCGGCCTGTGGTTCTGGCAGCGTAAAAAACACCGGGGAGAAACGCTGATGGTTACCTATCCGGTGATGGATAAGCGTCTGAAAGGACCAGCCGTGTTGACTTGGGAAGTGGGCCAAACGCCCAGTGAACGGGAATTGAAAGAACAGATTGAGCAATTGGTTGAACAGGAAAACAAACCCAAGGTATCGGCTGAAGAAGTGAGAAATTCTGAAGAGAGCGAGCAGCCGCAAGCGAAAAAAACACGTGCAAATCGCGCGCAGGTGATGGAGCGGCGCGCAGCGCGCAAGTCGGTCAATGTGCATGCCGAGGCTGCTCGTGCTCTGCGCTCGATGGAGAACGAACGTCCCAGCCGCCGGCGCATCCGGCACTGAGGTCTAAGCAGAGGGGAGAGAAAGAAATGGCAGAATTGATCAGCGGAAAAGAACTGGCTGCACAGGAAAAAGCCCAAGTAGCACAGGAAGTGGCAGCGCTGCGGGAAAAGGGAATCGGCGTCAGCCTGGTGGTGATCCTGGTAGGTGAAAACCCTGCCAGTGTTACTTATGTGGCAGGCAAAGAACGGGATTGTGCCGCCTGTGGAATTGAGTCGCGTGTGGTGCGCCTGCCCAGCCAGACCACGGAGGAAGAATTGTTGGCCCATGTGCGTGCCTGCAATGAAGATCCGAATGTCAACGGCCTGTTGGTACAGCTGCCGCTGCCGGAACATATCTGCGAAAAACACATCATTGATGCAATCGCCCCTGAAAAGGATGTGGATGGCTTTACACCGGTCAATGTGGGAAAAATGGTCATCGGCGAACCGTGCTTTTTGCCCTGCACACCGGCAGGCTGCCTTGCGATGCTGCACAGCACAGGGGTGCCTTTGGAAGGAAAGACCGCTGTGGTAGTGGGGCGCTCCAACATTGTGGGAAAACCGATGGCGCTTTTGCTGTGTGCGCAGAATGCAACGGTGACGCTGTGCCATTCCCGCACACGCAATCTGGCGGAAATTTGCCGTCAGGCAGACATTTTGGTGGCTGCGGTTGGCCGGGAAGCCTTTATCACTGGCGATATGATCAAGCCGGGGGCAGTGGTGATCGATGTGGGAATCAATCGCGGAGCAGACGGCAAACTGCACGGGGATGTTGATTTTAATGCCGCCAGCGAAAAGGCGGCGTTTATCACACCTGTTCCCGGCGGCGTCGGCCTGATGACTCGGGCGATGCTGATGCGCAATACTCTGGAGGCTGCCAAACGGCAGAACGGATTGGAACAATGAGCTTTCTGCGAAAATACGGCTGGCTGGCAGCAGTTTTTGTCGTTTTGCTGTGCGCCGTTTTTGTGGCCGGTCCGGGGCGTGCGATGGCCGAGGGAACGGATATTACTTCGGAAGAGATCATGATCGGGGATATGATTTACGACCGGCAGAATCCGGATGACCCAGCGGGGATTCTGTTGCAAAGATATGTTTCTCCCCTCACAGAACACAGTCTGGGACGCAAATATGTAACGGAAGTGTACACCCAGGGTGGGACGCTGCCTTCGGAAGATTTTGAAACGTACGATTCGCAGCCGGGTCTGGCAGGCATTGCCTACAGCTGGGCCGATCGTCTGTTGCCTTTTTCGTCCGGTGCGAAACTTGCGTTCCTGTACGGTGTGAACGGTATTCTGTACTGCCTGATGCTCACGGTCATTTTGGGGTGGGCTGCACGGTGGTTCGGCAAAGGTGCAATGGTTCTGTGCGCGCTGGCGGCTGCGGCAATCATGCCGCACACATTCAGCTTTGCCACCAATTTGTATTGGCTGGGCTGGGTACAGATGCTGCCCATGGCGGTGATGTGTCTGGCCCTTTGGAAGGGACTTCCGGCTCGGCGATCTGGATTGAAATTGTTTTTATGCGCATTTGTACCGTGCCTTGTTCGCTTCCTGTGCCAGTACGAATATGTATCAAACGTGTGCATCACTCTGATGGTGCCGGTTCTTGTTCAGCTGTGCGCGGAGAAGGACGGTGTCAGACGGTTCTGGCGAACGGCGATCCCGCCGGCAGCGGGAGCTTTAGCAGCGTTTGGCGGCTCGGTTGTGTATAAGCTGTGCGTGCTGGCTTACCTTGACGGAGGGTTCGCAGCTGCATGGAAGCGTTTTATGGAACCGGTGGCTGTTCGGCTGTTGGGACAAGCATCTGAGGCTTACGAATATTCAGAAGAAGCGTCCCAGGCCGGTCTGGGGGAAACATTCCGACGTATTCTGAAAACACCTCTGTATCAGATCGGCGGTATTCGGGTACAACTGTGGCATTTTCTGGCACTGGCAGTGTTTGCACTGTTGCTTGTGACAGTAATTTGCATTCTGCGCAGGCAAATCGTAAATCGGCTGCCCCAGTTGTGCTTTGCGGTACTGACCCTTTTGGCCGCTGCATCTTGGCTGGTATTGGCCAAGCCGCACAGCTACGTGCATGTGGGGTGGGCGCAGTCGACCTTTTTTATGCCATTTCTTTTGCTGCTTCCGGCTTATTGGGTTCTGGCAGGGAAGGATGTGCTTTCCTTTGTGCGGGAAAAACAATCTCGCCCTTGACAGAAAAGCTTTGTTTGTGGTATAGTGTATGAGCCGCTTGGTTTGGGCTCCTGAAGTGTCGGCAAATGTCGGCCGCCTATCTGTCCAGCGAGACTTATGAAAATGAGGGAAACAAATGTACGCAGTTATCGTTACCGGCGGTAAGCAGTACCGCGTGGAAAAAGGCGACGTCATCTTCGTGGAGAAGCTGAACGTTGAGGCTGAGAGCACCTACACCTTCGACAACGTTTTGGCTGTTGGCGAAGAGGGCAGCGTGAAATTCGGCACTCCGGTTGTGGAGGGTGCGAAAGTCACTGGTAAGGTCCTGAAGAACGGCAAAGGCAAGAAGATCACTGTTCTGACCTATCGTCCCAAAAAGGATTCTAAACGCAAAAAAGGTCATCGTCAGCCGTATACCAAAATTGAGATCACCGAGATCAACGGTTAATAGAGGAGGGTATTTAACATGGCACATAAAAAAGGCGTAGGTTCTACCAAAAACGGCCGTGATTCCGAGTCCAAACGCCTCGGCGTGAAACGCGGCGACGGCCAGTTTGTACTCGCCGGCAATATCCTGGTTCGTCAGCGCGGCACCCACATCCATCCGGGTGAGAACGTGGGCCGCGGCAGCGACGACACGCTGTTCGCTCTGGTGGACGGTCGCGTTTCTTTTGAGCGCGTCGGCCGTGACCGCAAGCAGGTCAGCATCAAGCAATAAGTTGTTTTGACAAGCCGGGGCATCTGTCCCCGGCTTTTTTGTGTAAACGGGGCATACTAAAGCAGACCGCAGGACAACGCACGCATTGCCGTGCATCACAGAAAAAGGAGAAACTATGTTTATCGACACCGCTCAAATTTATGTAAAAGCGGGAAACGGCGGCGATGGAGCTGTAGCGTTTCACCGGGAAAAATATGTGGCGGCCGGTGGCCCGGACGGCGGCGACGGCGGCCGCGGCGGCAATGTGGTCTTTGTGGCGGATTCCAACCTGTCCACACTTATGGATTTTCGCTACAAACGCAAGTACGTAGCACAGACCGGCGAAAATGGAAGAGGCAGCCGCTGCAACGGAAAAAATGCGCCGGATTTGGTTATCCGTGTGCCCAGGGGAACCGTTGTGCGCGATGCGCAGACCAATTTGGTCATTGCGGATATATCCGGCGATGAGCCGGTCGTCATCGCGAAAGGTGGAAAGGGCGGCTGGGGCAACGTGCACTTTGCCACTCCCACGCGCCAGATTCCCAAATTTGCCCGGCCGGGGCAGAAGGGGGAAGAACTGACCGTCCGCCTGGAATTGAAGCTGATTGCAGACGTGGGTTTGGTCGGCTTCCCGAATGTGGGAAAAAGCACACTGATTTCCGTTATCAGTGCGGCGAAGCCCAAAATTGCAAATTACCATTTTACGACGCTTTCGCCAGTTCTTGGCGTGGTCAAGGTGGGGCCGGAGGCCAGTTTTGTGGCGGCGGATATTCCCGGCTTGATCGAGGGTGCGTCCGATGGGGTCGGCCTTGGACATGACTTCTTGCGTCACGTTGACCGCTGCCGCCTGCTGCTGCACGTGGTAGACGTTTCCGGCTGTGAGGGACGGGACCCCAAAGAGGATTTTGAAAAGATCAATACCGAACTGGAGCGTTTTTCACCGGAACTTGCTCAGCGGCCGCAAATTGTTTTGGGAAACAAATGCGATATTGCCACTGCGGAGCAAATTGAAGAGTTCAAAGCGTTTGTAGAGGAAAAGGGATTGACGTTCCTGCCAATCAGTGCAGCCACGCGCCAGGGATTGGATGCTTTGCCGGGACTTGTGTATGAGCGTTTGAAGGAGCTGCCGCCAGTGGCAATCTACGAACCGGAATACGTGAAACCGGATCCTGCGCTGAAGGATCCTCGCGCCTTCACGGTGACCAAAGAGGCGCCTCATGTGTGGAATGTGGAAGCGCCTTGGCTGGAGGATATTCTGGCGGGCAGCGATGTGGAGGATTACGAAAGTCTTCAGTATTTCCAGCGCCAGCTGACGGACAGCGGCGTGATCGCAAAATTGGTGGAGATGGGCGTGGAGGAAGACGACACCATCTGCATCGGAGAATATCAGTTCGATTATGTATTCTAAGAAAAGAGGTGCGCTCATGCTGTTTGAGCCGGACAGGGAAGAAAAAGTGGATATCCGGGAACAGTCTCCGCTGTCTCTTGCATTTGTGGGAGACGGCGTCTATGAACTGTTGGTGCGCGCTCGTTTGGTAGAATATACTCGTTTGGTACCCAATCAGTTGCACCGGCATGCCGTGCGTTTTGTGTCCGCAAAAGGACAGTGCCGTGGCTTGGAGGCAATTCTTCCGCTTCTGAGTGAGGAAGAGCTGGCAGTGGTGCGCCGGGGTAAGAACGCGAGCAAAGCTACGGTGGCAAAACATGCCACCCCGCAGGAATACCGAGCATCCACTGCGCTGGAAGCGTTGTTCGGCTGGCTGTATCTTCAGGGGCAGCAGGAGCGTATTTATCAGTTGTTTTCTGCTGTGTGGGATGCAGTGGAAGCAGTTGCCGAGCCTGAATAAATAAAAAGCGCGGCGTGTATTCCAACAATCTGTTTTGGAAAACACGCTGCGCTTTTGTGCGTACAATTTTAAGAAAATGGAGCCTTATTTGCAGTTGGTTGTGCTGCGGCTGGAATTGGTCGCGCGGCCAGACACTTTACTGGTGGCTTTGCTGGTCGTTTTGTTGCTGGTCTTGCTGGAGCTGGTACGGTTGGTTGTCTTGTTCTGCATATTGCGGTTTTCCATTGTCATTTCACCTCCTGACACCCATAGTATCTGCAACTTTTTCGCACATTATACGAGAGGAAAAATTTATGAGTGATTCCTATTTTGAAACCCGGGAGAGAGAACTGCTGGGCGATCGATATGAGCAGATGTATGCGGCACCCGAGCAGGTGTGCCGTGCGGTCACAGTAAATCTTCTGCGAACCGATGCCATCACCTTTGCCCAAAGTGCAGATTTTGTAACAGGACCGTCACCTTTCTGCGCGGAGAGCTTTTATTTGAAACCGGATGCAAGACCGGGGCGTCACCCTTACCATCACAGCGGCGTATTTTATGTTCAGGAGGCCAGTGCTGCTGCTCCGGCAGCGCTTTTGAACGTGCAGCCTGGCGACCGGGTGCTGGATATGTGCGCAGCGCCTGGGGGAAAATCCAGTCAGCTGGGGGCGAAGTTGCAGGGCAGAGGACTTCTGGTCTCCAACGAGTATGTGGCGGCCCGGGCGCAGATTTTAAAAAACAATCTGGAGCGAATGGGAATTGCCAATACACTGGTGCTCAATGAGGAGCCATCCCGAGTGGCAGACGCCTTCACAGAGTACTTTGATAAAGTATTGGTGGATGCTCCCTGTTCCGGCGAAGGAATGTTCCGAAAGGAAGAGAAGGCGCGCCGTCAGCATTCGCCGGCCCTGGTTCACCAGTGCGCTGCGCTGGGAGCTCAGATTCTGGAACAGGCGGCCTGTTGTGTGGCGCCGGGCGGACTGCTGTGTTATTCCACCTGTACGTTTGCGCCACAGGAGGATGAGGAGCAGATTGGGCGTTTCCTCAGCAACCATCCGGAATTTTCCCTTGAGCCTGTCCGTTTGTCTGCGGGCAGACCCGGCGAGAGTGCGCGGTGTGGAGAATATCCCTTCGACGCTTCCCGGTGCTGGCGCATCTATCCCTGTCATGGCGGCGAGGGGCATTTTATGGCTCTTCTTCGAAAAGCGGGTCGGTCACAACATGTAGAGAGTGCACAGCGGGAGGCAAAGCCTGCCAAAGAATGCGCACAGTTTTTAAAGAAGTTCTTTCCGCCGCTGCCCGGAAACCTCCAACAGGTGGGGGACCGCTGGTATCTGTTCCCGAAAGATATGCCGCCTGTGGACAGGAAGCTGCGGATTGTACGGTGCGGGACAGAATTGGGGAGTGTGACCAAAGGACGTTTCGTTCCTGCCCACGGACTGGCTATGGCATTCGGGCCCCAGTGCTTCCAGACGGAGAATTTGGAACGGGAAGATCCCCGGACAGCTGCGTGGCTGCGCGGAGAAGAGATTGTTTCCAACACGGAAAACAATGGATGGACGGCAGTTCTGGTAGACGGGTTTCCCCTGGGATGGGGAAAATGCAGTGGCGGTCGTTTGAAAAATCATTACCCCAAAGGATTGCGAAACTTGGGATAGTTGATTTTTAATATGGTTTATGATACACTTATTTAGTTAAAATGGTATTATTATACTAATATTTTAGGGGGTTCCTGTTATGTCAGGGCATAGTAAATGGAATAACATCAAGCGCAAAAAAGAAAAGACTGACGGACAGCGCGCGAAGATTTTTACCAAAATCGGGCGCGAGATGGCTGTATGCATTAAAGCGGGCGGCCCGGACCCTGCAGTCAACGGCAAACTGCGCGATCTGATTGCGAAAGCGAAAAGCCTGAACGTGCCGAACGACAACATCCAGCGCATCATTAAAAAGGCGCAGGGTGGTGAGAAGGACGATTATGAAAGCATCACCTATGAAGGATACGGCCCCAACGGCATCGCCATGATGGTGGAGACCCTGACGGACAACCGCAATCGTACCGCCGGCAATCTGCGCCACTACTTTGATAAATTTGGCGGCAACCTGGGCAACAACGGCTGCGTCAGCTTCCTGTTCAGCGAACAGGGCATCATTGTCCTGGACGTGGAAGGCAAAGACGAGGAAACCGTAATGGAAGATGCATTCGATGCGGGTGCTGACGATTTTGATATGGCGGATGACGTGGCGGAGATCACCACTTCGCCGGCAGCTTTCAGCGACGTGCGTGCAGCATTGGAGGAAAAAGGGTATAGCTTTATTTCTGCGGATGTGGCTATGGTTCCTTCCACTCGCACGGCGCTGACGGATCCGGATGCTATCAAGAACATGGGCCTTTTGCTGGACCACTTGGAAGATGACGACGACGTCCAGAACGTATGGCACAATCTGGAGAACGAAGAAGATTTGGACCGCTGAGTGTCCTTGCCTTGTGAATGGAAAGAAAGGAAGGTGACGGCTTTGCCCAACCAGATCATATGCGACAACTGCATGTCCTGCGTGGATGAAGGGCTGGCCGAATGTCCGTTTTGCGGCGCCAAATTTGAAAATCGCAACCCCAGAGGCACACTGCCTGCTTACAGCCTTTTGGCGGGGCGTTATACCATTGGGGCGTGCATTGCCGTGGATGGCGAGGGTGTGACCTATCAGGCGATTGACAGCACAAACGCCCATCGAGTGGTAATTAAGGAATACGTGCCGGTAACCATGTGCGCGGCACGTACCCGTGAAGGCGCTGTTGTCCCGCGCCCCGGAAAAGAAGTCCTGTTCAAGACCACGCGCATGGACTTTGTGGATTTGTATCGCAGTCTGGTGACGTTGGGACGCACAGAGGGTTTGGTAACGGTGCTGGACCTGGTGGAGACCAACAATACAGCTTACGCTGTACGCGAACCGGATGAGGGGGAGACGCTTCAATCTTATTTGGATTCCCGCGAGGAGCCATTGACGCAGGAGGAGGCGTTGATGCTTCTCCGTCCGGTTGTTTACGGTGTAGAGGCGATGCACCGGATGGGGCTTTTGCATCGGGGAATCAGTCCGGAAACGGTCTTTATTACACCGGCTGGTGCCAAGTTGTCCGGATATGCCACGCTGGGCCTGCGAAATGCAGGTGGTGAGCTGAAAAGTCAGTTGGTGGAGGGATATGCCGCGCCCGAACAGTATGCAGTGGCGGAATTTGACGGTAAATATACGGATATTTACAGCTTGGGCGCTCTGTTCTATCGTGCGCTCACCGGTCATACGCCGCTGGCGGCCAATTTGCGCCGTACCAACGACAATATGCTTCCGGCGCACCGCGTGAACAGAGAACTGCCCGGATATGTTTCCACTGCTATTGGCCGCGCTATGCGGCTGAATCCCAGCGAGCGGCCTCAGTCTGCATCCGATTTGCTGGCGGCTATCACTGCCCCGACCAAACTGGATTCCCGGTTTCACCTGACTTCCCGTCAGTGGAAGTTTATAGGGATCGCTGCGGCAGGTTTGGTACTGGTGCTTGCACTGAGTATTTGGGCGATTTCCAGTGCTTTGGGCGGCGGAAAGGAAGAGGAATCGTCTTCGATTTCTTCTTCGGTTTCGGAAAGCCAGAGCAGTTCCTCGCAAAGCAGCTCTTCTCAGTCGGTAGCACAAAAAGTGTCGGTGCCCAATTTTGTGGGTGAAACATATCAGGACATCATCGACAGCGACAATTACACGGAGATGTTCCTGTTTACTACCGAATATGAGTACAGCGACGATTACGATGAGGGCAAAATTATTCGCCAGGAGCCGGCTTTTGGCAATAAGGTATCTCCGGGAGCGACCATCAAGCTGTATGTCAGCAAAGGTCCGGAGTATGCAACCATTCCAACCAATATTGTTGGTTTGAGTAAAGGGGATGCCCAGCAGGTTTTAAGCGAACTCAATGTTCTGTTTGAGATTGTGGAAGTTGAAAACCCGGGTGGAACCTATAAAGCATATACTGTAGTCAAGACGGAACCGGAAGCTGGCCAAAAGGTAAAAATGAATGAGACTGTTGTAAAATTGTATGTGGCAAAAGAGGCTACACCGGCTTCCAGCGAATCCACGCCGGAATCTTCTTCGTCACAGCCGACGACAGAAACACCTTCGTCCAGCACAGAACAGACTCAGCCGGCAAGCGGAAATTAAAAGAAGGCGTGAGAAGAGAAATCTCTTCTCACGCCTTCTTTTTTTACGTCGCTCGAAAGCGCTTTGCATTGTGGCGATTTAAAATCAGCAGGTTGCGCCGCCCACGAGATGTTTCTGTGCGGCCAGATTTTCCTCTTTGTGCAGAAGCAGATCGTCGCTGAGAAGCTGTTTCTGAACATTTTCAAAACCGAGGCGTTCAATGGTGTCGGAGAAACGTTCTCCTGTAATGCCTTGGTCGCGGAAAAGGAGAATAGCCTTTTCCACCACATCCAAAACCTCTTCTTTGCTGGAGAAAATTTTGTCCAGCGCACGGCCTTGTGCAACGTGTTTGCCCCAGCGACCGCCCACATAGACTTTATAGCCGTTGGTGAACTGTGTGATAGCGCCAAAGGGACACTTGTTCACACAGCGTCCGCAGTGGTTGCAGGCATCGGGATCAATGGTTACTTTCCCATCAATTACTTTGGCTACGTGAATCGGACAGGCATTTTCCACTTGGCAGACTTTGCAGCCGTGGCATTTGGAAAAATCAATTTCCGGGATTCGCTGACCGATGATGCCCAAATCGTTCAAGTCCGGTTTGACGCAGTTGTTCGGGCAACCGCCCACAGCAATTTTGAACTTGTGAGGAAGCTTTACTTCGTGATAACCATGGTAGAAACGCTCATGAATTTCTTCGGAAAGAGCAAAGGTGTCAATCAAACCATATTGGCAAGTGGTTCCTTTGCAGGATACCACCGGTCGAACCTTGGAGCCAGTTCCGCCAGTCTCCAAGCCGTTTTGGGCCAGATAATCCCGCAAAGGCTCAATATTGGCATAGGGGACCCCCTGAATTTCCACGGTTAAACGCGATGTCATGGTGATTTCACCGCTGCCGAACCGTTCGGCAGCCTCGGCGATTACTTTGCTTTCCTCTGCGGTAATTTTTCCGTTGCGCGTGATCACGCGGCCATTGAACCGATCCGGAGTGCGTTTATCCTGCAAAAAGCCCAGTGCTTTCACACGGGTGACATCTTGTGCGGAAACCGTTGCCTGCGCATTTTCCACTTTTACGTCGTTGAAGAATACGGCACCTTCCAGCACTTTGGTGTGTGTGTATCCCAACGCTCTCAGACGGTTCTGCAGGAAATAACCTCGTTTGCCCTTGGCGCACACCAAAAGCAACTTCTGGCCTTTGTCCAGCCCTTCGATGGGAGCGGTTACTTTTCCCAGATCCACCCAACGAGCTCCCGGAATAGACGGCTGCGGGGCCACATCGACAATGGTGTACTCCTTGGCAGCACCGGCAGCGTATTCGGCGGGAGTCATGCTCTCAAGTACACCGGTCAGCTTGTTTAAAAGAATGTAGACTGCCTGAACAAAAGGATGAATGGCCGTGGAGAAGGGCGGCGCATACGCGTAATCCAGATTTTCAAAATCTTCCAACTTGGCGCCCATTGAAATACCGGTTACGGCAATGTCTATCATTTTGTCCACTGCACCGGGGCCGAATACCTGAGCACCCAGCAGTTTGTGACTGGTTTTGTCCGCAATCAGTTTGGTGGCAAAAAAGCCTGCGCCGGGATAATAATGCGCTTTATCATCGGTTACAGCAAGTGCCGTTTCTACATCATATCCTGCCTGACGGGCCTGTTCTTCAGTCAGACCGGTACGTCCGCCATTCAACCCGGGCAATTTAACCACGCCGGTGCCAAGAACGCCAGGATAATGCTTGTCCTGCCCGGTCAGTGTTTGAGCGAGTGTTCTACCTTCGTAATTGGCAGAAGAGCCCATGGCGGACCATTGGGGCGCCATAGTGAGTCGATTTTTGACCAGCACACAGTCTCCGGCAGCATAGACGTCTGCAAGGTTGGTACGCAGCTGATCGTCTACCACGATTAATCCACGGTCCATTTTGAGACCGCTGTCAGAAAGCCAGGCAGTGTTGGGGCGAATGCCGACACTCATGACGACGACATCGGTCACGATTTTGCCGGCACTGGTCATCACACCGGTGACGGCTCCGTTCTCTTCGGAGATTTCGTTCACTTTTACGCCGGTGAGGACGCGGATGCCGGATTTTTGAAGCTGTTTTTTGGCAAAGCTGGCCATTTCAGGATCGAAGACGTTGGGCATTACCTGAGGTGCAATGTCCACCACCGTTACATTGAGACCGCGGCTCAAAAGGTTTTCGGCAATTTCAAGTCCGATGAAACCGCCGCCGACCACAACTGCGCGGCGAGCTTGCTTCTGGGTCAGATAAGCGCGAAGCTGTTCAGCGTCATCTGGCGTGCGCATTTTGAATACACCGCTGGCCTGTACGCCGGGCAGCGGAGGAACGATGGCGGAAGCTCCGGTGGCGATTACGCAGGCATCATAGGAATACTGCTGTTCCGAACCGGTGTCCAGATTTCTGGCCCAAACCGTCTTTTGCTGGCTGTCCAGACGAAAGGCCTCCCAGCCGGTAAGAACCTCTACACCGGTTAATGCGGCATATTTTTCGGGTGTGTTCACAATCAGATCGCTGCGGCTTTCGATTGCTCCTCCTACATAGTAAGGCAGTCCACAGCCGGCATAGGAGATGTCCTTGTCACGGCTTAAAAGTGTGATGTGTGCGCTTCTATCCAGCCGCTTCAGTTTTGCAGCAGCTTTGGTTCCAGCAGCCACGCCGCCGATAATGAGTATATCCATTACAATGCTCCTTTCCGTTTTGTCAGAAATCTTGTGGTTTCATTATACGCCGCATACAAAGCGGTTGCAAATTTTCTGGGTATATTTTTGAGCTTTTGCGGGATGATAAGAGCGAGGTGAAGAATATGCAGAACTTTGATGACTACACACCTGAAATGCTGGTCTACTACAATTCTCTTAAAGAGCCGCTAAAACAAAGACTGGCGCAAAGCAATCTGGCAGTCGATGACCTGCAGAGCCTCGCATCTGCGGCGGAAATGCTGGCGCAAGCGGGTTTTGCAGGATCATTGGAATAAAGACGACAAACGGCGGCGCGGTAACGCGTCGCCGTTTGTCGCACTTGCATCCGTTGCTGGAGCCCGATATAATGAAACAATAAAGGGAGGATATGGATATGAAAGAACATATTTATTCTGATATCACACAAGTTATCGGGAGAACGCCTCTGGTTTCTTTGGCACGTCTGGGAAAGAACGTTGGTATTCAGGCTTCCCTTTTTGCCAAGCTGGAAGGGCAGAACCCGGCGGGAAGTGCAAAGGACAGAGTGGCGCTTGCAATGCTGGATGCGGCGGAACGGGAAGGAAAATTGAAACCGGGTGGAACCATTGTGGAGCCTACCAGCGGCAACACAGGCATTGGCCTTTGTGCGGTGGCAGCTGCGCGGGGATACAAAGTGGTTATTACAATGCCGGAAACCATGAGCGCAGAACGCAGAAAATTGATGAAAGCTTATGGCGCGCAATTGGTTTTGACTGAAGGCGCTCGGGGTATGGCTGGCGCGATCGCCAAAGCGGAGGAGATTGCGGAACAAACAGGTGCTTTGCTGGCTGGGCAGTTTGTCAATCCGGCCAATCCACAGGCCCATTATCAGAGTACCGGACCGGAGATCTGGCAGGATATGGGCGGAAATGTAGATGCCTTTGTGGCAGGCGTCGGAACAGGCGGTACCATCACGGGTGTGGGGCGTTACTTAAAAGAACAATCTTCTTCGCTGTATCTTTTGGCTGTGGAACCGGCGGATTCTCCGGTGCTCTCAGGCGGCGTAGCGGGGCCGCATGGACTGCAGGGAATTGGTGCTGGCTTTGTGCCGGAGATTTTGGATACAAAGTTATACGACGAGGTCATGACTCGCACTACGCAGCAGGCGTACGAAGCAGCACGACAGCTGGCGAAAACGGAAGGGATCCTGGCAGGAATTTCCTCGGGAGCGGCGCTGAGTGCGGCTATTGCACTGGGAATGCGTCCGGATTTTGCGGGAAAACGGATCGTGGTTCTGCTTCCGGATACAGGCGAACGTTATCTGTCCACGAATCTCTTTGAAGAATAAACAGCTTTTCTTGCTGTTTTGCGTGTTTTGTGTTACACTGAATGAAAACTTCGGAGGTGAAAGAGCATGCGCTCCTTTGAGTCGCGGGAAGATTATCTGGAAACGATTTTCATTCTTCAGCAGGAAAAGGGAATGGTGCGCAGCATTGATGTGGCCGAGCGCATGAATTTTTCAAAACCGAGTGTCAGTCGTGCGGTAGGCCTTTTGAAAAATGCAGGCTTGGTCACGATGGATTCGGACGGCCTTCTGCATTTGACGGAAAAGGGGCAGCAAGCTGCCAGTGGAGTGTATGAGCGTCATACGGTTCTGCGTGATTTTTTGGTTCAAATTGGTGTGAGCGAGCAGACTGCGGCCGAAGATGCATGCAGGGTGGAGCATGTGATCAGTGCGCAAACCTTTGAGTGTATTCGTCGGCAGCTGAAAGACTGAGATGGAGAAAGCAACCATGAAAAAACAAAAAGTATATTGGGTGGTCGGCCTGCTTGGCTGCGTTGCGGGAACGGCTTTAATGTTGGCGCGCTTGGGTTATGGATTTATGCGGGAGCAGTTGACAACAAGTTCCGCGATAATCTGTTTGCTTGTCTTTTTGCTGGCGTTTTATTTGTTGCTCACCCAGGCAAAACCGGGAAAAGAAGAAAAATAGAAAGGACCTGCAGGCCAATGGCCTGCAGGTCCTTTGCTTTATCCGATTCCTTTGTACAGAATGCTGCAGATTAAAACAAGAATGGTTAGCCCCACGTAAAAATATTTGGCAGTGATGCGAAAGGCTTTCCCAAGCGGTTTTGCGCGGCCCTGGTTCAATTCCGCACAAATGCGATCGGTACCCAATACCCAGTAGATGATTGTAGCGCACAAAACTGCGCCGAAGGGGACAACATAAATGGTAATTGCGTCCATCCAGCTTCCCAAACGCGGCTCATACTCAATCCAGATTCCAGCGGCATATACAATCAAAGAAACGATGGCAACAGCAGCTGCTCGCGGCAAATGCAAATGACGCATCACGGCTTCTGCACATACCTCAAACATGTTGACCAAGCTGGTGATTCCTGCAAAAATCACGGAGAGAAAGAAGATGACGGAAATAAGCTGGCCGCCTGGCATTTGGGCAAAGACTTTAGGCAGCGTAATGAAAATCAACGGTGGTCCGGATGCGGGATCCAATCCGAAGGCGAAAACAGCGGGAAGAATGACGAAGCCCGACAAAAGAGCGGCGCATGTATCCAGCAGAGCAGTCTGCGCAGCAGCACGAGGAATATTTTCGCCTTTTTTCAGATAACTACCGTAGATGATCATGCCGGATCCGGTGATGGAAAGAGAGAAAAAAGCTTGTCCCATGGCCATAACCCATGTATCCGGATTTAAAAGCTGGCTCCAATCGGGAATCAACAGATAAGAGTAACCGGTGCCTGCACCGGGCAAAAAGGCCACATAAATGGCAACGCCTAAGAAGAGAAGGAAAAAAGCAGGCATGATAATTCGGTTGACCTTTTCAATGCCTTTTAAGACACCACCGGAAAGAATCACTGCGGTAGCTAAGATTACAATAGCGTGCCATCCCATGCTGCCAAAGGGCCCGGTCATCTCGGCAAAATATGACTCTGCATCCATTTCAAATAAAGACCCGGTGAGTGCTCCTACGCAATAGCGCAGCACCCATCCTACAATTACAGCATAACCTATGGCAATGCCCAGAGAGCCCAAAAGAGGAATGGCACCTAAAATACCGCCACCTTTTTTGCCGCGGGATTGCAGTGCATAACGATAAGATCCGATGGGGCCGGTCCCGGTGAGACGACCAAAAGCGAATTCGGCCGAAAGTCCTACATAACCGAATAAAGCAACAAAGAAAAAATAGATCAAAAGGAAAGCGGCACCGCCATATTGTCCTACCCGATAAGGAAAAAGCCAAATGTTTCCCATACCGACCGCTGAACCAACCGATGCCAGAACGAATCCCAGTTTATTACGGAATTGAATCGTGTGTTTTTCTTGCATACTTCTGCTCCTGACCGTTTTGTTTTCAACAGTATAACATAAAGCAAAAGCGGGAGCAAATAGTATCAGAATATACATTAAATAATAAATAAAGAGAAACATAATAATAAATTTAAAAAACCCAAAAAAAAGGTGTTGACAAAGGTAGAAGGAGTGTGGTAATATAGCAGAGCTGTCCC